>Ga0247727_10011443_pt1 | contig 15488 bp, 14 predicted proteins | sample WisWelCaveWW1625_FD_202498 | JGI IMG/M metagenome (GOLD analysis project Ga0247727, IMG submission 202498) | Biofilm microbial communities from Wishing Well Cave, Virginia, United States - WW16-25 | ecosystem: Environmental > Aquatic > Deep subsurface > Groundwater > Cave microbial mat | place...
AGAAGGTCTGGCAGACGCCGATCCGGCTGATGGAATCGGTGAAACTCCCGCCCGGCGCGGCTTCCTCGGTGGCGGCGATGTACGAACGGTTCGACGGACGAGGGTTCCCTTCACGGCTGACGGGGAAGGACATTCCCCTCGGTGCGCGGATCCTGGCGATCTGCGACACCTTCGCGGACCTGACGGCCAACCCGCGCAATCCGTTCCGCAAGGCGCTCTCGCCGACGGAGGCGCACGAAGTCCTGGTCAAGTACCGCGACCGGATCTTCGATCCGGACCTCGTGGAGCTCTTCGGGCTGGTCGTCGCCGGAGAGGATCTGAAGAAGCGGCTCGGAGCGGATCGCCCGCACGTGCTGCTCGTCGAGCCCGACGCCGAGGAAGGGACGGTGCTCGAGCTGCGGCTGGTCGCGCAGGGCTTCGAGGTGAAGGCGGCGCGGACGGCCGACCAGGCGCTCCGGATCGCGACCGAAGGCGGAATGCACTTCGTGCTTTCGGAGGTCGATCTCGAGCCATACAACGGCTTCGAGTTGCTCTCGCGCATTCGCGCCGACGAGCGGACCCGGTCCGTTCCGTTCGTGTTCGTCGCGCGAAGCTCGGAGACGGCGGACATCGACCGTGCGTTCGCGGCCGGCGCGGCCGACTACGTCGTCAAGCCGACGTCCGGAGACGTGCTCGCAGCGAAGCTCAAGCGCCTCCGCCCAGTCGAGGCGCCGAAGGAAGCGGAGGCGAAGGGCGTCGCCGGCTCGCTCAAGGAGATGGCGCTCCCCGACCTCGTCCAGATCCTCGCGCAGGGCCGCAAGAGCGGGAAGCTCGCGATCGACTCGGACGGGAAGAGCGGCGAGGTCTACTTCGACACCGGCAAGATCGTGCACGCCGCTTTCGGCCCTCTGACCGGCGAGAAGGCGTTCTACGAGATGCTCGCCATCGTCGACGGCCGATTCGCGCTCGACCCGTCCACCGCCGCCACCCAACGCACGATCGAAGGGAACCCGGAGATGCTGCTTCTCGAAGGACTGCGTCAACTCGACGAGCGCCGCCGTTAGGGCCCTACCGGCGGTCGCGCTCCCCGGGAGGGCGGATCGTGCCTGCGCGGACCGGGCTGGAGGCGGATGGCGTCCTCGGACACCGTCACCTCGCGGACTGCCCCATCCGGGAGCCACCCTTCGGCGACGAACGGGCCTTGCGTCCGGACCCGGTGCCAGCCGGCGTCGCTTTCGAGAATCGTGAGCGCGGCGCCGCCGGCAACCCTCGCCTTCGGTCGGGAGCCGCGCGGTCCTTCCGAAGCGCCCGCGGCGCCCGCGCGCGGCCAGAGGTCCGTCGTGTCCAGCACCTCGTGCGTGTACGCGAGCGGCTGCCCGAGGATGTCGATCGGGGATCGCATCGGGGGTGGCCCCACCGCGGGGGCCTGAACCCAGCCGCGGACGACGACCGGGCCGTCGACGTAGCCGCGGACCCAGTCGCCCGGTCCCTCCTGTGCGACGAAACGCGATCCGTCCGGGGCCGTCGCGATCGCATCGTCGGACCCCGGCGACTCCCGGATCTCGGATTCGACGCGCAGCGTCCGCAGGTCCCCGTCCGCAGGCATCTCGTCCCAGTAGCCGGGCGCGTCGGGCGCGCAGGCCGCGGCGTCCGCCGAGGAGATCTCTCCCTCGACGCGGATGGGCGTCTCGATCGCGACGCGCGATTTCCCGCGCCGGGTCGCGATCCGGACGAGCGCACCGCGGCGCAGCGTGACGTTCGGGTTTCCGACGAGCGCCACGTCCTTCGTGAGCCGGCACCCGAGGTGCGCGGTCTTCACCCAGCCATCCACCACGACGCCCCGGTTGACCCGGACGGGGACCCATCCTCCCCGGGCCGGGCCCGAATCGGTCAGGACGGTGCCAGGATCGACGGCCGCGACGGCGGGCCCACCCGCGCCGCTGTGAAGAGTAGCGCTCTGAGAGACGACGAGCACCACAAGCAGCGGGGGCATCACGGATTGGACGTCGCGCCACGAAGAAAGTTCGGGGGACGAGAAGCAACAGGAGACAGGCAACAGGCAACGGGCAACAGGCAACGGGCAACCCGCGCCACGGGCTGGGTTCTCATTGCCTGTCTCCTGTTGCCCGTTGCCTGTCTCCTGTTGCTTTTGCTTCTCACTCGATCTCCCACTTCATCTCGGCATGCCCACGGGGGCCGTCGAAACGCAGGGCGAACCACTTGGTCCCGGGCGGGAGCACCGGGCGGCCCGCGACGTCGCGCGGGAATCGAATCACGTAGGTCATGCGATTCGTCGTCACGTACGGGTAGTACGCACGCGTGGACGACGACGGCCGGCGGATCTCCTCGAATCCGGAGGGCTCTGCGTGCGACCCGCTGTCCGTGACGAGCGCGACACGCCAGGCGGACTGATCGGTCCCGAGATCGAGAGATCGCCGGTCGCCGGCATAGCCGGAGAAGAGAAACTCGTGGGCGGCCTCGTGGGCGGCGCGCTCCGACTGAGCGAGCTCGTCCTTTCGGGCCGGAGGAAGCTGATGGTCCGCCGCGAAGCGGTTCACCCACGCCTCGCGGAACTGCCAGGATCGGTAGGTTGCGCTGCCCGTCAACGCGTTCTCGAAGCCTTCGCCCGTGACTCCGACCTCGCGCGTCCACGCGTCCAGGACCGCGTCGTAGTCGCCGGACGCGCCGCCACCGTCGAGCGAGACCTGGGCGGATCCGCACCCCAGGAGGACGACCGCGGCGGCGAATGACGTCCGGGTCATGACATGAAATCGTCGCGGGTGAAGATGGAGACGAGCGGGATCCGTGCGTCCGCGAAGGTCTCCCGCGCGCCCTCGAGCCGATCGACCAGCGCGATCACCGCGCAGACGGGCAGGCCCGCGTCCTTCAGCGTGCCGACGGCCTTCAGCGACGATCCCCCGGTCGTCACGACGTCCTCGAGCAACGCGACCGGCGAGCCTCTTTCCACGGCGCTGAGCCCCTCGACGAGCACGCTCGTTCCGTGGTCCTTCGCTTCCTTGCGGACGTAGAGCGCCGGCAGGCCCGCGCCCTTTCCGTGGCTCGTGAGCGAAACCGCGCTGGCGAGCGGCAATCCACCGAGCGCGACGCCCGCGACGGCGGCCACCGGCGGACTCAAGGCGCGCACGGCCTCGAGCATGACCTCGCCGACGAGCACATGGCCTTCCGCGGTGAGCACGGTCTGCTTGCAGTCGATGAGGTAGTCGCTCTCCCGGCCCGAGGCCAACCGGACCTTGCGGCGGGCGAAAGACCGCTCGCGGAGAAGCGCGAGGAGACGGTCCCGGGACGACATGAGAGCCAGTTTACTTCTTCTTCTTGACGACCACCTTGTCCTTGCGGGTGGGCATCACGGGCGGCGGCGCTGCGGGGCGGCGGAGGTCCTCCGGCTTCTTCCCGGATGGGCCGGCCGGGGCCGGTGCCGGTGCGGGGGTCCTCGCTGCGGGCTTCGAAGCTTCGGGGGCCGGCGCCCTGGAGGCGGCAGGCGGCGGAGGCGCCTTGACGGTGACCCGCTGTGTGCCTGGACGCGCCGGGGCTGCAGCAGGCTTGGCCGCAGGCGCCGTGCTCCGGCGTGCGGGGATCGCGCCCGTCGGACGCTGCGCTTCGAGGTCGCCCATGTCGACCTGGCCGCGGAACATCGCGCCGTCGACGATGATCACGCGCGGAGCCGCGATGTCGCCGACCATCTTTCCGCTGTCGGTGATGTGGACGCAGTCCAGCGCCGTCACGTTGCCGACCATGACGCCGGAGAGGACGAGCTCGCGAACCTTCACCTCGGCGACGACGACGCCGCCCGGCTCGATCGTGAGCGTCTTGGACAGCTCGACGGAGCCTTCCACGCGGCCGAGGACGGTCAGATCCTCGTCGCCCTGCAGGTTCCCCGAGATCCTCGTGTCTTTCCCGATGACGGTCACGGTCTACGCATCCATGTCGACGTTGCCCTTGAAGACGGCTCCGTCGGCGATGAGGATTCGCGGCGCCTTGATGTCACCCACCATGCGGCAGCCGCTCGCGAGCTCGACCTTCTCGGACGCCGCGATGTTCCCGGTGACCTGGCCGGAGATCTGTACGGTCTGCGTCTGGATGTCGGCCTCGACGGTCCCGGACTGCTCGACGACGAGGTGCTCCTTGAGCTGGATGCGACCCTTGACGGTTCCCTGGATGATGAGGTCCTCGTCGCCGGAGATCTCGCCGTCGACGACGATCGTGCTGCCGATCACGGTGTTTGCCATGGAGGTCCCCTATCGCTTGGACCGAGCGGGCCCGAGCCCGTCCGGAAGGTCGAAGTCCATCTCGATCCCGCCCTTGAAGCGGGCGCCGTCCTCGATGATCACGCGCGGCGCGCGGATGTTGCCGACGACCTTGGCGGAGGCCGAGACCGAGACGGCCTCGCCCGCTTGCACGTTGCCGTGCACCTCGCCCAGGACCGTCAGGTTGTCGGCCTCGACGTCCGCGACGAGCACGCCGGTCGCCTCCACCGTCAGGTGGCTGCGCAGGCCGATGTTGCCCTCGATGCGACCCTCGACGATGAGGGGCTCCTGGCCCGTGAGGTTCCCGCGGATCGTGATGCCTCGTCCGATGACGCAGGTGCCACCGCCCGTGCTCGCCATCGCGAGTTCTCCTCCGTCCGTACCCGTTTTTGAAGCGGCGGCGAACCTATCAACGGCGGTGTGGGGTGTCAATCGAAGCGGCCACGAGCGCGACGAGGACGGCGGCGACGCCGAGGCCGCCGGAGGCCGCGACGAGAAGCCGCGCGGCCGGGGCGAAGAGGGCGTGGCCGTAGGCCGGGATTGCGACGGCGAGACGGAGCCCCGCCGACAGCGATCCGAGGATCGCGACGGCGCGCGCGGCGCGCGGCGCGGCGAGCGCGCACAGGGGCAGGGCGACGCCGGCGACCGCGAAGACGTGACGGACGCTGTCTGACACGGCGGCGTCGCTCGGGAGCCCGCCCGCCAGCTCGCGGACGGAATTGGCGACCGTCGCGAGGGAGGCCGCGGCGATCCACCACGCCGCCGAGCGGACGCGGGGATTCCAGGCCAGCGCGGAGAGCAGGATCGCCCAGGCGAACAGGCCCCGGCCCGCCTCGACCATCGCGTGGCCGAGGGGCGCGCCGGCGAGCGCGAGGCCGAGGGCGGCGATCGCGACGCCAAACCCGTACATCGCGGCGAGTGGGCGCGGCATCGGGCGATCGGTGATGCGTGCGAGGGAAAGGGGGAGGGCGATGCCGAATAGGCCTACGTGCCAGATCGGATCGAATGCCGCGGAGGGCAGCGTGATGCCCGCCCCGGCCCATGCGACTGCGGCGGAGACGGCGAGGACGATCGCGAGGGCGAGTGCATGCGCGAACCGCGCTCCGCGTGGGCCGAGCGCGATTCCGAGCGGGATCGCAAAGGCGGCGATCACCACGACGGCGTGCGCCTGGACGAGGGCTCCGGGGATGCCCTGGCCTCGCGCGTGGATCCGGAAGAGGTTCCACGCGCCGAGCGCGGTTCCGGGAAGCGCGCCCGCGGCGAGCGCGAGAAGGACGGGAACCCGGGGATGGATGGGTCAGCGCCTCCGGCGTACCAGGCACACGAAGAAGAAGAGGAGCGCGGCGCCGAAGGAAGCGAGCGCGGGCGTTCGGTCGGACTCCGTGGATGCCGTCCCTCCCGCGCAGCAGCCGCCCGAGGCCGAGCCCGCGCCGTCGTCTGCGTCGCCGTCGCCGTCGAGGGACGGTTCGGTGTCGGTGTCCGCGTCCGCGTCGGCATCCGCGTCCGAGTCGACGTCCGTGTCCGTGTCCGCGTCGGCGTCGGAGTCGACGTCCGAGTCGGTGTCGACGTCCGTGTCCGTGTCGCCGTCCGTGTCCGAGTCCGAGTCGCCCGCGCAGTCGACCGTCACGTGCGCGGCCGCGGGCCACTCGCTCGCCGCGCCGTCGTCGTCGCTGCAGCGGACGCGCCACCAGAATTCGGCCGTGCCGGCCGGCAGGTCGATCTCGACCTCGACGGGGTCGAGCCCCGCGGCACCGGCGACCGGGACGAACGCGATCGTGTCGTCGAAGGCTGCATCCGAATAGGCCTCGAAGCGGTAGCCGAGCACGTCGGCCACGACGTCGGAGCCGGCACCGCAGCGCAGGGTCACGCGGCCGGCCGCGACGCACTCGCCGTCGAGCGGCGCTTGCAGCGCCGGCGGGAGCGGAGCGACGTTGGCGACGTCGACGTCGGTCGACGCCGTGCGCGACCGGCCGGCGTCGTTCGCCACTCGGACGTGGACCGTCGCCGTGGAGGGTCCGTCGAGGTCGGTCGCGTCGAAGTTCGGGTCCTCGACCAGCGAGTCGTCGTAGTCGCCGTCGTCGTCGAGGTCCCACTCGAAGGAGAGTCCGAGCCCGCCCGGGTCCACCGCGTCGATGTCGAGCGCGATCGAGGCGCCTTCGTCGACCGCGTAGGGCCCGCCGATGTCGACCGTGGGGCTCAGGAGGTCGTCGCGGTACAGGCGGATCCCGCAGTCGGCGCCGGCATGGCCGTCGATCTGAGGGCTCGCGTAGTTCGAGAGGTTCGGGTTGGACACGCGCGAGCGGATCACGCCGTCGTCCTCGGCTTCGGTGTCGAACTGCCAGTCGCCGCCCTCGTCCGCGGTTCCCGAGATGCAATAGTTGCCGCCGGACAGGAGAGTGTAGGAGAAGCCGTCGGAGATCTTCCACGCCGGGCCGTCGTCGACGCGAACGGACTCGGAACTCTCGAGGACGAGGTCGTCGCCGGCATCGTGGTCGAAGATCAGGAACTTCATGTTCGCGTCGAAGTCGAGGTCGACGAAAGCGCCGATGTTGCTTATGTCGACGTCGTCGGGGCCGATCGTGATCCACGTCCCGCAGCCGCCGCCGGCTCCGCGGAGGTTGATTCCCTCCCAGGGCGCGCCGGTGAAGCTGTCGAAGATCATCTCCTGGGCGTCGGCAGGCGCGGCGAGACCCATCAGGGCGATCAAGACGATGGGGAAGCGCATGGGAGAGAGGATAGCGTAGCTGCTATCCTTTGCCGCGGATGAGGTTCCCCTCCGTCGTGGCGTTCTTCTCGTGCCTGGGGTGCAACGGCGGGGACGACGCCACGCGCATCCCGTTCCGCGACGAGGCCGGCCGTGAATGCGTCCGGACCTGCACGGAGGAGCGTTGCGGCGAGGATTGCGACGCCGACCCCGCGCCCTCCGGCGCCTGCGAGGGCGACCCGTGCTTCGCCGTCGACGACACGGATCCGACCGACGGAAGCGCCCCGATGCTCGTCCTGTGCGACGCCTGCTGCAGCCCCGCGGGCGGCGGCATCGAGGTCGCCTGGAACTGGGGCGACTGCTCGCCGGTGGTGTGCGACGCCGACGGGGATTGCCCCATCGGCGACCACATCTGCTCCGGGGAGCGCTGCGTGCGCGAAGAGTAAGCGGCGCGCCGGACGCCGCCGGATCACGCCGCTTCGCCGGATCGGCCCTCGAAAACCCACGAGGATCCGGCGGCACGCGCAGTGCACTCCAACGCGCGTGGTACGCTATGCACGTGACGTTCGAGGGCTTCGAGGGCGCGGTCATCCGGCGCCTGACTCGCCGCGAGTTCGGCCGGCTCGTCGAGGCCGGGGCGTTCGAGGGCGAGAAGGTCGAACTGCTCGCGGGATTCCTGGTGGAGAAGATGACCCAGGGACCCCGGCATGCGGAAGTGCTGATGCGAGTCGGCGAGTTGCTGATGCGAAGGCTCGAGGGCCGGGCGCGCGTACGCATCCAGGTCCCTCTCGCCCTCTCGGAGGACTCCGAGCCCGAACCCGACGTGTTCGTCGTCCCGCTCGGCAGCTACCTGGAAGGCCATCCCTCCCGTGCGTACTGGGTCATCGAGGTTTCGTCGTCGTCGATTCGCCTCGACAGAGGCCTCAAGGCGCGGCTCTATGCGACCGCGGGGGTTCCGGAGTACTGGATCGTCGACGTCGATGGTGGGGTCGTCGAGGTCCACACGGAGCCAGCGAACGGCGCGTACGCGCGGACTGCCCGCCATGCGCTGGGCGAAGCCGTCCGCAGCACGAGCTTCCCGGACGTGGAGATCCGGGTGGAGGAGCTTCTGAGGTAGGGGGGGGTCCGGCTACGGCCAGATGCCGCGGAGCTTCATCGCTTCGGCGACGCGGCCGACGGCGACGAGGTAGGCGCCGGCGCGCAGGTCGGCCTTCTTCGCCTGCGCCGACGCGTGCACGTCCGCGAACGACTTCCTCATGATCCGCTCGAGGTGCTTGTTCACCGTCTCCTCGTCCCAGAAGAACGACTGCAGGCCCTGCACCCACTCGAAGTACGAGACGGTCACGCCGCCCGCGTTCGCCAGGATGTCGGGGATGACCGTGGTCCCCTTCTCGAAGAGGATCTTGTCCGCGGCGGGCGTCGTCGGTCCGTTGGCGGCCTCCGCGACGATCTTCGCGTCGACCTTCGCGACGTTCTTGAGCGTGATGGAGTTCTCGAGTGCCGCCGGGACGAGCACGTCGCACGGGACCGTCAGGACGTCGTCGCTCGAGATCGCGTCCGATCCCGGGAACCCGACGACGCTTCCGGTCTTTTCCTTGTGGGCCGTCAGGGCCTTGAAGTCCATGCCCTTGTCAGTGCGCACGCCGCCCTTCGAGTCGGACGCCGCCACCAGCTTCATCCCCCACTCCGTCAGGAGCCGCGCCGCGACCGTCCCGGCGTTCCCGAAGCCCTGGACCGCGAGCTTCGCGCCCTCCGGTTTCATGCCGCGGATCTTCATCGCCTCCTGCGTGACGAAGAAGACGCCGCGTCCCGTCGCCTCGCCGCGTCCCTCGGACCCGCCCATCGCGAGCGGCTTGCCGGTGACCACGCCGAGCGCCGTGTAGCCCACCATCATGGAGTAGGTGTCCATCAGCCAGGTCATGACCTGCGGGTTCGTGTAGACGTCGGGCGCCGGGATGTCCTTCTCGGGCCCGATGATGATCGCGATCTCCGCGGTGTAACGCCGCGTGAGCCGCTCGATCTCGCCCTGCGACATTTCCTTGGGATTGCAGATGACGCCGCCCTTGCCTCCGCCGTACGGGATGTTCACCGTCGCGCACTTCCACGTCATCCACGACGCGAGCGCCTTCACCTCGTCGAGCGTCACGCCCGGGTGAAAACGGATCCCGCCCTTCGCCGGACCCCGCACGAGGCTGTGCTGGACGCGGAACCCCTGGAACACCTCGATGCGACCGTCGTCCATGTGCACCGGACAGGCGACCTCGAGCACCCGGCGCGGCGTGCGCAGGACCTTCTGGAAGCCCTTGTCGAGCCCCAGCATGTCGGCCGCACGGTTGAACTGCGATTGAGCGATCTCGAACGGGTTGAGGACCTCGATCTCTGCCATCGTTTCCTCCAGGTTTCGGCCAGGGGTCGGAACGGTATCACTGCCCGGGATCAAGGGGGTAACCTCCTCTCCGGGTGGCCCCTTGATCCGGCTCCTGTCCCTCGCGTTCCTGCTCTCCGGGATCTCCGCCCTCGTCTACGAGACGGCCTGGACGCGCCTGCTCCTGTCGACCTTCGGGGCGACCGCCCCCGCCGCGGCGACGGTGCTCGCGACGTTCATGGGAGGCCTGGCGCTCGGTGCCTGGGGGGGGGGCCGGATCGCGGACCGGCGCAGTCCGCAATCTGCGCTGACGCTCTACGCCGGGGCGGAATTGCTCGTCGCGCTCTTCGCCTACGCCTCGCCATTCTTCTTGCAGGGGCTCGACGACGCGCTCGTCTCGGCGGAGCGCGTGACCGGACGTGCGCTGCTCGTCTCCGCCGTGCTCCTCCCGCCGACGGTTCTTCTGGGCGCGACGCTTCCGCTCGCCGTCCGGGCGTTGCCGGCAGACGTCGTCCGCTTCGCATCCCGTCTCTACGCGGTCAACACCTTCGGCGCCGTACTCGGAGCGCTCGCTGCGGGCTTCGTTCTCCTGCCGACCCTCGGTGTCACGGGGACGATCCACGCCGCTGCGGGCTTGACCGCGATCGCGGCGGCGGTCGGCTGGGCGGCTTCCCGTCGCGCGCCACAGGATGCTCCGGAGGAGGGCCCTGGACGACGTCTGCCGATCGGAACGCTCGGGCTCGCCGCCGCGATCGCGGGACTGTCGGGTCTCGGCGCGCTCGCGTGCGAGGTGCTGTGGACCCGCGCGCTCGTTCTCGCGATGGGATCGACGAGCCAGGCGTTCGCGACGATGCTCGCCGTCTTTCTCGTCGGCATCGCTGCGGGCGCGGCGGTGGCTCCGGCGATCCTGCGGCGCATCGGAGACCCGCTGCGGATGCTAGCGATCTTGCAGGGCGCGCTCGGGGTGCTCGCGCTCGTGGCCTTCGGGATCGGCGCGCGACTGCCGTTTGCGTTCCTGTGGTTGCACGAGGCGCTGCCCGCCGGTTTCGGATGGCAGCTCGTGGCGCGCACGCTCCTGGCAGCGGCGCTGCTGCTCCCGTCCACGCTCCTGCTCGGGGCGACCTTCACGGCGGCGCTGGCGCTCGCGGGGGGAAACCGTGCGCGCGACGTCGGGCTCGTGTACGGCGTCAACTCCGCTGGGTCGGTCCTCGGGGCGCTCCTCGCGGGCCTGTGGGCGCTTCCGCGGTTCGGCATGGAGGGCGCGATCGCAGCGGCTGGCGTCGTCCACCTCCTCGCCATGGCGCTGGCGCTCGCCAGGGGAGGCGGATCGCCAGCCTTCCGCGCCGCGACGGCGCTCCTCGCGCTCGGAGGGTTCGCGCTCGCGTCGAGCGGGGAGTCGCCCTGGGACCCGCGGGTCGTCGCGCGCGGCTTTTTCTTCTTCCCCAGGCTCTACACCGAGGCCCGCGAGCGGGGACGCCTCGACGAACTGATCGAGCAGTCTCGGACGGTCTATCACCGCGACGGCGCTTCGGCGTCCATCCTCGTTTTGCGCGACCGCGAGTCCCTGGGGTTCATCGTGGACGGCAAGCCGGAGGCGACGACCGTCCCGCGCGACATGCGCAACCAGTACTTGCTCGGACACCTGCCGGCGTTGCTGCACCGTGGGCCCGTCGGCCGCGGGCTCGTGGTCGGGCTCGGCAGCGGGATGACGGCCGGATGCCTGTCGCTCCATGCGAAACGGACGACGGTCGCGGAGCTGACGCCGGAGGTCGTGCGCGCAGCGTCGTTCTTCGGCGAGTGGAACCACGGCGTCCTGAAGAACCGGACCGTGAAGGTGCACAACGACGACGCGCGGCATTTCCTCCGGGCGACGCGCGAGCGGTACGACGTGATCACTTCGGACCCGATCCACCCGTACGTGCGCGGGAGCGAGTCCTTGTACTCGCGCGACTACTTCCGGCGAGTGAAGGGCCGCCTCGCGAAGGGGGGCGTCGTCGCGCAGTGGCTGCCCCTCTACCAGATGGGCCTCGACGACACGAAGACGGTCGTCGCGACGTTCCGCGAGGTGTTTCCGGACGCGACAGTGTGGGTGACGATCTCCGACGCCGTGCTCATAGGAGGGACGGGACGGCGGATGAAGAAGGCGATGGACATCGGAGTGATGGCGAGCCTGCCGGCTGTCCACGAGTCTCTGCGGCGGGTGTACGCGGGCGATCCGGCGATGGTCCTCGCCGCGCGGGTCGCGGGCCCGGAGGGACTGCGGCGCTTCGTGCGCGGCGCGCGGATCTCCACGGACGATCGACCCGTCCTGGAATTCAGCGCGCCGCGGCGGGTGCACGAGCAGACCGTCTCCAGAAACCTCCGGGCGATTCTCGCCGTGCGGGACGATCCGCACTGGGACCTGACGGGCCTGCCGCCGGACATCCGCGCGGACGTCGTGGCGGCGCGCGAGGCGATGCGCCACGAAGTGCTGGGCATCGCCCTGCGGGAGGAAGAGAAGGAAGAGGACGCGCTGCGGGAGTTCCAGGCCGCGTTCCGGGCGTACCCCAGGGCGCACGCGTCACGCTCGCTCGCCTACGAGATTCTGATGGCGGACGCACGCGGGTCGGCCGACCGACGGGACCGCGCGAGCGCCGAGCACGCCTTGAGCGCCGCGCACGAAGCGGACCCCGCCGGCTGCGACGCCCTGCAGGGCCTCTACGAGCTCGCCCGCGCGAAGAACGACCGCGAGCTGGGCCGTCGGATGCTGCTCGAGGCGGAGCGCGCGGGCTGCGCCGAGCGCAGGGAGTAGCTAACTTCCCCCCTGCAGGGGTCGCTGTCATGGCTTCAGGGGCACTCGTCGTCTTCGAGGCAGCCCGTTCCAACGCCTTCGATGTCGCAGCAGATGAAGTCCTGCTCGCACCCGCAGGCGGCCTTGAAGCAGTTGCACTCGGGCGTGTAGAAGCCGTCGCAGCCGCCGTCGTTGCAGATCTCGTCGGCGGCGCACTGGTTGAAGCACTCGCCGCAGTGTTCGGAGTTCCAGTCCGTGTCGACACACTGGACGCCGTCACCGGGGTCGCAGTCGTCCTGACCGTCCCCGCAGACGTCTCCCTGTTCGACGCACACGCCGGACTCGCACACGCCGCGCCCGTCGTCGCACTGCTGATCGCAGTCGCCGCAGTGGCTCGCGCTGGTCGACAGGTCGAAGCAACCGTCGCCACCGCAGTCCACCGTTCCGGAGACGCACTCGCAGACGCCCGAGCCACAGCTTCCGCCTGCACCGCAGTCCTGGTCGCAGTCGCCGCAGTGCCGCTCGTCGCTCGACAGGTCCGCGCACACGCCGCCGCCGCAATCGACCTCGCCGGTGCGACAGTCGCCGCCGCCGTTCTCGCCGCACCCGCCGCCGATGCACTCGATGCCCTGGGGACAGTCGATGCCGCAGCCGCCGCAGTTTTCCTCGTCGGTCCGGTCGTCCACGCAGGCGTCGTCGCAGTCGAGCGTGCCCTGGGGGCAACTCGGGACGCACTGGCCGTCCGCACAGACGGGGGTCGCGCCGTCGCAGGCGCTCCCGCAGGCGCCGCAGTTGTCTGGATCGTTGGACACGTCCGTGCAGTTTCCGCCGCAATCGTCCGGGCAGGGGTCGTCGATACCGTTGCTGGCGAGGGCGCCCTCCTCGGAGCCGCAGCTGCACCCGAGGGCGAACGCGGCGAGCACGAACGCAAGCCCGAAGACGCGGTGGATCTGCATGGGAAGCCTCCTGTGGTGTGTGGTGCCGCCCATTCTAGAGCAATCCTGGTGCCAGGCTAAGGCTCCGAAAATCCCCTGTCCGGCTCGCGCGTTTCGCCCGGAGCGGACCGGGGGGCGCGAAGGACCTTGCGCAGTGCTCGCGAACCTTGCGCACCTCGCCGCCCGGTGTCCGGGGAAACCCGCCGGTTGGGCGGGGCACGGGTCCTGCACGCGTCCGCCCGTGGAGGTGTCGGCAATGCGTGACCGGTCTTGGGTCCTTCTCGGGGTCGTTTCCTTCTGGATGGCGGGATGCGGGTGCGGGGACGACAAGAAGACGGGCGGGGGCGACGCGGACACGGACACCGACACGGACACCGACTCCGACACGGACGCCGATACGGACACGGACACCGATACGGGCTCGGAAACGGACACCGGCTCGGAGACGGACACCGGGTCGGAGACCGACACCGGTTGCGCGGCCGGCGAGACGGACTGCGCGGGCGACTGCGCCGATCTCGACACGGACGCCGACCACTGTGGCGACTGCGCCGTCGCGTGCCTCGGCGACGAGGTCTGCGTCGACGGCGGCTGCACCTGCCCTGTGGGCGAGACGGACTGCGGCGGCGGTATCTGCGCCGACCTCGACGCCGATCTCGACAATTGCGGCGCGTGCGGCGCGCCTTGCGCGAACGGCGTGTGCAACGTCGGCGTGTGCGAGTGCGACGACGTCGGCGAGGTGCTCTGTCCGGGCGAGGGATGCTTCGACCTGTCGAGCGACGTCGCCCACTGCGGGGCCTGCGGGACCGACTGCGGCGACGGCCTGTGCAACGCGGGCGTCTGCGAGTGTGCGGCGGGTCAGGTGATGTGCGCGGACGGCGGCTGCCATGACCTGTCGAGCGACCCCGAGTTCTGCGGCGACTGCGACGTGAACTGCGGCGCCGGCGCGATCTGCGATTCTGGCGTCTGCGAGTGCCCGATCGCGGGTGACGTCCTGTGCCCGGACGGGTGCTACGACCTCTCCGCGGACCCGGACCACTGTGGCGCCTGCGACGTGGTGTGCGGCCTCGGCACCATCTGCGACGCGGGGTCCTGCGATTGCGCGGTCGCGGGCGAGGTGCTCTGCGCGGATGGGTGCTTCGATCTCTCGGACGATCCGACCCATTGCGGCGCGTGCGACGTCGACTGCGGGCCGGGCACCGTCTGCAACGCCGGCGGCTGCGACTGCGCGGACGCAGGCGACGTCCTGTGTCCCGGCGAGGGTTGCTTCGACCTCTCCGCCGATCCCCAGCACTGCGGCGGGTGCGGGATCGATTGCGGCCCGCTCGGCCTGTGCGACGCGGGCGTCTGCTCCTGCGATGCGGGCGCGGTCGACTGCGACGGCGGCGCGGGGTTCGACTGCCGCGATCTGTCCACCGACGTGGACAACTGCGGAGCGTGCGGATTCGACTGCGGGCCTGCGTCGACCTGTGTGGCGGGCGTCTGCGGCTGCGAGGCTGGCCTCGTGGACTGCAACGCGGGCGTCGGGACGAACTGCCGCGACACGAGCACGGACGTTGGCCATTGCGGAGGCTGCTTCAACGGGTGCGGCGACCGCGAGTGGTGCGACTCGGGCGTCTGCGAGTGCAGGCCCGGGATGACTCTCTGCGACTTCGGCTGGGGAGAGTTCTGTGTGGATCTGGAAACGAACTGGGGCACCTGCGGCGACTGCGGCACGCAGTGCGCCGACGGCGAGGCCTGCTCCGGCGGCGTGTGCATCGACGCGGACGCATGCCCATTCGACGTGTGTGACGGCGACTGCGTCGACACGGAGATCACCCAGCGTCACTGCGGCGACTGCGGACAGGAGTGCAGCGCGGACGAGGTGTGCGTCGAGGGCAACTGCGAGAACTTCATCGACTCGCGTGGCTGCATCGCTTGCCCATGCGCGGTTTGCGGCGGGTCCTTCGACCAGTGCTGCGACTACCCGGGCGACGGCATCAACATCTGCGTGGACGCCGGGAGCTGTCCGCTCCCCTGATCCCGAACGGAGGCGATTCGATGCGGACTTCCCGATGGGCGCTGGCCCTGGCCTTGGCGCTCGCCGGGGCCTCGGGCGCCTGCGGCGCGAAGACGCAGCTCGCCGTTCCCGGGGCCGGCGCTGGCACGGACGGCGACGCCGACGCCGATGGGGACGGGGACGGCGACGCCGGTAACGGCGGCGACGCCGATAGTGGTGCCGACGGAGACACGGACGGCGACGGCGACGCCGATGTCGATGCGGACGTCGACGCCGATGCGGACGTCGATGCCGACGCGGACGCCGACGCGGACGCGGACGCCGACGGCTGCCCGCCCGGGTCGGCCGCCTGCGGAGGCGAGTGTCGGGACACGTCTCGCGACCCGCAGAATTGCGGTGGCTGTGGGGTCACCTGCGGCGACCGCGAGTTCTGCTCCGACGGCTCCTGTGAGTGTCGCCCCGAGCTGACCG
>Ga0247727_10011444_pt1 | contig 15486 bp, 10 predicted proteins | sample WisWelCaveWW1625_FD_202498 | JGI IMG/M metagenome (GOLD analysis project Ga0247727, IMG submission 202498) | Biofilm microbial communities from Wishing Well Cave, Virginia, United States - WW16-25 | ecosystem: Environmental > Aquatic > Deep subsurface > Groundwater > Cave microbial mat | place...
TTTTTTCGAAGCCGCTTGTGGGGGTAGGGGTCGCCATAATTTTAGGGAAAGCCGGCCCATCCGTTTTCGGTTGATTCTTAAGGGCCTCTTGAAATTTCTCTTCTTCTTTCAAATTTCCGGGAATGGGCGTAATTAATTTGTCGGGAAATTCCGAAAATTCTTTTTTTGTCGGAGAAGGGGCTATCTCGCCGCCACTAATGTCCGGGATATCGACTGGCTCTTGAATCGCTCTTTGAAATTCCTCTTCCTCTTCAGGTGTTGCCGGCGGTCTTAACGAATCCAGCCGCGCTGTATCTGTTATATCCGACTGTGCGACTTCATCAGGACGTCCGGGTCCGGGGGCTTGCTCATCCGGCAATATTGTTGTTTTCTTGCCTTTCGGATCGGTAAGCACCACTTTACCGCTTGGGTAGACAATACTTTTTGACCCATCGGGAGATGTTTTTTCCACTGTTCCATCTGGATATGTTGTTATTTTTTTCCCATCCGGTTGCACAATTATCTCTTTCCCGCTGGGGAATTTTGTGATTTTCGCGCCATTTGGAAATACCGTCTCTTTCGTCCCATCCGAGAACACTGAAACTTCCGTCCCGTCAGGGAATGTTTCTGTTTTCCTGTCTGGGTGGGATATGATCGTCTTTCCGTTCTTTATGGTTTCCATTCTTCCATTTGAATATGTTGTTTCTATTGTTCCATCTCTATATTTTTTGACCACCACTCCGCCTTTATATCGTGTTTCTTTTTCCAGGGGGCCACCATCATAAAAAATCTCCACATCTCCTCCTGGGCTTGTCCATTCCTCTCTTTTATTCGGAGAGGGGTATCTTTTCACCTTCGTCCCGTCTTTATAAATTATCTCCTCTATCCCGTCCGGATATTTTGTTACCAGATTTCCGCTTTTCGGGTATTTCGTTATTTTCGTTCCATCTTTCAGAACTGTTTCTTTCTTCCCGTCTGGATAGTATGTTATCTCTTTCTCCTCATCTCTTGTTACTCTTCTCCCGTCTGGATAATTAATCTCTGTTCCAAAACTATCTTCTGTTACTCTCTTTCCATCCAGATATTCTGTTTCTGTCATCACAGGGTTTTTATATTTCGTGACTATTGTTCCATCAAGCTGAATCGTCTCTACACCTCCTCCTTTTCTGCTGTCCGCCCCATCAAACATTCTTTCCGGATATACTGTTGTTATGGTTCCATCTTGGTTTACTCGCGATGGTGGCCGTTGACGGTATATTGTTTTTCCGTTTGGTAATGTTATGGACATATCGCCTTCAGGAGAAGGTCTTACGAATATCTCTCCTGGTTTCCCTGGGGTAGTTCCTTCCATTACTTTGTCCCCATGTTTTGCTATTTTCGTTCCATCTTTCAACGTGATCGCTTCGGCTTGGGTGGGGGCTGTCTCTTCCGGTATTTCCGGCGCCTTCATTTTTGAAGATGTTTCTTCGGTTGCCTTCGGCTTTTTGGCCATGGCGTAAACTGGATTGATAGAAATGAAACTGAGAAAAAATATCGTGGTGAGCGCGAAAAGGATCGAAAATGTTGCCCTTGAGGAGTTCATAAATTCCCTCCGTGTCTTTGGTTAAGCTTTCGGTCTATTTAAAGCTTACCCACCAAATTGCGGAAAAACAAACGCCTCCCGATTCAGAATCATTTGATTGTTTTTTCGCTCTCATTTTGATATAATCTTTTCTCGGATTTTGGTAATAATTACGCTTGTTAATAACCTGTGAACAGTTGTATAAAATCATAGGTGTTTTAGATCGATAAAATCGATAAGTTGTTTGTTTTGATATAGTTACATTGAGTTAATAGAATCTATTTTTTCCACAGCCCCATGTGGATCAACTTGGAAAAATTGTATGGATCAGCTGAAACAAGCCAAAACAAAACGCTCTAAAGAAGTGGATGGAAATGTTTGGCAACGTGTTCTGGAACATTTAAAAAATTCTCTGAGTGAACAGACGCTCAGAGCCTGGATTGATCCTGTAAAATTTATCTCTTTGGAAAAAAATTATCTCGTGCTTGAGGTGCCGGATAAGTTTTATGGCGACTGGGTCAAAGAACATTACGAAGAAAATATTCTTTCTGCCTTGTTGAAAATTTCCGGAAAAAAAGCAGAGCTTCGTTATCAAATCAGTACCAAAGAAATTGTTCCAGAGCGCCCTCTTAAATCAAAGTCGCAGAAATCCGTATCGCAGGGGCCGCACAAGTCCAGCGATCCCCATGTGATCACACGCGAATTCACACTGAATTACCGATATAATTTTGACAATTTTGTGATTGGCCCGAATAATCGTTTCGCCCACGCAGCGGCGATGGCCGTGGCAGAATCTCCGGCTCGTGCTTACAATCCGCTTTTTATTTACGGCCCTGTGGGTCTCGGAAAAACCCACTTGCTTCAAGCAATTGCGCATGCAGCGCTTGAAAAAAATCCGGAATTCCGCGTGATTTTCATCTCGAGTGAAAAGTTTACGAATCAACTAATTACAGCCATTCAAACCCGCAGCACACAGGCGTTTCGTGACCGCTACCGGACCGTGGACATGCTTCTCATTGACGATATTCATTTCATTGCGAACAAAGAAGCAACTCAGGAAGAATTTTTTCACACATTCAACGCGCTCTACGACGCGCATAAGCAGATTGTGGTCACAAGTGATCGGCCGCCGAAAGATATTTCTTCGCTTGAAGAACGGCTGGTGTCTCGATTTGAGTGGGGCCTTGTCACCGACATTCAGCCCCCGGATCTTGAAACAAGAATCGCGATTCTTAGAAAAAAGTTGGAGACGAATCCTCGGCCAGTTTCTGATGATGTAACTACTTATATTGCCTCACGGATCAAATCTAATATCCGCGAACTGGAAGGGGCGCTGATTCGCGTCATGGCGTGCGCATCGCTCACGGACAGACCCTTGGACATCAAGCTGGCCCAGGAAGTTCTGAAAGAGTCTGTGGCTGAAGAAGCCCGCAAAATCAATATTGATCTGGTTCAGAAAAAAGTGTCGGAATATTTTGATTTATCGGTTTCAGATATGCGCGTGAAAAAGCGAACGAAGGCTATCGCTTATCCGAGACAGCTTGCGATGTATCTTGTTAGACAGCTGACAGAGCATTCGCTCCCGGAAATTGGGGAGTACTTTGGTGGAAGAGATCACACAACCGTTCTTCACGCCATCACAAAAATTGAGCAGGAAATCAAGAACAGCGAAGAGACAAAAAAGGTTGTGGATACGCTTGTGGAAAAAATTAAAGCGGGTCATTAGATATTCACAGAATTTTGGGGATTATTCCCTTTTTAGCAATGACCTGTGAGCATTCTAAATAGCTGGGACATTTTATCCCAATGTTTAATCACAAGCTAAACACTATTAGTTTAAAGGGTTGAAAAGTTATTCACACTATTCACAAGGATTACTATTACTTCTACTATTTTTTTAAATAAAAGAGAGGAAGACTTATGAAGATAAAAACAGAAAAGGATAACTTATTACACAGTCTCTCTGTGGTGAGTGGGGTTGTGGGAAGTAAAACAACATTACCCATTCTTTCAAATATCCTTATCGAGTCGGAAGGAAAAAATAAAGTTCGTTTGGTAGGAACTGATTTAGAAGTGGCGATTTCTAGTATTGCGGAAATGACTGTGCTTGAAGAAGGAAGTGTGACAGTTCCCGCAAAAAAACTTTATGACATTACCCGAGAGCTTCCACAGGGAGAAGTTGAGATTACTGTCGCGAAAAATAATTCTGTGACCGTAAAATCGGGGCGGTCACTGTTTAAAATTATGGGTCTTCCAAAAGATGATTTTCCAAAACTTCCTGAATTTTCTTTAGATCAAGCGATTGAAATTGAACAGGCAATTTTAAAAGAAGCGCTGCAGCTTACGAGTTTTGCGATTTCTTATGATGAAACTCGTTATGTTTTGAATGGGGTTCTTATGTCTATCAAACACAAGAAGATGAAAATGGTAGCGACAGATGGAAGACGCCTTGCTTTTTGTCAAAAGGATGTTGATATCCGTGATAGTTTTTCGCTTGATGTGATTATTCCATCAAAAACAATTGTGGAATTAAACAAACAGCTTAAAGGAGAGGAGAAAGTAAAAATCCTCTATTTTAAAAATCAAATTTTATTTTATTTCGGCGACACATTTATTCTTTCACGTTTGATCGAAGGACATTTTCCAAATTACGATCAGGTCATTCCGAAGTCGGAAAAGGCCATCACGACCGTTGACCGGGAACAATTTTTGCAAGCTGTCAAAAGAGCTTCAATTCTAACTTCGCCGGAATCACAATCTGTAAAAATTGATCTACTGAAAAATAAACTGCTTGTTTCTTCACGATCACCGAACATGGGAGAGGCGCATGAGGAACTCGAAGCAGAACTCGCAGGTGAAGATCAAACCATCGGATTTAATCCGGACTATTTAATGGATGTGCTGAAAAATCTGGATGTTGAAAAAATTCAGCTTTCAGTGGCGGGGCCTGATAAACCGGGGCTTTTGAAGGGGAAAAAAGATACGATTCATGTGATCATGCCCATGCAGTTAAATTGACAAAAACGCACTCAATTTTGAGGGCCTATGAGTCGTAAATCTAAGGAAAATCGCATCGGCTTTACCAAGGTTGACAAGGTTCTCCGCGGAATCATAAAGAATCTGGAAAATCCTCAAAAACTTCAGGAGGCACATCTCTTCGAGCTGTGGCATAGCCTGATCGATCCTGAGGTGAAAAAGCGTGCGGTTCCCGAGAGGCTTTACGGGAAAACGCTGTATGTCAGAGTTTCAGAACCGATTTGGGCCCATGAGTTAACACTTAATTATCGAAGTAGAATCCTGGATCTATTGCAAAAAGAAGTAGGCAAGGAACATTTAACCGATATTCGTTTTCATGCAGGACATTCTTTCAATCAATAGGGAGACATGAATGGCTGTGGCAACCAAACCTCAAAAAAACAAAGATCAGAATAAAAAAGAAAAACCAACGCGTAAGGCGGATTCTTCTTACGATGCAACCAAAATCCAGGTGCTCGAAGGGACCGATGCTGTTCGTAAGCGTCCCGCAATGTACATCGGAGATACGACATCCCGCGGTTTGCATCATCTTGTCTATGAGGTCGTGGACAACTCCGTAGACGAAGCGCTTGCCGGATATTGCTCCAAAATCGACGCGATTATTCACACGGACGGAAGCTGTTCCGTGAGCGACAATGGGCGCGGTATTCCTGTCGACATGCATAAGAAAGAAAAGAAATCGGCTCTGGAAGTCGTCATGACCGTACTTCACGCCGGCGGAAAATTTGATGACAAGGCGTACCGGGTTTCCGGGGGTCTTCACGGAGTCGGCGTTTCTGTCACGAACGCACTTTCCGAATGGTGCGAAGTGGAAGTCCGGCGCGACGGGAAGGTGTATCACCAAAAGTACGAGCGCGGAAAAGTAAAATCTCCCGTTAACGTGATTGGCAAAAGCAAAGATAACGGAACGACCGTCACGTTCAAGCCGGACAAAGAAATTTTCGGGAAAACTGATCTGAGCTTTGACATTCTGTCGAATCGTCTACGTGAGCTGGCATTCTTAAACCCCGGCTTGACAATTAATTTGAAAGACGAGGTTAACGAGAAAGAAGCATCTTTCGTTTACAAGGGAGGCATCAAAGAATTTGTCGAATTTCTCAACAAAAACAAAGTTCCCGTTCACAAACCAATCATTTATTTTTCAAAAGAAAAAGACCATATTTTCTGTGAAGTCGCGATGCAGTACAACGACGGCTATGCCGAGAATATTTTTACATTTGCCAACAACATCAACACGATCGAAGGCGGAACGCATTTGTCCGGTTTCAAAACAGCTCTCACCCGCGCGGCCAATCAGTACGCAAAATCGAAAGATCTTCTAAAAGGTCTTGAGGGCGGACTTCAGGGGGAAGACATTCGTGAAGGTTTAACGGCTGTCATCAGCATAAAAATTCCTCAGCCGCAATTTGAAGGGCAGACCAAAACCAAACTTGGAAACGGAGAAGTCGAAGGAATTGTCGCTAGTCTCGTGAATGATTCGCTGCAAAGTTATTTCGGTGAGAATCCCTCCGTTGCCAACAAAATCATCGATAAAGCCGTTGTCGCACTTCAAGCCCGTGAGGCTGCACGCAAAGCGCGTGAACTCACACGCCGCAAGGGAGCGCTTGAATCCGCATCTCTTCCCGGAAAATTGGCCGATTGCTCGGATCGCGATCCGAAAAACTGCGAAATTTATCTGGTTGAGGGAGACTCTGCCGGCGGTTCCGCAAAACAGGGCCGCGACCGTAGATTTCAGGCCATTCTTCCATTGCGTGGAAAAATCATCAACGTGGAGAAAGCACGTCTCGACAAGGTGTTGTCGAACGAAGAAATCCGCACCATGATCACCGCCATCGGGACCGGTGTGGGGGATACCGATTTTGACGTGGCCAAAATCCGCTACAACAAGATCATCATCATGACGGATGCGGACGTGGACGGTTCACACATCCGCACGCTGCTTCTGACTTTCTTCTATCGCCAGATGAAAAAGCTGATTCAGGAAGGGCATGTGTTTATCGCGCAGCCGCCGCTTTACAAAATCAAAAAAGGAAAACGCGAAGAATATGTCGATACCGAAGAAAAAATGAATTCGATGCTTCTCGAGATGGGATCCGAGGGGCTGGAGCTTTCGGTGATTGGGAAAAAGAAAAAATTCAGCGACAAAGAATTAAACGAAGTGCTTGACGTGGCTGATGAAGTCGACGCGCAGCAGAAAAGCATTCAGCGCAAAGGCGTGGATTTTGATAAATATATCGAGGCCTGCGATTTGGCCAAAGGCAAATTCCCTGAATATGAAGTAAGGCTTGCCGGGGAAGATAAATTTCTTTTCTCAGATGCCGAACTTGCCGCATTCACAAAAGCGAAAGAAAAGGAAATGGGCAAAGAGATCGAAATGAAAACTCGCGCTACGGGCGAAGATAAAAAGGGGATGCTTCAGGCCATAGAAATTTACGAATCGCATGAACTCGAAAAGTTGAACAAAAAACTTGAGAAATACGATTTATCCCTCGAGGAATTTCATGAGGGAGAAAAGCCGCTTTTCGAAATCACATCCGGGAAAAAAGTAATTCAGGTGAAAACGCTGCGGGATGTGCTCGAGAATGTCCGGCATTTTGGAAAAGACGGCATCAATATTCAGCGGTACAAAGGGCTTGGAGAAATGAACCCCTCTCAGCTTTGGGAAACCACGATGGATCCCGAACGCCGCACCATGATGCGCGTGACGCTGGAAGATGCCGTTGCCGCCGATGCCATGTTTTCGGTGTTGATGGGCGATCAGGTCGAGCCTCGCCGCGAATTTATTGAACGGCACGCAAAAGCGGTACGAAATTTGGATATTTAAACAAATATTGTCATCCCGGGCTTGACCCGGGATCCAGGGTAATTATCAACGACACTAGATTCCCGCTTTCGCGGGAATGACAAACAGTCGGAGGAACTCAATTGGCAGACAACAAAGATAACGATAAAGAGAAAAATCAGGGAAAAGGCGACGAGCAGCAGCCATTGTTTCAGTCCCAAAGCATTTACGCTCTCAACGAAAAAGTAGTTCCGATCCCAGTCGAAGTGGAAATGAAAAATTCCTACATCGATTACGCCATGAGCGTGATCGTGGGTCGCGCTCTTCCGGACGTACGTGACGGACTGAAGCCGGTGCATCGCCGCATTCTTTTCGCAATGAGCGAACTCGGGCTGGAGCACACGAAACCGTACAAAAAATCCGCGCGTATCGTCGGAGAAGTGCTCGGAAAATATCACCCGCACGGGGACACAGCCGTGTACGACACGTTGGTCCGTATGGTTCAAGAATTCTCGCTCCGCTATCCGCTGGTGGAAGGGCAGGGAAATTTTGGATCTGTCGACGGGGACAATGCAGCGGCCATGCGTTACACCGAAGCCCGTTTGGCGGCGATCACGAATGAATTGCTCGGCGATATTGAAAAAGACACTGTCGAATTTCAGCCGAACTTCGACGAATCCCTTCAAGAGCCGAAATTGCTTCCCGCAAGAATTCCCAATCTTCTCGTGAATGGTTCCGCAGGCATCGCCGTCGGGATGGCCACGAATATTCCGCCGCATAATTTGTCCGAAGTGATCGATGGCGTGAGTGCGTTGATCGATGACCCCAACATTACCGTGAAAGATCTAACAAAACTTGTGAAAGGTCCGGATTTTCCGACCGGCGGTTTAATTTGCGGACGCGAAGGAATCAAGTCGGCTTATGAAACTGGCCGCGGACGCATTATGGTCCGCGCGAAAGCTCATTTTGAGAAAGCAAAAACCGGCCGCACCAAAGACGCCATTATCATCTCCGAAATTCCGTACCAGGTGAACAAATCCTCACTAATTGAAAAAATCGCCGAACTCGTCGAAGACAAAAAAATCGAAGGGATCTATGACATTCGGGATGAATCCGACCGCGAAGGCATGCGCGTCGTGATTGAACTCAAAAAAGACGAGAACGAAGAGCTCATTCTCAACCAACTTTATAAGCATACGCAAATGCAGGAAACTTTCGGCGTGATCATGTTGGCGCTGGTGGATGGAGAGCCGCGCGTTCTCAATCTGAAAGAAATGCTGCAATATTTCATCGATCATCGCGTGAATGTGGTGACTCGCCGCACAAAATTCGAACTCGACAAGGCGGAGAAGCGCGCTCACATTCTCGAAGGTTTGAAAATCGCGATCGCAAATCTCGACAAAATCATCAAGACGATTCGCGCCGCGAAAAATCCCGAAGAAGCTAAAATAGCCTTGATCACAAATTTCAAGCTAAGCGAGCTTCAAGCCAAAGCGATTTTGGAAATGCAGCTCCAGCGCCTTACGGCTCTTGAGCGCGAAAAAATCGAAGAAGAGTATCTCGAACTCATCAAGAAAATCGAATACTACAAAGCCGTTCTGAAATCCAAACAAAAAGTGCTTGAGATTGTCAAAACCGAATCGGCTGAGGTAAAGAAAAAATACGGCGACGAACGGCGTACTGAAATCGTGAAAGACACGACAGATATCGACATCGAAGATTTGATTCGCGAGGAAGAAGTGCTGATCTCGATGTCTCATGCCGGCTACATCAAGCGCATTCCCGTTTCGATGTACCGCCAGCAGCGGCGTGGAGGCAAAGGGGTCACGGGCGGAGGCATGAAGGATGAAGAAGACTTCATCGAACAAATGTTTCTCTGTTCAACTCATGACACGCTCATGTTCTTCACGAACAAGGGCCGCTGTTATTGGAAGAAGGCCTACGAAATTCCGCAAGCTTCGCGCATCGCCAAAGGCAAAGCCATCGTGAATGTGCTTTCGCTGGGCGAGAATGAGACGATCGCAACCATGCTTCAGGTGAAAGAATTTGACGACAAACATTATCTCGTGATGGTCACGAAAAATGGAACGATCAAAAAAACCAACCTGATCGCCTATTCGCATCCACGGACCACGGGCGTTCAAGCCATTAAATTGAAAGATAAAGATGAGCTTGTCAGCGCAAAAATCACCGCGGGCAAAGATCAAATTTTTATCGCCACCAAACTCGGCAAAGCCATTCGTTTCCCGGAGAAAGATGCACGTGAGATGGGGCGCACCGCATCCGGTGTCCGCGGAATTCGTCTCGAGAAAAAAGACGAAGTGATCGCCGCTGAAATTGTGAATGAAAAAGATACGGCACTGACCGTGACGAGCAAAGGTTTTGGCAAGAAAACCGATTACGGCGAATACCGGCTTCAATCCCGTGGCGGCAAAGGCGTCATCAATATTAAATCGACGGATAAAAATGGCCACGTCGTCAATGTGCTCACCGTTAGCGATGAAGATGGCGTCGTGTTCGTCACCACAGGAGGTATGGTGGTGCGCACGCCCGTGAATCAGATCCGCACAACGGGCCGCAATGCCCAGGGCGTTCGCGTGATTGCACTCAAAGATAAGCAGGAGCTTTCGACCTGCGTCCGCGTAGTTGCGAAGGAAGATGAAGGCGGCGAGGGCGGAGAAGACGACGGCGAAGAATAGTTTATGTAATAGGCCTAGCAAGATGTCCGCGGCTCAGACAACGCTGTCGCGAACTCGCCTCGAACATCTTGCTAGGCCTTTATTTTTTACAGGTGATTGATGCTCGATCTCAAATTCATCCGCGAAAATCCGGACAAAGTCAGGCAAGGGCTTAAGGCAAAAAACGCAAAGCTTGATCTCGAAAGCCTTCTCTCTCTGGACGAGAAGCGCCGGAAAATTATTCAGGAAGTCGAGGCGCTGAAAGCTGAGCGCAACAAAGCGAACGATGAAATCAGCGCGCTCAAAAGAGCAAAGCAGGATGCGGAACCTAAAATACGCGAGATGAAAACAATTTCCGAGCGAATCGGAGCGCTGGATCAAGAGGGCTCCAAAGTTGATGAAGAGCTCTCGAAACTTCTGTTCTACATTCCCAACATCCCTCACGAATCCATTCCCATCGGGGGGCCTGATAAAAATAAAGTAGTCAAAGAATGGGGCGATACAAAACCCCGTTATGCGACGAGCAAGCTTCGGACGCATGTGGAGCTTTGTGATTTGCTCGGCTGGGTTTCCTCGGATATTGGCGCGAAACTGACCGGAAGCGGCTGGCTTTTTTACAAAGGTTTCGGCGCCCGGCTTGAGCGTGCCCTGATCAATTTTATGCTCGATCTTCACACGAAAAAACATGGCTACGAAGAAGTTTCGCCTGCATTTGTCGTGAACCGTCAAACGATGACAGGAACCGGCCAGCTTCCAAAAATGGAAGAGGATATGTATCGTCTGAAAGACGAAGATTTTTTTCTGATTCCGACAGCAGAAGTGCCCGTCACGAACGCGCATCGCGACGATGTTCTCAAAGAGGAAGATTTGCCGAAAAAGTATGCGGCTTACACCCCATGCTTTCGCCGAGAGGCAGGATCGTACGGCAAAGACACAAAAGGACTTTCACGCATTCATCAATTCGATAAAGTAGAACTCGTGAAATTCACGAGGCCCGAAAATTCATATGACGAGCTCGAAAGTCTGCGAGCGGATGCTGAAAAAGTATTGCAGCTCCTCGAGCTTCCATACCGCGTCGTGATGCTTGCATCCGGAGATATCAGTTTCGCCGCCGCGAAATGTTACGATCTCGAGGTTTGGGCCCCGGGGTCTCAGAAATGGTTTGAGGTTTCAAGCTGCTCGAATTTCGAGGATTTTCAGGCCCGCCGCATCAATGTCAAATTTAAACGCAAAGCGACTGGAAAATCCGAGTGGGTTCACACTTTAAACGGCTCCGGAGTCGCACTGCCCCGCACGGTCATCGGAATACTCGAAAATTTCCAAAAAGATGATGGAACAGTTATAATTCCGAAAGTGTTGGAACCCTACCTTTAAAGCAGACTAGAGACCGGAGACACGAGACCAGAGGGAAAGCTAACTGTCCCTGGTCTCGTGTCCCTGGTCGGTTCTTCGGAGGGGTCGCATAGCGGCCTAGTGCGGCGGTTTGCTAAACCGCTGTGGCGGAAACGCCACCGGGAGTTCAAATCTCCCCCCCTCCGCCACTTCTATGTTAAAATAAACTACATTTTTTTGTACTGGAAAGGAAAACCCATGCTTACGCGATTTCTTCCGAGAGAAACTAATTTTTACGATCTTTTTGATAAGCAAGTAGGGTACGTGGTCGATGCTGCCCGGTTTCTCAAAGAAATGGCGAGCAAAGAAACCTTCGACGAAACGTATCTAAAAAAGATGAAAGATATTGAACATCAAGCAGACGAAGCGGCGTATGAAATTATCAATTATCTGAATAAAACCTTCATCACTCCGTTTGACCGCGAGGACATTCACTCGCTTGCCAAAGAACTGGATGACATCGTAGATATGGTGCATACCATTGTGAACCGTGTCCGCGTGTATAAGCTTTCGGGAAATAACACGCAGTTAATCGAATTTGCATCAGTGATAGAACAATCCGTGGATTTATTGACGCAGGCGATCAAAGGTTTAAGAAGTATGAAGAACGCCAAAACAATCATGGCTGCCTGCCAAGAAGTCAATCGACTTGAAAATGTGGGGGATTCCATGCGTGATGCAGCGCTTGCGAATCTTTTCGACAATGCCAAAGACCCGGTTCTTCTTATCAAATGGAAAGAAATTTATGAAGATGCCGAGACTGTTCTGGATATTTGTGAAGATGTCGCTCATGTGGTGGAATCCATTGTTGTGAAACAAGCCTGATTTATGACCCCCGAAATTATCTTCCTGGTTTTGTTAGCCTTGGCCTTCGATTTTTTGAATGGCTTTCATGATTCTGCTAATTCTATCGCAACCATTGTTTCCACCCGTGTTCTTTCACCCCGATATGCTGTTGTCTGGGCTGCTTTTTTCAATTTTGTCGCGTTTTTCTTCTTTGGACTTCATGTCGCGAACACCATTGGGAAAGGAATTATCGATATCGCGATTGTGGATAAAGGCGTGATCTTCGGCATTCTTTTCGGCGCTTGCGCTTGGAACATTATCACGTGGTATTTCGGACTTCCCACAAGCTCATCGCACGCCCTCATTGGCGGGATGATTGGCGCCGCGCTTGTAAAAGCGGGACCGGGAGCTCTTGTCTGGAAGGGGATCATCAAGACAGTTACATTCATTTTTGTTTCCCCGACCTTGGGGCTTTTTTTGGGATCAGGCATTGCCGTGATAATCTATTGGATTTTTAAAAGCAGCGCTCCGTCTCAAGTGGACCATTTATTCAGAAAAGGGCAGCTTGTTTCCGCCGCTTTCTACAGTCTGGGACACGGAGGAAACGATGCGCAAAAAACCATGGGCATTATCACAAGCCTTCTTTTCGGAGCAGGTCTTCTTGGGGATACGTTCTATGTTCCTCTTTGGGTGGTTATTTCTTGCTATGTCGCCATTGCAGCGGGGACAATGTTTGGCGGGTGGCGCATTGTGAAAACGATGGGGCAGAAAGTAGCCAAGCTGAAACCTGTTGACGGATTTTGTGCCGAGACGGGAGCCGCAATCACTTTGTTTATGGCTTCATCTTTTGGAATTCCGGTCAGTACCACTCACACAATTACGGGCGCCATCATGGGCGTGGGCTCTGTTCATCGAATGAGCGCTGTCCGCTGGGGAGTTGCCGGACGAATTGTTTGGGCATGGGTTATCACGATTCCATGCGCCGCAGCGCTCTCGGCATTGGCGTACCTTGTTGTTCGCGGAAGATAAATCAAAATTCCAATTTTCGTTACAAGGCAGGCTCGATTGAGCTATGAAAAAATAGCTTTTTCCGATTCTATTGTTTGGTATATTAATCAGCCTCCTAGGGGAGGAGATGGGCCAAAGCGTTCCCCCAGTTGCTTTGGAATAAAGCTTGAAGAAAGGTTTCCTCAAAAGACACGAAAATGTCTGAAAAAGTCGTTTTATTCATGCCGGCTTATCGTGCTGCGGCAACTCTTCGAAGTGTTTACTCCAAGATCCAAAAGCAGGCGATTCATGAAATGTTTCTTATCGACGACTCTGCGGATGATGCGACCCAACAGGAAGCAAAAACACTCGGTATTCCTTACTTCCGAAATCCTCAAAACTTGGGATATGGTGGAAATGTAAAAAAGTGCCTCGAAACGGCGCTGGCACTTGGGGGCGATGTAATTGTCGAATTGCATCCGGATGATCAATATGACCCGACTGTAATACCGGAAGCGCTTGAAACTCTCGCCCGCGGGTATGATTTTGTTTTGGGTTCGCGATTTTTGAAAAGCGGCGAGGCCCTGGGGCACCATATGCCAATCTGGAAATATGTTATCAATCGTCTTTCCACTATTCCCGCAAGAATGGTTTTACAAGCTCCGCTTACGGATTTTCATACGGGATTTCGTGTCTATCACAGACGTTTTTTAGAGCAAGTTCCGTTTCAAAACAATCACAATGATTATCTTTTCAGTTTTGAAATCATTGCCCAGGCCTGTTTTGTGGGGGCGAAAATGGCGGAGGTGCCCGTCATTTGTCGATATTACGACAATGTGACTCAAATTAATTTTCGAAAGTCCATGATCTATGGTGCCGGTGTTTGCCAGGTTTTGAAAGAATATCGTGCCGCGAAACGGGGCGTTTTAAGTCCCGTCTTTCATAGAATAGGGAAAGAAAAATCACATGCATATCAAGCAATGTAGAGCTTGCAATCAGCAAGCCCTTTTACCCGTTTTGCGTTTAGGCAACATGCCCCTGGTCAATCATTTCCTTTCCAATGAAGATTTACGAGGAGAAGAGCCCAAATTTCCGTTAAACCTTTGTGTTTGCTCAAGCTGTTCTTTGGCTCAGCTGGATCATGTGGTTCCTCCTGCAAAAATGTTCCGCCGCTATCATTATTTGACCTCTGCCTCCAGACCGCTCCTGGAACATTTTCGAGCCCTTGCGCAAACATGTATGCAACGAGGATTTATCAAAAAAGGATCCAAAGTGCTGGACATCGGCGCTAATGATGGAACACTGCTTTTTGAGATTCAAAAATTCGGATGCGACGTTTTGGGAGTGGATCCTTCGTTGAATGCCATCGAGGAGGCCAAGAAAATCGGCATTGAAGTACTTCCTCATCTGTTTGACGTGAAGGTGGCCGAGGCCTTGCGCCGTAAGTATGGAAAATTTGATTTGATTACCGGCACCAATGTTTTTGCCCATACCCATGAGATTGTCAGCTTTCTCAAAGGGGCGAAGATGCTTCTCGGCAAGAAAGGTGTTCTGATTTTGGAATTTGCGCATCTTCTCGATATGGTTTTGAAAAATCAATTTGATGTGATTTATCATGAACATATTTGTTATTTTACTCTACGGGCCCTAATGCCGTTTTTCAAAAAACACGGGCTAGAAATTTTTGATGCCTCCAAGGTCCTGACCCAAGGGGGATCATTGCGAATTTATATCTGCCATCCAGAGAGTCATGTGAAAAGACACCCTGAGAATCTTCAGGCCATTTTTCAGGAGGAAGCCGACACTCATTTGCATGAAATGGCTACGCTCAGACGTTTTGCCGAGGAGGTTCACAGTTTTCGAGATGAATTTCGTGAGCTTCTCACCTCTTTGAGCGCTAACGGAAAGAAAATCGTAGGCTTTGGTGCTCCAGCCAAGGGCGTTATTTTGCTCAATTATGCGAAGGCGGGCTCCAGGGAGATTTCTTATCTGGTCGACAGCACGGAACTAAAACAAGGACGCTTTTTCCCAGGCAACCACATTCCTGTTTTTTCAGAGCGTAAATTAGAAAATGATTCTTTTGATTATGTCCTCATCCTTTCCTGGAATTTTCAAGATGCTATCCTGGAAAAACTCGAGCCTTATCGCAAGAAAGGTGTCAAAGTCATCATTCCTTTCCCCAAATTGAGAGTCATTTAGTGCCTCGCTTTTCCATCGATCAAAAGCGCATTCTCATTACAGGAGCCGGTGGATTTATCGGATCACGCCTTGCGCAGTCCCTCATC
>Ga0247727_10011445_pt1 | contig 15485 bp, 12 predicted proteins | sample WisWelCaveWW1625_FD_202498 | JGI IMG/M metagenome (GOLD analysis project Ga0247727, IMG submission 202498) | Biofilm microbial communities from Wishing Well Cave, Virginia, United States - WW16-25 | ecosystem: Environmental > Aquatic > Deep subsurface > Groundwater > Cave microbial mat | place...
ACGAAACTGATTCAAACGCCATGTTGCGGACAATGGATTTGCAGCGACTATCATAAATATGTTTTATTTTCCTATGCGACCAATAGCTGCCAGCGCAATCACGATAGATATACTTTATGCAGCCATCATTATCACGAAAAGCACAAGGGCGATTGGAAAACCTGCGCCAAATGCAAAAAGGGTTTTGAGACGGAAATGTACGTTTGGTTCGGAACCAATGAACATAATTTTGAAAAATTGGAAAATCCCCCAAGTTACGAACCGACCCAATGCGCGCAATGCGGCAAGGTGATTGTGCTGGGAGAAGACGGATATTCAATTGATGGCGGCAAGTATTTTTGCCTGGATTGCGCCGAAGCTGGAAGAGAATAACGTGTATCGTAAAAACCTTGCTCTGAATAAGCCAATAGAAACGAAAGGATAAATCCATGTCAAGTTTTCCTAAAATACATTTCCGCGATCAGCGCCTCGCCCCCATCTGGGAAAAAGTCCAAATCGGCGAGCGCTTGTCGCTGCAAGACGGCGTCGCGATGTTTGAGAGCAACGATCTGCTTTCGCTCGGCAAAATGGCGCACGCGGTGCAGCGCGCGCGCAGCGGCGATGCGGTTTATTTCGTCGTCAATCGGCAGGTGAATCCGACTAACATCTGCGTGCTTTCGTGCAAGTTTTGCGACTTCGCCGTGAAGGCCAAAGACGCGAATGCGTATGAGATGACGATGGAGCAAGTGCTCGGCAAGCTCAATCACGAGCTGCACGAGGTGCACATCGTCGGCGGCTTGCATCCGGATTGGCCGTGGGAATTTTATGTCGACATGATGCGGCAGATCAAAGCGAATTTTCCGAAGATCGACATCAAGGCATGGACGGCGGTAGAGATCGATTTCTTCTCGAAGAAATTTAAACTGCCGATTACCGAAGTGTTGACGCAACTCAAAGCTGCGGGCCTCTCGACAATGCCCGGCGGCGGCGCGGAAGTTTTTTCGGAGCGCGTGCGGCGCTTGCTGTTCAATCAAAAAATCGGCGGCAAACGCTGGCTGGAAATTCACGACGCCGCGCACCGGCTTGGCATTCCGACTAATGCGACGATGCTTTATGGCCACGTGGAAACGTTGGAAGAGCGCGTGATTCACATGCTCAGGCTGCGCGAGCAGCAGGATATTTCACGCGGTTTTCTCTCATTTATTCCGCTGGCGTTTCAGCCCGGTGATACCGGCATTAAAACGCACTACACTTCAGCGGTGGATGATTTGAAAACGATTGCGGTGTCGCGCTTGATGCTCGACAACTTTCCGCACATTAAAGCGTATTGGGTGATGCTCACCGAGCAAGTTGCGCCAGTGGCGTTGAGTTTCGGCGCGGATGATATGGACGGCACCGTCGGCGAGGAACGCATCGCGCACGCGGCGAAGGCGACGAGTCCGATTCAACTGGCGAAAGAGCATATCATCAAGCTCATCAAGAGCAGCGGCAAAGTGCCGGTGGAGCGCGATATTTTTTATAATCCGCTGGCGGTGCATGATAAAGACAGCGTCGGCAAAATTCCATATTTGAATTGCGTGCCGTTTTATGATCGCTTCGAGAATAAGCCGTTCCGCGTTTTGCCAATGACGCCGCGCCAAATGGGCAAGCTCGCCGAAGCGCAGCAAATCGACGGCGGCCCATTTTCATTGATGGATTATTGGCAAGTTGAAAAAGATTTCGACAGGCTCGATTATGGCATCGCCGTGCGCACTTTGGCGCGCAGCGTCATTCTCTATTCCAATTTCCTGTGGATGGAATTGGACGGCAAACGCATTGGCATCACCGCAGAGACCTCAACTTCGATTGAATTGTTGAAAGTGCTGTTGGCGTACAAATACGGCGTGACCGCCAAACTCGAACGCATGCATCCGATATTTCAAGCGAGCGATGCGGCAAATTTCGACGCCGTGCTGGTGATCGGCGACGAAGCGTTGATTCGCGCCAAAGCCGGCCTGGCGAACTTTCAGCATTCCTTCGATCTCGGCAAAGAATGGCATGATTGGACGGGCCTGCCGTTTGTGTTTGCCGTTTGGGCCATTAGTCGTAATGTGAGCGCAGAGAAAAAGCAGGCGTTGTGCGCTCAACTTGAAAAAGCCGCGCTTGACGCCGACCAACGCCATCCGAACTTCGGCGCGTGGCATGGCAAGCGCCTCAGCATGACGCCCGCGGAAGTGCAAGTTTATTTTGACGGATTCAATTATCGCCTCGGCGAAAAGGAAAAAACGGCGATGGAGAAGTTTCGAGGGTTGCAACCAACCATTAAAGTCACAGAAGCAACTGTCATGACTGCATAAAAACTTTTTCACAGGAAAGGAAATTGTTTGAGCACAAATCATAAAATCATTCTCGGCGATTCACGCGCAATGACGGAAGTTCAAGATGAATCCGTGCATCTCGTGGTCACCTCACCGCCGTACTGGCAGCTCAAAGATTATGGACATGAGAATCAGATTGGGTTTAATGATACCTACGAAGATTATATCAACAATCTGAATCTCGTATGGAGCGAATGTTATCGCGTGCTGCATCCCGGCTGCCGGTTATGCGTGAATATTGGCGATCAATTCGCGCGCTCGGTTTATTATGGTCGTTATAAGATCATTCCGATTCGCACCGAGATCATCAAGTTTTGTGAAACGATCGGTTTCGATTACATGGGCGCGATTATCTGGCAGAAAGTGACGACCGTCAACCCCTCCGGCGGCGCAACGATCATGGGATCGTTTCCGTATCCTCGCAACGGTATCGTCAAATTGGATTACGAGTTTATTCTGCTTTTCAAAAAACTCGGCAAATCACCGAAGCCGGACAAGGAGCAAAAAGAGCGCTCCAGGCTGACGACCGAAGAGTGGAACGAGTATTTTTACGGGCATTGGAATTTCCCCGGCGAAAAGCAGAACCAGCATCTTGCGGCGTTTCCCGAGGAATTGCCGCGCCGACTCATTCGCATGTTTTCGTTTGTCGACGATGTCGTGCTTGATCCGTTTCTGGGCAGCAGCACCACCTCGCTTGCCGCACACCGGTTAAAACGAAATTCGATTGGTTATGAAATCAATAAAGAATTTTTGCCCGTCATCAAAGATAAATTGGGTTTTGGCGCGGACGATTTGTTCAGCGAAGCGCTCAGTGACTCAGTCAAAGCCGAGATTATCGAGCAAAAACCTTCTTCACATGATTTTGCCGCTGAGATTGCGAAACTGCCGTATATTTTTAAAGACCCGGTCCGCTTCGATAAAAAGGTCGATCCGCGCGAACAGACTTTCGGCTCTGTCATTGACGGAAAAGAAGAAGTTAAAGAAAATTTTTACTCGGTAAAAAACGTCGAAGCGCCGGATCGTGTTGAGCTCGGCAATGGTCAAAAAATTCGTCTGCTGGGTGTAAAACCCATTGCGGAAAAGCAGGATGAAGCTATTGCTTTTATTCGAAATTTGACAAGAGGCCAAAGAGTATTCTTGAAATTTGATGAACAACTGCGAGAAAATGGCGAAACTCCTTTAGCTTATCTCTATTTGAAAAACAAAACGTTTGTCAATATGCATCTCATCAAGAATCGATTGGCTGAGGTTGATACTTCGATGAACTACAAGGCCAAAAGCCGTTTACTAAGTTGTTAGAGCATCGTTTAATTCGAGGAGGATACGCGAACCGCTAATATTGATCATACATTTCCATATATAGTGCTTTTTTATAGTATTTCCACGAGCGATTTGCTTATGGATGTTTTGTAACAAATTAAACAGGAGCATGTTATATGGAAATGGCCAATCAGGTTTTTCTATGCCACGCTAAAGAGGACGAGGAGAAAGTGCTGGAAGTTTATGAGTTTTTGAAGAAGTATGGCATTAAACCATGGATGGATAAAAAGAATCTCTTGCCTGGTCAATAATGGGAATTGGAGATTACGAAAGCCATTAAAGATGCGGATTTTGTTTTACTTTTCTTTTCGAATGTATCAGTTTCAAAGCGTGGGTTTGTACAGAAGGAGTTTAAACTTGCTTTAAATGTCTTCGACGAAATGCCATCAGGTCAGATTTTTCTAGTTCCAGTGCGCCTAGATAATTGTGAAATACCTGAAAGGTTTAAAGAGCTTCAATATTGTGATCTATTTGATGAAGATGGATTTGTGAAAATTCTACAAGTCCTTAGACCACTTAAATTAGACTCAGAAGATATCTGGCAATTGAGTTTCAGTGCAGATTTCGCAGAGATACTCCTCAAATTTGCGATGGCAGGTGAAGGAGCACATCGTGCAAGGGTTATATTGAATATCACACAATACACTGTATGGAAAAAGTTAATGCACTGGGATTTTGTCGAATCTCCCAAAAAAGGTTTTGGCAAAACTACAGAACGAGGTCGAAAGTTTCTTCGCGGCGAAATTGACATACCTGTAAGACTCGATATAAGAGATAACAACGTTGTTAATCAGTCTCATGAGAGAGTTGGTATAAAGGCCTTTTATACTGACATTAAATTTGACGATAAAGTCCTCGTCGCTAAATGAGCGAGAACAATTTGCATTTTTACATCGTGAGGAAAAATGAACATCAACTCTATCTACGCCAAATCCCGCGCCGGCGAGCGCCTCGCGCGCGAAGAAGGTTTGGCGCTGCTGCGCGAAGGCGAGCTTTTGGAAATCGGCGCGATTGCCGAAGAAATTCGCTATCGCAATAATCCAGATCCGCGGGTGACGTTCGTGGTCGACACCAATCCGAATTACACGAACATCTGCAATGTCGATTGCATCTTCTGCGCCTTTTATCGGCACGAAGGCGAAGAAGGCGAATACACGTATTCCGTCGATCACATGATTCAGAAGTTCAAAGAGTCCGCCCAAAAGGGCGTGACGACCGTGCTCTTGCAGGGCGGCGTGAATCCGAAATTGCCATTCGAATATTATCTCGAAATGGTGCGCCGCACGCGCGCCGAAGTGCCGGAAGTGCATCCGCATTTTTTTTCGACGTCAGAAATTCTCGGCATGGCTGCCGTTTCCGGCTTGTCGGTGCGCGAAGTGTTGCGCCAGTTGAAAGACGCCGGCCTCAACACTATTCCCGGTGGTGGCGCGGAGATTCTCTCCGATCGCGTGAAGCGAAAAATCAGTCACAAGAAAGGCAGCTCGGCGGATTGGCTGGAAGTCATGCGCGAGGCGCATTTACTCGGCTACAAAACCACCGCGACGATGATGTACGGCCACCTCGAAACTGATGAGGATGTCATCGAACATCTCGAGGTGACTCGCGCGCTGCAAGATGAGACCGGCGGCTTCACGGCCTTCATTCCGTGGAGCTTCAAGCCCGGCAACACGCCGCTCGAGAAAATCATCCCCACGTATGCCACGCCGACGCGCTATTTGCAAATGCTCGCGCTCGCGCGTATTTATCTCGACAACGTCCCGCACATTCAAGCCTCGTGGTTTTCGGAAGGCAAAAAGATCGGGCAGGTGGCGCTGCATTTCGGCGCCGATGATTTCGGTGGCACGCTGGTCGAAGAGAACGTTCACGCGGCGGCAAATTTTGTGAACAAGACGTCAACCGACGAAGTAATCACGTTGATTCGCGAGTCCGGCTTCGTGCCGGCGCAGCGCACGACGTTGTATGATATTTTGAAAGTTTATCAGGCCTGAAATAGGCTTGAGGGGAGTGGTGGATTACTGGATTGTTGGAGTAATGGATTCCGGCAACCCAACAATTTGCTGATCCACTACTCCAACAGGTTTAACGTAAATTACTTTGCAAAAATTTTCTTGAAAAACGCCTGCATATCCTCCCACGATTTTTTATCCGCGGCTGCGTTGTATGCAAAGGGCATCCCAAATTGTTTGGCGTACTGATCCGCGTCGGGATTGGTGAAGCTGTGCTTCGCGCCGGGATACGAGATGAATTGAAAATTCACCTTCGCATCCGCCATTTCTTTTTTGAAGGTAGCGATTTGCTCCGGCGTGATAAAGCCATCATCCGCGCCGTTGCAAACCAAAACTTTGGCCTTGACTTTTCCCGCTGGTGCCGGCGTTTGCGTTCCGAGGCTGCCGTGAAAACTCACCACGCCTTTGAGATCAAATCCAAAACGCGCCATGTGTAAAACCACGCCGCCGCCGAAGCAATAGCCGATCGCGGCAATGCGTTTGGGATCGGTGTGGGGATTTTTCTTCAGCAAATCCAGCGCGGCCATAAACCGAGCTTTGGCGCCTTCCACATTTTGCATCACGGCACCCGCAAATTTTCCGGCATCATCGGGATGCGCCGCCTGCTTGCCATCGCCGTACATGTCAACCGCCAGCGCAATATAACCCAATTCGGCCAACATGGTCGCGCGCTTCCGCGCATACTCGTTGTGCCCCCACCATTCATGCACCACCAGAACGCCGGGACGTTTCCCTTTTATGGCCTCATCATACGCCAGATAACCTTTCATAGTTATACCATTGGCCGTATAGCTGATCTCTTCATTTTTAATTCCAGCCTGCACCGTAAAACAAGCGGCGAGCATGATGGCGATAACCATATGCGTGAATTTCATAAACTCTCCTTGTTTGATCCTGTGTTCAAATTTTACTGCAATGCGGCAATGTTTAAAACGTATTTGTAATGTTGTTATTTAAATTTTTCTTTGCAAATGAAATTTTTCCCGCTCGGCATTTTTTCGCCAGGCAATGCCTCGCTGACGAAGCGGTAGCGCCGACATCTTGTCGGCAGCCAGGATGGCGGCGTTACGATTTTCCATGGTAACCGAGCCGTTGCTGCGACAGGGAAAAACGCTTTGACTTTCTCTCCGGGCTTCATTATATTTTATTTTAATGTGTTTTACAGTTTTTGCAGCTTTGTCATTTCTTGGCTTTTATTTAACCACAATTGTCAAACTTTAATGCCCCTGCGTTTTGCCAAACTCTCTGCCACCGGCAACGATTTTATTCTGTTCGATAATCGCGACCAGCTCTTTCGTGGCGATGAAGAAAGATTGTTTCGCGCGCTATGCACGCGCCGAGTCGCGATCGGCGCCGACGGCATTTTGCTCATTGAGCATGCGCCAAGCGTCAAGTCCTCGGCATTTTTTACCATGCGCTATTTCAACCGTGACGGTCGCGAGTCGGAAATGTGCGGCAACGGCGCGTGCGCTTCGGCATATTATGCTTTTCGTCATGGTATCGCGCCGGCGGAGATGCAGTTTGAAGTGGGCGGCGATCTTTATCATGCCGTTGTTGCGGGCAATCGCGTTCGACTGCGTATGCAAAAACCGTGGGATTTGGATTTAACGCCGCACGCGCTCGAAGAGAATTGTATGGAAGAGGGCGGCTATGTCAACACCGGCGTGCCGCATTACGTTTTATTTACACCGCAGATTGAACAAGTTGATGTCGCCGGCCTCGGCGTCAAATATCGCCATCACCCCAAATTTCAACCGGCCGGTACGAATGTCAATTTTGCCGCCATTGACCGGGCCTCGCATTTTTACCTCCGCACGTATGAACGCGGCGTCGAGGAAGAAACGCTCGCTTGCGGCACCGGCACCGTCGCGGCGGCGGTATTTGCCCATCTCAAAAAACAAATGCCCTTTCCGATTCATGTCACCACCCGCGGCGGCGAGTTGACGGTGTATGGCGACGCGCACCTCGAAAAGCTCGAACTCGAAGGCGACGTGCGGCTGGTGTATTACGGTGAGTTTGAACTGAATAATTTTGCTGATTTGCTGAAATGAAAGCGTTGGCCGTTTGCCTGTTAGCCCGTTTGATGTTGCTATGCAAAACCGGCTAACGGGCAAACTGTCTGACCGTCTAACCCAAAGACCATGACCGAATCCCTACTCAAAAAAGCCTTGCTCGGCGCGGCGCTCGGCCTGCTCGCCGGCATCATCGTTTTGTTGGTGACCGACGTTTTATTGCAGAAAGCGTTTCGGAATTTTGAAGCCAAAACCCTCGACCTGCGGTTTCCGTACCGCTTGAATTTTTTAAAAGCGCAACGGCAGGAAGCGAATATCGAGGACATCGTGATTGTCGATATTGACAATCGCAGCCTCGAGAAGCTCGGCCGCTTTCAACAATGGCCGCGCGGCCATCATGCCCGCGTGATCGATTATCTGCGCGCCGGCGGCGCGGCCTGTGTCGCCTTCGATATTATTTTTTCGGAGCCCGATACCAAGCCGGCGGAAGACAGCCTGCTCGTGGTGAGCACGGCCAATGCCGAGAACGTCGTGCATTCGTTTACGCTGGAGCAGGAATATCCCGACGCCTTTCTTTATAAAATGGATAAGCCGCCGGCCGGCTTTGCCGCCGATCGTTTCGCCCTGCCGCTGCCCGCCGAAACGGTCAACGCTTTGACTGGTTTTGATCGATTCGACGGCAAGCTGATTGACTTGTACAATAACAGCGCCGGCTTGGGGTTCGTGAATTTTTTGCCCGACGATGACAACGCGATTCGCAATATGCCGCTGGTGCTCAATTTTGCCAATCAAGCCTATCCTTCTTTTGCGCTGGCGGTGGTGATGAAATTCGCCGGTGTTTCCAATCGCGAAATTACGGTCGAGTTGGGGCGGGGAGTGCGTTTGGGAAATACGGATAAAGCCTTGCAAATCCCCATCGATGAACAAGGCCGCACCATTATCAATTATATGGGCAACAAAAGAACCTTCCGCTACATTTCTTATTATGATGTTTTTGCGCAGCGGGTTCCGGCGGAAATGTTTCAGGATCGCATCGTGCTCGTCGGCACCTCCGCTCCCGGCCTCGCCGATTTGCGCCCCGTGCCATTTGAATCGGCTTTCCCGGGCGTTGAAGTTCATGCCAATGTGATTTACAGCATTCTCACGCAAGATTTTATCACGCGGCAATCGCGGCCGGTGAGCCTCATCGTCATGCTGATTTTCGCGATGATTGCCGGCGTCATCACGATGATCTGGAGTCCGTGGCTGGGAATTCTGTTTGTCATTTTGCTCAGCGGCGGCTATATCGCGTTGACGACGTGGATTTTTTTCGCCCGCAGCGCGTGGGTGCCGCAGGTGCAGCCGATGCTTTCATTTTTTATCGCCTTCATCAGCGTGATGATGTACCGTTTTCTCAGCGAAGAACGCCAGAAGCAGCAGATCAAAGGGATGTTCGTGCACTATGCTTCCGAGCTGATCGTCAATGAATTGATTCGCGATCCCAGCAAGCTGAAGCTCGGCGGCGATAAAAAATTTGCCACCGCGTTTTTTTCCGACATCAAAGATTTTACCACGGTCTCCGAAAAACTCAGCCCCGAGCGTTTGATTGCGCAATTGAATGAGTATCTTTCCGCGATGACGGATGTTGTGCTGGAATACGGCGGCTATCTCGACAAATATGAGGGCGATGCCATCGTCGCGGTTTTTGGCGTGCCGGTCGATCAACCCGATCATGCCGAGCGCGCGTGCCTCGCGGCGCTGGAAATGCAACGGCTTCTCGTTGATTTGCGCAAAAAGTGGGCCGCCGAAAAGCGCCCGCCGTTTGAAGTGCGCATCGGGCTGAACAGCGGTGAGATGATTGCGGGCAATATCGGCGGCAAAAATCGTTTCAATTATACCGTGATCAGCGATTCAGTCAATCTCGCCTCGCGTTTGGAAGGCGCGAACAAAATGTACGGGACCAAAATCATGCTGGGGGAAGAGACGTATAATTTGGCGAAAAGCCAGATCGTCGCGCGCGAGCTGGATTTTTTGCGGGTTAAAGGCAAGTCCAAGCCGGTGCGGGTTTATGAATTGCTCGCGCGCCGCAGCGACGGTTTTGCGGAGAGTTTGAACACGGCCTTCACGCATTTTGCGCGCGGCCTCGAGATGTATCGTTTACAGGAATGGCAAAAAGCCCTCGCGGAATTTCGCCGCGTATTGGAATTCAAACCCGATGATGGCCCGGCCAAAGAATTTTTGCGGCGCAGCGATATTTTTATGCAATCGCCGCGCCCGCCGGACTGGGACGGCGTGTTTGAGATGCGGACGAAATGAATAATTTTTTCCAACGGATAAACGCCGACCAACGGATAAAAACTTTTTGATTCAAAATCCGTTGGTCGTTTTTCAATCCGTTGGAGTAATTTTATAAAATGACTCTTGTCAACCAGTTACAAGCCGGTCGCATTCATCGCATCCTGCTCAGCCGTTTGCGCTTCATGGGCGATGTGATTTTGACCACGCCGCTCATTCGCCAGCTTAAAAAAACATTTCCCGATGCCCGGCTGAGTTATTTGACGCAAGAGGCTTTCGCACCGTTGTTGTTGCATCATCCGCAGCTCGACGAAGTTATTCCTTTTTCAACTCGCGGCCGTCTCATTGAACAGGCGCGTTTTTATCGACAATTGCGGCAACGGCGTTTTGATCTGGCCATTGACCTGTTTGGCAATCCGCGCACGGCGCTGATGACGTGGGCGACCGGCGCCGCGATTCGCGTCGGCGGCGATTTTCGCGGGCGCGGGAAATTATACAACGTTCGGGTGCCGGCGCCGCCGGTCGAGCCGCATGCTCTCGACTTTCATTGGCGCAGTCTCGCCGCGCTTGGCATCGAAAAAGGCGATGATCGCACCGAGATTTTTGTGACGCCGGCTGAAAAAAAATGGGCGCGCGAATGCTTGACTGGATTCAAAATCGATCTTTCGCGTCCGGTGGTCGGCCTGCACCCCGGCGCCACCTGGCCGAATAAGCGCTGGCCCGAAAAATATTTTGCTGAACTGGCGCTGCAACTGTTTAAGAAAGACCTTCAGGTACTAATCACCCAAGGCCCCGGCGAAGAGAGCATTGCGCAAGAAGTTATATGGCGAACCTCGGCGCAGCAGCGTAACGCCACGATAGTTTTATTGCCCGTTTTGTCGTTGCGCCAACTTGCCAGCGTGCAACAGCAAATGCGTGTGTTCGTTTCCAATGATTGCGGCGTCATGCATCTCGCCGTCGCCGTCGGCACGCCGACGATTGGCCTGTTCGGCCCGAGTCAGCCGCACATCTGGTTTCCGTATGATCAAACTGCCGGCCATCTCGCGTTGTGGCAGCCCATCGAATGCCGGCCCTGTCATCGGAATTTTTGCCCGCTGGGTCATCTCGATTGCCAAAATAAATTGGAGCCGGAGCGCGTTTTCGCCGCGGTGATGGAAAGATTGTCGGTCAAGCGGATTGATGGAGCGTTGGAGTGATGACTGTGGGCACAAAGATTTTTACCATTGGACATGGCGCGTTGCAGCTTGAAGAATTTTTGCAGCGCCTGCAAGCACATCATATTCTCGCGCTCGCCGATGTGCGGCGATTTCCGGCCTCCAAACGGCATCCGCATTTCTCGCGCGCTGCTTTGATCGGCTCTTTAAATAAATGTGAAATCAATTTTCACTGGCTCGGTGAAAAACTCGGCGGCTATCGCACCGGCGGTTATGAAACCTACGCCGCAACTGGTGTCTTTCGCGAGGGCTGTAAAGATCTGCTGCAACTCGCTCAACAGCAACCGACGGCTTTCATGTGTGCTGAGCTGGATTATCGGGCCTGTCATCGCCGTTTTATTGCCGAATATTTGCAACAGCAAGGCGTCGAAATTTGGCACATCGGCAAAAACGGTGAATTGCTTTCTCCCGCGGTTGCCGAATTCGGCGTCACGCTGCCAATTCCATTTGCGATTTAAGCGCAAAAAATCGACCGATCTTTTCGCTCATGCAATCTTCACATACCAGAATCGTTGTGATCAGCATCATCATCGTCGTGGTGCTGGTGGTGTTTTATCTGAGCAGTTGGCTTTTTCTCGATCGGTTGAACCGCACGCTGGATGAAGAATTGGAGAACCGGCTCAACGCGATCGCCGGACTGGTGGCGCGGCAGGTACAAACCACCGTGTTTCCCGATCTGGTGTCCGGCGAGCAAAGCTTGACGGCAAAATTTTATATCGATCCGCTCATCAATAATTTGCCGCGCGAAGTGAATGTGCAAAATATTTTTTTGATCGATCGCCGGCTGCAAACGCTGAAATCCAACAGCGATCTTTTTTTGCCCGGCGAAGAAATTGCTTATCTGCGCGGCGACAGCCTGGAAATACGCCGGGCGTGGGCCGGCGCAGTGGCCAGCTCGCCGCTCCGCACGCTGACCGGCAATCGCTTCAAAGCCGCGTATGCGCCGGTGCGCGATAGCCGCGGCGAAATTGTCTGCCTAATTGTCGTTGAAGCGAGCGCAGATTTTCTGAATCTGCTGCAACCGGCCAAGCGGCAACTCGTCATCGGCGGTATTGTCGGCGCCGGCGTGGTCATGGTGTTTGTCTTTTTTTTATATAAAACGATATTGGATTTTTTGCGCACGCAAGAAAATTTGCGCCGCTCCGAAAGGCTGGCGACGATGGGCCAGATGGCCGCGACTGTCGCGCATGAGATTCGCAATCCGCTGGGCATCATCAAAAGCACGGCGTATGTCTTGCGCCAGCGCTACGAAAATGCCGCCGCACCCGATGAGCTGTTTGAATTTATTCCATCGGAAGTGCGGCGTCTGAACCATCTCGTGAATGATTTTCTCAGTCTCGCGCGCGATAAACAACTCACTTTTTCTCAAACCGATCTCGTAAAAACCATTGAGAAAGCCACGACAATGGTGCGCAGCGATGAACAGGCGAACGGTGTGGCATGGGATTTCAGCCGTTCGGCGCCGGCTTTGATTGTGCGGCACGATGAAGAGGCCATCACGCAGGTTCTTCTCAATCTGCTTTTAAATGCGATCCAAGCGTTAAATGGAAAAGGCCATTTGCAAGTTGTGCTGCAGGAAAAAATTGACAAGGGCAGAAAATTTGCGCATATTGTGGTAAAAGATGATGGCCCCGGTCTGCCGGATGACGCGGGAAAAATTTTCGAGCCGTTTTTCACCACCAAAACCAAAGGCAGCGGCCTCGGGCTGGCAGTTTGCAAACAACTGATCGAAAAACACGGCGGCCATATTGCCGCGGAAAGTGAAAAGGGCAAAGGCACAACGATGCACGTCTGGTTGCCAGCGTAACGCAGACGGCTCGTTTGTTCTTGAGGTTAATTCATATACGCCTAAAACTCAAAAAATTCGGTTTGGAGCAGACTTTAATCTTTTAAAATTTCAAATTGGTATGACCGAACGCACACTTTTAATCGTCGACGATGAAACCCGCATGGCCACGGTGTTGAAGGCAGCATTGGAGCCGGAGGGTTACGCCATTGCCACCGCGAACAATGGCACGACGGCGATGAACGCGCTGGACACACACGCTTACGACGTCGTGCTCACTGATCTCAAAATGGACGGGCCGGACGGCTTGCAGGTTTTGGAATTTGCCAAGAAGCGTTACCCGCATTGTGAAGTGATTTTGATGACGGCGTATGCCACGGCGCAAACCGCGGTGGAAGCGATGAAGCGCGGCGCTTACGATTACATTATTAAGCCGTTTGAGATTGACGAGCTGAAAGTCAAGCTGCGCCATATTTTTGAAAAGAAATCGCTGGCGAGCGAGAATCGCACGCTCAAACAGGAATTGCAGCAGCGTTATTCGCTTGACAACATGGTGGGGCAGAGCGGCGTCATGCAGGAGGTTTATAAAATGATTCACAAAGTCGCGCCGAGCGAGGCAACGGTGCTCATTCGCGGCGAGAGCGGCACCGGCAAGGAACTCGTCGCGCAGGCGATTCATTATCTTAGCTCGCGCGCCGACAAGCCATTTGTCCCGATCAATTGTTCGGCGCTGCCGGAAACACTGTTGGAAAGTGAATTGTTTGGTTACGAAAAAGGCGCCTTCACCGGCGCGGAAAAACGTAAACTCGGTCTCTTTGAAACCGCCGGTGACGGCACGGTTTTTCTCGATGAAATCGGCGAAGTGTCGACGTCGATTCAAGTCAAGCTTCTGCGCGCGCTGCAAAATCGCCAGATTATTCATCTCGGCGGCCACGAACCGATTGCGGTGAAAGCCCGCATCATTACGGCGACCAACCGCGATTTGGAAACCGCCGTGAAAGATGGAAATTTCCGCGAAGATTTTTATTACCGCATCAACGTCTTCCCGATTTCAGTTCCGGCGTTGCGCAAACGTTTGGAAGATTTGCCCGACCTCGTCTGCCACTTTTTGAAACGCGCCGGAAAAAATCAAAACGCCATTACGCCTGACGCGCTGGATAAATTAAGAATGTACCCGTGGCCCGGCAACGTGCGCGAGCTGGAAAATGTCGTTGAGCGCTCGCTGATCATGGCCGGCAACCAGCCCATCGAAGTGGCCGATCTGCCGCCGCATATTCAGGGCATTCAACAACTGCCGACAAAATTCGACCTCCCGGACGAAGGCATCGTGCTCGAAGACATCGAAAAGAAGCTCATCCATCGCGCCATCGAAAAAGCCGGCGGGAATAAGAGCAAAGCCGCGAAGCTGCTCGGCATTACGCGACGAAAACTATACTCGATGTTGGAACGGCTGGGATAGCCTTGAAAATTTATTCCCAATCTGTCAACTGACCGGTCACTGCCGAAATGATTTGCCGTAGCGTAATTCTGCTGTAGTGACCGGTCAGTATCATTTGACCTTATTCCACCAACACCAGCTTGCGTGAAACTGTCGTCGCCCCGGATTGCAAAACATAAAAATAAACTCCGGCAGCGGCTTTGCCGCCCAGGTCGTTCGCGCCATTCCACGTTATTTGATGCCGGCCGGCTGCAATATTTCCATCAAATAAATTTTTAATCAACTGTCCCTGCACATTGTAAATCCGCAAGGACGCGCGCGTCGAAGTTGGCGCTTCGAAAACAATTGTCGTTTCCGGATTGCCGAAGTTTCCGTCCGCGGAAAATGGATTCGGATAATTCCCCAACAACCGAAAGGTTGCGGGCAACGCGCTGTCGGAATTATTTTCCACCGCCGTTGTCGGCGAGAGATTATTCAGCGACCAGATGTCATTATAAAACGTTCCGCCGCGCCCGCCGAAAACGATCATGCGGCCTTCCTTGCGAATATAAATCGCCGCCGCGCCTTCGCGCGCTGCCGGCATCGTGCCGGAAGGCGAAAGCTGCTGCCAAGAATTGTTCGTCAGATTAAACGCCCACGTTTCATTCGATTGCGACGAGCCGAGATTGCCGCCGAAGATGATGACGCGATTGTTGGCCGCATCAAAAATATTCGTCGGAAACCAGCGCCCCGCCGGACTCGTCGCCGGCGTCAAATCTTTCCAGGCGTTCGTTGCGAGATCGAGCGCCCAAATGTCGCCGCGCGGGCCGTTGGTTTGACCGCCGTAAATGATCATCCGATGTTTCAGCGCATCGTAACTCGCCGTGTGCAGGCAGCGCTTTTCCGGATGCGTCGCCGGCGAAACGTCTCGCCACGTGCCGCTATTGACGTTGAATCGCCACGTGTCATCGAAACGTCCGGCATCCGTAAAACCGGCGAACGTGACAAGCTCCTTCGTCTTCGGATCAAAAACCGCCGCGGTGCCGTAACGAATGTTCGGTTGGGGATTCACAGGATTGAATAGCGTCCACGTTTTCGCATTCAAATCAAACGCCCACAC
>Ga0247727_10011446_pt1 | contig 15484 bp, 15 predicted proteins | sample WisWelCaveWW1625_FD_202498 | JGI IMG/M metagenome (GOLD analysis project Ga0247727, IMG submission 202498) | Biofilm microbial communities from Wishing Well Cave, Virginia, United States - WW16-25 | ecosystem: Environmental > Aquatic > Deep subsurface > Groundwater > Cave microbial mat | place...
GCAAAGGAAATAACCGAGGCCATTAAACACATTGCAGAAAAGGGAATGAGCAAGAAGGGCGCACCTCCTCTTGTAAGGCTCATTACAAGTATTGCAGCCCGATTTAGTGTAGTGGTGACCGAAGAAATGGCTGCCAAGTTGGTGCCCGCGGTTGGCGCATTGTCGGGCGGCGTTGTAAACTTGATGTTCATGAATCACTTTCAAGAGATGGCCAGGGGGCATTTCGTTGTCAAAAGGCTTGAGAAGCAATATGGCTCTGAAGCCGTGCGCAAGAAATATATCGAGATAGAGACTTGATGAGCTACAAAGAATCATTTTTCGAATCCTGCCCTAGCGACCCATTGGGACAGGAGTTTGCCATTGCCGCCGGCGTGCCGGCAAAGTTCTTGTGGAACCGCCGCAAGGGCAAAGAGCACAATGAGATTTTGAAAGGGGAAAATGTTGCGCAGCCGGTTAAGTGAATGGCACATACAGAATGTATTTGTCATTTCGAGCGCAGCGAGAAATCTGACGGAGAACGGATCAGCGAATGCGTTCAGAAATAATTGCATATATCAACGATCAATTCTTCGCCAGATTCCTCACCCGACAAAAAGCGTCGTGGTTCGGAATGACAATTTACGGGGACTGTTGGCTGGGCGCCGCGGTTGTTGTGCTCGATGGCACCACCGTTGGCCGCGACAGCATCATTGGCGCCCACGCGGTGGTGAACAAAAATGTGCCGGAGTTTGCCATTGCTGCAGGCGTGCCGGCGAAGTTTTTGTGGGACCGCCGCAAGGGGAAAGAGCATAATGAGATTTTGAAGGGAGAGAGTGTGGCGCAGGGGTTATCAATTAGTTATTCGCGTTATTAGATAAGAGTAAACTAAAAGTAAGGATCAATGTATGATCTGGCTAATTCTTGTTGGTCTTATCGTAGTAGGTTTCTTTGTACTAAATGGAATAAAAACGAGATGCCCCAACTGTGGTTTTTATGGTCTGAATCCCAAAGATAACGAAAGAGAAGCAAAGCAAAAAGAGTCCTATGAAAGTCGATCTTCATTGGGTGGAATGGTAACCGAAAAGCCGGGATATGCTAATCGAAATTTTGTCTGCAAGAAATGCGGTCACGGTTTTTCAAGAAAAATTTCTACCGGATGGCTCAGAATTGAGAACAAATTGGGTAAGGATATAGCTATTTAAGAGTATCATAAATTAAGAAAAGAAATGGAAGAATAGGGTCGTCAATATGAGTGACGAAAAGGCAAAATTGTTCGTAAAGCAATTGCGAGATCAGATAGTTCTGAACACCAATTTAATGGAAAATAAAGCATCATTAGCCGTAGAGTGTGCTTGGCTAAATATGTATCGTGCGACCCAAACTCTTTTTAAATGCGTTCATGCTAACCCGCAGTGGAGCAGTTATTCCGTCGATACATGCTGCCTGCTACTATTGACTAATTCTCTTTCCGATACTCTAAATGCTCACCTCTCGATACTTCATGGATTTTACAGAGGACCGGGTGTCATTCTTAGGTCTGTCCTTGAGAACTTGGCTGTGGCAATTGTGATAAAAACAAGCCCACGCAAGTTTTCGGATTATACTAAAGGAATTTTAAAGCCAAATGAAACCATAAAACCTGCAAAGAAAATCTTTTCAGAAATAGGTGAATGCTATGGACTGCTCACCAACTATTTTGTTCACGAAAAATTTGAGACTGTTGCAAGAAACATAAAACCTATTGGAAACGATGTTGATTTTTCCCTATTACCAGAGGTGTCGAAATCAGATTTACCTATTCCAGCGCTCCTATCAATAGCTTACTTATCACGGTTTGCTGGATCACTAGCCGAATTTTTTATGGCTCGTTTTTTGAGTGACTTCTATTACTGGCGAAAAAAGTCCGACGACCAACTAATTGAGTTCAAACAAAATAGAGAAGATCTGTTGGTGAATGAACTGATTTTGGAATATCAAAATTCAGTTTTGCAGAAGGCAGGCTTCTCGCTCAACAAAAAGCGGCACGATTCTGAATAACGATATTCAAAACTTTATTTGAAACTGGAGCAATGAATGATTTTCGGCATCACACATCACGATAAGAATCGACACGTCAACAAAGAAGCATTTTTGAATCTGGTGCCGGCGCGGCTGGCTGGCAAAGCAGTGAGCAGTTTCATTCAGCAAAACATCGCGCTGGGAACGTCGGAAATGAACGTGCCCACTATCGATGATGGCGTGGGCCTCGCGTTCAGCGCGGATAAGAAAATCGTGGTGGCGGCTTCGGGCAACATCTTCGCTGCTGGCAAGTTTGAGGGAAATAAAAACGAACCCGTCGCACAAACCATTCTGCACGCGTATCAGTCCGCCGGAGAAAACGGCTTCAAGCATCTCAACGGGCAATTTGCTGCCGCGATCTGGGATTCCGCGCAAAACAAATTCTTGCTGGTGCGCGATCACCTCGGCTTCGAGCCGCTGTTTTACTACTGGGATGGCCAGACCCTCATCTTCAATTCGTTCCTCAAAGATTTGATTCACCACGAAAGCGTCCGCCGCGATTTCAATCACCGCGCCATCCGCAATTACCTGCTGTTCAATTACAATCCCGGTCTCGATACCTTCATTCAAAATGTCAAAAAGGTGAGGCCGGGGCACGTGATGGTTTTGGAGAACGGGCGGTTGGCGGAGAAGAGGTATTGGCGGCTGTCGTACAGCGACATCCCCCCTAACCCCCCTTCGAAGGGGGGAATATTGGAGGATTCAAAGGGGGGAAATGTGCGCACTGACATCCCCCCTGGCCCCCCTTTAAAGGGGGGTAGTATTGAAGATTACAAAGCGGAGCTGCTGCGGCTGACGCGCGACGCCATTCGCATCCGCACGCAGGAGACGGCGTCCGACCCCGGCGCCTTCCTCAGCGGGGGCATGGATTCCAGCTCGGTGGTGGGACTGCTGAGCGGACTCACCGAGCGGCCCATTCACACTTTTTCCTTCCGTTGCGAGGGCAAGTACGTGGACGAATCCTATTACGCGCGGGTGATGGCTAACCATTACAAAACCCGCCACAACGAAATTCCGTTCACCGCCGACGAGCTGATGAATTTCGAAAAAATGGCCGAGTGGATGGACGAGCCGCTGTGCGACATCGGCGTGGAGCTGGGATCGTTCATCATGGGGCGCGCGGCGCAGGGCCACGTGCAGTATATCCTCACTGGCGACGGCGGCGACGAGCTGTACGCCGGGCACCCGGTCTATCTCGCCGATCAAATGGCCGCCACCTTCGACAAAATTCCGGCGCCGCTGCGCGCGGGCATCACGGGAGTCGCGGGCCTGTTGCCGGATTCCGATAAAAAGAAAAGTCTGCTGGTGAAAGCGCGGCGCTTCGCGTACAGCTACGGTTTCCCCGCGGAGCTGCTCAGCAATCGCTGGCGCATTTATTACAACGGCTCGGAGCTGGCGCAGCTCTGCAACCCGGAGGTGGTGCGGCAATTCGGCGACCTCGATTCGTATCGCGACATCACGGATTTGTACGCCGACGCCGACGGCCCCGACCACCTCAGTCGCGCGCTTTACGGCGATTACCAGACGCTAGTGCATTTCCACGTCGACCGCTTGCGGCTGACGCGGCCGTGGGGCATCGAGGCGCGCTTCCCGCTGCACGATTACCGGCTCATCGAGTTTTCGGCGACCATTCCGTCGGCGCTGAAGATTCGCCCGCCTGCCTCAGGCCTCTGGCGGGCAGGCAACTCGCAGGTGAAATACATTCAGCACGAAGCTCTGGCCGGCGTGCTGCCCGATGAAATCGTTTTTCGCAAAAACAAAATGGGCCACAACGTGCCGATGAAAAACTGGATGCGCCTGCCTGCGCAGGCAGGCGAGACCGCGGTGTTCCGCGATTTGATGAACGACGTGCTCTCGGAAACCGCTGTCCGTAAACGCGATTTCTTCAATGCGTCGTTTGTGAAACAGATGCTGGATCTCCATCTCCGAAAGAAAAAGGACTACTCCCATCGCCTCTACGCCCTCGTGATTTTGGAACTCTGGCTCAAGAAAAACATCGATAATCGATGATCGAAAATCGACGATTGAAGAACAACGAGTTTTTCGATCATCGAGCAACGATTATCGATCATCGATTTCAAACCCGAAGCAAGTTTAATCGAAAAGGATGAAGCCGGGAATGTTAAGCAAGACTAAAGTAGGGGTGATCGGCGCCGGCAAAATGGGAGAGACGCTGATCAGCAGTTTGCTGGAGGCGAAAGTGGTGAAGAAAGAAAATATGATCGCTACGGCGAAACATGAGAATCGTGCGGAGGCCATTGCCACGAAGTATAGCATTCGGACGACGCTGGATAATCGTGAGGCCGTGAAATTTGCGGACGTGGTGCTGCTGTGCGTGAAGCCGCAAACCACTCGCGAGGTGCTGGATGAAATTAAAGATCGCATGACCGTGAAACAGTTGCTGATCTCCATTGCGGCATCGGTGACGACGAAATTCATCGAAGAGCAATTGGGGAAACCGACGCCGGTGATTCGCACCATGCCCAACACGCCGTGTCTCATTCGCAAAGGGATGACGGCGCTGTGCGCGGGAACGCACGCCACGGCCGAACATCTTAAACGTGCGGAGAGCATTTTTCAACAAGTGGGTCGCACGATTATTTTGGACGAAAAGCATTTTGACGCCGTCACGGGGTTGAGCGCGAGTGGTCCAGCGTTCATTTACGTGGTCATCGAAGCCATGGCCGAGGGTGGCGTGAAAGTTGGATTGCCGCGCACCATCGCCACCGAGTTGGCGGCGCAGGCGGTTTTGGGTGCGGCGAGTATGGTACTGGAAACGCAGGAACATCCCGCTCTGCTGAAAGACGCGGTCACCACGCCGGCCGGCTGCACCATCGACGGACTGATGGAAATGGAGGAGGGCGGCCTGCGTGTGACGCTAATTAAAACCGTGGTGAAAACCACCCAGCGTGCGGGGGAGTTGATCTCGGGTTGAACTTTAAAATGTCATTCCGAAACCCCGATGCTTTTTATCGGGGTGAGGAATCTGGACGAAGACGAATCGCGATATTGCGAAGGTAATTTTGAAAATAGAGATTTTGCTGAATCAGATTTCTCACCCGCAAGAAGCGCGGGATTCGAAATGACAATTTGGGATGGTAGGCGCTGGCTTTAGCCTGCGCCCATTCTCGTCGCATCCCGAAATGTCGGGACGCGACTACCATTTTATTGAGATAGGATTCATGCCACTACCAGTCGGACATTCCCTAATGGGCTACGCCCTCTACGACAGCACCCGCAAAGACGATGCGCGTTTCTCGTGGCGATTGCTGTTGCTGCTGGTGATTTTGGCGAACTTGCCGGACGCGGATTTCCTGCCGGGACTGTTGGTAGGAAATGCTAATCAATGGCATCACCACTATTTCAGCCACAGCCTCGGCGCGGCGATTGTGGTGGGCGTGCTCACCGCGTTTTTTTACACCAAAGGGGCGGATCGAAAATTCGGACTTTACTGCGGACTGTTTTTCGGCGCATATTTTTCGCACCTCGTTTTGGATTACGTAACTACGGACACCAGCGAACCATTCGGCTTGCCGATGTTTTGGCCGTTAACTTCCGAATATTATTACTCGCCCATTACGGTGTTTATGTCGGTACATAAGATCGGCGCAAGTGACCAGTTTTTCAAAAGCTTGCTGGTGATACACAATGTGTGGGTTTTGCTGTGGGAAGCGGTGGTGTTTGTGCCAATTTTGACGATAATAAAGATAGCAATGCTACGCGCAAAGCGCATGGCGCAGAGAGCAGAGCACATAGCGCAAAGCGGTGCGAGCTCAGTGGGACTGCTTCGGCAAAAAGCGCCTCGCAGTGACAGGTAAAGGCTGTCATTGCCTGCCTGCGCAGGCAGGCGAGACTCGCGTTCTTCAGCGAGTCGAAGCAATCTCACGCAAAGTGAAAATATCTGTATGAAGGAAATGAAGCAACCAGAATACTCGGTCGTGGTGCCGGTGATGAACGAAGAGGAGAACGTGGAAATTCTCTTCAACCGCATCAACGATGTGCTTAGCCAGATGGGGCCGGCATACGAGATCATTTTCGTGGATGACGGCAGCAGCGACCGCACGTTCGAGATTTTGAAAGCGATTCACGCGCGCCACCCACAGCTCAAAGTGGTGAAGTTCCGCTGCAACTTCGGACAGTCGGCGGCGATGGCCGCGGGCTTCGCGCAGGCGAAGGGGCGCATCATAATTTCGATGGACGGCGATCTGCAGAACGATCCCGCTGACATCCCGGCGATGGTGAAAAAAATGAACGAGGGCTACGACATCGTCGCCGGCTGGCGGCGGAATCGGCAGGATAAAATGCTGGTGCGCAAGGTGCCGTCGCAAATCGCCAATCGCATCATCCGCTATTTTACCGGCGTGCAGTTGCACGATACCGGCTGCTCGTTGAAAGCGTATCGCTCGGAGGTCATTAAAAAGATTAGGCTGTACGGCGAGCTGCACCGTTTCATCCCGGCGCTGGCGCGGGTGGAGGGCGCGCGCATTTCCGAAATCGTGGTGGCGCATCACGCCCGCCAATTCGGCCGCTCGAAATACAATTTGACCCGCACGTTCAAAGTGATCATGGACCTCACCACGTTGAACCTGTTCATCAAATATCTCCACAAACCGCTGCACTTTTTTGGCGGACTGGCGTTCTGGTTCAACCTCGTCGGGCTGATTTCGCTGTTCACCTGCGGCTACTTTTTGTTCACCAACAAATACGACCTCGCGGGACTGAATGTGCTGATCTCGGTGTCGTTTCTGTGGCTGGCCTCGGGCTGGCAGTCGATTTTTTACGGACTGATCGCCAACATGGTGGTGAAGAGCGGCGACAATGGCGAAGGCAAGTTGGTAGAGGTTTATTCAAGTGACAAAAAAGTCCCCCTTTGAAGGGGGATTTAGGGGGATGTCATTGTGAGCAGAAACTCGAAATCCGAAGCACGAAACTCGAAACAAATTCAAAAAAGCAAAATCAAATTATAAAGCACTTCAGGCCATGAGAAAGGGATCAAAAATCGAGTTGTTGTATGTAATGGTTTCTGTCATTTGGTTTTTTGACTTTTGAATTTGTTTCGTATTCGTTTTTCGATATTCGAATTTTAAGATTGAGAATATATGAAAGAACGCGTTCTCAACAGAACTAAACCTTTGGACGGCAAAGCAACCAAGAAAGCCCTTGCTTCCATCATCGTGGCGGTGCGGGATTCTGAAGATGACATTCAGCGCGTGTACGACGCTTTGATGGAGACGTTTACTAAACCTTCAAGGTTCAGTAAACGTGAAGGCGGTTGCGAATTCATCTTTGTGGATGACGGCAGCGTCGATGGCTCATGGAATCAATTGAAGAAAATCGCCAATAGCAACGCGCAGGTGAAACTCGTGCGGATGCGCACCTCGTTTGGCGAAGCCGCCGCCTTCGATGCGGGACTGAAGCAAGCCACGGGCGAAAAAGTTGTGTTCTTCACCACGCGCGTGCGCATCAATCCCGCGCAGCTGTCCAAACTGCTGGCGCGCCTCGACGACGGCTGCGATCTGGTGATGGGGTGGCGTCATCCCCGCCGCGACTCGAAACTCAACCAGTTCATCTCGAAGGGCTTCAACGCCATCATCCGCTGGATTTCCAAACTGCGTTTACAGGATGTGAACAGTGGCGTGTTTGCGGCGCGCAAACAGGTTTTGGAGGACGTGCCCATTTACGGCAACATGAACATTTTCCTGCCGATACTGGCGTCGCGCAAAGGCTATCGCGTCGGCGACGAGCCCATCGAGCAGTTGGCGGGAAAATTCCGCCAGTCGAAATATGTGTCGGAGTACGTCCAGCGCCTGCTCGACATCGTCACGGTGGTTTTTCTCACGAAATACTCGAAGAAGCCACTGCACTTTTTGGGATTTTTGGGATTCATTTTCACCATCGTCGGGCTGGCGATGAACGTGTATTTGTTCATTTATCGCGTGCTGCAGTTCGGCCCGATTGCAGGACGGCCGCTGCTGCTGTTGGGCGCGCTGCTGCTGGTGATTGGCATTCAGATGATCTCCATCGGCTTGATTGGCGAGATGATCATTTTTACTCACGCGCGGGAGATTAAGGAGTACACGATTGAGGAGATTTTGGAGTGACCCCCCTCTTTCCCCCCTTTGTAAGGGGGGATGAAAGGGGGGTACACGGATGACGCGGATTGAACGGATAAGAACGGATTTCAAAACTAGGGAACGAGAGGGAATTGGGTGATTTTGAAGTAATTAGATTGTCATTCCGAACCCCGACGCTTTTTGTCGGGTGAGGAATCTGACGAAGAATCGATCTTTCAAATCATCTCTGAGCAGATTCGCTAAATCCATTCTCCGCCAGATTCCTCGCTGCGCTCGGAATGACAGGGGGAGAGTGCTTGATTGGCGAGATGATCATTTTCACCCACGCGCGGGAAATTAAGGAGTACACGATTGAGGAGATTTTGGAGTGAACAGCTTGGACACAGAGAGCACGGAGAAGCACTGAGAGCACGAAGAGAAATCTTGACATTGCTTGTTCCCAAACTTTGTTTGGGAACACAAATTCAGCGAAGCTTTGCTTCGCAGCATGGAAGTGAAACTTCCAGCGCAAGTGCGTTCCCAAGTAAAACTTGGGAACGAGAGGCAATCGGGTGATTTTGGAGTAGTTCATTGAAATTGTCATTTCGAGTCCGACGAAGTCGGGCGAGAAATCTGGAGGAGATGTTTCGGCAGATTCCTCGCTGCGCTCGGAATGACTGGAAAAAGGATAGCGGATCCAACACTGTCTCTGACAGTGTTTTTTAGGTACAGTACGAATTAGAAACACGGTTGCAAACCGTGTTGGATCGTGAGAAGGATTATTTAAATGCTGAACAAGGCCAACAACGCTCAAAGAATCGTACTGGCAATTTTTATTCCGATTGTTCTATTTCTTGTAGGATACGGTGTAATGTATGACTCAGATATTTCCCCTGAAGAGTTGGAAGAGAGTTGGGGTGGGTGGGTAATGGGTAATCGTATTTATTCTGATTGGATTAGTCGAATTTTTCTTATTTAAAAGTCCAAAAAACAAAACTTGAGCTATTGTTGATCTCAAGCGAGGGGAGGTAAACCCGATAGGGGATTTTTCAAATTGGAATTTGTCGAAATTCTGGAGAAATGTGAAAACTTTTTGACGAGAGCGATTGTTTCGCTTTACCTGAATGTCTCAAATGTAAAGCAGTATTGGAGTTTTGTCTCTTGGTCAATTGATACATCACACGACGTTCTATTCTCCAATCCAGATCTAATCGATAAGGAACCTGAATTTATTGATATGCAAGATGAAGGGGAAGCTTTAGAAAAATTTGAAGAATTAAGAGTTTTATTTTACAATCAACTATTTGTGATTTTGTATTCTTATACAGAAATCTTCATCAATGATTTTATAGAGGATATATACTGTACAATTGACGGAATAAAGAAAAACAAGAAGAACATCATTAAAGGAAACATGAAAGAGAAAATAAGATTTATTTCGTCTCTTGTCGACCGCAATGATGACTTTTGGAAGAAGATGCGCGACGGAATAAGTAGATGCCTAATCATTAGAAATGCGATCACTCATAATCAAAGCAAAGTTGCTGATGAGCAGAGAGGGTTAATTCCAGACGAAATTGTAAACGAGAAAAATAAAATAGCACTAACTGAAAAATACTTTGAAAAATTTGCCGAAGATTTAATGAGTTATTGCATTGAAATTAATAATGAAGTGGTGAAGAACAATCCGAAACTTTTGACCTCACAAAAAAATAAAGAAATCAGTTCCTTGCTTCTTAAATCCTTGGAGAGGTTCTAAGTCTAACTGGAACAAGTCGAATGAAAACTTCTATCCATAGGCATACTTGGTGCGAGATTGCTCTTTGCATCGCCATCTCATGCATCGTTGGTTGTGCGTCAACTGAAAAGTTCAAAAAGCAGATGGACACATGGCTCGGTGCGGACATCAACACTACCATGATGCAATGGGGACCGCCAAGTAGTCAATACGACATGCCCAATGGAAACAGGCAGTACACATGGTTATATGTTGGCGGGACGCTTGTCACGGCCAATTACAACCAGTACTTAGGAATGGTCACAGCTGGAGCAGTCACCTATTGGTGTCAGGTATCGCTGACGGTAGTTCCGTCTGGCCAAATCATAGCGTGGCAGGCAAAAGGAAACTCCTGTCTCGCAAATTAATGATAATACGAAATAAAATGATCGCAGGCGTGGACGAAGTATAGGAAGCTTGGCTGGTATCACAAAATGTGATACCACATCGCAATCATGAAAAATATTGACGAGGCAAAAAATATTCAGTGTTAATCCTTTAAACCCGTGTCATCCGTGTGCAATAATTTAGAGAAAAAATAAAGTGAAACTCATCATCCAAATACCCTGTTTGAACGAAGAAAAGACCCTGCCGCAGACCATCGGCGATCTGCCGAAGTCCATCGCGGGCGTCGATGAAATCGAGGTGCTGATCATTGACGATGGCAGCAGCGACCGCACGGTGGAGGTGGCGCGGCAGTTGGGGGTGCAGCACATCGTTCGCCACACCAACAACAAGGGACTGGCCGAGGCGTTCATGAACGGCATCGACGCCTGTTTGAAATTGGGCGCCGACATCATCGTCAACACCGACGCCGACAACCAGTACAGCGGCCAGAGCATCCCCGACCTCGTGCGCCCGATCCTCGACTCCAAAGCCGACATGGTGATCGGCGACCGCCAGATCGATGGCATCCCGCATTTTTCCTTTCTCAAAAAGCGGCTGCAGAGTCTGGGCAGTTGGGTGGTGCGCCACGTTTCGGACACGGACATCCCCGACACCACCAGCGGCTTCCGCGCCTTCAGTCGCGAGGCGGCGCTGCGCATGAACGTGGTTTCGAAATTCACCTACACCCTCGAAACCATCATTCAGGCGGGCAAAAACAACATCGCCATCACCCACGTGCCCATCAGTACCAATGCCAAGACGCGCGACTCGCGGCTGTTCCGCAGCATCCCCAATTACGTGAAGCGCTCGCTTGCCACCATTCTGCGCATCTACACCATGTACGAGCCGCTGAAAATGTTTTCGATTATCGGCGGGGTGGTGTTCAGCGGCGGCATGTTGCTCTCGCTGCGATTCCTTTATTTCTATTTCACGGAGGGCGGCGCCGGCCACATCCAGTCGTTGATTTTTGCTGCGGTGCTGATGCTCATCGGATTCCAGACGGTGATGATCGGTCTGGTGGCGGATTTGATTCGCGGCAATCGCAGGTTGATTGAGGACACGCAGTATCGGGTGCGGAAGCTGGAGATTGGGCGGTTTTATAAAGATGAAGAAGATGATGAGAAAAGGAAATTGGAAAATTAGGATCTGCCTATAATTGTCATTTCGAGCGAAGCGAGAAATCTGGCGAAGAAAAGATTTTGCGAATATAATCGTGACCAATTTAATATGATCGATCTATCCTTCGCCAGATTCCTCACCCGACAAAAAACAAAAGCGTCGGGTTCGGAATGACAACTTTACTGGACACGCTTGCTAATGAGAATTAGATGCCAAAAGTAAGAAACCAAAAAATCAAAATCTGCTACGTCGCCGGCCGCGAGGCGGCGTACTCCCGCACGCGAACGATGATCTACGCCATGCAGCAGGCGGGCTTCGAGGTGGTGACTTGTTTGCCGCCCAACCTGCCTGCGCAGGCAGGCAAGTCGTTCAAAAATTATCCGCGCGTGATTTGGGAATTTCTGAAAAAGAAGCGCGGCTGCGATCTGGTGGTCGTGGGATTTTACGGCCAACTGCTGCTGCCGTTAGTGTGGCTGTTCACCCGCAAACCGATTCTGTTTGATGTCTATATTTCCACTTTCGGCACAATGATCCACGATCGCGAAAAAGACAGCAAGTCAGGATTGAAGGCGAAATTGTTTTGGCTCTCCGATCATATTTCAATGAAATTAGCGAAACGCATCATCATCGAGAGTCGCCACCACATTCGAGTCTATTCGCAGATGTTCAACATTCCCGAAAGCAAATTCCGCCACATCTTTCTCGCCACCGATCCCGCGGTGATGCGCCCGAAAACGACACGGGAATCGAACGGAAAATTTCTCGTGCACTTTCATGGCGAGTACGCGCCCTTCCACGGAGTGCAGTACATTTTGCACGCCGCCGATCTACTGCGGGACTCCGACGTCGAATTTCAGATCATCGGCAAGGGCATCACATACGAGCGCGACATGCAATTAGTGAAAAAACTGAACCTCAAAAATTGCCGCTTCATCGACTGGGTACCGTACGACCAGCTCGCGGATTACATGTCGTGCGCCGACTGCTGTCTCGGATTCTTCGGCGAGAATCCCCGCGCGACGCGGGTGTTCACCAACAAAGTGGTGGAGACGCTGGCGGTGGGGCGACCGCTCATCACCTGCAAAAACGAGCCTGTGCAGGAGCTGCTGAAAGACGGCGAGAGCGCCCTGCTGGTGGAACGCGCCAATCCGCAGGCCATCGCCGATGCGATTCGCAAGCTGCGCGAAGATGCGGCTCTGCGAACACAGCTCGCGCAAAAGGGTCACGAACGGTTTCTGCAAAATTGTACGTTAGAAGTGTTCTCACAAAAGTTGAAGAACGTTATTGAGGAGATGTTGAATTGAGCAACTTTTCCGCGAAGCGGATCGGTATCCGAGATTATTCGGCGTTGAAAGGCAAACGAGTTTTGATCACGGGTGGACTGGGATTCATTGGGAGCAACATCGCGCACCGCTGCGTGGAGTTGGGCGCGCACGTGACCCTCGTGGATGCCTGCATCGAGCCGTACGGCTGGAATCCGTTTAATATCGAAGAGATCAAAAGCAAAGTGCAGTTCATCAAAGGTGATGTGCGGGATCGCAGTCTGCTGGTGGAGCTGACGGCGGAGAAGGACATCGTCTTTCACATGGCGGCGCAAGTCGGCCGCGAGATTTCGGTGGAGTCGCCCGAGCTGGACGTGGACATCAACTGTCACGGCACCATCAATTTGTTGGAGGCGGTTCGCCGCAATGGCAGTCGCGCCAAAGTGGTGTTCGCGGGATCGCGCGGACAAATTGGCGAGCCCGTTTACATGCCCGTGGACGAGCACCATCCGCAGAATCCCACCGACGTGTACGGCATCAACAAAATGGCGGGGGAGCAGTACCTGTTTTTGTACAGCAAAATTTACGGCTTCCCCGTGGTGTCGCTGCGACTGAACAATGTTTATGGCCCACGCTGCCAGATGCACGCGGGATTTTACGGCATCCTCAACTGGTTCATGGCCAACGCCATGAACGGCAAGCCGATCACGGTTTATGGCGAGGGCCGCCAGACCCGAGACTACGTTTATATCTCCGACGTGGTGGACGCGTTCATCCGCGTGGCGATTTCGGAGAAGGCTAACGGGCAGATGTATTTTGTCGGCTCGGGTGTGGAGATGGTGTTCATCGATATGGTGAAGGAAATTGTGCGCGCCGTTGGCAAAGGCGAAATCACGCACATACCGTTCCCCAAAACCCGTGAGGCCATCGACATCAAGCGCTTCGTGGTGACCTATAAAAAAATTCACGACGCTGTTGGCTGGACGCCGCAGGTAGATTTGGCGACGGGGGTGAAGAGGACGTATGAGTTTTATGCGAGGAATTTGGAAAGGTATTTGAACAGGTGAAAACGTGAGACGTGAGAAGTGAGACGGCAAAAGGCAGACGTGAAAGGAACGGCCGTCCGAGGTTGTCATTCCGAACCGACGCTTTTTGTCGGTGAGGAATCTGACGAAGAAGAGATCAATAACATCAAGTCAGTCGTGAGTGTATTTGCAAAAGTCTATTCTCCGTCAGATTTCTCGACTTCGCTGGCGCTTCGTCTCGAAATGACAAGTAGGGGTAGATATGGCAAATAAGTCGAACGAAATTTTTCTCTCAATAGTCATCCCATCGTATAATTCCAAGCACTGGATTGCCCACTGCCTCGACTCCCTCAAAGATCAAGTGCAGCGGGACGATGTGGAGGTGATCGTCGTGGATAGCTCCGAAGACGACTTGACGCCGTTCATTCGCGAGCGCTATCCGTTTGTGCAGACGCATCACTTGCCGCAGCGGGCGTATCCCGGCACCGCGCGAACGCACGGTATTCGTCAAAGTCACGGGGAGGTGATCGCGTTCATCGATACGGACTGTAAGGCCAGCGACGATTGGGTGGAGCGCATCATCACCGAACAAAAGAATGGCAAAAATGTCGTGGGCGGTCCCGTGGCCAACGGCACGCCCAAAAGTTTAGTGGGCACCGCCGAGTACATTTTGGAATTCAGCGAGATGGTGCCCGCCATGCCCGAGGGGAGGGTGCGGTTCATTCCCACCTGCAACATCTCGTTTAAGCGCAGCGTGTTCGATCAGATCGGCAAAATCGAGGACACCATCAAAGGCAGCGACGCGCTCTTTTGCCGCAAAATTACTCTGCTGGGCGAGCCGATTTATTTCCAGCGGCCGATCACGGTATGGCACTCGAATCGAACCTCGCTGAAAAAGTATTTGCAGAATCAGTACGACATCGGCGTGGGCGCGGCGCAGGTGCGAAAGAAGGAATCGCAAATCGGCGCGGTGCTGGTGAATTTTCCGATTTTAATTCCACTGATTCCGTTCGCCCGCACGCTGCTGATTGGCAAACGCTTTTTCAAATACGATAAAAAATTGTTTCTGCAATTTGTGGGATTGTATCCGCTGATATTTTTGGGGATGGTGGCGTACACGAAGGGGTTTTGGGATGGAAGAAAGAAGAAAGATTAAATCAGCATGTGCCTGCGTAGTGTACGGATACTGCGTCCACTACATGAGATGAAGATGAAGTAGGAATGTCTAGAAATAAAAGCATAATCATTGTTTTGGCATTTATCCTCCTAGCTGCTTACCTCCGGCTCGCCAACCTCGGCGTCCCCAGTTTCTGGGTGGACGAGCTGGATTTCGTAGATGCCGCAAAATCGATGCTGCGGGTCGGTGAGCCGCTGCTGGATTCGGGCTATCCCTATCCACGCGCGCCGCTGTTTACGTATTCATTAATGGCCTCGTTCAAGCTCTTCGGGGTCTCGGAGTTTTCCAGTCGGCTGCCGTCAGCGATTTTTGGGATTCTCGCCATTCCGATGATGTTTGTTCTGGGACGCGGAATGTTCAACGAGCGGGTGGGACTGCTGAGCGCGCTGTTTTTAACCATCTCGCCGTTTGCGATTGGTTGGTCGCGGGCGTGTCGAATGTATGCCCTGTTTCAGCTTTTGTTTTTAGCGGGGGCTTATTTTTTTTATCTTGGGTTTGAACACGGACATCCCCCTAAATCCCCCTTCAAAGGGGGACTTGAAAAGGAGAAGGGGGGACGCCATCTTTTTTCCCCCCTTGAGGTGGGATTAAGGGGGGTGTTTCAGCGCTGGCAGCTTAATCTATCCTACCTACTCTTGGCCGGACTC
>Ga0247727_10011447_pt1 | contig 15483 bp, 14 predicted proteins | sample WisWelCaveWW1625_FD_202498 | JGI IMG/M metagenome (GOLD analysis project Ga0247727, IMG submission 202498) | Biofilm microbial communities from Wishing Well Cave, Virginia, United States - WW16-25 | ecosystem: Environmental > Aquatic > Deep subsurface > Groundwater > Cave microbial mat | place...
GTTCTTCGACTTCCGCACGTTATTAATCGGCATTGAGTACATCAATGGCCAGCCTTATCTGTATGGCATGGTGACGATTATTTGGGAGCCGTAAAGCGCGGCGTTGATAAAGAAAAACGGGACTGTCCAAAAGTGACAGTCCCGTTTTTCTTTACTGTTATGGGCACTGGTAGGTGATTTGCAACAGATCCAAAGCAATATTGGGGTCGAAACCCGCGCCGAAGGAGAGGACGACTTTGACAATGCCGTTGCCAGACACATTCCAAATCCAATTGCCCGGTTGTCCGGGAGAGGCAGATGCGGCGTCGCCGCTGAACCATAGGTCGCCGTACAGATCCGAACCGCGCGGATTCCGTTCAGCCGGCGAAGCGTATTTCAACTCCTGCACAGAAACGACGCCTCCCCCCGAATTGTAGGCGGTCATATTTACATAATGCGATGTGTTGAGCGTTGGATTCAAATCTCCAAAATCCAACATGTGCACCGAAAAGTTGTTTACCGACGTCCCGGCCGCGAAAGTAAATGTATACCTATGCGCCTCTTCAGCTCTACTGGTGATATCGTCGCCGAAACCGCCGCCGGCCATCAGCGCGCCATTCCGTATACCGCTCCCATTCGGCGCAATATACAGCAGAGGGAGCGACCCGGTCGCTATCTTCACGGCGGTCCCCTTCGCATTGATGTTCAAATTCGGAACCACCTTACCCATCCCTTCAACCGACTCCCCCGCCGCAAAATTCGAAAAATCCGCAATCTGAGGAGTGGAAACACAAACCGGACACTCGACGGCAAACGTCAATCCATCGAAGCCGATATTAGCGTCGAAACCCGCGCCGAAGGAGAGGACGACTTTGACAATGCCGTTGCCAGACACATTCCAAATCCAATTGCCCGGTTGTCCGGGAGAGGCAGATGCGGCGTCGCCGCTGAACCATAGGTCGCCGTACAGATCCGAACCGCGCGGATTCCGTTCAGCCGGCGAAGCGTATTTCAACTCCTGCACAGAAACGACGCCTCCCCCCGAATTGTAGGCGGTCATATTTACATAATGCGATGTGTTGAGCGTTGGATTCAAATCTCCAAAATCCAACATGTGCACCGAAAAGTTGTTTACCGACGTCCCGGCCGCGAAAGTAAATGTATACCTATGCGCCTCTTCAGCTCTACTGGTGATATCGTCGCCGAAACCGCCGCCGGCCATCAGCGCGCCATTCCGTATACCGCTCCCATTCGGCGCAATATACAGCAGAGGGAGCGACCCGGTCGCTATCTTCACGGCGGTCCCCTTCGCATTGATGTTCAAATTCGGAACCACCTTACCCATCCCTTCAACCGACTCCCCCGCCGCAAAATTCGAAAAATCCGCAATCACAACGGCGGGCTGACACGCCGGAGTGTTGGTAGCAGTGGGTGTATTGGTGAGGGTCCCGGTTGGTGTGGGAGTGAAAGTGACAGTAGGCGTCTTAGTGGCAGTGGAAGTCTGGGTTGAAGTTTGAGTGAGCGAAGGAGTCGCGGTATTGGTGGTTGTCGGCGTGGGGGTATTGTTGCACGGTGTTGGCGTATATAAGAAATAGGTCGCCCAATTGGCGCCGGGGAATCCCGGCCCGCTTCCCCAGGCGGTCTCGCCGGAATTGATGGCCGCATGCGCCGCGATATAAAGTTCGCACGCATCTTGAATCAATGGAACGGTATAGGTAAAACTCGACGCGCAATCATGCTTATCGCTGTACGGGAACTGGCCCGGGATTGGGTTGCCGTTTTGCTGAGGGATACCCGCGAGATCGGGAGACACGGCAAGGTGAGTCTCTGTGAAACACCACGGTTCGACGGTCGTGTATTCGACGTATAAGAACTTACCGTCGTCCCACACGCGTATATCCCCCACGTCTGTATTTTGACCGGCAATCAAATCAACGACGAGCGGATACTCCCCCGTAACTGCCGCCCCTGTCTTTGGAAAAAAACCCATAACAGTAACTAATACAAGAAATAGATAAAAAACCTGCTTCATTTTTCCTCATTTCCAGGTAACCAGCTTTCATATTACTGGCTGCGCTGTCAGCGATCATGCTCATTTCAGAAATGCAAACTACCAGGGCTATTATATAAGCGAATCTGCCCACATACAAACAAATCCTGGCATGAAAAGGTTACAGATCGTTTGAAGCCAAACAAAAATACCGCGTTGCCGACCCGTTTGTCCGCAATACGGTATTTTCCAAGTCAAAATTGGAACCGCTCAATGGCATTGTCCGCTAAAAGGCGCTTTTAATAAACTCCGCCAAATCCTTCTTCATCCGCTTCAATGACGGGATGTGGATGTACATCATGTGCCCGGCGTCGTAATATTTCATGGCGATATTTTTCCGCAGGTCTTCCGCCAGGCCGAGATGGTTGAATGTGTACACCGACGCAAAATAGGGCGTGCCCAGATCGTAATAACCGTTCGCCACAAAGACCTTGAGATGGGGATTGCGCGTCATCGCGGCGCGTAACGTCTCGCCCACGTTCACGTAGCGGTTCTCGAATTCGGCATACGACCATGGATGAACGAATCCGCTTAACGTTTCGTATGGCAGGTCTGACTCAAACTTCAACTCACTGCGGACATATTCATAGAACGCCGCCATAAACGGACCGGTGATATTCGTTATCAGCGGATCATACTCGGGCGTTTCCGTAATCCCCAACCGGTCGCGGCCCGTGAGGCGGCTGTCGAGCCTGCCGACGGTTAATCCGCGTTCGCGCAGGAGTTCCTTGAAGAAATGCCGATCGCTGATTCGCAAATTCGAGCGTTCGACAAATTGACTCGAGATGCCTGTGTAGTACGATATCTTTTCGACGATCTGCGCCCGTTCCTCTTTGCCAAGCGTATCGCCTTGAAGCAGCGCTTTGGCGTAATCGCCCAACGCGAACTCCTCCGCTTCTTTGAGCCAGTCGTGCAATGGCTTTTGCGTATCAATGACCTTGTGATACCACGCCGTGGCTGTATAGCCCGGCAGGAAAAGAATATAAGGCAGGTCGTTGTTGAGATCGAAATCCAGCGTGGCAAAATCCATGGCCACAGAGACCAGCATAACGCCGTTGAGATACAAGCCATACCGGTCCTGCAAATGTCCCGCAAGCCCCGAAGCGCGCGTTGTCCCGTACGATTCGCCGATCAAAAACTTGGGCGAGAGCCAGCGGTTGTTACGCGTGGTGTACAGGCGGATAAAATCGCCAACCGATTCAATATCCTTTTTGAAGCCGTGCCATTCCTTCGGCTTCTGACCCTCTACAGGACGACTGTATCCCGTATTCATGGGGTCAACGAAAACCAGATCGGTTTCGTCCAGGATCGAATATTCATTATCGGTGAGTTGATACGGAGGCGGGGGCAGTTCCCCATCGTTGATCATCACCATGCGGCGCGGACCCAGCACTCCCAAATGCAGCCACACGGACGCGGAACCTGGTCCGCCATTAAAAGAAAACGTCAACGGGCGGCTGGCTTTATCCTTGACTCCGTCCTTTGTATACGCGATGAAGAAGATCTGCGCGCGCGGCTTTTCCCCTTCTGCCTCTTTCTCACGATCGGCTGTTTCCTCTTTCAGCACCATCGTCCCCGCTGTGACCGTGTACTTGATCTCCCTGCCTTTGATCGTGACGGAGTGTTTCGTCGTCGCCAGTTTGTCAACGGCTTTGGGTTTTTCCTCCTTCTTTTCCTCTTTCTTCTCTTCGGGTTTCTTTTCTTCTGCCATGAATGCCTCCATAAAAGATTTGGCGACAGAAACTGCCGCCAAAGTCTACAACAATTCTTCCAGCTGTTTTATCAATTGTGGAATGTCTTTCTTCACAACACCCCACAAAATATCAAAATCAACCTCATCATAGCCGTGGATTAACCGATTTCGCATGCCGATAATTTGCGCCCTTTCAATTTCAGGGTGATTTTCCTGAAAACTTTTTGGAACACGGTCTGCGGCTTCTCCAATAATTTCGACCAGTCGGGTTAATGCCAGGTTGAAAGTAAGGTCGTCATCCAAATCGCCCCTCTTTCGACCCTTTGAAAGACTGACTGCCTTCTGGGAATAATCAAGCATCTGGCTCAAGGTAATTGAAACATCACGCCTTGACATATTCCACCCTCGTTTCTTCCATTACCTGTTCGCGGAAGTATTTGCTCAAGAATCCGGGCGTATTCAGGTCAACCTTGCGTTTGAGAATTTTACCTAATTCATCCTGCATCCCGAAGAAAGCAAGACCCGGCGTCTTACCCTTCTCAAACTCGACGAGTATATCCACGTCGCTATGTGGACCGAAATCATCGCGCAGAACCGAGCCGAAGAACGCCAATTTTCGGATGTGGTTGCGCTGACAGAAATCAGCGATTTTTTTGCGCGGGACTTGTATCTTGATCTTCGCCATGACGTTATTATAGCAAACTGGTCTTATTTGTTAGAAACGCTTGAGCGCCGTCCGCTGTAACACGATCGTCGGAATCACATAACCGACAACCGTCAGTTCATAGACACTCAACTTCCTGATTATATACCACGTAAGCGTCAGCCTGGGGATGGGACTGAGAGTCCTTTTTGGTAAAGACTGATTGCATATCGGGTAAAATCAACCGCATGGGCAAATTTCTCGGCTACCGCTGTTCGCTGTGTGGGACGGAATATTCCGCTTCCGAGCTGATCTACACCTGCCCAAAGGACGGCGGGAATTTGGACGTGGTCCTCGATTACGAGGCGCTCAAGAATAAATACAAACCGGAGGATATCCTCTCGCGGCATGTTCCCTCGTTATGGCGCTACCTGCCGTTGTTGCCCGTGAAGGAACCCGAAGGCGACGCGACCCCGCTTCACTCTGTGGGCGGGACGCCGGTTTACAAATTAACCTCCCTCGCTGAAAAACTGGGCCTGCAAAATCTCTGGCTGAAGGACGAGTCGAAAAACCCGACCGCCTCCTTCAAAGACCGCGCGTCTGCGATTGTCGTCGCGCGCGCCCTGGAACTCGAAGCGGAGGTTGTCGTAACCGCCTCAACCGGTAACGCGGGCGCGGCGCTCGCGGGGATGTCGGCCGCGGTGGGACAGAAGGCGATCATCTTCGCGCCGAAATCCGCGCCGCAGGCGAAGGTGGCGCAGTTGTTGATCTTCGGCGCGCAGGTGATTCTGGTGGATGGCAATTACGACGACGCGTTCGATCTCGCCGTCAAAGCCGCGGAGGAGTTCGGGTGGTATTGCCGCAACACGGGCTACAACCCATTTACGGCTGAGGGGAAGAAGACCGCCGCGTTCGAGATTTGGGAATGGTGGCAGGAGGCGCACGCCAAATGGCATGAGGAGTTCGGCGAGGAACTCGATCATCCGCCGCTGACGATTTTTGTTTCCGTCGGCGACGGCAATATCATCTCCGGCATTCACAAAGGCTTCAAGGATTTATATGAATTGGGCTGGCTGGCGCGTGTGCCGCGCATCATTGGAGTCCAGGCCGCAGGCTCCGCCGCGATATCGAACGCCTTTCATGGGAACACCGAGACGATTGCGCCCGTCTCTGCCAGGACGATTGCCGATTCAATTTCCGTTGATTTGCCGCGCGACGGAGTCCGCGCGCTCCGCGCCGCAAAGGAAACGGGCGGATCGTACGTTAATGTATCGGATGAGGAGATTCTCAAAGCCATTGCGGAACTCGGCAAGGTTGGAGTCTTTGCCGAACCGGCCGGGGCGGCCGCGTATGCCGGACTGGTAAAAGGATCAGCCTCCGGGTTGGTCGGAAGCGAGGATCCGATCCTGATTGTCAATACCGGCAGCGGACTCAAAGACGTCCGCGCCGCGATGAGCGCGGTGGAGTCCGCGCCGATTATCGAGCCGACGTTGAGCGCGTTGAAAAGGTTGTTATGAATAACGATACCCAATGGAGCGTGACGTTTCGATATGTGATGGGGATATTATTGTTTGTCGCGTTTGTCGCGTTTCTTTTTTACGCGCACGACGCGGCGCGGAACCTGGCGATCGCCGCGTTTGTGGCGTATTTGATCAACCCCGCCGTTGATTATCTCAAAGAGCGGACGAAAATGTCGCGGACGGCGGCCGTGAACCTTGTATATTTCACGGCGCTGATCCTGCTGGCGGGCGTTCCCGCCACGCTGGCGCCGATCTTTTATGAAGAGGCGCAGAACGTAATCCAGGATTTGCTGAACCTTTCGAATCAACTCGGCGCGACGCTGTCACAGCCTGTGCGGGTCGCCGGTTTTGTTTTTCATTTGGAGGCGTGGGGGCAGAACCTTTTGCAATTACAGGACGCCTTCCTGGCGCCGCTCCCTGAAGAGGCGCTGCAACTGCTCGAAACGACCTCGGTGGGCGCGTTGTGGTTCATCATCATCCTCGTCAGCGTGTATTTGTTTTTATCCGAATGGCAGCGTATGCGCGAGAGTCTCTTCAACTTTGTCCTGCCGCAGTATCGCTGGGAAGCGGAGGAGTTATATCGCCGCATCCGCCGCGTGTGGATGGGATACCTGCGCGGACAGATCGTGTTGATGATCATCGTCGGCGTGGTGTTCACGATTGTATGGCTCATCATGGGCATACCGGGCGCGCTGGTGTTGGGCGTGTTGGCGGGCCTGTTTACGCTTGTGCCGGATGTCGGTCCGTTCATCGCGGTATCGCTGGCGGCGGGCGTGGCGCTGCTGGAAGGCTCCACATGGATGCGGCTTTCCGATTCGCCGAGCCTGAACAACCTGCTGGTGGCGGGCATTGTGGTGGGCGTTTATGTGATCCTGATCAACCTCAAAAATTTTTTCCTGCGCCCGATCATCATGGGCCGCAGCGTTCACATGAACGAAGGCGTGGTCTTAATCGTCATCCTCATCGCCACGATTCTCGAAGGCATCCTCGGCGCGTTGCTGGTTGTTCCAGCGCTGGCTTCGGTGATTGTGATCGCCGGATACATCCAGCGCAAAATTCTCGGCCTGCCCGCCTTTGAAGACGACGGCAGTATGCAATTCGTCGCGCCGCCTGAAAAGATCAACCCGCCGCGCCGCGAGCTTCGTCGAAGACAAAATAATGCGGACGGGCGATCCGCTTCAAACTCATCCGCGCCTGCCTCCTCCTCGGCCTTATCCAACTCCAAAACGACTCCCGTTCGAAAGAAAACGACAGATAAATGAAAACCGTCTACTCCATCATCGCGCCCATCTATAACGAACGGGATAATCTCCCCGAACTCCATCGCCGCGCCAGCGAGGTGATGGACTCCACCGGCGAACCCTGGGAACTCATCCTCGTGGACGACGGCTCATCCGACGGTTCCACCGACATCATCCGCGAACTCGCCGACAAAGATAAGCGCGTCCGTCCGGTGATCTTCGCGCGCAATTTCGGGCACCAGGTCGCCGTCACCGCCGGACTCGATTATTCGCGCGGCGACGCGGTCGTGATCATTGACGCGGACTTGCAGGATCCGCCCGAACTGATTCTGGACATGGCAAAAAAGTGGAAGGAGGGCTATGAGGTGGTGTATGCGGTGCGCGCCGAACGCGAGGGCGAATCCTGGTTCAAGTTGTGGACCGCCTCGCTGTTCTATCGCCTCATCTATCGCATCACGGACGTGAAAATCCCGCTCGATACCGGCGACTTCCGTTTGATGGACCGCAAAGTCGTCAATGTCTTGAACAAGATGCGCGAGCGTTATCGCTTTTTGCGCGGGATGTCCGCGTGGGTGGGGTTCAAACAAATCGGCGTGGAATACAAACGCGCCGCGCGCAAAGCCGGCGAGACGAAATATCCGTTCCGCAAAATGTTTCGTTTGGCAATCAATGCTGTGACCGGATTTTCATACTTTCCACTGCAAGTCGCTACTTTTTTTGGTTTTATTTCGGCGGGGATTGCCATCCTCGCCATGCCGGTAGTTATCTACTTACGGGCAAGCGGCTCACAGGCGTTCTTTGGTCAGGCTTCCACTTTGCTCGCCGTGCTGTTTCTGGGCGGGGTTCAACTCATCTCGCTCGGCATCCTCGGCGAATACATCGGTCGTTTATACGATGAGGCAAAAGGGCGACCGTTATACATCGTCCGCGAAGCGCCGGAGGAGCAGTGAGGAGAGCGGTTATCAATCATCAGTAAAGCAGTAATCAGTCACCAGTAAAGCAGTTATCAGTCATCAGCGATTCAGTAATCAGTCATCGAAGAAAACGTAACACGCTCCACGCCCCACGCAACACGCCTCTCAACGCAAGCCTTCATCCTCCATCCTTCCCCATGTCCTTCCTCCGCGATAAAGATTTCTTCCGCGCCATGCTCAAGTTGGCGGTGCCTGTCGCCTTCCAGCAACTCATCACCGCCGGGCTCAACATGATTGACGTGTTGATGGTTGGTCAGTTGGGGGAGGCGTCCGTCGCCGCGCTGGGATTGGCGAATCAAATCTTCTTCCTGCTCATCCTCTTCATCTTCGGCGTGGCGAGCGGCATGTCCATTTTCACCGCGCAGTATTGGGGCAAGAGCGATACAGAGAGTATCCGCAAAGTATTGGGGATTTGTCTCGCGGTCTCCGTCTCGGTGGCGCTGTTGTTTTCATCGGCGGCGATCCTCATCCCTGAAACGCTGATGGGCTTTTACACCGAAGACCCCGAAGTCATCGCGCTGGCGGGCAGTTATCTCCGCATTGTGGGCTTCAGTTACGTGTTGATGGCGGTGGCGTTTTCGTACATCTCCATACTCCGAAGCATTACGCAGGTGACGATGACCGTCATTGTGTCGGTCGTCGCGCTGGCGCTGAAAACGATCATCGCGTACGTCCTCATCTTCGGTCATTTTGGATTCCCCGCGCTGGGCGTGCGCGGCGCGGCAATCGGCACGAGTTTCGGATGGGCGTTTGAATGTGTGTCGTTGTTGATTCTTGTCTACACCCAAAAGACTCCGCTTGCCGCGAACCCGTTTACCTTTTTCCAATTCGACCGCGCCTTTCTCTTCAAAGTTCTTCGCACGTCCATGCCCGCCGCCATCAACGAGGTGATATGGTCGTTCGGCATCACGCTGTATAACGCGGTCTACGCCCGCATCGGCACAGACGCCATCGCGGCGATTCAAATCAACGCCACTATGGAAGAGTTGATGTTCGTGTTATTTATCGGGTTGGGCAACGCCTGCTCTGTGATGGTCGGCAACAAGATCGGCGAGAAGGACAAGGATACGGCTTTCGAGTACAGCCGCCGCTTCACGATCCTGGCGGTGTTCTTTTCCGCGCTGGGCGGGGTATTTGTCTTTTTTATGCGCGGCTTTGTCGCCGGTTTATATCAACTCTCGCCCTCCGCCGAACACAACCTGATGAACATCATGCTGGTCTATTCGTTTTCCATCTGGCTGCGCGTTTTCAACTTCATGCTCTTCATCGGCGCGTTGCGCGCCGGCGGCGACACGCGCTACGCCATGTTCACCGAATTGTTTTCCATCTGGCTTATCGGCGTCCCTACCGCGCTCATCGGCGGGTTCGTTTTGCATCTGCCCGTCTACCATGTGTATGCGCTGGTCCTGCTGGAGGAAATCGTCAAAGCGCTAATTATCACGCGGCGCTACCTCTCGCGTAAATGGATTCACGACCTCGTCAATGTGACCGGCGACGAAACCCCGCCTCTTCCCGACCCCGCGCCTGTTTCCTGACTTTCGACAATTTCTCCCCCGCTGACGTTTGTTTGCAGCGCCATGCAGACGTTCGTGATGAATACGAATATAATCGCCTGATACATCGCCCAACTTTTCTCCTCCTTTTGTGTATAACGCGTGTACGCCCCTCACCCCAACTTCCGCGCGTATTGAGGAAACATCCATGTCCTCCATCAAATATCTTGCCCTCGGCGACTCCTACACCATCGGTGAAAGCGTGGACGAGTCCGAACGCTGGTCGAATCAACTTGCCGCGCTGATTAAATCCTCCCCCCAATTTACGAAGTCAATTGGGGGGACTGATGGGGGCGGGGTCAATGTTTCCATCATCGCCCGCACAGGTTGGACGACACAAGAATTATGGGAAGGCATCCAAACCAGAAAACTCGAACCGCCATACAATTTGGTTTCGTTATTGATTGGCGTCAACAACCAATATCGCGGGTACGACATCAACGAATACCGCGAGCAATTCATTTTCCTTTTGAACAAATCCATCGAATACTCAGGCGGCGACGCGAACCGCGTATTCGTTTTATCCATCCCGGATTGGGGCGTCACCCCATTTGCTCAAGGTCGTGACATAGAACAAATCGCAAAAGACATTGACGCCTTCAACGCCGTGAATAAAGAAGAAACCGAAAAAGCCGGCGCGCATTACATAGACATCACTCCCATCTCGCGGGATGCCGTGAACGATTCAACGCTCATCGCAAGCGACGGTCTACATCCCTCTGGTAAGATGTATGCCGAATGGGCGAGGCTTGCATCGCCGGTTGTCTTGAAGATTCTCGGCGAATGAAAATCGTTGAGATGTAGACATGTACACACGTATACACGTAGACAGGTACACAAGTAGATACGTAGACACGTAGACAAGTAACGGACAAACCTGTTTACTTGTATACCTGTTTACCTGTCTACGTGTTTCCTTATCTACCTGTATCCCATTTACCCACCCCAAAGGAGAAACCCCATGCCCGAAATCAATTACGACAAAGTGCAAGACTATCTCGCCTCCCTCGTCCCTCAACGCGAACCCGAATTACAGAAAATGGAAAGATATGCCGAGAAAGGCAATTTCCCCATCATCGGTCCGGTGTGCGGATATTACTGTTACCAACTGGCGCGCATGATTGGCGCAAAGTCCGTCTTCGAACTCGGTTCAGGTTATGGCTATTCGACAGCGTGGTTTGCGAAGGCAGTGAAAGAAAATGGAGGAGGGGTGATTCATCACACGGTTTGGGACGACAAACTCTCGCAAATGGCGCAGGAGCATTTATCCAAACTTGGATATGGCGATATGGTGACATTCCACAACGCCGAGGCGGTGGAGACTCTGCGTAACACGCCGGGACCGTTCGACGTCATCTTCAACGATATTGACAAGGAAGGCTATCCCGATTCGCTTCCCGTCATCAAAGAGAAACTGCGCGCAGGCGGACTGCTCATCATTGACAACATGCTGTGGAGCGGACGCATCTTCGACTCGAAGAACCGCGACAAAAGCACGGAAGCCATCCGCCGCTTCACGCGCGACATTACAACCGATCCCGATTGGATCGTGTCCCTCGCCCCTCTGCGTGACGGAATGATTGTGGCGTATAAAAAATAACATGCCCTACAACTTCGACTCCGTCCCCTCCCGCCGCCGCGACCCAATCATCTGGAACAAGTGGATGCATTATCCGCCTGACACGCTTCCTCTGTGGGTCGCGGACGCGGACTTTCCCACCGCGCCGCAGATTCAACACGCGCTCCACAAACAAATTGAGCACGGCGTACTTGGATATGAATTACCTAAAAAACCTTTCATGGAAATCATCGCCGCGCGCATGAAGAGACTTTATGATTGGGAGGTTGACCCGAAATGGATTGTGTACACGGCGGGCGTCAACAATGGTTATAACATCGCGGCGCGCGTATTGTGTTCGCCAAAGAAGGGATATCTGATTCAGACTCCCGTCTATAACGAGTTCCTTGAAACGGAGGAAAAGACGGGCGCGCGGCAGAGAGTCGCGCGGTTGGAGAAAAAGGTCGAAGGAAACCGGATCAGGTATAAGGTCGGGTTTGAGGCGTTTGAAAGGGAGGTCAAAAAGTGCGGCATGTTCCTCCTGTGTCATCCGCATAATCCCGTCGGCAAAATTTATTCATCCGCCGAGTTGACGCGCATGGCGGAGATTTGCATCGAGCATGGCGTCACGATTGTGTCGGACGAAATCCACAGCGAGCTGTTGCTGGGCGGCGCGACGTTTACGCCGCTGGCGAAGATGTCGCCTGAAATCGAAGCGCATACGATTACGCTGGTTTCGGCCTCGAAGGCGTTCAACGTGGCGGGGCTGGCGTGCGCGTTCGCGATCATCCCCGATGAAAAACTCAGGAAAAAATTTATCGCCGCGGCGAACGGCATGTCGTTTGAAATTTCAACGCCCGGTCTTACCGCCGCGCGCGTCGCGTATTCCGGCACAGCGGACGCGTGGCTGACGGCGCTGCGCCGTTACCTGACGGGCAACCGCGATTTCATCGTCGAGTATGTGGAAAAGAATTTGCCCGGCGCGCGCGTGACCAAACCCGACGCGACGTATTTGATTTGGCTCGATTTTTCGGAGTATAAACTTCAACCGTCGCCTTATGAATTTTTTTTCAAAGAGGCGAAGGTCGCTTTCAACGACGGCGGAAAATTTGGAAAGGGCAACGAGCAGTTCGTGCGCCTGAATTTCGGCGCGACGCGCAAGACAGTGGAAGAGGGGTTGAGGAGAATTAACAGGGCGTTATCAAACAGACCCTAAAGGTGCTTCGCGAAAACCTTCGATCGTCGGACTTGGGGATGCGGGAGGGGAATTTCATCCACCCAACGTGTCGCTTTCCGGGTGGGTCTTATGCGTTGTGAGTCGCAGATAGACCGCGCCGCGCGCGTCGAGATACGTCGCTTCGGGCGTTCGCACGATCCGCAGGACGACCTGTTCGCACGCGGAGCAACGCAGCACGATACCCGGGCCATGCGTGAAAGCCAGCAACGTTCCGATCTCCGCTTCGTTGCCGCAGTTGGCGCACTCCGTCGGCTCGGCGGTCATTTCAAGACCGAAGATTTCATGGAGCAAACCCGCGGTTGCATTGGCGTCCAGCATGAGTTCGCGGTTGATGTCTGTCGTCTCTTCCATGTCAGCCTCCTGTCGGACCGAAGCGTTCGGTGCGGATCTGATTCGAGTCGATCCCAATCTTGATCAGCGCATTCGCCGCAGACTCGACCATCAACGTCGGTCCGCAGATGTAGACTTGTACCGCGCTACCCAATGGACTCGCGACTTCCTTGAGCATTTCCTCGTCAATACGCCGCGCGTAGCCTTTCCAGTCTGCGGGCTGGGATCGAGTCAACGTGTGGAAAATCCGCAGCCCGTTATTTGCGGACTGGATTTTTTCGAGTTCATCATAGTAGACGATCTCTTCAAAATTTCGCGAACTATACAGCAAGGCCGTCGCGTTCTTCGCCCTGACGACCGCGCGGTGACGGAGCATGGACATCAGCGGCACAATGCCCGACCCGCCGGCGATCAATAACAACGGCGCGGGTAGTAACCCGGCCTCCCAGACGAAGTAGCCGCCGATCGGTCCGCGCGCTTCGATGCGGTCGCCGGGGATGAGCGCGTCATGTAAATAAGTCGAGACTTCGCCGTCGTTGATGCGCTCGACAGTAATGTCAATCTCGCCTTCGCGTTCCGGTTCGGAGGCAATCGAATAACTGCGTTGAGTCTGGTAGCCATCCTCCGCAGTCAGGCGGAGATCATAATGCTGTCCCGCGCGGTGACGCGTCCACGAGTCAAGCGTCAGCGTGAACGATTTTACTTTGGCGGTCTCAGGCTTGATGTTCGTGACCGAAGCGAGTTGCCAGTTGAGGGTTGGTTTCATATACTACTCTCATGTCATTAATCATTCCAATATCTCTGTTCCTTCCACGGGTCGGCGCGGTTGTGATAGCCGGCCGATTCCCAAAAGCCGGGTTTGTCCTTTTCCATGAGATGAATTCCGCGTATCCATTTGGCGCTCTTCCAAAAATAGAGATGCGGCACGACCATGCGCGCCGGACCGCCATGTTCGGGCGCAAGCGGCTTATCGTCGTATTTCAGCGCAATGAACGATTGACCGTTGACGACGTCGGCGAGCGGCATGTTGGTGGTATAGCCGCCGTCGCTGTAGGCGGTGACGAACGCGGCTTTGCGATCAAGCTCGACGTGTTCGAGAAGCGTATCGAGACTGACGCCCTCCCACTGCATGTCGAGATGCGTCCATTTGGTGACGCAGGAAATATCCACCACATACTTTTGCATCGGTAGTTTGAGGAACTCCTGCCATGTCCATGAGACTTTTTCTTTTACAAGACCGTCAATGGCGAAGGTCCATTTATCGAGGGGCGTGTATGGGGTGGGTCCCGCCGAGAGGACGGGGAAATCGTTGGTGAGATATTGACCGAGCGGGATGCGATCCTTTTTCTCCCCTGCGCGCCGCCTGCCGACAAAACCGCGTGAGACAAATCGTTCCTCCGACATGGTCGCTCCTTTAGTGATAGGTTTGCCAGAATCTGACAGACTTGTTGGGCTTGTTTGTAAAAATAGGCCTCGACGTTAGAGAACGTCTTCTACGCGCGCAACAGATTTCTACGCGCGTAGCAGGCGCTCTCTTGCGCCGAATGTATTGATATGTTGAGTGTATAACGATGACGGGCTGGAGTCAAGCGGTTGACATCCTCCCATTCGCAGTTATAATTCAGTCACTGAATTTTGAAATCATGGAAACCGCAAACGAAGAACTCCGCGAACTGACCCTCCTGGAAAACATTGAAAACGACCCCGATGTGAACCAGTCCACGCTCGCCGCGCAACTCGGCGTGGCTGTGGGAACGGTCAACTGGTATCTCAAGCGCCTCATCGCCAAAGGCTATGTCAAGGTCAAGCGCGCCGAACGCAAGAAACTGCGTTACATCATCACGCCTGAAGGCATTGCCCTGCGCGCCCGCCTCGTTGTGGATTACGTTGAGCGCTCCTTCACCCTCTACCGCCGCGTCCGTCAGCGCGTGCGCGAGCATTTGAACCAGGTTCAAAAGTCCGGCTATGATCGCGTCCGCATTACAGGCAAAGGCGATGTGGCGGATATCTGCCGCCTCACCTGCATCGAGCAGAACGTTGCCGTCGTCACAGATAAAAACGCGCCCGCCTTGCAAGTGGACGGATTCAAAGTGACTCTCAAAATGGATTCGGACTCATGACTGATAAACATATCCTCATCACCGGCGGCGCGGGCTACATCGGCTCGCTCCTGACCTCGGAACTGCTCCGCCAAAACTACCGCGTCACCGTGGCTGACAGTTTGTTGTTCGGCGGCGAATCGTTATTATCCTTTTTGCATCATCCCAACTTTCACTTTGTCAAAACAGACGTGACCGAGAAACGCGCCGTCAAGGACGCGCTCAAGGACGAGTGGCAGAAGCCCGACGCGCTGATCCACCTCGCGGCGATTGTGGGATTCCCGGCGTGCCAGGCTGTCGGGAAGCAGGTCGCATGGAGGTACAACGTCGAATCTGTGAAAATGGTCTTCGAGCAGGCCGCGGATTTGGGCGTGGAACGATTCTTGTTTTCGTCCACATACAGCAACTATGGTTTTTCAGAAAGCGGCGAGCCGGTCACCGAAGAGTCTCCGTTATATCCGCAATCCTTGTACGCCGAAACAAAAATCGCGGCGGAGGAATACCTGCTCGCGCAAAAGGACGCGCCATGCGCGCCGTTGTTGTTCCGCTTTGCGACGATCTATGGCGTCTCCCCGCGCACGCGTTTTGATCTGATCGTGAATCAAT
>Ga0247727_10011448_pt1 | contig 15483 bp, 13 predicted proteins | sample WisWelCaveWW1625_FD_202498 | JGI IMG/M metagenome (GOLD analysis project Ga0247727, IMG submission 202498) | Biofilm microbial communities from Wishing Well Cave, Virginia, United States - WW16-25 | ecosystem: Environmental > Aquatic > Deep subsurface > Groundwater > Cave microbial mat | place...
GCCAATCCTTAAACTAATTTTGCAGCAATTTTTTCAATCTTATAAGCTTCAATAATGTCACCCTCCTTAACATCATTAAAACCGTCGAATGAAATGCCGAAATCATGCCCTTCGCTAACTTCTTTCACGTCGTCTTTAAAACGCTTGAGTGAAGCAATGCGCCCGTCAAAAATAATAATTCGATCCCGGATAACCCTGGCTTTATTCGTGCGAGCAATTCGGCCTTTGAGCACAATACTACCTGCGATCGTGCCCACCTTGGATGATTTGAAGATTTGTCTGACTTGTCCGGTGCCCTGAATGATTTCTTTCAGAGTAGGTTCTAACATGCCTTCCATAGCCTTCGTCACATCATCCACTGCTTCATAGATGATATTATATAGCCGGACGTCCACACCCTCTTTTTCTTTAAGCGTATCCGCCTGAGGATCGATTTTCACGTGAAAACCAATAATAATGGCATCTGAAGCGGCTGCGAGCATCACGTCCGATTCATTGATACCGCCGACGCCGCCATGAATCACACGCAATTTAATTTTATCATTACCCAGCTTTTCAAGAGACTGCTGAATCACTTCCACTGATCCTTGCACATCCGCTTTAAGAATAATCCGAAGCTCTTTGATATTTCCTTCTTCAATCCGTAAAAACAGATCATCGAGACTCGTGTGTTTGCTAAATTTACTGGATAATTCCTTTTCCCTAAGATCCATCAAACGTTTTTCGGCGATTCGTTTCGCTGATTTCTCATCGGGTACAACAAAAAAGATTTCACCTGATTCCGGGACACCATTCAACCCCTGAATTTCAACTGCCCGCGAAGGACCCGCTTCACGGACTACTTTGCCTCGGTCATTATGCATTGCCCTGATTTTTCCGTAAAACTGCCCGCAAATCATCATATCTCCCAGACGAAGAGTTCCGTTCTGAACCAAAACCGTTGCAACGGCGCCATGACTCTTAGTTAATTTACTTTCAATCACAGTGCCTTGCGCAGGACGAGCTGGATTAGCCTTAAGTTCCAAAACTTCTGCCTCGAGAAGAAGCAATTCCAACAGCTCGGGGATTCCCTTGCCTGTTTTAGCGGAAACAGGAGCAAAAATCGTCTTTCCTCCCCACTCTTCAGGAATCAAATCCAGTTTCTGAAGCTGCGCTTTTACCCGCTCCTGATTCGCTGTAGGAAGATCAATTTTATTCATCGCAACAACAATGGGAACTTTCGCTTCACGGGCGTGATCAATCGCTTCAACTGTCTGAGGCATTACACCGTCATCCGCACCCACGACCAAAACAACCGCGTCTGTCACATTAGCTCCTCGCGCGCGCATGGAAGTAAACGCTGCATGACCCGGAGTATCCAAAAATGTCACAAAACCTTTTCCTGGAATCTCCACTTCATAAGCGCCGATATGCTGGGTAATACGACCCGCCTCCTTTTCAGCTAAATTACTTTTGCGGATAGCATCCAAAAGAGAAGTCTTTCCATGATCAACATGTCCCATTAAGGTAACTACCGGCGGACGAATTATTAAATTACCTTTATCTTCTACCTCGAATTCTTTAAAAAGCGTTTCCTCTTCTGTTGGAGCTTGTTTTATAACCACTCCGAGTTTTTCACCTAAGCGTGAACAAATTTTTTCGTTCAAAAGTTGGTTAACATTGGCAAAGATCCCCAAACCCATTAAGGCTTTGATCACATCTGCAGTCTTAAGACTTAAGTGAGTTGAAAGCGCACCCACCGTCAGCGGCATTTTGACAACAATCTCCTTCTGTACTTGAGCCGGTGGAGATGCAGGTTGAGCCGTAGTGGTTGGTTGAGCTTGATTTGGAGCAACTGACTTCTTCAGTGGTGGAACCTGAACTTTTAGAGGAATCTCTTTAGCTTGAGGACGGGCCGCATCTGATTGCGCAGGCTTCGCTGATTGAAAAGAAGGCTTTGAGGAAACTCCTTTTATCTCTGTCTTGGTTTTAGACTCAGAAACTTTTGAGCTTCCTTTGTTTATTTCCGTAACGCCGCTACCAGACTTACCTATAGACGAACCAAATGTAGTGGCAGGCTTAGGTTCTTTCGCAGCTTCAGTCTGTGCTAATTTATTAGGCATTCCTTTCTCGGAAACTGGAGAAACCGAAGCCGTAGTTTGTTTTGCACTGGATGCCTTAGCAGTTCCTGCCTTATCAGATTTACTTTCCCTCTCAAGTAAAGACACCTCCGCAGGCGTAAGCATTGCCATATGGCTTTTGACATCAATCTTATGTTTCTTCGCCAAAGCTAAAAGATCTTTACTCGTGACATTCAATTTTTTTGCTAATTCATGTAATCTCATACTATAACCTAACTTGATTGCCCTTCTGGTTGTTTACCCTCGATTTCTCCCGATTTTTCCTGATCTGCACTGCTTGAGTCTTCTGACACTTCCTTACCCTTCTTTTTTACTCGTGTTTTCTTCTTTGATTGTTTCTTGGCACGAGCTTGCTTCTTAGTACCCCCTTCTTTTAAACTAGGGGTTTCTTCTATCACCGCTTCCGAATTCTCCGGTTTCGATTCCTCAGACACTGCATCTTCCTTATCTATTTGTGCGGCTTCTTCACTAGGAGGACTTAATTCTAATTCCGGAATCATTGGTAAAGTCTTACCTTCTTTCAACAAAATTCGATGGGCTGAAGCAAAAATTTTCTCAGCAGTCTTAGGCCCCAAACCCTTAATTTTTGTAAGGTCTTCAACGGTAGATTTAAGAATATCTTTTAATGTGGAAATTCCTGCGGCTTTCAATAAGCCTTCGATTCTCTCACTAACTCCGTCAAGTTCAGACAAGGGCACCTTTTGGCTTAAACTTCTTACCTCTAGCTTCCAACCCGTAAGCTTTGAGGCGATTCGAACATTTTGCCCTTTTTTTCCAATGGCCAGAGACAATTGATCATCTTGAACAAAAATATTTGCGGTCTTTACCTCTTTGTTCAGATTAACTTCTGCCAGTTGAGCCGGGGTTAGAGAATTACGAATATAGGTCTCGGTTTCCTCGGACCATCTCACAATATCGATTTTCTCTCCCTGAAGCTCTCGAACAACATTCTTAACACGTTGCCCTCTCATACCAACACAAGAACCAACACAATCAATTTTATCGTCAGAACTCGTAACGGCAATTTTAGTTCGAGCACCCGCTTCACGGGCAACACCCTTAATCTGAACAATATTATCACTGATTTCCGGAACCTCGATCTCAAACAATTTTCGCACAAGATTAGGATGGGATCTGGATAAAACAATCTCAGGTCCCCTAGCTGTCCTGTTGACCTCAAGCACAAAAACTTTTATTGGATCACCTTGTCGAAAATGCTCCTTATGAGATTGTTCGCGAAGAGGAAGGATCCCTTCCGTCTTCCCCAAATCCACCATGATCACTCTTCGGTCAATACGATGAACTGTTCCGTTAACAATATCATGAACCTTTGCAGAATATTCGTTATAGGTTGCCTCTCTCTCAGCTTCTCGAATCTTTTGAATAATAACCTGCTTGGCCGTTTGGGCCGCAATCCTTCCAAAATCAGCGTTTTGTATTAGTTCGCCATTTTCAAGTAGGCGTATATCACCCGTTTCCGAGTCAATTTCAACGTCAAGATTCTCTTTTTCCGGGAACGTTTTCTTACATGCAGAAATGAGAGCCATTCGAAGAGCATCCAGCAATATCTCTCGGCTGACATTCTTCTCTTTTTCTATATAGTCTAAACTCTGTAATAGTTCTGTATTCATAGCTTTTCTAATTTACCCTAAAATAAAAAGTGGGCCGATTTACGGCCCACTCCGTGGTCCTTTAAAATTTGCATCCCAAAGGCGATTATAGGTAGATTTCAAGGCTTGTCAACCTTCCTTTAGGCTCACAAGACTCTACCTATCGCCTATTAAAGAGGCTACATTTTCTTCAGCTCTCCAATCACCTTAGTCAGATTCTGTGATATGTCAGAGGGCAAACGATCTTTAGGTAATTGTTCAAGCTCAGAAACAAGTTTACTTGTTGATACCTTCCTATTCCTTAACATAGCCAGTACGCGATTAATCTCATCTGCAATATCTTTATAAAAATCATTCCGACGCAAATTGATATCTTGAGGTAGTTGACCAGTCGACATTTGTTTTAACGTGATACGAAAACGATACATAGGACCACCCACACGATGCAAAAATTTAATGCTCAAAAACCCCGAAATAGAAATCGTGATTAAAAGGGCAATGGTAATTCTCACCGTCAATAAATAGTTAATAGACGACATTATCTCATAAGGGCTCACCTTCCCCAAACCGTATCCACCCGCCAACGATTCACGAATAGTCCAATTTACGATGAACGAAATGATAATCGCGGAAACAATGATCAGCACCACCAAAAGAAGCGTATACTCTTTCTGCATCTGGGGATCAATTAATAGGGTTTTAAACTGCCTTTTCTGTTGATACTGAGCCATACATCCTCCATAGAGTTCTTTTAAAGAGACAGCTTAAGCTCATATGTGTATCGGCAACAAAGCCTTATGGTTTAATATGACGAATAAGCTACTTTGATTTATATTCATTCTTGACATTGGTATATGCTTTCATTAATGTGATTCTTTACCTCGAATCCGTCAAATGGAAAATCCAGAAATTCTTATTAGTTTTATTGTTCCAGTCTATAACGAAGAGCAGAACATTTCTAACATGCTCCGAAACCTGCATCGTGTGACTGAAGCTAACCCACAATGGAATTCTGAGGTACTCATTATTGAAGATGGCAGCAAAGACAACACACGAAAAGTGCTCCAGGAAGAGATCAAAAAGTATCCGGGCACTCAATTGATCATTCATGAAAAAAATCAAGGATACACCCGCTCGCTCAAGGATGGGATCAATGCTTCTCGCGGAAAGTTCTTGATGTATATCGGCGCCGATGAGGAATTCGATTGTTCTGAAATTCCCAACTTCGTTAATTTGCTTAATCACGGAACTGAAGGCGCTGACATCGTTTTGGGCGTTCGATGGCAGCGAAATGCCTACCAGCTGTTCCGGTTCTTTCTCTCCGTGATCTATATTTTTCTGCTGAATTTCTTGTTCAAATTGAGAATCAACGATTACAACTGGTCTCAGGCTTGGTCACGCAATCTTTTCAATAAAATTCAGATCAACTCTACTTCACTCTTTGTCCTTCCAGAAATTATTATTAAAGCTCATGATCTCAATTTCAAAATCAAAGAAATTCCTTCAAATCATCGTGGCCGTCAGGCTGGAAAATCATCTGTCAATATGAGGATTATGGGACATGCACTTCTTGAATCACTTAAATTCTGGCGATATCGACGCTCAAAAAAATATTCGCCTACTGCTTAGTACTCGTGCTTTCGCTTTTCTGATGAATCAGCCGAACCTTAATTAAATCAAAAAACATCCGAATCGAATCTTTCACCAATTTAACCTTACTTCTATCATCTCGAATCCAATTAATCGGGATTTCTTTGATGCGATAGCCATGCCTTCTCGCCAAGAAAAGGATTTCACCATCAAAAGAAAACCCTTCCAATTTTTGCCTTGAAAAAAGATTCCGCGCCACGTCGTGTTTAAAACATTTAAATCCACATTGGGAATCCTGAATACCGGGAAAAAGAATCCATTGCCCCAGCAAATTATAAGTTCGTCCCATGATTTCACGGTACCACCATATTTTTCTTTTTACGGTCGGATCCGAAATGGCCCTCGAACCAATCACAACATCATATCCGTTTTCAAGATGAGGGAACATTCGTTCAATCTCTTCAATTGGAGTTGAAAGGTCCGCATCTGAAAACAAAACATACTTTCCGCTGGCAGCAAGCATCCCTTTTTTAACGCAGTATCCCTTGCCACGATTTCTCTCATTTGTCAGCACCAGATGTGAAGAGCCGTTGAGGCAATTTTTCGCAACATCGACCGTTTGATCCTTACTTCCGTCATCCACAATAATAATTTCAAAAGAAAGACTCTTCGCCTTCAAATACTCCTGAATCCTTCTGATAGTCTTCGGTAATCTGGAAGCTTCGTCATAAGCGGGAATAACAACTGAAATGAATGGGACCACAAATAACTCCTCTATTATTTCGAAATGATTCTACAGGGTATTCAAACTACTTCTGCCACTGAAGCACTCCTTTTTCTTTCTTAAGCTCTTTAAAATATCCAATGGTCTTCGTGAGTCCGGTCACAAGATTCACCTTAGGCTCCCAACCAAGAATAGTCTTTGCACGAGTAATATCAGGCCGTCTCACTTTTGGATCGTCTTGGGGGAGCTCTTTGAAAATAATCGAACTGTGAGAACCCACTAATTCCTTGATTTTCTCTGCAAGCTGAAGAATGTTCATTTCGTTAGGATTTCCGATATTAACAGGCTCATGATAATCCTTAAGAGACAGACGATAAATCCCGTCAATCAAATCCTCTATAAAACAAAAACTTCTGGTCTGGGATCCATTACCAAAAACAGTGATGGGTTCTCCGTTCAAAGCTTCTGCAATAAAAGCAGGGATCGCGCGACCATCGTTTGGCTGCATCCGAGGACCATAGGTGTTAAATATTCTGACAATTTTCGTATTCACTCCATGAGTCCTGTGATAAGCCAAAGTCATCGCTTCAGCAAATCGCTTCGCTTCATCATAAACACCTCGAGGGCCAATCGGATTGACATGCCCCCAGTAATCTTCGTTTTGCGGGTGAATCTGGGGATCACCATACACTTCGGAAGTCGAAGCTAAAAGAAACGCGGATTTTTTATCTTTTGCTAATCCCAGAGCATTGTGGGTCCCTAAAGCCCCTACTTTCAAAGTCTGAATCGGATATCGATGATAGTCGAAGGGACTGGCCGGAGATGCGAAATGAAGAACCAAATCAACTGGATCTGGAAAATTAATATTTTTTGAGACATCTTGCTCCAAAAGTCGAAATCTTTTTTCACTTTTTAAGTTACCTATATTTTCTGGCTTCCCAGTCAGAAAATTGTCAATACAAACCACTTCATAATCTTTGGAGAGAAATAACTCGCACAGATGAGAACCAATAAAACCCGCTCCGCCCGTAATCAAAACACGCTTCATAAACAAACTTTCTCCTTTTTCTTTGTTCGGAGATAGAAATCAATCGATTTTTGTATGCCTTCCTCAAACTCAACGGCCGCCTTGAAGCCAAGCTCTTTCTTGGCTTTCCGCACATCGGCCAAAGTTTGACGAACATCCCCTGCTCTTTTGGGAGCAAAACTAGGTTTTATATCCTCACGCTTGAGCTTTCGTGCAAGTGTTTTAAAAACTTCAAGGATCGAAAGCGCTTTTCCGGTCGAAATATTAAATGCTTCCCCGTTTTTCTTCGGGCCTTGAATCGCTAAAAGATAGGCCTGGATCACATCCCCGACATAAATGAAGTCGCGAGTTTGTTTGCCATCCCAATGAATTTCAGGGCTTTCTCCTTTCAACAAGCAATCCATAAAAATCGGGATGACGAGTGAATAACGTGATTCCGGATGCTGACGGGGGCCATAAATGTTGAAATAACGAAGCGATATGGTGTCCAAACCAAATTCACGGGCAAAAAAACGGCAATACTCCTCGCCTAAAACTTTCGAAACTCCGTACGGAGATTGAGGGCTCATTGAATCTGTTTCGCGGGAAGGAACCTTTTTAGTATCCCCATAAACCGCGGAGGATGATGTGAAGACAAAACGTTTCACCTTGGCATCGCGGGCCGCAAGGAGCAAATTCAAAGTGCCGGTAACATTGACGTCATGAGTTTCACTTGGATTCTCAACAGATTTAAGCACCGCCCGGTTCGCCGCGAGATGAAATACATAATCCACGTCTTTCATCGAACGGTTCACGATATCTTTATCGCGAATATCCCCCTCGGTCAGATCAATGTCTTCACCAAACGGTTCCAGATGCTCTTTTAATCCAGTAGAAAAGTTATCAAGTACTCGTACTTTTTTTCCCGATTTCACAAGAGCTTCTACCAGGTTTGAGCCGATGAAACCAGCCCCACCCGTCACCAAATAATAACCCATGCTTGCTATTTTCCTTCCTAGAGACGAACGATATTTTTTCGATTGGGATAGTTCTTCAGAACATTTCGCGTATCGAAAATGGCTTTGGAGTACTTCACCACAGTTTCATAAGGAACAGAACTATGATCGGTGGTAATCACAACCAAATCAAAATCCTTTAAAGCTTGCTCACTGAGTTTCGTGGATTTAAGTTGAACTCCATTCCAATTTAATTGCGGAATCAATGGGTCATGATAAGAAATTTGAGCTCCCTGCTTTGCTAGTTTTTCCATCACGGCAAACGCCGGCGATTCCCGCGTATCATCCACATCTTTTTTGTATGCCAGCCCAAGAATCAGAATCTTGGAACCTCGGCAAGCAATGCCATGATCATTTAGAATCTCGCCTACTTTGCGAACAACAAATTCAGGCATTTCAGCATTCATTTGTCGTGCAAGTTCAATAAATCGAAGCTCACGGCCATGAAATTTTGCCTTCCAGGAAAGATATATTGGGTCTACCCCAATGCAGTGGCCGCCAATTCCCGGACCCGGATAAAACGGCATAAAGCCAAAGGGTTTTGTACTCGCCGCATCGATGACTTCCCAAATATCAATATTAAGCTCTTTCGCTGCCGTTGTGAGCTCATTGACGAGACCGATATTCACGATGCGAAATGTGTTTTCGAGTAGCTTCGCCATCTCAGCAACTCGGGGCGAAGAAACCGGAAACGCTTTGGAAACAATTTGCTGATAGAGCATCACTCCAAGTTTTGAAGATTCTGAATTGATTCCTCCCACGATTTTAGGGATATCTTTGAGTTCATACTTTTTATTGCCTGGATCGATTCGTTCCGGTGAAAAACAGAGAAAGAAATCAACGCCGGCCTTTAATGACTTCTTTTCAAATTCTGGAAGTAGCACCTCTTCAGTCGTTCCAGGATAAGTCGTGCTCTCAAGGATAATCAACTGCCCCTTCTTAAGATTCTTTGCAATCGCCTGAGTCGCGCTGACAATGTAAGAAAGATCAGGATCCAAACTTTTGCTGAGCGGCGTAGGAACACAAATAATAATCACATCCGCATCCTTGAGTGATGTGTAATCCGAACTGACTCTCAACCGATCCTTTTCAAGCACATCCTGAATCTCGGAATCTGAAACGCCAACCACCGGCGTCTTACCCGACTGAATTTCCTTAAGTTTTTTGGGGTCTACATCAATCCCCTCAACCTGGAACCCTGCCTTCCCAAATGCTACAGCTAATGGCAGTCCCACATAACCTAAACCAATGACGGCTACTTTTGCACTCCGGCTGTTGATTTTTTTCTCTAGAACGCCATAAACACTGGACTGTTTTTTTTGCTTGGCTGAAATTGTGGTTTGATTCATTGAAGTTTTGACTCCCTTAAATAATCTTTGAGTGCTTCCTGCCAGGGTCTTAACTGATAACCAAAAAACGACTTGAACTTAGCGTTACTTAACCTTGAATTCAAAGGTCTCCGTGCCGGACGCTGAGAATCCTTGGTTTTTATGGCAAGAATCCTTACATGATTCAGACCGGCTTCGCTCAAAATTTGTTTCGCGTACTGATTCCAATGAGCCGCGTTGCTATTCGTCACATTGAAAATTCCACGAATATTTCTTGATTCCATAATGTTTTTCAGAGCCTCAGCTAAATCTTTTGTATACGTCGGACTTCCCGTCTGATCCGTAACCACTTTAAGCTCTTTTTTTCCATGGCTCACTTTCAAAATCGTGGCGACAAAATTAGACCCCTTCAGGCCATAAAGCCAAGAAGTTCGAACAATTACCCAGCGAAGTCCAGAGTCTTGAACGAGTTTCTCTCCAAGCAATTTCGTAGCCCCATAAACATTCAAAGGAGCCGGCACATCCTGTTCCACGTATGGCCTATTTTTACTGCCATCGAAAACATAATCGGTGCTGATATAGACGAATAATGGTTTGTACGGACTAACGGCACGCAGAAGAAATTGTGTTGCCAGAACGTTTTCCCGATACGCTTCCACGGGATTTAACTCGCAGTCATCCACTTTCGTTTTGGCGGCTGAATGAATAATGACTTGAGGCCTGATTTTCCTGATATACTTCTCTAGCCGCGCAGGTTTGAGAAGATCACAGGTAAAATACTGAATTTTCTTCTCAAACTTTCTTTTCCTTCTTCCAATCCCTATGACTTGATGAGAATCTTTCAAAACTCTCGCCAAATCATTACCCAACATGCCGCCGATCCCTGTGATCAAGACTCTCATATCGGAACCTACTTCAGCGTGTAGGCATCTTTTTTCAAAGGCTGCCACCACCATTCATTCCGGAGATACCAATCAATCGTTTGCTTAAGACCGTCTTCAAAATTCCATTTGGGCACAAAGCCTAGTTTTTGAATTTTGCTCGTATTGAGACTGTAACGAAAATCATGCCCCAAACGATCCTGAACTCTTTCAATCCAGTTTTCTCCAAGTCCGAAAAATTTGAGAATCTTTTTTGTCAGATCGTTATTGCTGATTTCTTCACGACTTCCGACATTGTAAATTTGTCCACGTACTCCGGAACCAATGAGAAGATCCAACGCACGGCAATGATCTTCCACATGAATCCATTCACGCACATTTTGGCCATTACCATAAAGCGGCACTTTCTTTTTCTCGCTCAAATTTGTAACAAAAAGCGGAACTACTTTTTCAGGAAACTGATACGGGCCGTAATTGTTGCAGGCACGGGTAATGATCGCTGGAATTCCATACGTCTTCACATAAGCGAGCACCATCAAATCAGAGGCCGCTTTACTCGCCGCATAAGGGCTATTGGGCACAAGAGGTGAAGTTTCTGAAAATGATCCTTCTTGAATTGAACCATAAACTTCATCTGTAGAAACATGCAGAAAAAGCTCATGACCAAATCGCCGGGCCGCATCTAAAAGAACACGCGTACCCTGGACATTGGTCTCAATGAAATCCTCCGCGGCATCGATAGAACGATCCACGTGCGTCTCTGCCGCAAAATTAACAATCATCCCAACACGGGATGCGATCCGCGCAATCAAAGCGTCATCACAAATATCCCCCTGGACAAATTCATATCGCGAATGTCCATCTAAATCAGTAAGATTTTTTGGATTTCCTGCATAGGTGAGCTTATCCAGATTCACCACAAACCAATCTGGATGGGTATTAAGAACATTCCGGATAAAATGACTGCCTATGAATCCCATCCCTCCGGTAACAAGAATCTTCTTCACTACGATTTCTCCGCCTTTCTTTTGGCAAGATTATTTGCTCTGAGAAGCGAATCAAATGTTCCGGCGTCAGTCCAAAAGCCTTTGAGAATGTCGAACTTCATCTGGCCTTTCCGGACATAGGCATTATTCACATCCGTAATTTCAAGTTCACCGCGTCCGGAGGGCTTCAGCGTTTTCACGATGTCAAATACTTGACCGTCGTACATATAAATTCCTGTAACGGCATAGGAGGACTTGGGGTTTTTGGGTTTCTCGACAATTTTTGTGATCGTATGGTCGCTGAATTCTGCGACACCGAAACGTTCGGGATCTTCTACCTTTTTCAGAAGGATTCGCGCTCCAGATTCTTGTTTCCGGAATTTATCAACATAACCACTGATATCTTCCTCGATAATATTGTCACCCAGAATCACAACCGATTTTTGTCCATCCACAAAATGCTCAGCCAATCCAAGAGCCTGGGCAATTCCTCCCTCACCTTCCTGATAAGCGTAATTGAGAGATCGAAGTCCAAGTGCTTTCCCATTTCCGAGAAGACGCAGAAAATCTCCAGATGAAGTTCCGCCGGTTACAAGCAGAACATCGCGGATTCCTCCCCGGACCAAAGTTTCCAGAGGATAGAAAATCATTGGCTTGTCATAAACAGGAAGCAAATGTTTATTGGTAACCTTGGTAAGAGGATTAAGCCTTGAGCCCAATCCCCCCGCAAGGACAACACCCTTCATTATCGATCGCGCCTCTTCCAGTCGTATGGAATTTCCGGACTGTGCGGGTCCATCCTGAATTCGTCCGGATTGTCATATTGATAAACTTCGGTGGGATAATTGATGATAATCGCTTCTTCTGTGCTCGTACACATGAAACCGTGAAGAACGTAAGCGGGAACCTTCACGAGAATCGGATTGTGCACGCCCAGAAAGAATTCGTTAATTTCCCCGTTAGTTGGAGAATCCTTTCTCGTATCGTAAAGCACCAGCTTGATCATTCCAAAAACACATACGAAATGATCCACCTGTTTCTTATGATAATGCCATCCCTTCACGACCCCGGGATAACATGAAGTCATGTAGGACTGCCCAAACTTCTCGAAAATTTTCTCGTCAGAACGAATCACTTCCATTAAACGTCCGCGATCATCCGCAATCACTTTTAATTGCTTAACCTGAACGCCTTCGATGACTTTTGACTTTTTCGCCTGATCTTGTTCGAGTTTCATTGAACCGTAGGCCTCCCGATTGAAATATACTGAAATCCAAGTTCGCGCATTTTTTCTGGCGAGTAAATATTCCTCCCGTCGATCACTAAGGGGCGCTTCATCAGCTTCTTGATGCGCTTAAAATCCAATTGCCTGAATTCATTCCATTCGGTAAGAATCACGAGCGCATCGGCACCTTTCACTGCATCATAGGAATCTTTTGCATAAACCGTTCCGTTCAATACGGCACGGGCGTTATTGATCGCCTGAGGATCAAAAGCCCTGACTTTAACTCCTTCCCGTTCAAGTTTCAAAATAATGTCAATGGCTGGAGCAAATCGAATATCATCGGTGTCCGGCTTGAATGAAAGGCCCAGCACACCCACAGTTTTGTTCTTCAAATTCCAAAGATTGTCTTCGATCATTTTGAGGAAATAATTTTTCTGATCTTCATTGGCCTCGGCGACGGCTTTAAGCATTTTCATTTCTACACCCAATTTTTCAGCAATGCGGATAAACGCGGCTAAATCCTTCGGAAAACAAAACCCCCCGAATCCAGCGCCGGGTCTTAAAAAATCTTTTCCAATACGGTGGTCGAGCCCAATTCCTTCGGCAACTTTATTGATATCCGCACCAACTCGATCGCAGATTCTGGCAATCAAATTGATAAATGAAATCTTGGATGCAAGAAAGGAATTGGAAGCGTGCTTTATAATTTCAGCGCTTTGAATGTCCGTCACCACAATGGGCGCTGAAAGAGGCTTGTATAAATCACGAAGTATTTTCTCGGCCTTTTTTGATTCCACTCCAATCACGACACGATCTGGATTTAAGAAATCATGAATTGCGGATCCTTCTTTTAAAAATTCCGGATTTGAAGCGACGTCGAAATTTACATTCTTGCGGGCATTCACCTTGATCGTCTGCTTTACCCGGCTGCCCGTTTCAACGGGAACCGTACTTTTCTCAACAATCAACCGGTAGGAAGTCATATGTTTCGCGATTGCTTGTGAGACAACTTCGACGGCGCTTAGATCCGCGTCCCCATTTTCTTTGGGAGGAGTATTCACACAAATAAAAACCACTTCGCATTTTTTCACTGCATCGCTGATGCTGGTCGTGAAAGCCAATCTATTTTCTTTTATGTTTGTTTTAACTAATTCTTCAAGTCCTGGTTCATAAATCGGCATATGGCCTTTTTTAAGCATCGCGATTTTCTTCTCGTTATTGTCAACGCAAAGAACATCATTGCCTAAACTGGCAAAACACGCTCCCGTTGTAAGCCCTACGTATCCTGTACCGATAATGCCTATTTTCATTGCTGTCTCAACCTCACTTATCAATATTGTGCTGTTGAAGATGTGTTCTCGATTAAAGAGGGTGTTTCATTGGCACCAGAAACAAAATGTCCGATGCGCGGCCTAGCAAATGCCGCACGATTACCTCCCTTTAAGGGGAACTGAGGAAATGCCTTAAGCCTTAACTCAAAAAACAGGTTTAGATCTCTACTATCGATTTCTGAATTCCTCTGGTTATAACCAAAATCCAAATACCAGTCATGCAGATCACGCGTTGCCCTTATTTCCCACTCTTCAACTGTATTCGTATCAAATTCAGTTCGCATATATCCTCCAAGAGTCCAGAGAGGACTTATTTGAAGATTGATATCGAAAGTAAGAAGACTTCTGCCATTAAAATTTTGTAATGTATCCTTCCTTTCAAATCGATGCCCCAAGAGAAATCTTAAAGGCTCCTTTTCCAAAATAAGATCCGTATCTGCTGTTCGAAACGTACCACTCGCCATATCAAAGTCCCAAATTTCCTGAGCGATAAGCCAGTCATAAGGACGCACGACTAATTCTTGCCTCCAACGAGTCCAAGTACTTTCTTTCAATGTAAAGTCATCGTGGCTATAAGTAAGAAAAGTATTGATATCTATAACATCAACTCGTTGCCAAGCCCCATTTCGATACCGTTTGGTTTGAATATGATTTTCAAATCCAAATGTAAACTCATCCTTCGGCGGTATATCATCAATGCCATCAAAAAACTGCAACTCAGTAGGTTTCACAGACACTTCTCTGTTTGCGTTATATCGAACACTGGGCTCAAACACATGCCTTACTTTGTTAATATCCAAACCTAAAAAATCAGAGGTAAAATCATAAACTTTGTAAAAACGTGTACTCACATCCACTCCATTTCCTATCACATGTCTTTCTACACTTCTTTTTCCAAATTTATTTTTGCTGTACCAACTTTCTCTAAAATTACCGAATGGAACAATGTCCCAATTTAAAAATTTAATCGGGTATGAGAGCTCATGAAATGTATCAAATCGAACAACATCTAAATCTTCTCCACTATGTGCAAATTTCTGATCATAGTTAATAAATTGATGATTCGCCCGATAGTAAAAATTCGTATTCATAATTTCTCGGCGATTCCATGTAAATTGCACCTCAGGCAACTTTTGAAGCGTTGTAAAAAATTTATTTATCCTTGCCTGAACATCAATTAAAAAACCATACCTTTCTGTATTTTTAGTAAATGTCATGAATGACTTAGGCTGAATTTCCCGCTGATACTCTCTTTCGAAAAATTCTTGCAGAAAAAATTCATCGCTAAAATAATTCCATTCCGTAATTACATTTGTGTAGTCATCGATATCCATCCTATGTTTAGCCGTAAAACGGCCGCGATTCTTTGTGATGCGATCCGCAAAAGGATTCCCACTAATCTGCTTTGTATTGGGCGAATTTTCATCATGTGCTAAATAAGTTTGAATAGTTCCAGCTCCCAATTTATCAAAAGCGTATTTAGCATCCAATCCCCCGGCAACCCCCTTTTTAGTTCGATAATCCAGATGACCTTTAAGTTTTACGTTCTTATTCAACGAAGTTGTCTTGGAACCTAAAATATAAAATCCATAATCCGATGAATACCCCGGAACAATTTGAAACGGAGTTTCATCAATATCCAGTGGAATTACAAAGTACGGCCACC
>Ga0247727_10011449_pt1 | contig 15483 bp, 14 predicted proteins | sample WisWelCaveWW1625_FD_202498 | JGI IMG/M metagenome (GOLD analysis project Ga0247727, IMG submission 202498) | Biofilm microbial communities from Wishing Well Cave, Virginia, United States - WW16-25 | ecosystem: Environmental > Aquatic > Deep subsurface > Groundwater > Cave microbial mat | place...
ACAACGGTCTTGATTGCCGGTGCAGCCCTGTGTTTGTTTGGCGCGCGCGCCTTCGCCCAGCTTTCTCCACCCCGGTATCGGGACGATCGCGTGATCGTCAAACCGCGCCGCGACTTGCCGGTTGCCACTCGCGCGGAAACGTTGCGCTCCGCGCACGTCGCCCTCGGCGCGCAGCTTCATCGTGAGTATTCCCGGTTCGGCGGCCTCCAAGTGCTGCGATTGCCGCGCGGCGTGACTGTCGTGCAAGCCATCGCGCGACTCAACGCGACCGGCCTCTTCGAGTACGTTCAACCGGATTACGTCCGGCAACTCTGCGTCGCGCCGAACGATACGTTGTACGCTCAGGGCCAGATGTACGGCATGAACAAGATTAGCGGCCCGGCCGCGTGGGACGTGCGCACCAATGCCGACCCGGTTGTCGTCGCCGTCATCGATACCGGCATTCGCTACACACACGAAGATCTCGCCAGCAACATGTGGGTCAACGTCGGCGAAGTTCCCGGTAACGGCCTCGACGACGATAACAACGGTTACATCGACGACGTGTACGGCATCGACGCGGCGACCAACAATGTCCTCGCGGCCGGCAATCCGTGGGACACACACGGCCACGGCACGCACTGCGCCGGCACCGTCGGCGCTGCCGGCAACAACGGTAAAGGCGTCGTGGGCGTTTGCTGGAAAGTGCGATTGATGGCGCTGAAATTCATCAACCCTGCTGGCGGTTCCGACTCCGACGCGATCGAGTGCATCAATTACGCCCTCGCCAACGGCGCGCAAATCCTCAGCAACAGCTGGGGCGATCAAGGCGACAGCCCCGCCCTGCGGGACGCCATTGCCGCCTGCCGGGCGGTTGGCGTGATCTTCGTCGCCGCTGCCGGCAACCTCGAAGGCAACATTGATGCAGTGCCGTTCCTCCCGGCGGGTTTCGATCTCGACAACATCGTCGCTGTCACGGCCACCGACGTGAACGACGCGCAGTTCTACAATTACGGCCGCGACACCGTTGATCTCGGTGCGCCCGGCCGCAGCATCTACTCGACGTACAACACCAGCGACAGCACCTACGTCACGAGCGACGGCACGTCGATGGCCTGCCCGCACGTGGCGGGAGCCTTGGCGCTCGTCAAAGCGCAATATTCGTCCGAGACGTACACGCAGTTGATTCATCGCGTACTCGGCAACGTCGATCCCCTCGCGAGCCTCAGCAACAAATGCGTCACCGGCGGACGCCTCAACCTCTACAAAGCCCTCACGCAACCGCCGATCCCGGTCCCGCGATTCCGCGCCGACGCCGTCGGCGGATTGACGATGAAGTTCACCGATCTCTCGATAGGCGACATTACGAATCGTGTCTGGGACTTCGCCGACAGCAGCGCGCCCGATTCGTTGCCGGTCACCTATCACACCTACGCCACGGCCGGTGTCCGCGCCGTCACGCTGAATGCCTGGAGCGCTGCCGGCAGCAACGCGACGACCAGAACCTCGAACGTCGTGAGCAACTATTATCTCCAGCCGACCCCGTATGCGTGGGTGGACCCGGCCAGCCTGACGTTGCTGGCGATGGGCAACGAAACCTCCGCCTCGCTCTCGTTGCCATTCACATTCACCTACTACGGCCTGCCGTACACGGCGCTCTACGTCAGCGCCAACGGACTTCTGACTTTCAACACCGCCGCCGGCCTCACCTATGCCGGCAAACTCGATCTTCCCAATACCGCCATCCCGAACAACATCGTCGCGCCATACTGGACCGATCTTAACCCCGGCGTCGGCGGCGACGTGCGGTACGGTACCACCGGCCTCGCACCGTACCGCAAATTCATCCTGAGCTGGAACAATGTCCCACATGCAGACGACACAAACGTGACTTTCAGCTTCCAAATCTTGCTGTCCGAAACCAGCAACGATCTCGTCCTTCAATACCGGGATGTCGCCCCCACAAACTCGGCATTCGGCGCCGGCCGTTGCGCCGCCATCGGACTCGAGAACGCCGACGGCAGCGCTGCCCGCCGCGTGGCGTTTAGCGGCACACCGCCGCTTGCCAACAACAAAGCGCTGTTGTTCTCCATGAACCCGCCGCCGCTTCCGCTGCAAAATGTTTCCCTGGCCGGGCCATCGCTCGTCTTCGCGGTCGATTCACTCGCAGGGCAGGTCTACCAACTCCAACGCCGCGACGCCCTCGATACCGGCACGTGGGCTGATTCCGGCCCGCCGGTCACCGGCGACAACTCCGTCCTCAACATCGCCGATCCCGGCGCGGCTTCGCTGACGCAGCAATTCTACCGCGTCAAAATCGTGCCGTGACCCGGCAACTTTGCTAAACTGGCCGGAATGAAAGCCGTCGTCCAACGCGTGGCGCGCGCGTCCGTGAAAGTGGACGGGCAACTCACCGGCCGGATCGACTGCGGCCTTCTCGTTCTGCTCGGCATCGGGAAAGATGACACCGGCAAGGATACCGGGTGGATGATCAACAAACTGCTCGCGCTACGCATCTTCCCCGACGAAGCTGGCAAGATGAACCGCTCGGTCACCGACGTGGCCGGCGGTATTCTCGTCGTCTCACAGTTCACACTCTACGGCGACGCACGCAAAGGAACCCGTCCGAGTTTCACTGACGCAATGCCGCCGGCAGAGGCCGAGAAGTTCTACAATGATTTCATGATGAAACTCCGCGCCGCCACGACGTTGCCGGTCGCCGAAGGCAAGTTCGCCGCGATGATGGACGTGGAATTGATCAACGACGGCCCGGTCACAATCATTTTGGATTCGCATGCGTAAGCCAACCGAGAAATTCCCCGATCCGGCGCTCACGTTGCCGCCGCCGGCATGGTTCGCCAACATCTCCGTTATTCTCGTCGAACCCGCCGTGGCCGGTAACGTCGGCTCCGCCGCGCGCGCAATCAAAACGATGGGGCTGCGCGATCTCGTCGTGCTCAACGGCTGTAAGTTCAAGGGCGAGTTGCAGGCAACGATGATGGGCCACGGCGCGGCCGACGTGTTGGAGAACGCCCGCGAAGTTACGACTTGGGAAGAAGCGACGGAGGGATTGCATTGGACAATCGGCACGACGCACCGCAAACGCCGGTCGCAGTTCGCTCATCCGCTCACGTCGCGCGAAGCCGCACACAAAATCACCGATCTGGCCCGCCAACATCGGGTCGGCCTTGTGTTCGGCCGGGAAGAGAGCGGCCTGACGGACGTGGAACTCCGCCGCTGCAACGAAATCACCAGCGTGCCGAGCGGCGCGGCGCATCCGTCGTTGAACCTCTCGCAAGCCGTGATGATTTACGCCTACGAAATCTTTCAAGCCGGTCTCGACGACCTTCCGGCACGGCGACACCTGCTTGCCGATGTGCGAGAGGTCGAGCAACTTCTGAAACATCTCAGCGAATCGCTCGAGAAGATCGGCTTCCGACCGCACCAAGGCGACGCCGAATCTTTTCTCCGTTCACTGCGACGGGTGCTCAGCCGCGCGCCGTTGGAAAAGCGCGACGTGAATGTGCTGCACCGAATCTGCCAGCAGATCGACTACTACGTCGAGAAACACTAACGGACGTGTTCCCACGCGTGGTAGGAACTTCGCACGAGCGGACCGGCTTCGACGTGCCGGAAACCGAGAGCCAGCGCGTCGTCGCGCAAATCGGCGAATTCGCCGGGCGTGATGTAGGCCTTCACCGGCAACTGTTCGGGTGATGGCCGGAGATACTGGCCGAGGGTGAGAATATCGCAGCCGTGCCGGCGCAAATCGGCAAAGACTTGACGGAGTTCTTCCCGGGTCTCGCCGAAACCAAGCATCAAGCCAGATTTTGTGAGGATATCCGGACGAGATTCCTTGGCGAGCGACAAGACGGAGAGCGACCGGTCATACTGCGCGCCGTTGCGGACTTCTTTGTGAAGTCGTGGAACGGTTTCGAGATTGTGGGCCAGAACCATCAACGGCGTCGTGACAACGCGCCGCACGCATTCGGCGGCGCCGCGAAAATCCGGTATGAGCATTTCGAGCCCGCACGCCGGCGACCGGCGATGAACAGCCTCGATTGTCGCCGCGATGTGGTCGGCGCCTTGGTCCGTCAGGTCGTCGCGGTTGACCGACGTGAGCACGGCGTAGTCGAGCTGCATCTCGGCAATCACTTCGGCCACGTGCTCCGGTTCGTTCGGATCGAGGTGGCCGGGCTTGCCTTGGCCGACCGAGCAAAAGTTGCAGCGGCGCGTGCACGTGTCGCCCATCAACATGAACGTCGCCGTCCCGTGACTCCAACATTCGCCGATGTTGGGGCACCGGGCTTCCTCGCAGACGGTGTGGAGGTTCAAACGCCGCGCCGTGTCGCGCAAGTGTGTGTAGCGTTCGCCGCCGGTCAGACGCCAGCGAATCCAGCTTGGATGACGAAGCGCCGTTTGCATGAACGTAAAAAGTAACGCAGCGCAGCGACATTGTCACGCTTCCGTAGTCGCGCGAATGAATTGCCGGTAGAGGTGCGCGTACGTGCCGCGAGCGCGAAGCAGTTGCGTGTGCGTGCCGCGTTCGATGATACGGCCCCGGTCAAGCACCAGCACGACATCGGCGTGCCGGATCGTGCTGAGCCGGTGGGCCACGACGAAGTTTGTGCGGCCTTGCAACAGCGTCGCGAGCGATTTCTGGATGCGCGCCTCGGTCATCGCGTCCACGGAACTGGTCGCCTCATCGAGAATCAAAATGCGCGGGTCGGCCAGCATCGCGCGACAGAAGCAGATGAGTTGGCGTTGGCCGAGCGACAACCCTACGCCGCGTTCGCCGACCTCCGTTTCGAGTCCGCGGGGCAACGCGCCGATAAGATCGAGGCAGTCGAGTTTGCGCGCCACCTCGACGGCTTCTTCGACGGTCGCCTCCGGTTTGCCCATCCGGATGTTGTCGAGCACGGTGCCGGTAAACAGGAAGTTCTGCTGGGGCACAATGCCCATGTGCCGGTGCAGTGAATCCGTCTGAATCGTTCGCGTGTCGTGACCGTCGATCAACACATCGCCGGTTGTCGGCAGATAGAATTTCGCGATGAGATTGATGATCGAGCTTTTGCCGCCGCCGGTATGACCGACGAGCGCGACGGTCTGGCCGGATTCGGCGGTAAAATTGATTTCGTGGAGTACCGGCGCGTCGGTCCGGTACCCAAACGTCACGCCGCGAAACTCGACCCGGCCACGAATCGGCGGCAACGCGATGGCCTCCGGCGGGTCGGTCCACTCCGGTTTCGTGTCGAGGAAATGGAAGACGCGTTCGGCGCCGGCCATGGCGGTGAGAGCCTGGCTGTAGAGGTTGCCGAGAATCTGGATCGGCGAGAAGAACAGGTTCGCGAGAAAGAAAAACTGAATCAGCGTGCCGACCGGCGTGTGAATGTCCGGGCGCAACGCCCGGTAACCGCCAAGCAGCAGGAGGATCGCGATGAAGAACTGGCTGTTGAGTTCGAGCAACGGCAGAAATACCGCGCTGCTGCGCGCCGCGCCGACGTTGTACTCGGATTGTTCCTCGATGAGCCGGCGGAACACGCTGGCGTTCACTTCCTGCCGGACAAAACCCTGCGTCACGCGGATGCCGCTGACGGACTCGGCGATGGTCGAGGTCACGCGGCTCCACGCCTCCTGCACTTCGCGCCACGCGACCATCAGCCGGCGGTGAAAGTACCGGTTGGTCGCCCACATGATCGGCGCCATGCCGAGCACGACGAGGAACAACACCCAATCCGTCCACAACATGAACAGCGCCGCGAACAACATCTGCCCGGCTTGCACGATGCCGATGAACAACACATCCTGAATGCCCACGCGCACGGCCTCGGCGTCGGATGTCATGCGGCTGATGATGCGACCGACCTTCGTGCGTTGGAAGAAACTCATCGGCAGCCGGTGCAGATGCTCGAAGATATCCTGCCGAAGATCGCGGATGATGGACTCGCCGAGTTGCAGCGCCAACCGTTGCCGGAAATGAAACATGAAATCCGTGATGGCTGCCAACGCCGCAAATCCCAACGCACCCCACAGCGTGCCGGTGGCGTCGTGCCGCGTAATCGGGCCTTTGATGATCCAACCGATGGCCCACGCCAGCGACGGCAGTTGAATCGCACGGATGAACGTCAGGACAAACAGCACGTTGCGCGTTTTCTTGTGCGGCCGCGTGTATTCCAGCAGCCGGCGAATCATCCCGGTATCGAGTGGTCGCTGATCGAGATCGCTCTCGTCGTCATCCCGGCGATTGATGTGCGTGATGGTGACGACCGGCTTCGCGCTCATGGCAACGCTCCTTCGCCGGCCGGCCCGACGCTGAGCAACCGGAGACTCTCGTCGTCGGCCATCTGGAGTTTCGCCGCGCGCACGTAATGACCCTTCATGTTCATCAACTCATGGTGCGTGCCGCGCTGCACGATCCGGCCCTCCTCCATCACGAGGACCAAGTCCGCCCGGCGCAACGTGCTCAGCCGGTGAGCGACGACGAACGTTGTTCGTCCTTCCATCGCCTGCTCCATCGCGCCGAGGATTTCTTCCTCGGTCTGCGGATCAATCGCGGCGGTCGGATCATCGAGCAGCAAAATGGACGGCTCAAGCAGCAGCGCGCGCGCGATGGCGAGGCGTTGGCGTTGGCCACCGGAAAGATTCGCGCCGTACTCGCCGAGAATCGTGTCGTAACCTTGCGATAGTTCCATGATGAACTCGTGTGCGGCGGCAATCTTCGCGGCGCGCTCGATCTGTTCGCGTGTCGCCTCGGGGTGACCGAACGCGATGTTAGCGGCCACGGTGTTGCTGAACAGGAAGCTCTCCTGAAACACCATGCCGATGTTGCGGCGCAGATCGTCGATGTCGAGCGTGCGCAAATCGTGACCGTCAATACGCACGACGCCCTGCGTCGGGTCGTAAAATCGCGGGATGAGACTAAGCAACGTACTCTTGCCGGCACCCGTTGCGCCAAGGATGGCGACGCACTGACCGGGTTCAACGGCGAGATTAATGTCCTGCAGTACCGGTTCGCCTTTGTGATACTCGTAGCTCACGCCCTCGAACCGCACAGCCCCGGTAAGCCGCGGTACGCGGACGGCGCCGGGCGCGCTCTGAATCTCGACCGGCGTATCGAGCACTTCGAACACACGGCGCGCCCCGGTTAGGCTCTGCTGGGCGGTGTTGGCGATGTTACCGAGGTTGGCGACCTGACCGGAGAATTGTTGCAGCAACGCGACGAACACGACAATGCCGGTACCCAGCGGCAGCCGGTCATGAACCACGAGCCAACCGCCGTAGCCGAGCAGAATGACAAGATTGATCTGAGTGAGAAACCCGATGGTCGGCACGAACAGGCTGACGCGCCAGAAAATCCAGCGTTGTTGATCGCGGACGGCGTTGTTGGCGTCGCTGAACTTCGCGGTCTCTTCGCGCTCGCGCGCGAATCCTTTGATGACCTGAATGCCCTGAACGCTTTCGGAAAGTCGCAGTACGAGCGCGTCCACCAGATCCCGGTTGCGCAAATACGCCGGCCGCACCGTGCGCGAGAACAGCCGGGTGGCGACGATGAGCAACGGCGTTGTTGCCAGACAGGCGAGCGTCAGTGGGACGTCAATGCTGAGCATGTACACGAGATACACCGCCAGCGACAACATCATGATGATGGTCTTGATCAAGACTTCGTTGAGGAAGTTGGCGACGGAGCGCGAGTCGCCGGTCACGCGATTGATGATCGTGCCGGTGGCGTTGGCGTCGAAGAACCGGAAACTGAGGCGCTGGAGTTTGTCGTACACCTGCGACCGCAGTTGGATGATGACCTCGCGTTCGACGACGTGCGCGAGCGAGACGGCGTAAAGAAACGTGCACGCCGCCCGCGCGATCGACAAAAGGAAGATAATGCCGGCAATCAACGCCACGTGTTCCAGCGGCGACCACTCGGCCGGCGGATGCAAGAATCGCGGCCAGATCGGTGGCGCGGAGGCCGGTTGCACGGCGTGCCGGACGACGTCAATCCCCAGCCCGGTTAGACCGAGCGAACCCATGCCGATAGCCAACACGAGGATTTGGTAGACCAGAACCTTGAGACAGCCGCGCCGGTACTGCCAGCTCAGTTTGAGCAAACGGCGAATGATCGCCGCGTTCGATTCCTGCGGCGACGCGCTCTTGCCGGGCTGTTCGGTCGTGGTCATGCGATGAAAATGGCGACCCCAGCGGGATTCGAACCCGCGTTACCGCCGTGAAAGGGCGATGTCCTGGGCCGGGCTAGACGATGGGGTCGCCGCGAAAACGCGTCGCCGACTATAGCGGAACGGAACCGATTCGCAACGACTTTGTAGCCGCGAATGAGATTCGCGGCTACAAACTACACTCCGAGGATTTCCTTCTCCTTGTGCGACAAGACCGTGTCGATTTCCTTGATGTACTCGTCGGTCTTGTGCTGAATCTCTTTCTCGGCGTGTTTGAGGTCATCCTCGGTGATCTTGGCGTCCTTCTGGAGCTTCTTCACCGCGTCGATGCCGTGCCGGCGTTCGCTGCGAATCGCCACGCGACCTTCCTCGGCCATGTGCTTGATCACCTTGTCGAGTTCCCGGCGGCGTTCCTGATCCAGTTCGGGAATCGGAATCCGGATGATCTTGCCGTCCACGACCGGGTTGATGCCGAGTTCGGATTTCTGAATCGCGTGAACGACCGCTTGCACCACCGTCGCATCCCACGGCTGAATAACGATGAGGCGCGGTTCGGGCGTCGAGATGCCGGCCAGCTCGCGCAACCGCATGTGCGTGCCGTAGGCATCCACCTGGATGTTCTCCACCAACGAAGTCGAGGCTTTGCCGGTACGAATCTTGGCGAATTCGTTGTGCACGAATTCGAGGGTCTTCATCATCTTCTCTTCCATCGTGTCGAGGGCGGCTTGCAAGCTCATGGCAAAAAGATTAGAAACTTAGCCGCGCAATGTCAACCACCCGCACACTCCTTATCGACGCCGACGACACTCTCTGGGAGTACAACATCTACTTTGAGCGCGTCGCGACCGAGTATTTCGAGCAACTGACCAAGCGCGGCATCGCGCGATCCCGCGTCGAGAAACTTCTCTGGGACACCGAGCAACGCAACGTCAAGACCACCGGCTATGGCAGCAAGGCATTTTGCCAATCGCTGCATCAGGTCGCCCGGGAACTCAATTGCGCCGAGATGGAACCCTGGGTTACCGAACGCGAGAACTGGATCGGCGAGCACCCGATTGAATTCATGCCGGGCGTGCGCGAGACACTGCCGTTGCTGCACGGCAAGAGCCGATTGATCCTCGTCACGAAAGGCCGCGCGGACGAGCAACTCGGCAAGCTCAGCCGGTCACGGGTGGGCCAGTATTTTCACGCCACCGAGGTCGTCTTCGAGAAGAACCTGCACACGTATCGCAACCTCATCACGAAATACCAGCTCGTGCCCGACATCACGTGGATGATCGGCAACTCGCCCCGGTCGGACATCAATCCCGCCAAGGCGGCCGGCCTACGCACGGTGTTCATTCCGTACCACACCACATGGCAACACGAAATGGAAGAAATCGCGCTCGACGGGCCGGAGACAATCGTGTTGAAAGATTTCAGCGAACTTACCGGCCACTTCGGCTGATTACTCGCTGACGAGCGTGCCGATGGGTTCGCCGAGGATGGCGCGCTTGATGTTGCCGCGCTTGAAGAGATCGAACACGACAATCGGAATCTTGTTGTCCATGCACAGCGAGAACGCGGTTGAGTCCATCACCTTCAGCCGGTCCCTCAACGCCTGCATGTAGCTCAACGTCTTGAAGCGTTTCGCTTTGGGATTCTTTGCCGGGTCGGCGTCGTAGATACCATCCACCTTCGTCGCCTTGAGCAAGACCGCGGCGCCGATTTCACTCGCCCGCAACGCCGCCGTCGTGTCTGTCGAGAAAAACGGGTTGCCCGTGCCGGCGGCGAAGATGACGACGCGGCCCTTCTGGATGTGCCGCATCGCGCGCCGGCGAATGAACGGCTCGGCGACTGACCGCATTTCGATGGCGGATTGGACGCGGGTTTGGACGCCATTCTTCTCCAGCGCATCCTGCAACGCGAGCGCGTTGATGACCGTGGCGAGCATCCCCATGTAATCACCCGTGCTCCGGTCGAGGCCGTGTTTGCTACCGGCGAGGCCGCGAAAGATGTTGCCGCCACCGATGACGACCGCCAACTCGACATCGAGCTCTTTGACTTCCTTGATCTCGCGGGCGATGTCGTCGCACGTCTCGGGAGAGATGCCGTGTTCGCGTTTGCCGAGCAGCGCTTCGCCGCTCAACTTCAACATCACGCGCCGGTATTTCGGTTTCGGGGCGGATGTCACGCTCACGTGGTTCCTCAGGCTGCCGGTGGTTGTGGTGTCGCGGTTTCTTCGCCGAGATTCCAGCGAACGAACCGGCGGATAACGATGTTCTCGCCGAGCTGGGCGATCTTGGCGGTAATGTGATCCTTGATCGTCGCCTCGGTGTTCTTGACGAACGGCTGTTCGAGCAGGCACACCTGCGAGAAAAACTTCTCGATCTTGCCGGTGACGATCTTCTCGACCGCTTGCGGTGGTTTGTCCTTCACTTGAGCCGAATAGATTTCCTTCTCGGCCGCGATGATGTTGGCCGGCACGTCTTCCCGTTTCACGTACAGCGGGCTGGCGGCGGCGATTTGTTGCGCGATGTCCTTGACGAACTCGCGGAAGATGTCGTTGCGGGCGACGAAGTCGGTCTCGCAATTCACTTCGACAAGCACGCCAAGCTTGCTGCCGTGGTGAATGTAACTCGCGATGCAGCCTTCGTTGGCGACGCGGCTGGCCTTCTTGCCGGCGGCGGCCTGGCCTTTCTTGCGCAGAATCTTCAACGCCTCATCCAGATTGCCGTTCGCTTCCTGCAGCGCGCGTTTGCAATCCATCATGCCGGCGCCGGACAACTCGCGCAGCTTCTGAACAATCTTCGGATCGATTTGCATGGTCGGGGTGCTCATGTCGTATTCGTCGAAAATGTGCGGCTACACAGTCGCGGCCGGTTGCTCTTCGGCGACGGCGACTGGGGCCACTTCGGGTTCGGCGGCGATCAGTGCCGGCGCGCGCTTGCCGAGTTCGGATTGCGCCTCGGCAATCGTGTCGGCGATGACGTTCGTCATGAGCTTGACGGCGCGAATGGCGTCGTCGTTACCGGCAATCGGATACGTGGCTTGGTCGGGATCGCAATTCGTGTCCACGATCGCAATGATCGGGATCTTGAGCCGCTGTGCTTCGTGGACGGCGATTTCTTCGCGCTGAATGTCCACGACGAACATCGCGCTGGGCAACCGTTCCATATTCGCGATGCCGTCAAGGTTGCGGTGCAGCTTGGCCGACTCGCGTCGCAGCGAGGCCTGTTCCTTCTTGCCCAATTGTTCGCCTTCCGGCGACGCGAGCAAGCGGTCGATGTCCGTCATGCGTTTCACGCTCTTGCGGATCGTGCGCAAGTTTGTGAGCGTGCCGCCGAGCCACCGGTCGGTGACGTACGGCATGCCGGTGCGCGTGGCGGCGTCCTTGATCTCCTGTTGCGCCTGCTTCTTCGTGCCCACGAACAACACCGTGCCGTTGCCGGCGACGACATCGTGGAGAAAACCACACGCCACTTGCAGCTGGGTGAGAGTCTTACCGAGATCGAGAATGTAGATGCCGTTGCGCGCGGCGAAAATGAACTTCTTCATCTTGGGGTTCCAGCGATTGGTCTGGTGACCGAAATGAACCCCGGCTTCCAACAACTCCTGAACCGTTACGTTTGCCAATGTATCCTCCGCGTTGCATCCCGCGCGACCGGCACTTTGGCCGGGCACAGGACATCCCGTCAACGGACGAGATTCTGATTTAGTGTTACTGTGTCCCGAAGTCGCCGGGACGGTTCAAACAACCGCTACTTTCGTGGCGGGGATGGAAGTGTAGCCTCCGGCGGTGCCTTTGCAAGCGCAAAGTCAGGGGGTGTACGTGAACGAGATTTCCTTCGTTTCGCGCCCGCCCAGCGTGACCGGCTGCGTCAATTCGCCGTACACTTCATGCCAGGCGGCAATGACGTATTCGCCTGCCGGCAACGGCGGCAACGCGAACACGCCATCGTCGCCGGTCACCGCGAAGAACGGGTGATCGAGCACACCGGCGTACGCGACCATCCACGGATGCACATCGCACTTGAAGTGGACCATGACCTCCGGCGACGCAAACGTCTTTTTCGCTTCCATGCCCTTGTTCGGTTGGCCGAGATTGAACTCTTTGTTGGCCGGGTCGCGCGGCGTTGCGTGGATGTTGTGCAACGTGTCGTCGCCGTTGCGAATCACCAGAATCTGTTTCACCTGCATCCCGAACACGTGCGGCTCGTACCGGCAACCGCGTTGATCAATCACGACCGACTCCGCCGGCTTCTCGAACGTTGCGCCTTCCAGACCGGCTTTGACGTACACGAACACATTCCGCACCGCTCCGTCTTCCGCAACGATGACGGATTCATCCACGAGCGGCTCATCGGCGTGCATCTCGGCACACTTCGGGTCGGCGTCGGTCTTGATCTTCTTCGGCTTTGGCCGGTCGCCGTGCAAAAGAATTCTGCCGGTCATCACGCCCTCATTGCCGCGCGATGTTGCATGTGCCGACACGGCAGCCGTCGGCCTAACCGGCGACGTGGGCGGTTCAATGCGGGTAACGAGCAGTTCTGTTTTGCCGGTTTGCTGCGCGAGCTGCGCGCGAACTTCGGCCGGGGATGTTGACCACAGCTCGGCGGTCGCAGAAGCGGTGGAATGATGAATGATCTCTCGTGTTATCGAGTTCGTGGTCGTCTCGGTGTGGATGACCTCGATGGTCGTGCGTTCCCGGAGCGCGTTGAATTGCCAGTAGAAGATGCCGGCAAGGGCGATGATAAGCGCGATGAGGATGACAATCTTGACCGGCTTCATCGCCGGGCAGGTTACGCGCGATTGCCAACCGACGCAAGTGTGTGCGATAGTCGGCGACCATCATGGATTTTTTCGAGGCGGGCATTCCCATCGGTCGGTACTTCGGCATCACGGTGCGGCTGCACTTTCTGTTTGTGGTGTATGCCGGCTGGATGCTGTTTTCGTCGCCGGACGTCGGGATGGAGGCGATGTGGATTGTCGGACTGTGGACGAGCATCCTGCTGCACGAGTTCGGCCATGCGTTTGCGGCGCGGTGGTGCGATGGCGAGGCAGACGAAATTTTGTTGTGGCCGCTGGGCGGGCTGGCGTTTTGCCGGCCGGCGTGGCATCCGACGGCGCATCTGATCACGACGGTGGCCGGGCCGTTTGTGACTCTGGTGTTGTGGCTGTTCTTTTGGGGCGCGCAGACGCTGGTGCAACGCCTGATGCCGGCGCCGACAGCATTCTGGTTTCACGCCGCGTGGTTTCTGGAGTCGATGCGACAGTTGAATCTGGTGCTGCTGCTTTTCAACGTGTTCATCCCGGCATTTCCGATGGATGGCGGCCGGATGCTACGGGACACGTTGTGGCATTTCATGAGCGCCGAGAAGGCGACGAAGATTGCGGTGACGATCAGTCAGATCATCGCAGTCGTGGGCGGCACATGGGCAGTCTTTACCGGGCACTACTACGGCGTGTTCTTGTCCGCGTTCATTTTCATGCAATGCCTCCACGAGCAACGCGTCATCGCGTTCGAGGCCGGGGGCACGTACAGTTTTTCGTTGCGGGAACGCCTGCGCCGTGGCAGCCGGCGACGCGAGTTTCGCCGGGGCGTGCGCGAGTACGCGACGGAACAGGAGCAGGTCGCGCTGCACCGCTGCGCCACCTGCGGCGTAACCGACCACGAGGAGCCGACGATGGATTTCCGGGTGTGCACGGATTGTTCGCAAGGGCAGGAGTATTGCCGGCAGCATCTGGAAGCGCACCCGCACGTTTGAGCTGACCGGCTTGCGCGCCGGCCATACTTGAATATGTTACCGGCAGGCTCGTCCAACAGGACGAACGGAGAAAACTATGAAACGCATGGTCAAGGGAATCGGAATCGCGGTAGTCACGCTCGTGGCCAGCATCGGGTTGTCGGCTTCCGCGTCGGCCGGCACGAGCTACAGCTTCGGTTTCGGCTATAACGGCGGCGGTTATTGCCGGCCGCACTACCGGCACTGGGGCTATTACCCGCGCAGTTACGTTTCGATTGGCTACGTGTACGCGCCGCCGGTGTACTACGCGCCGCCGTCCACCTACTATTATCCGCCGCCGGTCGTCGCCGCACCGCCGGCCAATCCGCCGGTGTATATGTATCAAGGCGGCTCGTTCTATCAGTATTGAACGGACCGGTTAGAGAACGCTGTTAAGCGTGGCGAGAGGTTGACGGAATAGCTCCGCCAGATCGGCGTGCAAGACGCGTCCCTCGACGACATTCAGGCCCGCGGCGATGGCCGGATTGTTGCGAGCCGCTCGTTTCCAGCCTTTGTTCGCCAGCTCCAGCGCGTACGGGAACGTCGCGTTCGTCAACGCGTAGGTCGAAGTGCGCGCCACGGCGCCCGGCATGTTCGTCACGCAGTAATGGACGACCCCATGCACCAAATACGTCGGCTTATCGTGCGTCGTCGGTCGCGCCGTCTCGACGCAGCCGCCCTGATCAATCGCCACATCCACAATCACCGCGCCGTGCTTCATCTGGTGGACGAGTTTCCGCGATACCAACCGCGGCGCGCGCGCGCCCGGTCGCAACACCGCGCCGATCAACAAATCCGCGTCGCGCACTTGCTCGCGGATGTTGTGCGCGTTGCTCATCAGCGTCTTCACATTCTTCGGCATCACGTCGTCGAGGTACCGGAGGCGCGGCAGGCTCACGTCGAGAATCGTCACGTCCGCACCGAGGCCGGCCGCCATCTTCGCCGCGTTGGCGCCGACGATGCCGCCGCCGAGGACGCACACCTTTGCCGGGGCCACGCCCGGCACACCGGCCAGCAACAGTCCCCGGCCTTTCATTGGTTCTTCGAGAAACTTTGCGCCTTCGTGTACCGCCATCCGCCCGGCAATCTCGCTCATCGGCGTGAGCAACGGCAGCGTGCCATCCGGCAACTGAATCGTCTCGTAGGCAACGGCGACAATGCCATTGCGCAAGGTCGCGGCGAAGAGTTTCGGTTCCGCCGCGAAATGGAAATAGGTGAACACGATTTGCCCGCGCTGGAGTCGCGCCGATTCGGCCGGCTGCGGTTCCTTCACCTTCACGATCATCTGCGCGCGCCGATAAATCTCGCGAGCCGAGCCGACAATCCGCGCGCCCGCCTCCCGGTAGTCACGGTCAAATGCGCCGCTGCCCTCCCCGGCGGCACGTTCGACCAACACCGTGTGCCCGGCATCGCGCAACGCCTCGCAATGCACCGGCAAGAGTCCGACCCGGTACTCGTTGTTTTTGATTTCGCACGGGACGCCGACAATCATACCGTCACCGTGGCCGTAGGCGCGTCCTGGCCGGCAACGGCGACGGCGACGTGCGTCGCGCCGAGTGTGCGGAGCTTGT
>Ga0247727_10011450_pt1 | contig 15481 bp, 15 predicted proteins | sample WisWelCaveWW1625_FD_202498 | JGI IMG/M metagenome (GOLD analysis project Ga0247727, IMG submission 202498) | Biofilm microbial communities from Wishing Well Cave, Virginia, United States - WW16-25 | ecosystem: Environmental > Aquatic > Deep subsurface > Groundwater > Cave microbial mat | place...
CGTCGCCAAAATACTGTGCGTCGACCATGGGTGCCCCGTCTTGGTTTGTAATCTTTGAGCGCCTCTCCCACGAGCCGGCGCATGTCGTTCTGCTGGGCTTCGATGTCTTTTGTCGCATCCAATGTGATGAGCTGAAACTCATCGACGATCTTCTCGTACTGGGCCAGGATGTTCGATTGGAAGATGCGGAAGCTTTCGGTGACGTCCGGGTTCAGGTTCATGTCCATGCCGGCTTCGTAGAACTTGAATTGTCCGCGCGTGCCTCCAAGGAGCCGCGAGATGGCCACCTCGATCGGTACCTTGAAGTAGAAGGCCATGTCCGGCGTGATGGCGAAGCTGTAGAGCTTGCGAATCCATTCAGGCGACACGCCACGGACCACGTCACGCGCGAAGGCGGTGTACATGTAGCGGTCGGCCAGGACGATCATGCCGGCTTTAAGCGGGGGCAAGATTTCATGATAGAGCCGGCTGGCAAAGTCGGTCGCATGCAACAAGCTGAACGTCGTAGGCGTCAGGCTTTTGTTCTTCTTTCCCCGTTTGGTCGTGTCTTTGACCAGCTCCGAGGAGTTCCACTCCGTGAAGAAGACTCGATGGCCCTTCGACTCCAGCCACTTGTGCAGCAACAGCAGTTGCGTGCTCTTCCCAGACCCGTCGATGCCCTCGACGATGATCAGTTTTCCCGGGTAGGGGTGGGGAGGCCTGGGTAGAGGGGGTTGCTCGCTCATGCGGCATCGTCCTGCGAAATGACGGAAAACTTTACGCGGCGGCGGAACACACGTTCAAAGAGATCCGCCCGGCCTGCGGCAGCCCAGGTTTCCAACTCCGCATCGCCCGTCACGTGCACGATGATGGTGACGGTGGTTCCGAGCCTCACATCGAGGGTGCGGACGACGGAAAAATGCGTCCGATCCAGGCCATCGGCGATCCGCAGCAGCGCGGACAGGATCCGCACGATTCGTTTGTACTTGGGTGAGAGGCCCTCGAATCCCTCGTGCTTCAGTTGAGGGACTGAGCGCCGGTGGTAGCGTGCTACGTTTGCGACCACCTGAATCTCCTCGCCGGATAATCCCCCGAGGCCGCTATTGGTGATCAGATAGTAGGCGTGCTTGTGGTGCTGGCGCTCGTTGATGAGGTAGCCGACGTCGTGCAGAATCGCGGCGTATTCAAGCCAGTTCCGCTCGGGGGCCCCCAAACGATGGAGGCGTGCCGTCTGGTCGAAGAGACGCAGGGCTAAGCCGGCGACATGCAGGCTATGGGCTTCCGGGGCCTGACAGCGACGGGCGAGCGCGATGACGTTGCGCCGCCGCACGTCGGGAATTTCCGCTTCCGCTTTGAGCCGTTCGCGGTGGCGCTGGATAAAGTCGTAGATGATGCCTTCACGAATGGCCTTGTCGCACAGGATGAGTTCGTCTCGCCCTGAGAGCTCCATCAGACGGCGAAGGACCACCGTGGCAGGAAACAGCGTATCGACGCGTTTAGGATCTAATCCGGGGATCGCCAGCCGGGCTTTGATGGTGGCTTGACGGAGGTCCTGCTCGATCTCTTTGACGTCCTTCAATGAAATCGTGGCGAGATTGATTTGGGGGAGCGGGCGATTCGTTTTGCGCAAATGAATGACTTCTGCCAAGTTGCCCGCCATGCCGGAGGTGGCGATCAGGGAATCGAATCGTTGCACTTTGAACGAATCGAGAGCGCCCTGTAATTGGGCCGTCACGTGGTCTTCGAGTGAGCGGAACATGTCCTCGGAAAGGGGCGTGCGCTTGAGGAATTCATCCACCAGTCGGATGGCGCCCAGTTTCAGGCTCTTTGCGTGGAGGAGCTGGTCACGGTTCCCGACCATCAGTTCGACCGATCCACCGCCGACATCCACCGAGAGCGCCGGCTGTTCTGTCATGGGCACGTTGTTTTTGACTCCCAGGAAAATCAGCCTGGCTTCTTCCGTGCCGCTGATGACGCGGACGGTGAGCCCCGTGTGTTTGGCCACGAGATCGATAAAGTCTCCTCCGTTTTTCGCCTCGCGCACGGCACTGGTGGCGACGGCGATGATACGATCGTAGCCCTTGTTCTTGGCCAGGGTGACGAGATTGCGAATGACGTCGAGTCCACGTGTGATCGCCTCGTCGGAGAGGCGGTGGGTCGTAAATGCGCCGTTCCCGAGTCTTGTCATGTCTTTGAAGCGATCGAGGATCTTGTAGCCTGTGTCCAGCTGGATCTCAGCCAGCACCATATGGATGGAGTTCGTTCCGATATCGATGACCGCAATTTTTGCCATATAATAGTCTAATGCTATCAGGTACTTACGATTTATACCGCATTTGATTCATGAACTTAATCACTTGCTCAGGCGCGTGAAACGTCGTTCGTGAAGCGCTGGACAGAATGAGTGTGGCACAACTGGAGCACACTCCCGCAGGATGCTCAAAAAGCCCGTTCAGCAAGGCCGCAGCGAGTGAAGACCCGAGGCGTACCCTCGGGGTACGTTGAGGATTTGAACGATGTGAGAACGCCGCTGGCGGACTTTTTCAGCATCCTGCCAGAAACCATAATGAATGGACCTATGCCTGTCAAGGTCGGCAGGGTCGATTGTCGGTGACATCTAGTCCACATTATTCTCCTTCACCGAATACCCCGTAGCTTGCTACGGGGATGAAGGCGAGGAGAACCCTTCGTAGCCTTGGCGAAGGAGGGTAGTGGCTTCGGAGAATTTCGCAAGATATCCCGCAGCTTCCGGCCTTCGTAGCCGAAGTGGCTACTTCGGCGGAGTAGGCTGCTGCGGGGAGCTTCATTCATGAGCGCTTCTGCTGCAATCGCCGATCTTCTCCTCTTGCGCGTGAAACGTCGTTCGTGAAGCGTGAAGCGCAGGATGGAATGAGTGTGTCTGCGTACTGGTGGGGACTGGCGCCCTACTTTTTGGCGCCTGTCCCCGTCTGAGGAACAGCGGGACAGGCACCGGCGGGGACTGTCCCGCACCGGGACTGTCCCCCTTCTCCGCCGGAGCCAGTCCCCAGGCCTCCCGCCGGTCTCGCCCCCCTCCCTCACCCTCCCCCATATTATGGGGGAGGGATGGGTGGGGGACCGACGAACCGTCATGAATAATGTGGGCCAGGCGGCTGCTCTCTTGCGGGCAGCCATGGTACTCTCGCCTATCAGGATGCTGAAAAAGTCCGCTGGTCTGTTTGGTCTATCTGGTCTGTCTGGTTCATCTGGTTAATTCGTTCAACCGATCACACGAGACTGACCGAACAGACCGAACAGACCGAATAGACCAGACAGACTAGATAGACCAGACAAACCAAATGAACCAAACAAACCAGATGGCGGTTGTTGTGACCGGCGCCTCGACGGGCATTGGCGCGGCTTGCGCACTCGATTGTGCCGGTCGTGGGATGACGGTGTTTGCCGGTGTGCGTGACCCTCGGGCAGGGGAGGCGCTTGCCGCGAAGGGTGGTCCGTTACTCATTCCCATTATGCTCGACGTCACCGATGAGCCGTCGATCGCGCGATCCGTCGAAATGGTGCAATTGGTTGTGGGCGAGGCTGGTCTTGGAGGGCTCGTCAATAATGCCGGGATCGCTATCGGTAGTCCCCTCGAAGTGATTGCATTGTCGCAACTGCGGAAACAGCTTGAGGTCAACGTGATCGGGCAGATCGCTGTCACGCAAGCGTTTCTCCCGTTGCTGCGCCGTGGCCGCGGTCGAATCGTGAACATGGGGTCGATTTCCGGTCGTGGCACAATTCCTTTGTTGGGGCCCTATTCTGCATCGAAGTTTGCCTTGGAGGCGCTGACAGATGCGTTGAGAATGGAACTGCAACCCTGGGGGATCCAGGTTTCGATTATTGAACCGGGGGCGATTGCGTCGCGGATTTGGGAGAAATCAGACAAGGCGGCAGGGGACCTCGAAGCGTCGGCCAGCGAAGAGGCGAAGGCCCTCTATGGCGAGGCGGTGAGTCGAATTCGTGAAGTCATCGCCCAATCGGCCCAACGAGCCATTCCACCGGACGCGGTGGTCCGAGCGGTGCATCATGCGTTGACGGCCTCTCGTCCGCAAACCCGCTATCTCGTGGGCATGGACGCCAAGCTGCGTGCGTGGATGGTGAAGTGGCTGCCGGATCGAGTTCAGGACAGGCTGCTGGCGTGGTTCCTGAAGTATCCGCGGGAACGGTAGGTCTAACGGGCGGGACGGGCGAGAAAAGCGCGACAGGCGTGAAACATGAGATACGCGGAATGGGCGAAGGTTTGATCGTGCTTTTCTCGCGAGTCTCGCCTTCCCCGCCAGTCTCGCACGGTCCAGCTTGCTGGACCGCGTGATCAGCCAACCAGGTCGGGGTTGAGCCGATTCATGGGCTTGATCGAGAGGGCTTTGATTTCGTTGTAGATGATCGTGCGTCCTGCCTGGCGAAGGCGCGAGAAGACTCCTTCCACAATCACCTGGTCGCCCTCCCGAACTTCTATTCGTCCGAGACTGATAATTTTCAGCGTGCCGGCCTGATCCTTCAACAGAAACCCATAGGCCGGTTCACCTTGCCGATTCGTCGCGAGTTGTACGTTGGTGACCTGGCCGGTTACCACCACTTCTTGGTGGTCGTACTGATCGGGATGGGTGAGGAGCTCGGTGATCTCTAGAAGACCGGATGCGTGAACTAGCAGCGGCATAAGGCTGAAGGCGAGTAGGAGAAAAAGCGCAATCAGGAGGACGGAGGTACGGGATTTCTGGATACTCAACGGTATGCCCATGATGTAAATATAATATACCTCACCGCGGGCAAAGTGCAATCACGAGTTTTCTGGCGAGAGGCGCGTGGCTAGAGGCTAGGGGGTGACCAGAAGGAAGGAAGGAATGTCGTCCCTCTCGCCTCGTGCCCCTCGCCCCTTGCCTAGCCTGCGGTCATGAATAGCGCGCCTACCACTTATCGGAGGCTCTGCCGCTCACATCTTCGCCCCTCATACTGTTGAGGATCTGAGCCTGCAACTCGCTCAATTCTTTTACCGGAGGCGCGGCAGGGGCTTCAAGCGCGCCGACTTCCAGCTTTGGTATGGGTGCGGTCCGCTTGAGCAATTCTTCATCCACTGCATTGGGAGAACGGTCCATGTCGTTGAGGACGGTGGTGAGCCGCTGCAGCCCGAACAAGTTCCTGGTGATTTCTGAATGCATGGCGTTGGAGCTGGCTCCGAAGACCAGCGAGGTCCAGAACTTGGCTTCGATGTCCTCGGCCAGGTTGCCCCAGACCATGGCGGTCAGTTTGTCGATGAGCGCAGACTCTGTCTTTTCCAACCCGTCGTAGGTTGAGAGCGAACGTTCGATAGACTGCTCCGCGAGCACCGAGAAAGTTTCCTTCCATAAATCCAATGGTGCTGTCGCCGTGGCGGCCGCGCCGGTCTGTAACGTGGCCTGGAGGGCGTGCAGATACTGTGAGAGGTACTTCACTTTGCGCGCGGCGAGACTGCCGGCGGGGATGCCCCACACATGTGCGATTTCGTGATCTTGTAGCGGCGCAGAGATCGCACTCTGCCGCTCGCGTTCCGCCAGGTCGAGTCGTTTGCGATATTTTTCGGCCATACGGAGTTGGGTTTGGAACTCGATGCTGAGCCGTTGCTGCTGATAGTCCTCAGCCGTAATCTCATCGGCATCCCAACGCTGGTCCAGCAGGCGGATTGCCGGCTTGGGCAGCACGGTTCTCGCCGATGCGCGCAAGGCGTCAAGCCGGTCGGCGGAGACGGAGAAACGCTCGGTCAGGAGGATGCAGGCGCGGTCGGCGAAGGCCTCGCGAAGCCGGGCGAGTCTCCGAAGACTGTCGCATTGCAGCCAGGTCCGTTCCCGCTTGAGCCGCACCTGCCGGCGGTACTGGTCGCGCCGATCCGTCACGACCTTGATCGATTCTTTGGTCATGGTGCTGTTGGTGGGCTTCGTCCCGGCGACGCAGCGGGGATCCGGCCGGTCTGCCACGATGTACAGGATTTCTTCGTCCGTCACGTCGAAGTACTGGAGCAGGATCAGTCGAAGCATGATCCGCCCTTGCATGGGCATGGCATCGATGACGGATCGGATCTTCTCAACGGTCAGGAGCGATACTGGTGAAGCAATCGGAGCCATGTTCAATGCCAAGGGTTTCTGGTTGCAAGTTCCAGGTTTCAAGTTGTTCTGAGGACTCTCGCTCAACCTGAAACACGGAACTAGAAACTTGAAACTTCTATCTATGCCGTGCCGGATTGACGCGATTCCAGATAGCGGGCGACGTATTCGCGAATCTCTTGAATGGTCCCGCTGACGAACAGGTCCCGTGGGATTTCCACACGCGTGAGAGTGGCCGGATCCACCCCGCGTTCAGTTGCGTAGTCTTCGTCGATGTACAGGCTCACCGACCCGTCGGGAAAGCGGATCGCATAGAGTGCGTTATTGTCAGCCATTATTCAGGCGCGTGAAGCGTCGCCCGTCCGGGAGTAGAGTTTCTGGTTTCTAGTTTCAGGTTTCAAGTTGTTCGTTTCGGATTACTGAAATCCCGATATCGAACCTGAAACTTGGAACATGAAACTCGAAACGCGCTTCGACGTGGGCTCAGCCGCCGAGCGTGTCGAGCGTTTCCTTGAGGCTCTTGCGAATGCAGGTGAAAATCGGCGTATCGCGCAGGGTGTAGCGGGAGCCTTCGGTTTCGCGGAGCGCCATCACGAGATCCAGGAAGTCTTCCGGCTTATCGCTTTCAAATGCCACCACCCATTCCTGGTCATCCAACCCGAATGAATAGCTCGTGTTCAGCTTCACCGAGGGGAAGCGATGGCCGACTTCGATGTGCTCGTCCATCATGCCCTGCCGCGCCGCCTTCGTGAGCAGGAACCATTCGCGCGTCTTCAGGAACGGGTAGACGAAAATATACTTGGCTTTTCCCGGCACGACGGTCAGGCGCTTGCTCTCTTGATTTTCGTGGGTGTGATGATCCACATAGACCGAGCGCTTGGTGATCGAGAGATAGGAGTAGGGCGTGGTCAGGTACTGTCCCAACCCCGAGGCCAGGATCTTCGTAGTCATGTCCTGGAACAGTTCCATCTCGTAGCTGATCCGCCACAGCATGATGTCGCAATCGCCCCTGATCCCGACCGAGGAGTAGGCCACCACGAGGACCTTACCGGTGTAGTCCTCGACCGCACGCATGAATTCCTGCTTCCCTTTGGTGCGTTCACTCTCGGGCAGACGCCGCCAGGCCGGGTCGACTTTATAGAAGGCGAAGTTCACATACTGGCGTCTAGGTGTTTGGGGCGCAGGGGTTTGTTCAGGGGTCGGCATCGAAAATCCTCCGTATAATTTAAATAGGCCACTAACCAGGACTATTCATGAATAATTCGGGCTAAGTGGCGTCTATTTTGTTTATCACTTCATCGTGCTGTTGTCAATCGGCAGAAGAGGGCTGGGCCGTTCGTTGACAGGAGAAAAGTGATCTGGTACTGGCATGCTCATGCGGATCGCACAGGTTCATCGGCACACCGCCCAGAGGCTCCGGCCGACGGATCGGTTGAGGAGCATGTTGCTCTGTGTCGGCGTTGTTGCGTTGAGTGGTCTCGCTCATGTGCCGGCCCATGCCATCGATGTGCATCCCACCGCGGAGCAGGTTCAGACCGCACTCGAGCTGGGAAAAGAGGCGGCGCAGAAACGGAGTCTTCCCGATACGTTTTATGTTCGATTCGGCGCAACCGATGAGCTGCATGCCAGCGGGTTTTTGATCACGAAGCTCGGCGGGCTGTCGGTCATGGCGACGCATATGGCTCTGCGGGGGATCCAGCCGAGCGAAGTCGATGTGACGCAAGTGCTGGAAGGCCGGACGATGCTGGTCAGTACCGTCATCTTCGGGAATGTTCCCAACTTCGCGGTGGACAGTTATATGGTGTTCGATCAGGGAGGAAAAACCATCAAGCCCGTGACCGTCCGCTTCGATGGGTCCGCCGATCGCAGTGCTGCCTGGCCTGAGAGCCCGCGCTTCAAAGCGAAAGTCGTGGCGTCGTTCAATTATACTGACTTCGATTCTAGGGCCAAGACGACCATCACGGTCTTTCCGGCGAGCGGAGGAGAGACGAAGTTCCGCGTAGATTTCTCCGGGATCCATTAACGGAATAGCCGCGCGAGACGCGAGCGGTGCGCGACGAGCGGGAAAGGCGGGACGGGTGAAGAAGTTCTGAGTTCTGGGTTTTGAGTTCTGGGTTCTGGATTCTGAGTGAGAGGCGGACAGGGACGGGTGAGATGGACGACGGTTCGAAGTTCCGAACACTTCAGCCTTCAGCCTTGAGACCACCTACCAGTCGCGCTTTTCTCGCGAGTCTCGCGCGAATATCTAGATACGCTTCACGGATATCGAGAATGCCGCCGGCGGATTTTTTCAGTAGGCTGCTGAGGTGAGTATGGCTTCCCCATTTGACGCAGAAACTATCGCCATCGGTACAGAGCTGTTGATCGGGGGCCGATCCGATTCGAACTCTCTCTTCCTCGCCGACGAACTCGGCAAGCTCGGGATCGCAGTTCGATTCAAATCGGTCGTCGGTGATGAACGGCAGGATATCGTCACGGCTATTCACACAGCCGTGAAGCGATCCCGGGTGATCGTCATGACCGGCGGACTCGGCCCCACCGTGGACGATTGCACGAGAGAGGCGGTGGCCGACGCGACCGGACACAGGCTCGGTCGCCGGAAAGAAGCGCTGGAAGGTATGACCACCAGGCTCGCGCAATGGGGCCGCCGGCCAAGCAAAGGGCAGCTGCGGCAGGCCATGATTCCGTCCGGTGCCACCGTGCTGAAGAATCCGGTCGGCTCTGCGCCGGGGTTTTGCCTGACATGGACGAAGGCGGTGATCGTCTCGTTGCCCGGTGTGCCACGGGAAATGGAAGAGATGATGCGGCAGGAAGTTTTGCCGCTGCTTCGCTCAGAGAGTGGCGCATCAGGCTGGCCTCCCCGAGAGCCGATCGTCCGTCAGGTGTTTCATACGTTCGGCCTGGCGGAAGCGGATGTCGATGCCAAACTTAAAGGGCTCATTCGAAAAGGAGCGCCCGTCGATCTGGGGCTGCTCGCATCGCCCATGGGCGTGCTGGTTTCGCTGACAACGAAGGGGAGCCGATCTGCGCCGGAGAAGCATCGTGATCTGCTGCAGAAGCTGGCGAACGATGTCCGCTCACGGCTCAGCGACTGGCTCTTTGCCGAGGGGCGCGACACGATGGAAGAGGTCGTCGGGCGGGAGCTGGCGAAACGAGGGCTTACCATCGCCGTAGCGGAATCCTGCACCGGCGGATTGATCGGCCATCGGCTCACACAGGTGGCTGGTTCATCCGCCTATGTGGATCGTGCTGCCGTGTGCTACAGCAATCGGGCGAAGACGGAGATGCTGGGTGTGCCGGCGGAACTGATTGCCCGACAGGGGGCGGTGAGCAAGGAGGTCGCAGCGGCGATGGCCTGCGGCATTCGTGAGCGCGCCAACGTATCGGTGGGACTCAGTGTCACCGGCATTGCCGGGCCAGGGGGCGGGACCGAGACCAAGCCGGTCGGGCTGGTCTATATCGGATTGGATGGTGGAACCGGCCGGGCGATCACACAGGAATTCCGGTTTCACGGCGACCGGAATGTCATCAAACAACGGTCATCTCAAGCTGCATTGGACCTCCTTCGCCGCTGGTTGCTCGACAAGGCCTAGCCTGCATTATTCATGAACACTTCTGCTGCAATCGCCGATCCGCTGCTACGACGAGCCTTCGGCCGGCGGGCTCGCCCCTCGGACCCTCACCGTACTGCACGAGTACGCATCGGGTCCTCCGGGCTCCGCGCGCCGGTCTCGGCCCCCCTCCCTCACCCTCCCCCATATTATGGGGGAGGGAGGGGTGGGGGACGACGAACCGTCATGAATAAGGCGGGCTTGAAGTGATCCGGGCGTTCCTTGCCGTCGAACTGTCGCCAGGACTGCGGGCCAAGCTTGCTGTTGTCCAACAGGAGTTGAAGCGTAGAATTGAGCCAGAGATGAAGCGAGACATGCGCATCTCCTGGGCGCAGCCGGCTTCGATCCATCTGACGATCAAATTCCTTGGCGACATGGATGAACAGGTCATTGATCCGCTACGCGCCGCGCTTGCACAGGCGATCGCAAGTCAAATAGCTCTGAACGTGCCGCTTGAACGACTCGGTGCCTTTCCTCGTCCGCAAAGTCCGCGCGTGTTGTGGGTCGGACCGTCGGAGAATTGGGAGCGTGGAATGGAAGCGAAGCGAGTAGCTGAGATCCATGGCGCGATCGAACAGGCTTGTGAAGAGCTGAGCTTCCTCCGTGAGACGAGACCGTTCAGTCCTCATCTGACCTTGGCGCGGATCAAGGTGGGGGAACGCCACGTTGGAGTCGCATTGGCAAAGGGCGGAGTGCTGGATCGGCCGCTTTCGTTGGGCTCGCTGGCGGTGGAATCGATCGCGTTGATGAAGAGTGAATTGAAGCCGACCGGTTCGATCTATAAGAAGCTGTGGCAGGTGAAGATAGGAGAATAGCAGGTCCTGTCGCCGACCAGCCCGACCGGCCCGGCCGCCTCACCGACTCGGCGGCGCGCACAAACGTGGCGCTCTTTATTCATCGCGCCGTGCACCCTCTTACCCCGCCCGGTGTAGGGAGGGAGGGCAGCCCGTTAGTCTCCTTTGCTCGCGCAACGCGCGGCCTCAGAAGGCCCTCGTTGGACGCGCGCAGTTGGAGACCAATCGGGCCACCCCTTTACCAGTAAGATGCAAGATAAGCGGTTGGGCTCCCAGGTCGGCGCCACCCGCTATTCTTGTGAGTGGAGGGGTAAATAGAAAAAAGCTCGCCGTCGTCTTCGATGACCACTTTCGGTTAGGCAGTGCGGCGTCCTAGCAGGATGCTGAAAAGTTATCAGGCCGCGCCTTTTCGAGGTTCACGGTGGAGCGCTTCGGCGACTGCTCGCGGATTGCGAGCGGCAACGCGCAAGAGGGCAAGGGCAGGACCATCTGGGGTGCGGCGTCCCTGCTCCCAGTTGCGTAGCGTCGCCACACTCACGCCGATCATGAGGGCAAACTCAGTCTGCGACGCCTTGAGTGTATCGCGGACGGCCTTCACATCGGCTGGTCGAAAGGTCATGACGCGCGCCGGTTTGAGCGTGCCCCGGCGAATCCGCCCAGCCTGGCGGATACTCGTGAACAGTTCTTGGAATGCTGCGTCCTTCATGTAAATTCCTCCTGAACGAGCCGCGCGAGAGCCTTCGTCTGAGACGACGTCAGGTCGCCTTGCTCGTTCTTGGCATAGAGGTAAAGCATATAGAACGTGTGGCTCGGCGGGTCCCAGTAGTAGATTAGGCGAATGCCGCCTCGCTTTCCCCGTCCCTGCGCCGACCAGCGCAGTTTCCGCAGTCCACCCCCGCCCGGAATGATCGGGCCTTGCTCAGGGCGGAGGGCGAGAGCCCACTGCAGTGCGCGATATGTGTCATCGTCGAGATGGCGCCGAAGCGCAGAAGTAAAGATCGGAGTCTCGACAAAACGCATGGAGGATCATACGCCAATGGCGCAGTGCTTCGCAAGGGCTTACCGCTGGCGTGATGGACTGGGCGATCTGATTGGGCATGCTGACGGTGGAGTCGGTCGTGCTGATGAAGAGTGAATTGTGGCCTTTGCCGTGGCTGCATTAAACCCTGCGGCGTTGCCGCCGTGAATATCCTGATGCACTGGGAGAGGACGGCCTACACCGTCCCCGGCTTGATCGCGTTGCGCTTCACGTCGCGCAGCAGTCGTTCGACAATCAGCCGCATGAAGAAGAAGCCCAGCTTCGGGTTCTGGTAGTACAGGCGGTAGATCTGCTCGTCGGTCATCTGGTACAGCTCGCAGGCGGTATCGCACACCACCGTCATCGTGCGCACTTTCTCGGCCGAGAACAGGCCGATCTCGCCGATCAGTTCGCCCGGGCCGAGGATGTGGTCGATGCCCTCCAGCTTTAGCTTTCCGCTGGCCACGTACACGATCTCGTTGGCCACGTCGCCCTTGCGGAACAGCACCTCTCCGGCCTTGTGCTTGCGCAGGTGCATGTGCGGCAGCAGCCATTCGGTCACCGGCGACTCCACGGTGGCCTGTTCGATCTGCTTGGTCAGCCTGTTGATTTCTCCCAGCCGCTTGAGATTTATCGGCACCAGGATCGCGTTCAGAATGAATTCCGGCAACAAGATCAATTTCGTGATGTCGAAGTTCGTGTGCAGCACACTGGATATCAGCAAGAGGATGCTGCTGACCAGTGCCAGCACCCGCAGGGGCACCATGGCTTTCATGTAGTGACTGGCGAGATAAAAAATCCCACCCAGCATGCCGATGGCGGTGATGATGTCGAAATGCATGGATCCTGGTTCCAGTGGCCGTGGTGCGTGAAGCCGGCTGGTTTATCTTGTTTGTTGGGTTGGGTTTGTTTTGTTTATTTGGTTTGTTTGGTTTCTTTGGTTTGTCTGGTTTTTTGGTTGAACGAAACTAACCAGATGAACCAAATCAACCAGATAGACTAAACAAACCAGAGAGACCTGATGAACCAGAGAGACCAGATAAACAAAACAAACCAGATAAACTAGAGCTACCAGTCTCGCCCGTCTAAAACTCAGAACCCAGAACTTCTTCGCTCGTCCCGCCTCTCTTATCCACTTCTAACTCAGCACTCAGCACTTCTTTGCAAGTCTCGCCCGTCTCGCTCGGCTATCCTGCTAGATCGTGAGCGTTTGATCCTCCTCAAGGACCTCTAACCCGGGGATATGCAATTCACGAAGCTCACGCAGAATCTCATCTTTGTATGCCGGCTTCAGATGGTAGGCATACACCGATATATCGTCTCGATCGAGTTTTCTGAGTTCCTGGGCGAGCAGAGCCGGTGTGAGATGTTTGCTCATGCGGGCGAGGTCAATCATGGAATTTGGAAAGGAACATTCGATAAAAGCGGTTTTGAGGTGAGGGATGCGTTTCGCTTCGTGCCACAGTTCATCAGTGGAATAGGTGTCGCCGCTATAGACAAATGCAGAGGAACGATCTTGCACAATAAATCCTGTCGTTGGAACGGTGTGATTCACGAGGATCGGCGTGACGTCGACGCCTGAGAACGCATACACATTTCCAGGTTTCAGATATGACGAAGTCAGGGTGGGACGTTCCGGCGTCGGGATGCTGAAAAAATCGGGATACACATCCGTATTGAAGATGTGACGTTGCAATCCTTGAACCACTTCAGGAATCGCCGCCACACCGATCGGGGCGCTCATCTGCTCGCTCAGATTGTCGGCTAACGTGGGCAGCCCTTTAATATGATCGAAATGAAGGTGTGACAGAATAATATGGCGGATCTGCTCCTGCTCGCTCAAGGAAAGCTTGCTTGCCACAGTCCCGGCGTCAAGAAGAAGAGTTCCGTTTAGTAAGATGCTGCAAGTATTACAGGTATAAGGCCCGGTTGCACGTGGCAGAAGCGAATCGGAGCCATGACAACCGAGAATTCTAACATTCACGCTGTAGGCTCCGCCTGGCTGAGAGGATGCTGAAAAAGTCCGCCAGCATCCGAAGATCGTTACGCGTGAGACGTGAAAGGTGAAACGTGAAACGTATCACGAAGATCACCGTATCTCGTCCGAGCCATAAGCCATAGGCCATACCTCCCACGAACTACATTTCACGTTTTGCGTTTCACCTTTCACGAACGACATGGAGTGCTACTCATGCAACGCCTGTTCTCCGATAGCCCGCCTGACTGCATCCAAGAGCGTTTGTGCCTGGGACGGCTTGATGAGATAGTCCACCACACCCTGCTTGAATAGAGAAGCAGCCGACTGGACATCGGGGTAGCCGGTCAGCACGATGACGGGCACCGACGGAAGCTTCGCCCGGATGAAGGCGATGAGGTCCTTTCCGTTCACCTTTGGCAAATCAATGTCGCAGATGATTGCATGGACTGGGAACCCAGTGGGATAGGATTGGATCGTGGCAATTGCTTCTTCGCCGTCAGCTGCTTCAAGGACTTCGTAGCCACCTTGTGTCAGCGCAAGGCCGACTGTTTTTCTGACATGCTCTTCGTCATCAACAACGAACACTCTTCCCATTAACATGCTCGTCCTCGCTGCGCCTTCCATACCCGCCTCTAACTCAAAACTAAAAACTCAGAACTCAAAACTCAGAACTTTCGACCCCGCTCGCTTGTCGCGCGCCGCTCCGTGGTTAGGAGCGACTCGACTCTCCTGGCGCGTGAGGAAGTCGCATGTGTATCTTCGTTCCAGCGCCCAGTTCACTTTCAACCCAGATCGTTCCCTCATGAGCATCGACCACATCCTTCACGATTTTCGTGCCGAGGCCTGTTCCGCCCGGCTTGGTGCTGACGGCGCGTTTGGTGAAGAGCCGATCTCTCACGTCCGGCGGCATCCCTCCACCCGTATCGATGACCGAAACCACGATCGCGCTTTCAGACGTAGGGGGTTGTCCGCACACGGTCACGGAGCCGCCTGCGGGCACTTCCGGGATCGCGTTGTTGATCAAATTATAGAAGGCGCTGTAGAGCCGTCGCTGGTCTGCCACGATCAACGGGAGTAACTCCAAGTTCTCGGTGATCAGCCGGACATGTTTTTCCTGGGCAAGAATCCCCAGAGAGCGAAACACGTTGCTGACGACGTCGGCCACTTCGCACGCGGAAAAATCAAGCGGGGTGCTGAGTTCTTTGACCGCGTCCGCGATTTCCGCGACGCGATCGTGAATCCGGTGCGCGTCGTCCTTCAGCATTTGAATCACTTCGTTGCAGAGGATGCGGCTGGCCTTGGCCCGTTTAGTTTCAATATCGGGTATGCGATCCAGCAGCTCGTTAATTTCGGTCTGTAAGATTCCTGCGCCACAGACGATCGGCATGAGGAGATTCTTGATGTCGTGGGTAATGTCGCCCATCAACTTCGCCACTTCTGAAAGCTTCGCGTCTTCCACCAAACGGGTATGCTCAATCGCGACAGCGGCGAGTGCAGAGATAATGGTGAGAATAGCCATATCGTCTCGGTCGAGGAATTTCCCTCCACGCTTGTTCATGACCTGAATGACCCCGATGGGGTCCCCCTCCCAACGCTTGAGGGGAATTGTAATCATGTCATGGGTAATGGCGCCGGTCGCTTCATCGACTTGCTTAAAATGGCGGGCATCGACCTGCGCGTCAGGGACGATTTCAGGCAGTCCCGTCTTATAGACCGTTCCGGCGATGCCCTCATACCAGGGCACCGCTGTGCCAGGTGGCACGGGTTTTTGACCGATGGAGTGATAAAACACGAGGGTACGCGCTTCGGTGTCGGCCAGCAGCACGGAGCCATTTTCCGCATTCACGACATCCAGCGCGATGTGAAGCGACTGTTCCAGCAGGTCTTGGAGTTTGATGTGTTGAGAGAAGACCTCCGACATTCGCCGCGCAGCGGCAAGCTCCAATTCTCGTCTGGCAAGAAGCCGCGTAAGAGCTTCCTGCGATTCGGGTTTGGGCACTTGATGGGAT
>Ga0247727_10011451_pt1 | contig 15481 bp, 12 predicted proteins | sample WisWelCaveWW1625_FD_202498 | JGI IMG/M metagenome (GOLD analysis project Ga0247727, IMG submission 202498) | Biofilm microbial communities from Wishing Well Cave, Virginia, United States - WW16-25 | ecosystem: Environmental > Aquatic > Deep subsurface > Groundwater > Cave microbial mat | place...
AGCTTTATGACAAAATCGCGTTTCCGGCGCCAAGTCCGCAATTGGCTTTGCCCTTCGCGGAACCCGCAATGCGAAATCGCCAAACAAAAAACGGGGGATAGGCAGCTGATTCAATACTTGACTTGGAGAATTCTTTGGGGGAAGAAGGCTCGAGAGCAGGTTTGTTGTGGTGATCATATAAACTTAAAATGACGAAAAGAAAAATCAAGACAATATAGATGGGCCAAAATAACCATCGATGAGATTCGATCCAAAATGGTAATGGAATATTTCCGACAAACTCAGTCATAAATTGTAAAACTAATCCTGCTACAATTAGTGACAAGATTGGCAAGTAATATCTAATTTTCTTTCGCATGTAATTTTAATCAGATTGGTTCGGTTTTTGTAAATCCCTTGGTACTACATCCCAAATATCTCTGCCCCTCCAAAACATATATGACCATTGCTCCATTCCATCATTTGGATGTTCGACAAGTTTAGGTTGCTGTGAGACTTCATTAATTAAGACACCCTGCAAAGCAAGCCATTTAGGTCTATAAATTGTCTGCCAATATCGTTCGCCGGAATCGGGACAGGTGAAAACAATTTTCTTACGAGGATATTCTTTTGCGAGCCAATTTGCCACAATATAAGCAGCACCGCTTGTGGGGCCGACATCTAGTAATCTTTCCTTAAAAAGCAAATTAGTCATGTAAAACGCCTCGGCAGCAGATACCCAGTGACACTGGTCTACCAAGCTATAGTCGAGATTCTTTGGAATAATGGAGTTTCCTAATCCTCGAAGAAGACGTTTTTTGTCTGGCTGACCAAACAAAACTGAATAATGCGTATCCACAGCAACAAGGTGGGCAGAACAACCAAGGTTATTCAATGCTCTAGCAAGGCCAGTACCACTCGCACCAGTGCCAGTTGGTGCGACCAAGTATTCAAGATCAGAAACTGATTCTGCAATTGCAGGTGCAACGGTCTCATATGCCTTTACTGCTAAAGGATTATCATACTGTTGCGGCCAAAAAGCTGCATGGTTGTGGGACATCAGCTCCCTAAGTTTGTTTAGTCTTGCACGTTGAAAGCCACCTTCCGGCAATGGAAAGTCTACGATGACAACATGTGCGCCTAGGGCTTCGAGCTTTGGTCTAATACTTTCATCTATAAGAGGATCGCCAACTATCGTAAGTGGAAATCCAAATTCACGGCAAGCAAACGCTAAGCCTAATCCCATAGATCCGGAAGTTGATTCAAAAACATGTCCATCATCTAGAAGTATATTATTTCTAATTGCTTCACGAATAACATGGCGCGCAACAACTAGTTTTATGTTTGCAAATACTGCTGCAAATAAGTTCTGTTCCAACCGAACCATTATTGGCTTTTCCAACACATCAAGGTACTGAGATAATGTAAAATACTTTTCCAAGTTTATACTCGCTTTCAAAAAGTTTTTGTAACAACGAATAGGTTGAGAATTCAGTTTTCCCTTCAGAAAATTGTGTATTAGTATTGATCACGCCTACTCTCATTACTTTCCAATATGGTAAAATCAGGTCGTTAGCTGGTTTTGATTTCAAAGTTTTGTGAGAGGAGTTTTTATTTAACCGTAGCCCACCAAAAGCCTCACAAAGAGTGGAAAGAAAATAAGAATCCTTGGATGATGAACGCGTGCATAATATCAAAACCGCGCTGTGAAATCAAGATTAATTTTCACTTCACACGAAAACCGTACATCCGCGCTGTTCAAGGCGTTGCACCCAGTCCGGCAAAGAAGATAACTTGTTCCACCGCAAATCTAATTTTTCAAGATTTGGCAGTTTGACTTCGACCTCGACAGGCTCGGTCTCCGTGCTCCTTGCGGTGAACTTGTCGAACCTTGCGGGAAGCTTCGTCAATCTGTTCGCTCGCAAATCCAGATACCTGAGATTTTTCAAATTGCCGAGCGACTCCGGCAGCAAGGCCAGCCGGTTATTTCTCAAATTCAGGTCGGTAAGACTGGTGAGATCGCCAACCGACTCAGGCAGTGTAGTCAATCTGTTGTCTTGGAGGTCAAGCTTCTTCAAGCTGGTGAGATTTCCAATCGAGGTGGGAAGCGAGGTGAGTTTGTTGTTCATCAAATGCAATTCTTTCAGCTTTTGAAGATTGCACAGCTCGTCGGGGAGGGCAGCAAGCTGGTTATTATAGAGCCGAAGCTCGATCAGGCTGTTCAGACTTCCAATACTCTCCGGCAATGCAGTAAATCGGTTATCCGTGAGGTTCAAGTAAATCAGGCTGCTGAGATTTTCAAACGACTTAGGCAGAGAGGCGAGTTGATTGTTGCTCACGTAAAGAAAAGTAAGGCTTCGCAGATTTCCTATCGACTCGGGCAGAAAGCTCAACTCGTTGTGACCCAAATCAAGCATTTGCAAACCGGTCAAACCTCCGAGGCGCTCAGAGAGAGAAGAAAAATGATTCTCCGCCACATTCAGCTTCCGGAGATTTGTCAACTGCCACACCGGCTCCGGCAGAGAAGTCAATCGGTTGCTGTACAGGCTCAAGGATTTGAGGGTCGTCAACTCGCCAATCCATTCAGGGAGCGAAGACAACTCATTCCGATCCAAATCCAATTCTTCGAGTGAGGTGAGTTCTCGAATCGACTCGGGGAGGAAAGACAAATTCTTGCCGGATAAGTCCAATGTGTTTTGCATAGCCGTCCCAAAAGCCAAAAATCTCACGCAAAGACGCGAAGACGCAGAGAAACCGCAAAGAAAAATTCAATTGCTTTTCCTTTGCGCTATCTTTCCCCGCTCCGCATCCATTATCCCTATGAAGCGGGGCGGAGGCGGCTCTGCGTCTTTGCGTGCGCTTTGCTTTTCTATTTCGAATACCGGCGAACAATGAGCGCAATCGGCAGCCCAACACAGAACATGAGAATCAATAAGCTGGTCGCGACGGCGCTAAATGTGTGTGAGAGTTTGAAAGTAATGTTCGATAGCGGCAGCACGACAAGATTCATCAACAGGTAAACCGGGATGCCGTAAGCCAATCCGCAAATAATGGCCTGATCAACCAGTACCTTGAGCTTGCGGCTCATCGCATAATAAAGCGCCGTTGCCGTCGTTGCGATGAAGAAGTGCAAGACGAGACCGAGCGCCGCAGTTGGTAATCCGCCTTGAAAAGAATCTCCGCCCAGTAGCCCGCTGGCAATCGCCTGCAAAACGCGGATTGGTGTTCCCCCGCGCAAGCCAGCATTGACGAATGCTGCGAGGATGTCCAGTGTGCCGGCGATCAAACCGCCCCAGAAGATTGCCCGATAAGCTTTCGGCTTTTCGACTGAAAGTGCTGCGGAATCTGCGTTCATAATAATTTTCTCTTTCTTGTTGTGTGTGCGCTCAGTGCTTCGCATCCATAGAATGGTGTTCATCACGCGAACGTTATTGTCCATCTTGAGGCAGCAGAGAAGTCTGTCCTCTCAGAAGCTTCCAGCCATCTTTGCGCTTGACGACGACGCCTGTTTCAATTGCAGAAACTCTCGTGACTGTGCCGGCCGTGTCGGTCATCGTTGTGTAAAGCGTTCCGCTATAGGTCGCATACTCGCGAGTCAGCGGATCGACGCGGAGAGTATCCCAGACGTTATCGACAGAGCTGAACGCCGGCGCATTCGCTTTGAGAACCGTAGCCACAGAATCATACGAAATCCACGAAGAATATCCGGGAGGCACCCAGAAGAATTCAGGTGAGTTGTCAAGGTAGCCAAACTCAGCCATCATGCCGCCGGTTCTTATGGCACTGTAATAATCATCGAGCATCTGCTTTACTCTGCTTCTGACCGCTTCTTTTTCATCTTCGGTAAAAGTATCCACCTCTTGACATGCGCTCAAGAACAAAACCGCGATGAGAATGAAAGACAAAGCTTTGCGAATCATAGCACACCTGCGTGAATGAACGGTTCGATTCTATGCGTACTTCCTGGCCATGTAGGTGAAGCCCTCTTTGATCAGCTTCTTCAGCGTTGCGATGTCGACGTCTTCGAGCTTGTTGATATACAAACACGCCTTGCCGGTTTTGTATTTGCCGAGTTTTTTCATCAGCTCCTCGTAGTTTGCAAACCCCGGCAAGATGTAGAGCGTCAGGCTTTGTTTCCGAGGAGAGAATCCGATCATACACATGTCGCCTTCGTGGCCGCTTTCATACTTGTAATGATAGGTTCCAAACCCGACGATGCTGGGGCCCCACATCTTGGGTTCCATCTTCGTGATCTGCTTCATCATCTCCAAAACGCTGAAAGAATCCTCGCGCCTTTTTTTGTCGGTGACGGTGTTCAGAAATTTTTCAACACTTTGGTCGGTTTGTTTGGTTTTAAGCTCGGCCATGCATATCTCCTTTCGGAAGCGGAAGAAAATCTCAACTTAAAGGAATAGTCGCGTGAAAAATATCAAAACGGGCAGAAAAGTCAAGAATAATTTTCGTCAGATCGACAGCATCCACATGAATCGCGATTGTTCTGCGATCCAAAAGACATCGAAGAATTTGTTCCTGGCGCTGAAGGAGAAATAACGGGTCTGCTCGCATTGCTTTGCATCGCGAAGAACGGTTTTCACCATGAACAATTTGGAAGAGGAAAAGGGAGGAACAAAGATGAAGTATCTGATTTGCACTGATACGAATTGGAGCTGATCGAACTTGAGGCGAAAGCGAAAAGTCATCTGAGTTGAAAACTGCGCCAGTTGAGTGAACACCGTCGCCCCAGTCGCTGAGGGCGTGGGGCTAAGACGTGGAATGCCGCTAAAGCGGCACAAGCCTTTTAAGAATCAGGGAACGCACTCCCGTTCGTTGTATTGCAAGATTATCGACGTAGTTTTCGTGAACTTCAAGCGACCTCTGGATTGACCGGAAACTTCTCAATGACGGGATGGTAATTCTCTACAACTCTTCAGCGAAGTTTTGTCTCAAACTGACAAGAAAAGCCCGCCCACAGAATTGAAATCCCACAGAAAGAGCTTATTGATTTTAATTCTGTGGGATTGCTTTTTTCTGTGGGCGAAAATTTTCCCTGTTTGCAAAGAATCCCGGCTCTCAACATCTCGGCCAAAGTACAGCGTGGCTGAACATACTGGCTGCATCCCGTCATTGAGAGCTTATCATGAAAAACACCCGGCGTTTGTACATCACACCGACTTCAAGGACTACCTCACAATCAGCATCTTCTTCGTCTGCACAAAACTCCCGGCATGCAACCGATAGAAGTACACGCCGCTGGGCAATGCCTGATTCTGAAAAACAACTTCATGGTAACCGGCCTTCTGCTGTTCGTCAACGATCACCGCAACGCGCTGGCCGAGCAGATTGTAAACGTGCAGATCGACTTTGGCATCGCCCGGCAGCCCGTACTTGATAAGCGTTGATGGATTGAACGGGTTGGGGTAGTTCTGCTGAAGGCTGTAGTTCTCAGGAATTTCTTTGGCAACCGAAAGCCCTGCAACCCAAACCGCATTGGCCTGATAGCGCAGTTTTTCCTCAAGCGCAACGCCGGTTACTGCATCGGTGATGGAAGAAATCGTCAGCGACTTTTCGATGCCTTCAGCCTTCAGCCAGGCTTTCAGCAACAGTTCTTCTTGTTCGGTTGCTCCATCGATGATTTCTTTCGTCATCCTATCGTCGCCCCAAACGGCCACCAGCGCCTTTGATCGACGCATCACGCCGCTGCCAACCACTCTGCCTTTTGCATTCTCAACGGCAATTTCATCGCCGTCGGCCAAGTCCGCGGATTCGATCAAAAGTGTAGCGCTGACGCCGGTGTTCGCAAGCAATGAATAGTGCCGAGGAGAAACATGATCAGCATTGGGTTCAATCAGATCGGCGCTTGGAGAAATTGAACCGGCAACTGAAGAGCTGCTATTTGCCAGATAACTGAGCGTGGTTGCCTGCTTCACATTGATCTGATAGCCCTGGCCCGGCTGCATGGCGCCGATGGTGTTGATGCTAAACTCCGGCCAAAAAACTTCTCCAGAATTGTTTTTCACGATCACGATGTTGCTGACGATTCCGGCGAGCGCCGTCTGAATATCTTGCGGGCTATTGCGCAGATAAGCGAGGAGATTCCACCCTTGGCTCAATGAGATCGGCGTTGATTGCGGCGCGATCTCCGTCCCCACGAGCGACAGCGTTGTCGCCGATTGCATGAAGACTTGGTAGCCTTGACGATGATCCCACGAGCCGATGGTGTTGATTCCAAACTCCGGCCAGAAAATTTGCCCGGCGCCGTTTTTCATGATAACCAAATTGGCGACGACGCCGGAAAGCAGCGTTTCCAATGCCGGCGCCGCAGGTTGAATGAAACTCGAAATCGTGTTCCATCCTTGCGACAGCGCGACGGCGTGGGTTGCGCCGGTGAGGCCGTTGAGCGAGCTTAGTTCGTAAATACCGTCGGTAGTAAAATTCGGCCCACCGGTTTTATAAGTCGCGACTGCCGTGTGCTCGCGCCGCGCCGACTCATCCCATACTTTGTAAAGAATCAGCTCGCCCGGCGCAAAACCGTCTTTCACCGTGGTCTGCGCATTATCGGCCCAGGCAGTGATCGGCAGATTTCGCCCGGCGTTCCAGATGCCGAATCCGGCGCTGATCAAGCCGCCGTCTCTTATAAAGAACACACCGATGGCGTCGCCGGTTTCCAGCGGCTGTGAGGCGATAGTGGGATTGATGGCAGCCGGGATGGCGATGGTGGCGTTGCCGCCGGTGTTGCTGACAAAATTCCACGACGCCGGTGGCGGAGAAAAAAGAATCTGGTTTGGCACATGCCAAAATCCGGCGTTGATCATGACCGAAGAATTCTTGCCCGCGCCGATGGCGGGCTGGCCCAGAGTACCGGCAATACGATTGCTGTTGTTCGCGCTATTCGTAACGCCGTTGCTCAACACGCTGACCGGAATTTTATTTTGCGCGCCGGCCGTATGTTGAAGCAAAACGCTCGCAACGAAAACGGCGAACATCAAGCTTGTTCTGATTTTTTGCATGGTTGTATCTCCTTAACCAAAAGCAGCATTCGATGCTGCTTCATTCCGAAAAAGTTGGTCTATTGAATTGTGATGCCTGCGTTATGACCGCATCACTGCCGTGGTCCGGCATTTTGACCAAATACTTCCGGATGGAGATAGGCGCCACGCGCTTGCGCCGGCTTGTCTTGCTCGACGGGGATGCGATGCTTTTCAGCATAAGCATCTTGCCGGATGCCGGTGACTTGCCAGGAAACTTTCATCCCCGGCTTGCCGCCGGAAATCTTGAAGCGATTATTGTAAACTTCTTCAGCGATGAAAAGATTCGGCGCCGGCGCACCGATGGCGGTGAGCTGATAACGGAAATCGCGATTGAGCGCTCCAAACCATTCGGGCAGCTCGACCGACGCTTCTCCCCCGGCGTCAAGCTTCACGATGCCGTTGTAGATGTTCATCATGTCCGGACTTTCCACGAAAGAATGCGAGAGATACTTGTTTTCCGGATCGAGCGGGTGATCGATTTTAAAAGAGCCGGCGCCTTTTGACAAGGTGCCGGAGACGTGTAGATTGCCGTCAACTTGCACATCTTCATCGATATCGACGCTCTTGTTGAACTGCACGTCGCCGTCGATTCGCACCCTGCCTTCCACTCTCACTTTTCCGAGGAAGTAGCCGGCCCAGCCATCTTCGGAGTTTGATTGCCCGAAGACACCGTAGTTTATTCCGTTGGTGGCGGAAGCCAAGCCGAACACACCCTTGCCGCTTACACTCGTGCCGTAAACGCCTACACCGCCGGCAGCATGTGAACCCCAAACGCCGTTGCCATTCGCACCGATGCCGAGATTCATTCCCCACACGCCGGAGGAGTTGACGCCGGGAAGCGTCGCTGAAACGACGCCGAGGACGCCTGTCGTCGAGTCGCTCAGAGAGGCGGTTGTGCCGCGCACGCCGCTGCCCGCGCCACTTAAGGCAGAAAACGCGCCGAGAACTCCGGAAGAAAATTTTGAAGGAGAATTGGTGGTGCCATGCAGTGCCGGGTTCAGATTGGTCAAATTAGCAATGATGAATTTTCCAGCGCCGCCGGTTCCGGTGTTGGTGATCGCAAGCGCATCGCTGCTGCTATTCACCGATCCGGCGAAGGGCAGAGTCGGCGCAGGAAATGGACTGCCCCAGATCACCGAAGTGCCGTTATAAATGATTGCATTGCCCGTCGCCGCGCCAAGCGAGCTGATCTTCGCCACCGTCACCGCGGCATTGGCAATTTTGTCGGTGGTCACCGCATTATTCGCCAGGTCATTTGTCTCCACCGCGCCGTTGTTGATCTTGGCGCTGGTCACGGCGTTATCTGCAAGCTGAGCAGTGTTTACACCGCCGTTGGCAATGTTCAGTGTAACATTGCCGCTGGTGCCGCCGCCGGTCAAACCTGTTCCCGCTGTCACTCCGGTGATCGTGCCGCCGCCGCTGCCGGTTGCGGCGATCGTCAAGGTGTTGCCGCTGGGAGTGATCGTTACGTTCGCGCCGGCGGCGAGCGACACATCGTCTTTCAGGGTGTTGAGTGATTTGACGACTTGCCCGGTTGCAAGATCGGCGCTCGCAATGGTTCCGTTAAGAATTTTGGCGCTAGTCACAGCGCCGTCGGCGAGGTCGTTCGTATCCACGGCGCCGTTGTCGATCTTCGCGCTCGTTACCGCGCCATTCGCGAGCTTGTCAGTGGTGACGCTGAGGTCTGCAAGATCGTTCGTCGTCACTGCGCCGTTGGCAATTTTCTGGCTGGTCACGGCATTATCTGCAAGTTGAGCAGTATTCACACCGCCGTTGGCAATGTTTAGCGTTACGTTGCCGCTCGTGCCGCCGCCGGTCAAACCGGTTCCGGCCGTCACACCGGTGATCGTGCCGCCGCCGCTGCCGGTTGCGGCGATCGTCAATGTGTTGCCGCTCGGGGTGATCGTCACATTAGCACCGGCTGCGAGCGACACATCGTCTTTCAAACTGTTGAGCGATTTGACAACTTGCGCCGCAGCTATTTTACCGGAGGTCACGGCGTTGCTGGCCAAGTCCGCATTCGCAATCGCGCCATCCAAAATCTTGTCGCTGTTGACGGCGCTGTTGGCAAGCTTTGGAGTGGTGATATTTAGATCCGTGACCTTGGAAGTCACAACCGCGTTGTCGGCAAGATCAGCCGTGTTCACTGCGCCGTCCAAAATTTTCCCACCGGTGACCGCATTATTCGCCAGATCGTTTGTATTGACCGAGCCATTGTCAATTTCAGAGCTGGTAACTGAATTGTCCGCAAGCTTGGCGTTGGTCACAGCATTGTCGGCGAGCTGGGTGGTGTTCACGCCGCCATTGGCGACGCCGAGCGTCACGTTCCCACTTACGCCGCCGCCGGTCAAGCCGGTTCCGGCAGTCACGCCGGTAATCGTGCCGCCGCCGCTGCCGGTTGCAGCGATGGTCAGTGTATTGCCGGCAGAAGAGATGGTGACATTCGCGCCGGCAGCCAATGAGACTTCATCTTTGAGACCGTTGAGCGCTTTGACGACTTGCGCGTTGGCGATTTTCGCGGAGGTGACGGCATTGTTGGCGAGATCAGAAGTCGCGACTGCGCCATCAAGCAGCTTTGCGCTGTTCACCGCGCCGTCTGAAAGCTTGGCGGTGGAAATGGCAAGATCAGCCAGGTCTCCGGTTGCGATTGTTGCATCCAAAATTTTTGCGCTCGTGACTGCTCCATCACCAAGCTTCGCAGCGGTCACGCCAAGATCGGCAAGATCATTGGTGTTGACGGCTCCATTTGCAATCTTGCCGCTGTTGACGGCGTTATCAGCAAGGTCGGCGGTGTTGATCGTTCCATCAGCGACCTTTGCGCTGTTTACCGAGTTGTCTGCAAGCTGCGTCGTGTTCACTCCCCCATTGGCAATTCCGAGTGTCACGTTGCCGCTGGTGCCGCCGCCGGCCAAACCGGTTCCTGCAGTCACGCCGGTAATCGAGCCGCCGCCGCTGCCGGCTGCGGCGATGGTCAATGTGTTGCCGCTCGGGGTGATGGTCACATTCGCTCCGGCAGCGAGTGTGACGTTATCTTTGAGAGTGTTCAGCGATTTCACAACCTGCCCGCCGGCAATCTTGTTGTTGGTGATCGCGTTGTCGGCAACGTCTTCAGTGATGATCGTGCCATCAGCGATCCTCGCGCTGTTGACTGCGTTGTTCACGATTTTGTTTCGGGTCACCGCATCATCCGCGATCTTTGCCGTGGTCACGGCATTATCGGCGAGCTTGCTGGTGGTCACTATTCCATCGACGAGAGCGCGCGTATTCAAACTGTAAGCCGCGGAAGTAAGCTGCGTTCGCGGCGTCAGCTCCGAACCAGAACCCACGGTGATGCCGAGCCAATATTGCTTGTCAAACGCCGGCGCCAACGGCGTCACGCTTCCCAAGATGGCTGCAAAAATCCCGTTGCTCACTGCCACCGATTGGGTTTCCGTCCAAATTGCCGCGCCTCCGGAGGCGGCCTCGTAAAGCTTGAAGGTCAAACTGTAATTGCCGTCGGCGACCACCGTCCCCGACGCATCTGTCAGAATGCCTTGATAAGCGATGGTCTGAGGAATTTGACCCCATGCGAGCGGCGCCACGATGAGCAGCGCCATCATACAAAATACTCCTGCCCGTTTCATCCTACACCTCCAAGAATATTGTTTATTGCATCCCCCGGAGTTGGCGATAAGAGCCTCCCGGCGCATAAATGTCAAGTTCAGGAGTTTAACAAATTTTTTGTTCACACGTTTAACAGCAACTCATCCCCCTGGCCCCCTTCTCTTCCTAAGAGAAGGGGGGAGTGGGTTCGAGGTTTTAAAAGTCCCCTTCTCTTTTTAAGAGAAGGGGATTTAGGGGATGAGTTGCTGTGAAAGCGCAAACGAAATCCTGTCGTCATTTCTTAGCTTGACACCTATGGAGAGCAGGGATGAGTTCCAACTGTGCGAAATCACCTTGGCTTGACACCAATAGCCTCCCGGCGATTTGGTCTGAAGGCAATTTAAAATAGCCGCCGCTTGCAGGCTTTCATGATTTATTGAAAACTCCCCAGCATGGTTTTTTCACCACAAACAAATGATGAAATAAATTGAAAGATGAAAATACGACCCGTACTCGGTGGCGTGGCGTCCAATCGGAAAAACTACCCGGCGTCATGGGAAGAGGGAAGAACATTAGCGCATCTGCCCGGCTTGATCAGCCATAGGATGGGCTAATGATGTAGCGTCCGAGATGCAGAATCAGGCAAAGAAGCAGGCGGAAGTTTTCAGATTTACCCCCTCGGACGCCACCAGCATAGCAAAAAGCGTTTGCATTGTCAAGCACTATTTGTCGGGTGAATTGTGGGTGAATTATGCATGGTATGCGTCGAGTGATTGCAACAAATCTAAGTTTTCTAATTGGCGTAGCTCTGCGTTGTATGAGAAAAATCGGGCCGGCGAACGCGACAATCCCAATCGTTGCAGTCCATCGCAAAAGTCCAGAGGTATGAATTTGAAGCGAGTACGGCATAGTATCCGTCGCGCTTCTCAGAATAGTAAAGATAAATCCACAGAGCAGAGATGCCATTGGTGACCGGCGCGGGCGGAACAACTTTGATCAGGCGAGCATCGCCGGCCCATTTTTCGCCCAAAGTTTTTGCCTCGCGGTATCGTTGCTGATCAGAAATCCCCTTGTAAGGAAACAAAGTCAGGTCGATGTTGCTAAGATTGCAGCCATCGGTCACCACGAGACTATCGGGAAATCCGTCGCCATTCGGATCGTACGCGCCGAGCATGTCGACATCGGCCTTCGGATCGAAACTGCCGTCGCGATCAATATCTTTAACGACGATCGGCCAATAGACGCCGGCGGGAACATTGCTCATTTCAAAAAAACCATCGCGATAAGTTACTATACCGATGGCTTCGGGTTTATTGGCAAAAGGCGTTGTGTAAAATAACACCATCGCGTCCGAAGCGTTTCCACGAGGCGATCCGATGACACCTGTAACTTTGCCAGTGGGAAGCTGTGCGGCTGTAGTGAAAGAAAACACAGAAGGAGCTTGCAGCGCCTCTCCTGAAACGCTGCGCGCCCCAAATACCGCGCATACATAATGTGTGTCGCGCTGCAAATGCAGGTTGTGAAGACTTACGCTGCGCATATCATAGCTGATGGTGACGGAATCGGCGTCGCTTAAAGGCGGTTCGGGATACATGTAAAACCCGATGAAAAAACCCGCCGGTCGCGCAAACTGCGCCGCGGTGTCGATCGGGGCGTTGAAATGAAATTCAATGATTGCGGCGACATCGACTGCCGTTGCGGCGTCACCGGGCGAAGTGGAAACCACGGCGAATTGACAGAACGCTGCGTGGTCGAAATCATAAATGAAACTTACGAAGGCGGCGCTGGCGAATATCTGAGCAAAGTATTTCATGAACTTACTCCCGAAGCGTAGATGAAGAAATTCCGTTGCCAAATTATCGGCAGCAGCGCAAGAATACCGAAAAAATAAGTGATTTTTTGTGATGAATTGCGCGTCGTGGCAAGGTCTTTGGATTTGCATTTCCCTGCAAAAATTGTTATTTTGCCGCCGTCTTCGAAATTGTGCAACTCAGAATTCTTGCCGTCTTTAAGACATGCGATGAGAGGAGAAGGTTGGTGTCAACCCTCATGATCAGCATCTCGGGAGTGCGCGGCATCGTCGGCGAGGGGCTGACTCCTGAAGTGGCGCTTTCTTTTGCGCAGGCATTTGGCGCTTATTGCAATTCAGGCAAAGTAGTCTTGGGTCGCGACTCGCGCGTCTCCGGGCCGATGCTTTCTGGCGCAGTGTCCGCCGGCCTGCTTGCTGTGGGCTGCGAAGTGATCGACATCGGCGTCGCGCCGACGCCCACCACGCAACTCGCCACGGAAAAACTGTTCGCAGCCGGTGGCATCATGCTCACTGCAAGTCATAACCCGGTGATGTGGAACGGGCTCAAAATGTTAGCCCCCGACGGCTTGTTCCTCGACGCCGAGCAGGGCGCTAAAGTGCTGGAGATTCGCAATAAAAAAACTTACTCCTTCAAGGCGTGGGACAGGCTGGGCAGGCTCTCGTCGTATGGCAAAGCCATCGATGATCATCTCGAAGAAATCAGAAAACTTTCTTTTATTGATACAGAAAAAATTCGTCGCCGCAAATTTCGTGTTGTTGCCGATTGCATCAACGGCGCCGGCGGGGTGATCGTGCCGCAATTGCTGGAGCACTTCGGCTGTGAAGCCACCATCATCAACGGCGAGCCGAACGGACGCTTTGCACGAACGCCCGAGCCGTTGCCTGAAAATCTTGTCGAGTTGGGCAAAGCCGTGCGCGAGCATCGCGCCGATTTCGGTCTTGCTGTCGATCCCGATAGTGATCGGCTGGCATTGGTTTCGGAACAAGGCACGCCACTGGGCGAGGAATATACTCTGGCCATCGCCGTCAATCTTCTTCTACAAAAACGCCGCGGCAAAGTCGCCGTTAACGTATCGACGACGCTGGCAATAGATGACATTGCAAAGAAGCATGGCTGCTCAGTTGAACGCACCCGCGTCGGGGAAATAAACGTGGCGAAGCGCATGCGCGAGATCGGCGCGGTCATCGGCGGCGAGGGCAACGGCGGCGTCATTCTGCCGGATGTTCATCTTGGCCGCGACGCCATGGTCGGCATCGCCATGACGCTCCAACAGCTTGTTGAATTTGGCGGGCCGATGTCGGCCTTGCATGCGAGCCTGCCGCAATACGTAATGTGCAAGCGCAAAGTCGAGCTTCGCGAAGGAATCGATGCGCAGAAAATTTTGGATAAAATTGAAAAAAAATACCAACACGAACGCCTCGACAAATTGGATGGAATAAAAATCTTGCGCGATCATGCGTGGGTGCAGGTTCGCGCATCGAACACTGAGCCGATCATCCGCATCATGTCGGAAGCTCGGACTTTGAAAGAAGCAGAAGCGCTGTGTGATGAAGTCACCACCGGGATGTTATAGCGATAAATCGGACGATATCGAATCAAAAAAACCGGCAACCGATTTCACTGATTACACGGATTAAATCAGCGCAATCCGTGAAATCAGTTGCTATAAAACTTTACTTCTACCTTACTTCAATGCTCATCTGTCGCGTCGTTGGAGACGTTGTCTCCACGATCAAAAATTCCCATCTCGTTGGCTACAAATTGCTCATCGTGCAGCCGGTGGAGTTGGATACCGAAACGCCCCGCGGCAGCTCTTTCATCGCTATCGACAAAGTGGACGCCGGGCCGAACGATCTTGTTTTGGTCAACCGCGAAGGTAGCGGCGCACGACTCTTGTTGGGCGATTCGAAAGTGCCGGTGCAGGCGGTGATCGTCGGCGTCATTGATGGAATCGATTTGCCGGGGAGTAAAACGTAAGACGCAATGCGTAATGCATGATGCGTAAGGTAAGAGAGGGGTTTTGCTTTTTACGAATTGCGCATTACGTTTTAAATAGAGGAGTTCTTATGAAAAATCTTGACGCGGCCATCGACCGCATCATCGCCGAAGAAACCTCACGAGCGAGTGTAAGTGATGCGACTCCTCGATGCAACTGGTGTTGGGTCTGTCCCGAATGCCGCACGCAGTTTATCGAGCACATCGTCAGTCACGGCGCATCACGGGTCGGCGCAGCCGCTGGGGTCGGGCCATTGAACGACGGCATGGCGCAATACATTGATCACACCCTGCTCAAGCCCGATGGCACGCGCGCGCAAATAGAAAAACTCTGCGCCGAAGCGCGCGAATATGGATTCGCTTCCGTGTGCGTCAATCCAACGTGGGTGGAAACGTGCAGCAAGTTGCTACAGGGCTCGCCGGTGTTGGTTTGCACCGTCGTCGGTTTTCCGTTGGGAGCAACGACGACAGAATCGAAAGTATTTGAAACAAGACAAGCTGCTGAGCTGGGCGCATGTGAAATCGACATGGTCATCAACATTGGTCGATTGAAATCCGGCGACGACGATTTTGTCGCAAATGACATTCATCAGATCGTTCACGCCGCGCGAGATGCGCGCGTGAAAGTGATTATCGAAAACTGCTATCTCACCGATGAGGAAAAAATTCGCGCTTCACTGCTCTCACGCGAAGCCGGGGCGCATTTCGTCAAAACATCCACAGGCTTCGGGCCAAGCGGCGCGAAGATCGAAGACGTTGCATTGATGCGGCGCGTCGTCGGCGAGAGCATGGGAGTCAAAGCCGCGGGCGGAATCCGCGATACCTCTGCCGCCGAGCAAATGCTGGCTGCCGGCGCTTCGCGTCTCGGCGCATCGGCGAGCATTGCGATAGTGGAGCATCGGAAAGCAGCGTGAGAAGATCGTAAAACGTAATGCGCAATAGGTAAAAAAACAATTTATGCAGACCCGTCCTAGAAAAAGTTGACAGGTTTTTGATTGGTTTAGCCCTGTATTCCGTAGGAATACAGGAGTTCCATAATTTTCGCGACTGTGCTGTTTATGCGGCGTGTCGCATCGCCGGGGTTTG
>Ga0247727_10011452_pt1 | contig 15481 bp, 11 predicted proteins | sample WisWelCaveWW1625_FD_202498 | JGI IMG/M metagenome (GOLD analysis project Ga0247727, IMG submission 202498) | Biofilm microbial communities from Wishing Well Cave, Virginia, United States - WW16-25 | ecosystem: Environmental > Aquatic > Deep subsurface > Groundwater > Cave microbial mat | place...
CCCCCCGAAAACGCGCCGCCGACCCCCGCGTCGAGCCGGCCAGCTTCCCAACCGCCTCGCCGATCGGACCCATCGCGATCGACCTGACAGCGGCGGCCGCCCGGCGTAAAGCGCCGCCTAAACGGCGCACGCCAGGTCGGGCCGGCGCCGAGGCGGCCTTCGGGATGATGACCCCGACCCTGCCGCTGGTGACGAGCGCCCCGGGGCCCGAGCCGATGGCTCCCGCCCGGCTGCCTGGCGCGCCGGACCCTCTGTGGGAGTTCCGGCCGATTCCAGTGCCCGTCCGCAGGGCGCCGGTGGCGCCCGAACCGCCCGCAGCACCCGAGCGCGCGGCCGCAACGTTGCCCGTCCCGGCCACGCCGCGGCGGATCCCGCCGCCGGCCACGCCTCCGGCTCCTGACCACACATCCATCCGCGACACCCTCGACCTGGCCCAGCGGGAACGCACCAGCCGCGCCCACCACCTCCGACGCCGGGCTTCGAACTTCTGGTTCGAGATCGCCAAGCCGGTCCTCGAGACCTCGCGCGCCAAAGCGGCGGTGGTTGCGGTGATACTTCTCACGACCCTGTTCGTGGCCCTGCGGGGAGCCGGCTCGCCTCTCCGCGCCAGCATCCGCTCCGCTGTCCGTCCCCTCAACGAGCGTTCCTACTTCCAGCTCGATACCGGCCTGACATCCAACCTCCCGGCCTGGACCCGGCCCGACCTGCTTGCTCCTCAGCCCGACGGGTTCGTCGAGGTCAAGGAAGGGATCAATCTCTACACACCCACTCTTCCCAGGGTGGACTACGAGTGCGGCTTCGAAGGCGTCATTCGCCAGGGTGGGTTGAGCTGGGTGGTCCGCGCCTCCGACGCCGCCAACTACGCCGCCTTCAAGCTGACTTGGCGCGGCCGGGGCAAGGAGCGCCGCGGGATGCTGATTCGCTCCGTGGTCTCGAACGGGCAACCCGCTCCGGAAAAGCAGGCCTTCGCCGTCCTCCCCTTTCTGCTCGAGGAAGGCAAGGTTTACAACATCGCCGTCGACGTGCACGGCGATCGCATCACCACGACCCTGAACGACCGGGGCCTGGATTCGTTTTCCGATGCCCGGCTTCGCGCCGGCGGCATGGGGTTCCTCGCCGAAAAAGGCGAATCGGCCCAGGTGCACGGGCTAACCGTCTCGGGCAACGACGACCCCACCGGCCGGACGATCTTCTGGGTCCTCGGCTTTGGCAGGTTCTTGCACAGTAAGGTTTTTGGCTCCTGACGCGACGCGTCCGGAAAGCCAGGAGAAATGAAATGAGAATCTTCGGAAACATCGCAGCGGACACGGAAAAGAACAAGCCCTCGGCGCCGGTCCCCACGCCCCATCCGGCCGAGGAGCGGCGCTCCGCCGGACCCAACGGCCAGGGTCCCACCGAGTACTTCGCCACCGCCGTCGCCCTCCACATGCAGGGCAAGGCGGAGGAAGCGCTGAGTTTCCTCGAGAAGGCTCGCAAGGGCGGCGAGAACCTGGCGGAGATCTACTCCGCCATGGCCCAGATCTACCTCGAGCGAAAGCAGTGGCCCGAGGCCGCCAAGGCCTACCGCGACCTGCTGGCCGTGGATCCGGACAACAGCGCCGCCGAGTTCAACCTCGCCCTCTGCTACGAGGCTCAGGGTTCCCATCCGGAGGCCCTGCGCGCTTTTCAGGCCGTCCTCCACAGCTCTCCCGACCTGGTCGACGCCCACCTCGGCATGGCCACCGCCTACACCAAGATGGGCGAGTTCGCCTCCGCGCAAGCAGCCTACGAAACCTATCTCAAGACCAATACCAAGTCCTTCCCGGCTTTGTTCGGTCTGGCCGTGAGCTTCCATCTTGCCAAGCACCCTGACCAGGCCATCCCTGCCTACAAGAAGGCCCTCGAGGTCGAGCCAAACTCCGAGGACGCCCTTGCCAACCTCGGCTCCGTCTACACCGAGAAGCACGAATACAAGAACGCCCTGGCCTGCTACGACCGCCTGGTGAAGACCAAGCCGGATTCCTGGACCGCCCACGAGGGCCTCGCCTTCGCCTGTTACCGCATGGAGCGCTTCCCGGAAGCCGCCGAGCAGTACCACTCCGTCGTCAAGCTGAACCCGCAGAGCTTCGAGGGCTGGTACAACCTCGGCGCCACCCGCCAGAAGCTCGGGCAGGCCGCCGAGGCCGCCGCCGCCTACCGCGAGGCCTCCAAGCTCAAGCCCGACGCGGTCGAGCCCCACCTCAACCTCGCCATAGCTCTCGAAGAACAGGAACAGGAGGACGACGCCCTCATCGAGTATCAGCAGGCCCTGAAGCTCGATCCCCAGTGCGTCACCGCCCTCTACAACCTCGCCCTCATCTTCGAGAAACGCAGCAAGGAAGCCGAGGCCGGCGAGTGCTACCAGCGGCTGCTCGAGGTCAAGTCCGACTTTCAGGACGCCCGCTTCCGCCTCGCGCTCGTCCTGCATAAGCGCGGCGAATGGGCCAACGCCGCACAGCGCTACGAGGAGTGCGTCAAGACCCGCCAGGATTGGCCCGAAGCCTGGCTCAACTTGGGCATCGCCTGCCTCAAGCTCGAAAAGACCGCCGAGGCCCAGAACGCCTTCACCCAGGTGCTGAGGCTCACCCCCGAGGACTCCGAAGCCACCCTCGGTCTGGCCGGCGTTCACCTCCAGGCCAACAACTACGACGAGGCCCGCAAGCTCTACCGGCGCCTGGTGGAGATCAAGCCCCACAATCCCGAGATCCTGTTCAATGCCGGACTCCTCGAGCAGAAGGCACAGAACCATCACGAGGCCGTCAAGCTCTACACCCAGGCCATCGCCCACAAGACCGAGTTCGCCGAAGCTTACCTCAACCTTGCCATCGCTCACCAAACCCTGGGCGCGGAATCCGACGCCACCCAGGCCTTCGAGAAGGCGATCCGCCTCAAGCCCGAGCTGGCCAAGGGATATTTCGCCCTGGTGCCTCACGGCAGCCAGGCGGTGCAGTAGGGTCTATGACGCCCGGCGGGTTCCATTTTCCCCGCCGGGCTTCTATAATCTTCTGAGGCCACCGACGTCGTCCTCGGCGGCCAGCTGAAACTCATCCATCAGGAGATATCCATGAGCGCGAAAAGTCTTGCCGCTGTCTTTGCCGGTATTGCTTTGTCCTCCCTCTCGGTCCCGGCCCAGGGGACCAGCAGTTGCCAGGGACTTCCCAGCCACGGCGCCCTGCGGACGGCCTTGCAGTCGGCCCTTACCGCCCCGGCCAACGGCGGGCTCGGCCATAACATGTGGGCCACCGTCGTCAATCGAGACGGGGAAGTTTGCGCGGTGGCGTTCTCCGGCTCGAGCCGCGGCGCCCAGTGGCCCGGCAGCCGCGTCATCTCGGCCCAGAAGGCCAACACCGCCAATGCCTTCAGCTTGCCAGCCGGAAGCGTGGGCGTGTTCCCCGGCCTGGCCCTCTCGACCGCCAATCTCTACACCGCCGTGCAGCCCGGCGGCTCGCTCTTCGGCCTGCAGGAGAGCAATCCGGTGGACACCGGAGCGGCCTACGGAGGCAACTCCGCCAACAACGGCCAGCCCAATGATTTCCTGGCCGGCCGCAAGATCGGCGGCGTCAACGTCTTCGGCGGCGGCCTGGCCCTCTACACCGCCTCCGGAACCCTGGTGGGCGGCATCGGGGTCAGCGGAGACACCTCGTGCACCGACCACATCGTCGCCTGGAGGGCGCGGTTCCTGCTCAACCTCGACAGCGTCCCCACGGGCGTTGCCGGCGGCACCGACAACATCATCCACGACGTCACCATCAACGCCACCGGGCATCCGGTGAGCGCGGGTGGTTTTGGACACCCCGCCTGTGATGCCACGGCTACCGCTGCCGCCGCCGCCCTTCCGGCGTTGTTCCCGGTAGGCCCGACGCCGGCGCCGTAGCGCTCGACTTGCCGGTGTCATAATGCAGGGGTGAGCCCGCCCGACCAGGTCTTCCTGAACGGAACGGTGCTCACCGACACCGGGCCGATCGCGGACGGAATGGTCGTCGCGCGGGAAGGCCGGATCGACTACGCCGGCCCCCGCCGCCCGGACCCCATTCCCGAAGCGGCGGCCCGCATCGACGCCGGCGGCCTCTATATTTCTCCCGGCTTCATCGACATCCACGTCCACGGCGGGGCCGGCAGCGACTTCATGGACGCCGGCGCGGCCGCCGTCGAGACCGTCTTCGCCTACCACGCCCGTCACGGAACCACGGCCCTGTGCCCGACCACCGCCACCGGCCCGCTCGAGGAGATCCTGGCGGCGCTCGATGCGATCCAGCAGTACCGAGGGGGCCCCCAGCGCTGGGGACGCGCTCTCGGCGCCCACATCGAAGGGCCGTACCTTGCCATGACCAAGCGCGGCTGCCACCTGCCCGAGCACGTCCGCAACCCCGACCGGCGCGAGTGGGCCCAGATCCTCGAGCACGGCCCCATTGCTTCACTCACCCTCGCCCCCGAGCTCGACGGCGCCCGAGACCTGATCGAAGAGCTGCACCGCCGCGGCGCCCGCGCCTCCGCCGGCCACAGCGAGGCTCTCTATCACGAGATGGACGAGGCCGTCGCCTGGGGCGTCACCCACGTCACCCACCTCTATTGCGCCATGACCGACGCCATGAACAATCGCTGGCGCGGCACCCCAAACCCCCGCAGCGGCGGCATCGTCGAGGCCGTCTACCTCAACGACCGCCTCAGCTCCGAGCTCATCAGCGACGGCAAGCACCTCTCCGCCGAGATGCTCCAGCTCGCTTTCCGCAACAAGGGCTGCGAGAAGCTGGCCCTGGTCACCGACGCCATGCGCGGCGCCGGCATGCCCGACGGTCAGTACGCCTTCGGCCCCCGACACGGCATGCTCGCCACCGTCCGCAATCGCGAAGCCCGCATCCCCGACGGCACCGCCCTGGCCTCTTCGGTTTTTCCGATGAACGAAATGGTTCGTGTCTTCCGGGACCTCACCGGCTGCCCGCTCTGGCAGGCGGTCCGTATGGCCTCCCTCACGCCGGCCCAGATCATCGGCGTTGACGGCGAGCTCGGCAGCCTCGCTCCCGGCAAGGCAGCCGACGTCGTGATCTTCGACCAGAATGTGGAGGTCCGGGCGGTGTTCGCCGCCGGCCGTCCTCTGATCGACGAGTTGCCTTACCCCGCCCTTAGGTAACATCCCTAGCATCGAATCCAGGGGATTGCATGATGGCGGAACATCCGCCTCCCGGCATACTCTGTTTGTCGGAGAGTAACTATGACCGCAGTCAGTGGCGCCGCCGCTCGCGTACGGGTGCTGGAGGAGCGAAGCTTTCGGTCCTGGGGGCCGGCAGCGAGACCGGAAGGCGAGACCGAAGCCTTGAACCAGTTCGCCACCGCCCTGGGCAATTCGCTCGCCCGGGCCATCACCGAGGCCTTCCACGCCTTCCGCGCCAGCTACGCGGAGGAGAGTCAGGCGCTCGCCAACCGCGTCGACGATCTGGCGGTCTCCCTGGTCGCCCTGCGAGAGGAAGGCGAGCGGCGCGACGCCGCCATTGTTTCCGAAATCACCCCCAAGGTGACCGCGTTGGTCGACCGCCTCGACCGGCAGGCGGAGGTGATCCGCGTGCTGTGCGAAGGCCAAGCCGCCGGCGACACCGCCCTGAGCCGGTTCATCGACGTGCTGACGGGTCTGAAGTCCAGCTCCGTTCCTCTGCCGCGCCTCCCCGAGGGCGGCCTGTAAGCTAACGCCGCACCCCCAGCCTCCGCATGATCCGGTCCGTCTCCCGGTACGCCTCCGCCACCCACTCCTCGATCCGCTCCGGCTCCGGCGAGTACTCCAGCTCGATGCTCACCACCCCGTCGTAGCCGGACGCGCCGATAGCCCGAAGGTAGTCCTCGATCGGCGTCACCCCGCGGCCCGGCGGCAGGTCCCCGTGCGTGCGCCCGTTGCAGTCCGACAGGTGCACGTGCTCGATCATGCCCTCCAGCCGCCCCACCTGCTCGAGCGGCGTCCCCACCAGGTGCAGGTGAGAGATGTCGCAGTTGGCCCGCACCGTCTCCGCCATCCCCACCTCGCCCAGAAAGCGGACCATCTCCCCGACGCTGTTCAGCAGCGACTCCCGGAACGGCTCCAGCTCGAGCGCAACACGCAGCCCCAGCGGCCGCGAGTGCTCCCCCACCCGCCGGACGTTCTCCACCGCCGTTCGCCACTGCTCGTTCGGCGGAATGACCTCCCGCTGCCAGATGTATTCCCCCAGCACCAGCAGCAGGTTCCCGGCCCCCAGCTCGGCGGCTAGGTCGAGGAAGGCCCGGCACCGGTCCACGTGGAACGCCTGCACCGTCGCGTTGAAATCGGTCAGCCCCACCGCTACGCAGCAGACCGAAACGATCGGCAGCCCGCACTCCTCGGCCGTCCGCCGGATCAGCCTTCGCTCCCCCGCGTCGATCCCCAGCGGATCGGTGAAGATATCGATGGTGTCGAAGCCCAGCTCCTTAGTCTTACGAAACCGAAGGAGGTATCCCGCCCGGCCTGCGCCCAGGCGGAGTTGATGAGCCCGAGTTTCATGAGGCCACCTCCACGGCGCGGCGCTCGGCGGCGCTGCGATAAGCGGCGTCCACCAGGGCCATGGTCTTGAGGTTGTCGCGCCCGCTGATCTCCGGCTCAGCGTTGTTCTCCACCGCGATCAGAAGCCCGGCCATGGTCCCCTCAAAGGCGTCAGGAAACCAGGCCTGCTCCCAGCGGGGATCTATCCAACGCCCGCCGGACCGCACGGTCGAGTAGCGCAGCGTGCTCGGCGCGCGGGCCGGATATTCCGGCCACCCGATGGCCCCGCAGGCCAGCCCCTCGGTCCCCTCCACTCGCCACCGGATGCCTATGTCCGCCGCCGCCCCCTCGCGCGCCGGTCCGGTCCACACGTCGTCCCACGCCGAGCACCGCAGCCCGCCCGCATACTCCAGGATGTAGAGGCAAATCCCGTCCCCGTGTGGGAACCCCGAGCGCGGGTCCGGCCGGACGCTGCAGTAAATCCGCTCCGGATCCCCGAACCAGTACCGGAAGCAGTCCAGGTGGTGTATGCTCATCACCCGCAGCGTGAGCCATCCGTATTGCTTTTGCCACGGCATCCAGTGCGGGATGGCTCGCATCTCGATGGTAGCCAGCACCGGCTCCCCCAGCTCCCCTCGCTTCAGCAGACTGCCGAGCGCCCGGACGCTGTGGTCGTAGCGCATGTTCTGGTTCACTGCCAGGATGATCCCCGCCCTCGCGCACCGCTCGACGATCTCGCGGGCCTCTGGGTAGTTCATCCCCAGGGGCTTCTGTGCAAGGATGCCCCGAACCCTCCGCCGAGCCCCGGTCACCCGCCCGATCACTTCCATTAGCGCGTGCGGCGGCACGGCGATGTCCAGCACCTCCACCTCCGGGTCCTCCACCAGTTCCTCCACTGTGTCGTACACCCGGGGGATTCCGTGCTGCCGCGCGACCTGCTGTGCCCGGCCCCGGCCGGCAGGGCGGGAAGCAATGGCCGCCACCCGAAACCCCGCATTGCGGTACGCCGCCAGGTGGCAGTCCCGCATAATGAACCCGGCCCCCACGCACCCGATGCCGTGGTCCCGGCGCGCCGGCTTCCCAGGCAGGTAGTCCAGGTCCGCTTCCATCACACGGTCAGGGATTCTTCTTGAGAAGGGCTACGATATCCCGGAGCTGCTTCTGGACGGTGCGGAGCGCCGGACGCAGGTCCGGCGCTGCGGCCAGCTCCAGCCGGGCCTGCTCGGCCGGTTCCTTCTTCCTCCGCGAGCGCGTCCGCTCCCGGATCGCCTTGCGCGCCCCCGAGATGGTGAAGCCCTCGTGGTAGAGGAGCCGCTTGATCTCGAGCAGCAACTCGACGTCCTTGCGCTTGTACTCCCGGTGCCCGGTCTTCCCCTTCTTGGGCTGCAACATGGGGAACTCGGTTTCCCAGAAGCGGAGCACGTACGGCTCAACGCCCAAAAGGTCGCTCACGTCGCCGATGCGGAAATAGAGGCGGTCGGGAATCCGCGGCGTTTCCTCGGCGTCCATCGAGGACCATGTTACCACCGCGGCCGGGCGAAGATTCTGGCCTTGTGATGCCCCCGGGGCAGCAGCAGCGCCTGATGAGAGCCGGCCTCGAACCGCGGCGGCTCAATCGTTTCCCCGTCCACCTCCACCCGCGCCGGGACGCCTTCCACCAGCATCGCCGCACGGCTCGCCGATCGATACTCGACCTCCGCGCCGCCCTCGATCACTCTGGCGCCCAGCAGATCCGCGTTCACCCAAAGCACCCGCAGCGGCGGCGTGGCCGTGCCCGGCTCCACCCGATGCCGGCCGGCCGGTATCCACACCGTCTGCCCATCGGTGATGGGCCACGGCCGCCCGTCCACCAGCGCCGGCCCCCGCAGGCGAACCCCGGTGGTCTGACCAGCCTCCACCTCCCTCCCCGCCCGAGTCGCCGAGGCCGAGGCCGCCGCCAGCAGCTCGTAGTCCGCCGCCGCGATCGACTGCTCGAAGTACACCATCACCCGCGGGAAAGCGCGCCCCGCCAGGTGCATTAGCTGAAACAACTCCGTGCCGGTCTGTTTTTTCGTGGGGTAGACATCCTGGTACCGCTCGACGACGTTGATGTCCACCGCCAGACGCTCCCGACGGCCGGTGAGCGGGGCGTAGCGGCGGGCGATCTCGGTGTATCGCTCCGGGCCCAGGTGCCAGGTGGTGGCCGGATCCTCGACCGCAAAAGTGAAGTCGAACCGGTCCAGCAGCTTCAGCGCCGCCGCCGCGTCGGCCCCCAGGTGGTCCCGCATCCGCGTGTCGAAGCGGTCGTCAATGTGGGTCAGCACCAGGTCGAGCTCCGGACGCCACCTCCGCGCCGCCTCCAGCCACCGCGCCTGCAGCCGCCCAGCCAGCCCCGCCCGGTAATCGGCGAACTTGCGCCACGCCCCCCGGTCCCGCTCCCAGTACCGCGGCGACTCGGGCGCGAACAGCTCCAGCGGATCGAATCCACCCAGCCGGCCGAATTCGGCCCGAACGGTTTCATTCATCGGCGTGAAGCGCTGCGCATCCGAAGGCCCGTAGAGCGACTCGAAATACAGCTCCGCCAGGTTCACTCCGTCCCAATCGAACCGGCTCACCAGGCGCTCGAGCCCCGCCTCCACCGCCCGCGAGCACTCCGGATCGGCCAGGTTCATCAGTTTGCGCCAGTCCAGGTGCGCATCCTGGAGGATGGCCGTCTTCTCGCGCCACCCCGGATGATCCTCCCAGAATCTCTCGCTGACGTGCGGCAGCTCGAGCCAGGCGTAGACCAGCAGCCCCTGGCGGTGACAAGCCTCGATCAGTTGATGCAAGTAGCGATCGCGCCCAGCGTCCGGATCGTAGAAGTGCCACGCGGCTATGTGCAGGGCCGCGATGCCGGCTGCGCGCCATCGCCGCGCCAGAAACTCCACGTCCGCCCGCATCCGGTAGGAGTAATCAAAGAAGGCCCAGGTCCGCGCCCCGCGAAACGGATACTCCACCCCCAGCTCCGCCAGCGCCTGCAACAGGTAGGGGAACCGCTCGTAGCCCTTCTCGCCCGGACAAGCCGCGGTCCACAGCACCGCCTGTCCCTGCTTGCGAAAGCCCGCGGCCAGCGGCGCCCCGGTCCGCTTCTCGCGGGTGAAAACCCGCGCCTCCGGGGGCACAGTGAATACCGGGAGGGTCAGCGGCTTCTCCCACACCACCTCCAGCCCGGGGTCCCGCGACTCCTCGGTCGAGGCGACCCGCACCGTCCCCTCGGCCGCCCCAAACCCGTGCCGCCGCGCTTCCGTGCTATCTCCCTCCAGGATCGTGACCGCCGCCGGATCGAGCCCCACCGGACTGAATATGCGCGCCCACCCGGAGCAGGCCAGCGCCAGCGCCGGTAATCCGCCCCACACTATCGAACCGCCGCATACCACAGCCCGATGCGCAGGTCATAGTAAGGAGCCCGCCCCGGCAGCAGGTAAAAGCCGCGAAACCCGCTGATGGTCACGTCCATGGCCCACGGCGTCCGGAACCGAAACCCCGGCCCGACCTCCGCGAAGTTGGCATAGACCTCCCGCCGCCGATCGAGCGTCAGGTGAGTGTTCCAAAACACCTGCCCCCTCACCCTCAGCCGCCACCCATGACGGACCTGCCAGTAGGTAATGAAGTTGTGCGCGAAGCGGCTGAGGTAGACGGCGTCGGCGTTGAACTCCGCAAACAGCCCCGGCGACTCTCCCCCGAGCGACGCTCCCACGTTGCGGAACCACGCCAGCCCGCCGCGGTAGTCGGGGCCCAGCCGCGGCGTCCCCGGCGGGCGGTCCCTCAGATAGCTCACCGCCTCGCCCGCCTCGCCCCACAGCGTGAGGCCCTGCCAGGTTCGCGTCCGCACCCCGGCCGCCGCGATCAGCGAGCTCTCCGAGAGAAATTGCGGCAACGCCTCCGCGGTGCGCTTCTTCCAATCCCCCACCACCCGCAGCGACAGGTACGGCCGCACCGGCAGCCGCCCCAGCCGGATCTCGGTCTTCAGTTGCGCGTAGTGGAAGGCGTCGTGATAGCGCGTGGAGAACATCGGCAGCGTCCAGAGACTGGTCTCAAACCGCCGCAACTGTTGCGCCAGGTTGTTGTGAGCGCGACCCGCCTCGGCCGCCAGCTTCGCGTCCTTGCTGTCCATCGCCAGCCGGAAGTATCGAACGGCCTCGCGATCATCCTTCAGGAGGTTGTAAGCCACGCCCAGCTTGTAGGCGACCTCCAGGTCGCCCGGGTCGATCTCGTGGGCGATCCGAAGTTCCCGCACGGCATCGGGCAGGTAGCTCAGCGCCAGGCTCTTCTCCCCGAGGGCCTTGTGTGGCGAGGCCGAAGACTCCTTGCGCCCCAGCGCCTGCCGGGCGCGGCGGGCGAGCTCCGCGTCGGGTCCGGCCGCCACCCGCTCGAGCAGCGGCTTGGCGCGCGCCGGCTCCTTGCGGTCGAGGTACAGGAAACCGAGCTGCGCCGCCGCCAGCATGTCCCGCGCATCCTGCCCGACCACGATCTCCAGTTCCAGGACCGCAGCGTCCGGCCGGCCCACGGCCAGCCACAGAAACGCCAGGTCCCGCCGCAACCCGCTGTGGGAAGGATCGAGTTCGAGCGCCTGGCGGTACTCGCTGGCGAAGGGATCGCGCGCCGCCAGCCGGCTCCGCGCCCGCTCGGCAACCCGCGCCTCACCCGACCGCGCCCCGAGCAGCCACGCTCCCGCAGCTCCCTCCGCGTCGCCCGAGTCCAGCCGCGCCCGAGCCAGCTCGAGCAGCGTTTCGTCCCGCCGCGGCCCCAGCCGCCACGCCGCCAGGTACTGCTCGGCCGCCTTGCCCGCCTCCCGGTGCTTCTCCAGGTTCAAGGCCAGCTCCAGCCGCGCCGCCCGGTTCGCCGGATTCTGCTCCACCGCCGCCGACCACCGCTCGATCGCCCGCCGCAGCGCCGTGTCCACGCGGACGAAGGCCTCCCCGGCCGTCCTCTTCGCTTCCTCGTCCCCGGACCGCCGCACCACCTCGAACAGCTCCAGCGCCCGCGCTTCCCGTCCCGTCTCGTGGCTCAGGAACGCCGCCTCCAGCGCCACCCGCGCGTCCCCGGGATCGAGCGTCAGCGCCTGCTCGAACATCTCGCGCGCCGATTCGGTTTCGCCCGCCTTCAGGTAGGCGTACCCCAGGTCCTTGCGGACCGACGCCCGCCGCGGCTCCGCCGCCACCCCCAGCAGAAATTGATCGATCGCATCCAGGTATTTCTTCTCCTGGAGCAGTTCATAGGCCTTCTTGAGTGGATCGGAGACCGGATCCCGTGTTTGCGCGGGTAGCACCCAAAACGCAAGCACCAGCAGGAAGTATCTCACCGGCAGGCGCCTGTATTTGATTCTGGTCCTATTGAATCACAGGCCGGGTTGGAAGGCAAGCCCCAGAATTGTCCGGGTATATAATTGCCCATATACTTGTCGCCTCCGCGCGCAAGCGCAACTCGTGACCACCATCGTCGCCAGGCCAACCCCGTTACTCGAGGCAATGGAGGAGAATTACCATCGGCAAATTGCCTTCGTGCCGGAGCAATTGCCGGCCATGACGGTGAACGATCGCCAGCACCTGCTGCTGGTTGACTCCTGCCTGCCCTCCCACACGTTCAACAAGATCGCCCGCGCCCGGCTGACCGAGATGGATGCGGATCGCCGGATTGCGGAGGCGGTGGGCCACTTCCGCGCCGCCAGCCGGCCCTTTGCCTGGCTGGTGGGACCCTGTTCCCGTCCCCTCGACCTGGAGCGCCGGCTGGAGAAGCATGGATTGCGGGCCGCCGAGTTCGAGCTCGGCATGGCTGCCGATTTGACCCAGCTTGCGGCGCAGATGGATCTGCCCGCCGGACTCGAGGTGCGGCGCGTGCGCACCCCCGAGGAACTGGCCGATTTCGCCGCGGTGAACTTGGGCGACCCGCCGGACGCCGCGGTGCCGGCCGTCTGCCAAAGCGCCGCCTCCTTGCTGCTCGGTCAGGATTGCCCCAACCAGCTATTCGTCGGCTACGTGGACCATTGCCCCGCGGCGGCCAGCGAACTCTTTCTGAGCGCAGGTCTGGCTGGTATCTACGGCGTGGCCACCCGGGAGGCGTTCCGGCGCCGGGGATTCGCGCTGGCGCTGACCTGGATTGCGGCGGATCAGGGGCGCCGGCTGGGGGCCACCACCGCCGCCTTGCAAGCATCAGAACGAGGCCGGGGCGTCTATGCGCGGCTCGGCTTCTCGCCCTGCTGCCAGTTCGTCGAGTATCGGTGAGTGCCGCTGCGCTGAGGGCTGCCGGAACGATTGCGTTGCGCTACACTGGTTCAGATATGTCTCCACGTCTCGCTGTCATCCTTGCCTTAGCTGCCCTGCCCGGTTTCTGTGAGGATTGGAGCCCGCGGCTGGCGGCGCAGTATCTCGATTCGCGGCAGAAGGAATGGTTTGCGTGGCCGCGGGCAATGACCCCGGAGGGACCTTGCGTCTCCTGCCACACAGGGGTGACGTACCTCCTGGCTCGTCCGGCTCTCCGCCGGGCGCTCGGCGAGAGCCAACCTACTGCTTACGAAACGGGGCTGTTGAATGGGATGCGAGCGAGGGTTGCAAAGAAGGATCCCAAGGCGCTGGCCAAGGAGCCGGTTTCGCAGAAGCTGGGAGTGGAGGCCATTCTCTCAGCGCTGTTTCTTGCTATCGAAGACACCGGTCGCCCGACGATGAGTCCGGAAGCCAGCCAAGCGTTTGAGCAGCTCTGGTCCTCGCAGGTCCGGGAGGGGAAAGCGAAGGGCGCCTGGCCGTGGTTCAGCTACGATCTGGACCCGTGGGAAACTCCGGAATCAGTGTTCTATGGCGCAGCGCTGGCAGCCCTGGCCGCCGGGAGCGCGCCGGGGGAATACCGGGACCGGCCGGAGATTCGAGAACGCGTGAATGGACTCAACGAATACCTGAAGCGCGAGCAGCAAACCCAGCCGCTTCACAATCGCCTCACCTTGTTGTGGGCTTCGTCGAAGTTGCCCAGCGCCCTGCCGGAGTCGCTGCGGCGGCCCATCATCGACGAGATTCTCGGAAAGCAGCAAGCGGATGGCGGATGGACAATCGAATCGCTGGGGCCATGGGAACCGCACCCACAGGCGCCACTTTCCGTGGGCAGCAACAGCTATGCGACCGGGTTCGTTGCGTTCGTCTTGCAACAGGCCGGGGTTGCGCGATCCCATCCCGGTTTGAGGGGAGCCCTCCGTTGGCTGGCATCCCATCAGGATCGCCAGTCCGGCTGCTGGCCGGCCGACTCCATGAACAAACGGTACGAAATCGATGCGATGCCGGTGCGATTCATGCAAGATGCAGCTACGGCATTTGCCACCCTGGGGCTGCTCGAAGCGCGCTGAAGGCCATCCTGTCAAAACCGATAGTGCAGCCCGAACTGGATCACCCGGCGGCCGAAAAAGGTTCCGGTGATGCGGCCGAAGTTGGTGGAGCTGATGGTCTGATCGCCCACCGACCAAGTCGGGTGATTGAAGATGTTGGTGGACTCGAACTTCAGCTCGACCGACTGGCGCTCGGTGATCTGGGTCGATTTGAGCACGGCGAAATCCATGTCGAACACCCAGGGTCCGGAGAACATGCGCCGCTGGAGGCCGCCGATGGAGGCCGCCGCGGGATGGAAGAACGCCTGGCCGTTGAACGCTGCCGCCCCATCGGGAGCGTGGGCGCGGCCGTCGGGGCCGATGATCGAGGCGCTGGCGAAATAGGGGCCGTTGCCGGTCTGGCGGAACGAGAGCAGCGGATCCAGGCGGTCCTTGGTGAGGTTGGTATCGGCGGTGTTGACGCCGCTGCGGCCGCCGCGGTTGAGCGTGCCGCGGCCTGAGAAGACCGAGAACGGGGCGCCCGATTCCCACGTCAGGATGGTCGCCACGCTCCAGCCGCCCAGCACCCGCCCGAGGTGGCGCGCGTGCAGCCGATGCCCCGGGCCGAACGGCAGGTCCCAGATCAGGTTGCCCTTGATGACGTGGGTCAAGTCGAAGGGGGCGCGGGCGCGCTCAATCTTGGCGTTGTCGTTGTCCAGGAAGGCCTCGAAGCGGGTCTGGCCGGTGCCGTCGGCGTCGGACAACACCTTGGAGAAGGTGTAATTGGCCTGGAAGCTCAGGCCCTGGGTGACGCGACGCCGCGCTTCCACCTGCAAGGCGTTGTAGCTCGAGTTGCTGTAGTTGGTGAACATGTTGGCGCCCAGCGCGAAAGGGTTGCGGAAGAAGTTCAGCGGGCCGTTGAGGCCGTCGATCTGGTAGCTGGCAGCCAGCTCGCCGACCTGGCCGGTCTCGATGTTGTTGCGGACGGTGGCGTTGGTGAGCCGGCCGCCGCCGGCCAGCAGCGGGAACACGGTCAGGCGCTGGCTGCCGGCGATGTTGGGGTTGTAGTCCGGATTGAACGCGCCGGTCGAGGCGCGCGCCAGGTTGCCGTTGTTGAAGGCGCGGCGGAAATCGTCCAGAAAGCCCGGCGGGAACAGGACTTGGTTGAAGTCGAACGCCCGGTAAGCCTTGGTGGCGTGGTTGGCGACGTAACGGGCCTCGAAAACAGTTCGCCGGAATTCGTGCTGGATGCCCAGGGTCCATTGCTGGACGTAAGGGGTCCGCAGACCGGGATCGGGCAGCCCGAAAGCGCTCTGGGAGTTGAGCGCATAGTTTTCCTGAAAGGTGCGCGGGACCTTGAAGACGGGCGTGGGCACGGCGGGCAACCCGCTGACCCGCGCCGTGAGAGCGCTTCGAGTGGCGGTGGTGGCCAGGCCCTGGTTGGTGCCGACGTTGTTGTCGACGCCGCGGATGGTCTCGTCGTTGACGAAGCTGATGGCGTAGCCGGCGCGCAGTGCGGTTCTGCCGTTGCCGAACAGATCCCAGGCCAGTCCGACGTTGGGGGCGAAGTTGTTGCGGTCCTTGTTGTACCAGGGCCGGCCCACGGCGGAGCCGGCGAAGTCGAGCGTGGAGTTGGAGAGCAGGGTCACGACGGGGTTGTTGTTCTGAAGCTGCGGCAGCAG
>Ga0247727_10011453_pt1 | contig 15478 bp, 11 predicted proteins | sample WisWelCaveWW1625_FD_202498 | JGI IMG/M metagenome (GOLD analysis project Ga0247727, IMG submission 202498) | Biofilm microbial communities from Wishing Well Cave, Virginia, United States - WW16-25 | ecosystem: Environmental > Aquatic > Deep subsurface > Groundwater > Cave microbial mat | place...
GATGATGGCGTTGAGGGGCGTGCGTAGTTCGTGGCTCATGTTGGCCAGGAAGGAGCTTTTGGCCCGGCTGGCTTCCAGAGCCTGATCGCGAGCCAGTTCCAGTTCGCGCTCGGCGCGTTTGCGCTCGACAATCTCCTGTTGAGCCGAGGTGTATAGCCGCGCATTTTCGATGGCGACGGCGGCTTGCTGGGCAAAGAGGTTGAGGAGATTGAGGTCGGAACTGTCGAAGTGTTGGGCCGGGTCGGAGTGGACGACGCCGATGGCGCCGACGAGACGGCCTCCCACCAACAAGGGGGCGGCCATGGCCGCGTGAAGATGGGCCTGTTGATATTGCGCCGAGCGGCCTTCCCAGCTTGCGTAATCCTGAATGATCAACGGCTCACAGGTTTGCGCCGCCCGCCCCATCGCGCCGTTGCCCAGCGTCATCCGCTGGCCGACGGTGTCGGTCTCGAAGTTGTGGCTGGCGGTGATGATGAGTTCTGATTGGGTCTCGTCGTAGATCGCCAGTTCGCCGCCGTGTGCATTGAGGAGACTGACGGCGCGGGCCAGCACCGAGTATAAAAGTTTACTCAAGTCGAGTTCAGACGACAACTCGGCCATGGTGGCGCGCAAGGCGTCGAGTTCATCGGCGCGCTGGCGTTCGGCGGTGAGCAGGCGGGCGCGGCCGATGGCAATGCTGGCCTGATTGGCGGCGGCGGTGAGCACTTCAAAATCTTCTTTGGTGAAGGAGTTGGGCTGGGCGCTTTCCACTGTCATCACGCCCACCACCGTGCCGCCAATCTTAAGCGGGATATCCACTTCCGAGCCGGTGTCGAGAACGGGCCGGTAGGCCGGGTCGAGGGTGACATCGGCGGTGTAGTGCATTTCGCCGTCGAGGAGGGGCAATTCGCTGAGGCCTTTGCCCCGGGGCAGGCGTTCGTCGGGCGAGAGCACCGTCCACCCGGCGCTGGCTTGCAAGACTCGGTCTCCGGTTGCCTCGTCCACCAAATAGAGGCCGAGGAAGTCGTAGCCGAGATCGCCTTCGTGCAAGCCATGCACCACCCGGTGGCAGACATCTTTTTCTTCCAGCGCTCCGGTAATGTCGGAGCTAAGGCGGAAGAGGGCGGCCTCGCGGCGGGCGCGTCCGCGTTCGATTTGAAACAGCCGCGCGTTCTCAATGGCGTGCGAGGCCTGCCGGGCGAGGTTGATTAGAAAATCGAGATCGGTGTCGCTGAACAGGCCAGCCGATTTCAGACGGGAGACGGCCATGACGCCAATCACGTCGCCGCGGGCAATGAGTGGGGCAAACATCATGGCTTCCTCGGCGGCGTCGGGCGCGCCGGGCGCGTCCACTTGGCGTGGATCGGATTCAGGATAATTGATAACTTCAGCCACGCCCGTTTTGGCGACATGGCCGATGATGCCGTCACCCAGCCTCAACTTCCTGGCCTTCATGGCTTCGGCATAGTCGCCGACGGCGAACAATGACCGCAGGGTCTGTCCATCTTCTTCATCCAGCAGGAGGAGGCTGGTGCTGTTCACCTCCAGCAAATCTTTGGCCCATTTGGCGATGCGCTGGAGGACGGTGGGCAGATCGAGGGAGGCCGACACTTCGCTCCCCACCTCGGCCAGGGCCGACATTTCGTTGGCCCGGCGGGTGGTTTCCTGAAACAGGCGCGCGTTTTGGATGGCGGCGCCCACGTTGGCGGCCAGAGTGTTCAACAGGCGGATGTCGGCCTCGGTGAAGGCGTTCTCCTGTTCCAAACTCTGCACGCTGATGGCCCCGATCACCGAATCGCCAAAGGTGATGGGCACCCCCAACCACGACTTGGGCGTATCCTGGTCGTTGACTTTGTGAGCGCCCATTTCCATGATCTTTTCGGTGCTATTGATCAGGAGCGGCGTGCGCGACTGGATGACGACCGACGTCAGCCCCTGGCCTAGCGGGAGCGGCGGCTCGTTGATCCGTTTGCCATTGAACATGAAGTAAGGCGTTTGAATCAGACTCGTCGTTTGATCCAGCAGGGCGGCGTAGACGATGTTGGTTTTGAAGAGTTGGTAGATGTTGTCGCCCACCAGATCGATCACGGCTTCGGGCCTGAGTTGGGAGGAGACGGCGCGGCCAATGCGGCTGACGGTGTCCAGTTCGTTGACGTGCTGGCGCGTTTCGGCCAGCAATTGGGCGTTCTCTTCCACCGCTGCTTCCAGGCTCCGTGTACGTTCGGCGACTCGCTCTTCCAGCGAGCCGACCAGGCCGCGCAATTGACTCGTCATAGCATTGAAGGCGTCGGCCAATACGGCAAACTCGTCGCGGTGTTTGAGGGTGACGGACTGGTTGAGATCGCCGTCGCCGATCTTCTGGGCGGCATCGGTCAACTGGCCCAGTGGCCGCACGATGCGTCTAAGCAACAGTCGGATCGCCAGCAAACCAAACACCAGCGACAGCACGGCCATACCCACCAACACGATGACGCCCTGCCGGTTGATCTCGCTCAAGCGAGCGCGGGCGCGGGCCACGCCGTCCGAGCTTTCAGCGCCGATGCGCATTGTCAGCTCGCTGATCCGGTCGGTTTGCTCACGAAAAGTGGCGAGGTTGTCGAGCACGTCGTTTTCCATTGTGACGAGCTGGTTAAAGGTTTCCAGATACGCATGAGTCTGCTGGATCAGTTTGTCAGCCGTGCTAGTATCGAGTTTGACCTGGGCCAGCTTCTCCAGTTGCACTGCCAGGGCTTGAACGTTGGAAGCGTAACGTGAATCACCCGTACCCAGAAAGCTTTGCTCGTTGGTGCGAATTTGCTGAATGATGTTGCTGAACTGAGGATCGAACAGGGATTTGACGGTGACATTCAGCGCCTCGTAGTTGGCGGCCAGATCGCGGGACACCCCTTCCGGGTTTCCCAGTTGTTGAACTTTTCCGACTGTTTCAGCAAAAAGGGTTTCGTAGGCGTCAAGCAAGGGCCGGAGTTGCCCAATCTCATCAATGAGTTGGCGCAGTTCCGGGTCGCCCGTTTTCTGGATCAACGTTCCGGTCTCAGCCAATTGCTGACGGGCCAGCTTCAGATGCCGCTGGTTCTCGACGACGTGAGTGGCTACGGCGGCTTCCACGCCGAGAGCGCGCCAGTTGGCGAGAAAGTTGGCCTCACTACTGCGAGCCAGCAGAAATTCATTTTCCACCTGGAGGCTGGTTTCCCGAATTCGGGAGGCGATTTCCAGGTTGGTCTCCACGCTGGTTTGCACGTTGCTCAGGCTGAGATAGCCAACGACGGCGCTGATCAGGTTGAGGAGGAGGAGGCATCCGAAACCAAAGATAAGGCGGTTGCGGATGGTGGCGAGGGGACGCGGTCGAGGGGGTTGAGGTCCCTGTGCAGACATCACAGGGTATTGTACATTGAATGTGGCGGCAGACCCATCGAGCTAGAGTTGCGAATCTATTTCAATTCAGGGTGTGAGTGAGCATCAAGTGTCAAGCCACGGTGCTTTCATGCTATAATCCCGCCCCGGAGAGGTCGCATAGTCTGGTCTAGTGCGCTCGACTCGAAATCGAGTGAGCCCAAAGCTCCGTGGGTTCGAATCCCACCCTCTCCGCCATAACCAGAAGGCAGTCGGCGGTGCGCAGTTGGCAGTGAATTCTGCCTTCTGACTTCCGCCAACTGCCTTCTTTTCATTTACAAACTTGCCCGCGCATCATTTTCCTCAGGCCGCCCCGGTGGCTATGAAATTACACTGCTTGCTGTTGCTTCATCTTCGTCTCAAAATGCCGCAAGGCAATGCGGCTGACGGCGGGGCCGTTCGGTTGGGGGCTGAGGCCTTCCACGCGCTGGACGGCTTCTTCGGTTGAAAGTCCCGTCCACACCAGATAGGCGGCGGCCATGGTCGGCGCGCGGCCAATGCCCATTTTGCAGTGAATGAATACCCGGTGCTCGGCGCGCACCTCGGCGTCAATGAACTGCGCGCCAATCATTAATTGCTCCGGCGTGGGGTCGTCGTAATCTTCCACCGGCAACCACAGATAGGCGATGGGCAGAGGTGAAGTGAACACGTCCTGATGTTCGGCGCGCAGGTTGACGACAGCGCCGATGCCGGTGTTCTCCAGTAGTTCGCGCCAGTTGGCTGGCGTGATCGCCGCGCCGGAAATGGCGACGTGTTCGGTAATCCAATGAGTCATTTGGGACGAGTTATGGCGACGCAAACGGAATCGGGACGTGGTTAAAGCGAATGGGAATGAATAGCTGCTGTCCCACGAAAATTTTGTCGGGATCTTCGATCTGCGGGTTGAATTTGAGGATCAATTCCGGCGTCATCACGTAACGAGCGGCGATGAAGCGCAGTTGATCGCCCCGCTTCACCGTGTACACGTGCGGCCCTGGCGGAATGAGCAGAACTGATCCCGGCACCAGCGAGGCTTTGGGGTTAGCCCGCAACAGCACCTCGACAATCATTTCAAATTTGTCAGCCACCGAAATGGTGGTGTCGCCCGGCTGAACGACGTAGAAGAATGGTGTGCTGACACTTGGCGTGAACGATACCTCAACCGGGATGGTGATCGGCGTGTCGGGGAAAATCAAATTCGGGTTCTTGCGGAGGTGGGGGTTGGCGGCCAAAAGGGAGGAGCCATTCACGCCGTAGCGCCGGGTGTACGTCAGCAGACTCTCGCCCTCCTGAACCGTGATCGTGATTAGACTCCCCGGCGCGAGTGAGGTTGAAGTCGCAGGCACGGCGGTCGGCGCCACCGTCGGAGAGGCGGCCACGGTGGGGGTGACGGTGGTTGCAAGAGTAGCTTCCACCGTCGCTGTCGGCGGCGCCGAAGTCGCGGTCGCCTCGCTCACCAGCGCAAAGTCGAACACCTCGCCGGTGATCGAGGAAAGCGGTACAGGGTTTGCATCAAACAGGATGGGGATGAACAACCATTGGCCGATAAAGAGACCGTTGGGATTTTCAACTGAGGGATTGGCCTTTCGCAACTGCGCCAGAGTCATGCCGTATTTGGCGGCGATGAATTCCATGTTTTCGTCTTTCTGCACGATGTGAAAATGCGGCCCGGCCGGGATGAGATAAGTTTTGCCGACGATGATGAGGTTCTGATCCTTGATCTGGTTGGCGCGGGCGATGGCCGTGTAGTCAATACGGAAGCGCTGGCCGAGTTCAACCAGAATGTCGCCTTCCTGCACGGTGTAAAACCACGGCCTGGTGGCGCTGGGAATGAAGGATTTGACGACCGGGATCGTAATTTCGGTCCCAGGGAGGATTATGTCCGGGTCTTGTTGGATATGGGGGTTGGCGGCCAGGAGGGCCGACCCGCTCACACCATAACGGATGGCAAACGTTACTAAACTTTCCCCGGTTTTGACTTTTACAGTGATAAAATCTTCAGCACGCGCCTGACCATTCAACGCCGACCAGGCCCAAAACAAGCCGAACCAAACAATCAGGGCCAACGCACCGGCGAATAACATGGCCCGCGCTTTGCGGATGATGCTGGCAAACTCAGCGATGATCATGTTGTTCATAATCCCTCCCAGACAAAGCAAATCGAAACGCAGGACGATTCTGAGAAACATAGAATGTTTCTGAGAAACACAAAACGTTTCCGGGCAGATCTGCCTGCCCAACTCAAGCCTATCAGCAATAGTTGTGTCAATGCGTTACAGGAAGACAACAAAACACCTTCTCACAGGCTATGAACCGCAACTCCTTCAATTTCCACTTTTTCAACATCACAGGTAAACTATCGAGGTATGGCGTCTGAAACAGAGCTACTGCCGCGCGATACAGAGTCGGCAACACTTATTGATGCGCCTTCGGCCACCGCGCCTGAGCCAGCCTCCGAGCGGGCAGTCTCTGTCGTTTCCCGCTTTCAACCACGCTGGCCCAATTTCTTTTCCAAACTTAACGTCAAACTCGTTGTGCCGTATGCCCTGTTGACGGTGGTCCTGGCGGGGATTGGCATTTTTATCATCACCCGGCTGGTGGCGGCCTCGATCGAGGAGCGATTCTCAAATCAACTTTACGAAGCCAATCGCGTGGCCGGAGACGCTATTGTGCGCCGCGAGCGCGCGCATCTCGATAATCTGCGGTTGATGGCCTTCACTGAAGGCGTGCCTCAGGCGTTTGCCAACCGTGACCCGAAGCAGTTGCAGGATTTGCTTCTGCCATTGATGCTGAATTACGACGTCGAAGCCGTCACCGCCGTTGACCTGCAGGGCCGGGAGATCGTGTCGCTGGCCCACGACCCTTCTACCCAGCAATACATCCAATCCACCAACCTCGACTTTTCCAGCTATCGCATCGTGATTGATGTGCTGGAGGGCCGCAACGACGCCGTCGGCGACAAATTTGCCGACGTGCTGCCAACCGGGCAGGGCCTGTATTTCTTTACCAGCGCCCCGGTGCGTAACGCCCAGGGCAAACTGGTTGGCGTGCTGATGATTGGCAGTCGGCTGGAGCTGTTACTAACCGAGATCAAAACCCAGTCCGTTGCTGACGTCATCCTGCTCGACCGGAAAGGGCAGTTGCTGGCGACAACGCTGACCCAACCGGACGAGGGTTTCACAGTGGTTGAGTTGCAGGAAAGCGAAGTCAGTCAGGTCAATCCCTCGACGACTAAAGATGTGCGTTTATACGGTCGCGGCTACCGCCTGTTTTACGCCCCGCTGGTCATCCGCCAGCAAGCGATTGGGGTGCTAGGCGCCGTGCTGTCCAGCAACTACATTGTGGACACGACGACGACCAGCCGCAATCTGTTCAGCCTGATCTTCACTACCGGCACGCTGGCCGTCATCCTCGTCGGCTACCTGGTGGCTCGCAGCATCGCCCGTCCGTTGTCGCGACTCAGCAAAGTATCCAAGGCCGTCGCCGAGGGCGACCTGCAACAACAAACCGGCATTAAACAGCCCGGCGAAATCGGCGAATTGGCCAGCGCCTTTGACGAGATGACATTGAAACTGCGCGCCCGCACCGACGAAGCCGCCCGCCTGCACGCCGAAACCAATCAGCGCAAAGAAGAACTGGAACAGATCAACGCCGAACTGCAAGCCACCCAGCAGCAACTCGTCCAGTCTGAGAAGCTGGCCGCCATCGGCCAACTCACGGCCGGCATCGTCCACGACGTAAAAAATCCGCTAGCCGTCGTCATCGGCATGTCGGAGGAACTGCGCGACGACGACACCCTCGAACCCGCCGTCCGCAACTACCTCGGTACCATCCGCGACAGCGCCTGGCGGGCCAACGCCATCATCGGCGACCTGCTCAAATTCGCCCGCCAATCCACGCCGGAAATGAAGCGGCAGAACATTATCGAGACCGTTGAAACCGCCATGCGGCTCACCGATTATCTGGCCCGCAGAGGCAGTATCACTGTGATTAAAGACCTGCCTCCCGAAATCGTCATGGTGACGTATGATGCAACACAGATCGAGCAGGTGCTGATCAACCTGATTCAAAACGCGATTCAGGCCACCCCCGGGGGTGGCCGCCTCACCGTTATGTTGCGTCGGGCCAGTGAAACCGTCGCCATTGCCGTGCAGGACACGGGAACCGGAATCTCACAGGAAAACATGCGCCGTATCTTCGACCCCTTCTTCACCACCAAACCCCCCGGCGAGGGTACCGGCCTCGGCCTCTCGGTGAGTTACGGCATCATCTCGCGTCATGGCGGCCACATCAAAGTGGATAGCGAACTGGGCAAAGGCACAACCTTCACCATCCTGCTCCCGTCCAACCTGCCCCTGCCCTCGCCCGAGGCGGGCGCAAATGGAGTGGCTCAGGAGAGCGACCCTTGAACCTCGACCGAATTCTGGCCGTTGACGACGACCCCGCCTTCCTGCAAATGATGGTCGCCCATCTCGAACGGCGCGGCTTCACGGTGGATGGCGCGGCTAACGGAACCGAGGCCCTGCAACACCTTCGAAGTAACGGCCCATTCTCCGTCCTCGTCACCGACCTCGCCATGCCGGGCATGGGTGGATTGGAACTCCTGCGACAAGCGCGGGCTATTGACCCCTATCTTGAAGTCATCGTCGTCACTGCCAACGATACGGTACAAACCACCGTCACCGCCATGCGCGAGTACGGCGCATATGACTACCTGCGCAAACCCCTCGAAACCACCGCCGAACTTTCAATGTCAGTGGGCCGCGCCGCCAGCTTTCGCCAAATGCGGCTGGACCGCGACATGCTCCAATCGCGCCTGCTGGCCGATGCCAAACGCCTCGAAGCCCTCATTGCCAACACCGGCGACGCCATCATTGCCTCCGATGGACACGGCATCGTCGTCGCCAATCCCGCCGCCGCCCGCCTGCTCAACCAGTCTCATCTCATCGGAACCCCTTCCGCCAGCCTGCCAAAATCACTGGCCGCCATCGTCGCCAACTGGGAGACCTTCGCCAGCCATCAACCGGCCATGGTCGAGATCAAATGGGGCGTCGACTCCACCCAAATGGTCAGCCTCACCCCCATGCCCGGCGAGGAAAGCCAGTCGGGCGGCTGGGCGATGGTCATTCGCGACATTACCCACCTCAAACGGCTCGACGAATTGAAGATGCAACTCCTGACCGAAGCAGCCAACAAAATTCAACTGCCGCTGGCCCAGGCCCTCTCGGCCCTGACCGAATTCAATCGCCCCGGCGCGATGACGTCCGAACAACGGGTGGAGACCACTTACACGCTGGTCAAACTCTTGAGCCGAATTCAGGAATGGATGGACAGCCTGCTGGTGCTGGCCCGGATCGAAGCCGGGATCGGGTTGCAGGCGCAGGAAATCAATCTCAGCGAATTTATCAAAAGCTGGGCCGAAAAATCAAACGAGAAAGCCGCTCTTGAAGGCAACCCGCGCATTGCCCTCACTGTGCATAACGATATCCCGCCAATCTACACTGACCGGGAACTGATCACCCACCTCCTTCAACAACTTGTCGTTCACGCCACTCACCCGACTCGTAGTGAAACCAACACCCTTCAGCTTGCTGTGCGTCACGCCCAGAGCCAGGTTTGGATTGAAGCGACGGCGGAAAAACAAACCGCCCGCCGCACCGACTCGCGCCCCTTCACCCGGCCCACCTCCAAACCCCAACCGACACTGGAGAGCGCCGAAGTGGAACTGGCGCTGGTACGGGCCATTGTCAACCGCATGAGTGGTCAACTCTGGTCGCGGGCCGAAAATACCATCGCCATTTGTTTACCAGCCATCGCCAGGTAAAATCACGGGGGATAATTCTGAACCAACTCTTGACCACGCCAATGTTACAATGTTAAGCAACGTGACTTATGGCCAAAAGCGACAGACTATCCTCCCTGACCGCAATCACCGGCGAGATCAATCGAGTCACACTCCTCGCCAGACTTTCGAGCGCCATTCGCTGGACGCTCTTCGTCATCCTACTGGCGCTGATTTTGTTCACCGCCGGTCAACTGGCCATCGTCTGGCCCGGCCCTGAAACCGTCATTGACACCCGCTCTGAGCTGAAAGCCGACTACGGCCAGTGGTCATTCGCCACCATCAATCCCGTTAATCCCGCCATCATCGAAGAAATTCAACAAGACCGTGGAGAAAATGGCGAACCCAATGGGGGGGCCATCGTCCGCCCCGGAGACTTTTGGCTCAACCCCACGCCCTTCGTCGCCTTCATCACCCAGACCCCCGCCCCCTCAAACACGCCAACAGCCACCGAGTCGGTCACCCCTGAACCCACGCTGACACCCTCCAGCACTGGCACCAGCACCAACACCCCAACGGCCATTCCTCGAAGTTCGACGCCAACTGCCACCAACACTTTGGTTGTGTTGATTCCGTCGGCCACCCGCACACCCACGGCGACCACCACCCGCACCTTAACCCGGACGGCCACGGTTGCCGCCACCGCCACCCGCACCAACACCCCGGTCACGCCCTCGGCAACGTTCACCCGCACGGCGACGGCCACTGTGACGGCCACGGCGACCATCACCCCTACAGCTACCGCAACAGCTACGGTGACCGCCACGCACACCTCAACGCCAACTGCCACCAACACGGCGACGATCACCAATACCCCGACGATCACCAATACGCCAACGGCGACTTTTACCGCGACGGAGACTCCGACCTCAACCGCCACCCCCACAGCGACGGCCACCCCGACTGAAACGCTGACGCCCACCGCAACAGACACGCCGCTGCCGGGGAATGCAATTTTCTATTTCCACAATCAGTCAACGCCGCCACTTGCGCCGCCATTCTTTGACATGCTCCCATCAGCACCGGGCGGCATGGATCGTCAGCAAAACGGTGGCACGGTGCTTTTCTCAACGTCCACCATTAGCAATGGGCAAGTCCTCCAAGCTGGAATGACAACTGTCTATATTTTTGCCCAGAACATTACAGCCTCGCCCGCTGGCATAGGACTCCTGCTCGACACGACGCCGAATGCCGGGCTGGGCACTCTGGGCGGTGACACGATTAACGTCCCGGCTAACACTGCCAGCCCACTATTATTTAGCATCTCGTTTGCCAGCGCCAGCGCTACTTTCGGCCCAGGTGACCAATTGGTGTTGACTGTCAACATCAACCCCAGCCTCAGCGCCTTCTGGGATGGCGGCGCTTTACTTTATAGCGACTCGCGCATCATACTGCCGGCGATCAATTAGCAATTCCCCCAGAGCCAATTATCTACTTGTCGTTAATGAAAAAGGGCGACCAACTGGTCACCCTTTTCTGGCTGTGTAGATTTTGAACCAAGCGCATCACGAGCTACATCTCGCTCCGCCCCTCCAGCGCCCTCGCCAGCGTAGTCTCGTCGGCATATTCGAGGTCGCCGCCCACCGGCAGGCCGCGCGCGAGGCGGGTGACGCGAAGGCCTAGCGGCGCAATCTGCTTCTGCAAATACATCGCCGTCGCCTCGCCTTCGTAGCTGGGGTTGGTGGCGATGATGACTTCGCGCACTTTGCCATCGCGCAAACGACTCAGCAATTCTTTGATTCGCAAATCGTCCGGGCCAATGTCTTCCACCGGCGAGATCGCGCCGTGCAACACGTGATAGCGCCCGCGGAAACTGCGCGTGCGTTCAAGGGCGATCACATCCAGCGGTTCCTCGACTACGCAAATCGTCGTCCCGTCGCGCCCCTCATCGCCGCACAGCGGGCAGGGATCAGCCTCCGTCATGTTGAAGCACACCGAGCAAAACCGGGTGCGCTCTTTGAGTTGAATCAAGGCCTCGGCCAGCGCATTGCTCTGCTCCGGCGTCTGGCGCAAAAGATAATAGGTGAGGCGCGAGGCCGTCTTGGGGCCGATGCCGGGCAGGCGCGCAAACTCGTCAATCAGCGTCTGCACCGAGCCGGGAATAGCGGAGGGAACAGGCATACATTTCTTGACAAGATGACAAGATGACAAGGTGACTCAATTTCACCTTGTCACTCTCACCTCGTGTCATCGTCTCACAGTCCGGGCAGGCCCAACCCGCTCGTCACCGATTGCAATCGTTCGGCGGCCAGCACCTGCGAACGCTCAATGGCCTCGTTGACGGCGGCCACCAGAATGTCGCCCAGCATTTCGGCGTCGCCGGAGGTCATCAACTCGGCAGACACGGTGATGGACTGCACCCGTTGCGCCCCGGAGATCACGATGGTCACCGCCCCGCCGCCCGCCGTCACCGTCAGGCGTTCAGTCGCCAATGCCTCCTGTGTCTTCTGCATTTCTTCTTGCGCCTTCTGAAGCGCCTTCATCATGTGGCCGCCCCCCATCCCGCCGCCGGGAATGCGCGGGCCTTTGCCTTTTGCCATGTTTGTCTCCTTTTATTTGCGTGGCCTTCCGCCCAAGCGCATCGCCGCCGCCACCGGCCCGTCGTTGCTCACATCGGGTATGGCTTCGGCTGGCGCGGAGTTCATGATGCATTTCACCAGCAGTGATACGCCCAGCATCTGGGCCAGCGTCTGCTCAATCCATTGGCGATTCTGTTCGGCGTCGGCTTTCGAGCGCAGGACTTCACTTTGAAAGCCGAGGGTCAACACCGTGCCCTCTATACTCACCGGTTTGCAGGCGCCCAACAACGCCGGCAGGTTGGGATGAAAGCGACGACTGGCCGAAACGAGGTCGCTCCAACGCGCTGAGACTTGCCCGATGCTGACCGTTGAGGCCGGTTGGGTCACCGGGGGCGGAGTCGTCACCGCCGGAGACGCCGTCACCTTCCTCAGCGGGGAGGCCGGGGCTGCCGTCGCTGTTGAGGTGGCGGCTTCCACCGGAACCCCGATCCGCAAACATTCCACAAAGGCCAGTTCCAGAGGCAACTGCGCCAGCCAGCCGCTCCGTGAGTCACTGGCCGCAGTGTTGAAGGCTTTGATTGCCTTGAGCAGGGTTGCCGGTTCCAACCGCGAGGCCTGATCCTGCATGGTCTTGCGAGTCTCGGCGCTGGCCTCAACCAGGGCGATGTTGCCCAATCGCGTCAACAACAGGCCACGCACGTAATCCACCATCTGCCGCGCGAACTGGCGCGGGTCGGCGCCATTGTCGATCAGGGTGTTGATCAGGTCGAGGCCGCGCGCGCTATCCTGCGCAATGAGGGCCCCGATCAGCTCCTGCACCGCTTGCGCGCCGGCTGTGCCAAGCACTTTGAGTGTGCCATCAAGCGTGACGGCCTCATCGGGCGAGATCACAAGTTGATCGAGCAAACTGATGGCATCGCGCAAACTGCCGGTGGCCTGGCGGGCCAACACCTCCAGCACCGCCGGTTCAACCTTCAAGCCTTCGCGATCCACAATGGCCTGCAACCGGCTCACCACTTCGGCGGCAGGGATGCGGCGGAAGGTATGCTTCTGGCAACGCGAGGCGACAGTGAGCGGCACTTTGTGCAGTTCGGTGGTGGCCAGGATGAAGATGGCGTGCGGGGGCGGCTCTTCCAATGTTTTGAGCAGGGCGTTGAACGCGCCCATGGAGAGCATATGCACTTCGTCAATGATGTAGACTTTGTATTGGCCCTCGCCCGGTGAAAAGTTGATTTTGTCGCGCAGGTCGCGGATGTTGTCCACGCCAGTGTTGGAGGCGGCGTCAATTTCAATGAGGTCGAGGAAGCGGCCTTCGTTGACGGCGAGGCAGTTGGGGCAGGCGTTGTCCGGGCGTTGATGCGGATCGGGGTGGGTGCAGTTGAGGGCTTTGGCCACTAAACGGGCAGTGGTCGTCTTGCCGGTACCGCGCGGCCCGGAGAAGAGATAGGCATGGGCGGCGCGGCCCGAAGCCAGGGCCTGGTGGAGCGTTTTGATCACATGCTCCTGACCTACCACCTCGTCAAAGGCAATGGGCCGCCATTTGCGATAGAGTGCCTGATCAGCCAACGAGAAAATCCTCCGGGGCGAGTGTAACACCTCGACACTCTTCCTGCAAGGCAATGATCAGTAGATCACGCAAGGGCCTCGTAGCCTAGGGCCTTGTGCCCGTTTTGGCCGCCCACAAGGGGCTAGACTACAGATTTCGTGAGCTACCGACGATGAATGTTTTTTCATCGAAGCCTGGAAAGGCCGGTGCTATAATTGCCGCCATGGCAGGCGAGCGTATGGCCTGCTCAACACCAAAAGGAGTCTCTCATGCCATTCAGACTTGGCCCCGTTGAACTGGGGATCATTTTGCTCATCGTCATCCTCCTCTTCGGCGTTGGCCGCCTGGGCAAAATCGGCGCCGACCTCGGTACCGCCATCCGTGAATTCCGCAAAGGAATCTCCGGCGGCGAGGAGGAGAAGAAAAAAGAAGAAACCCCGAAGTAATAAAGCCAGACCTGACAGGTCTTATTGAAAATTCGTCGCCGTCGTATCCGTTGCTAGACCTGTCAGGTCTTGAGCTATGGCGTGGTGAAGGTCGTGTGCGTTTGCCCCTGCGGGTCCACCAGCGTCGCCGTCTCGCCCGATTGCCAGGCCGCCCCGCTCTGCCCCCAGTACAAATCCGTCACCGTGTCCCGCCCGGGGCCGGTGTGCACATTCACCGCGCCGCCCTGAAAGAGACTGAGCGCCGGAAACGCATAAACATTCCCCTGTGAGTCGCGCAGAGTCCACCCGGCCAGATTCACCGGGCCGTCGAGATTCATAATCGTCACCCGTTCGTTCGCCAGGTTGCCGGCCTCGGCCACGGCCCGGATCGCCAACTGCGGGACGCCTTCCTGTACGATGCTGGTGCCAGTGGGCGGCGGCGTCACCGGCGTGCCAACGGGGCCGGTGAGGGGTTGGGGCGAGGGCGTCAACGTCGCCAAGCCACCGATTGGAATCACAAGCAATTGTCCAACGCTCAAGGCATTGGGGTCGGTCAGGCCATTGGCGGCCATGATGTCTTCCACCGAAACGTCATAGTCCAGGGCGATGCTACCCAGCGTGTCGCCGGGTTTGACTTCGTACACGGTCGGCGTCGCCGAGGCCTCGGCTTGCGGTTGGGTTTGATCGGCAATGAGGGGCGCCGCCAGAGAGGGCTGAGCGACGACTGCCGGGGGGGCCGTCACGACAACAGTTTGTGCCGGGTGAGTCGCGTCCCACAAATACAACACGCCCAGCACCACGCTGGCCGAGACGATGGCATTCAGAATCAAATAGAGGAAGAGTCGCCGCCAGTTCATGGCCGGTGATCATACTCTGAAAAGTTTTGGGGGGCTACTGGTTAATGGCGTGGAGATTAGCGACCTGTCCAGAGCGAAAGCTTGCCCTGAGCGCGCAACCAAAGGTTGCGACGTCGAAGGGTCGAAGGATCGGAGATCAGTATGCCGTATTTGATTGACGGCCACAACGTGATCAGCCAGACGCCGGGCCTGTCGCTGGCGGATGCGGATGACGAGGCGAAGCTGGTGATTCTGGTGCGCCAGTATTGCGCGCGCGAGCGGCGCAAGGCGACGATCATTTTTGATGGCGGCCTCCCCGGCGGCCTCTCCCGCCTGTCCACGCCCAGCGTCGCCGTCATCTTCGCCTCTGACCGCCATACCACCGCCGACGATTTGATCCTCAACCGGATCGAAGCCGAGAAGAATCCCTCGGGGTTGACCGTCGTCAGTTCAGATCAAAAAATTTTAACAGCCGCCAAACGCCGCCGGGCGGGGACAAAATCTTCGGCCGAGTTTGGGCGCGATCTGCGGCGCACTGCAACAAAGTCGAGCGTATCTGAAAAGGAAAGAGGCCTTAGCCAAGATGAAGTGGCTGAATGGGAGTCACTTTTTAAAAAGAAAAGGTAAGTTGTGTGGCCCGTCAGCGTCAAACCTGTGTCAAACGAGCGCACGGATGTTCAGCCTTATTAGGTCAGCCGTTCATCAGCGGCGCCTTCTCATGCCGCTCTCATTGGCACTTAAGAAGCCGCTCACCCGCCGGGCCTATTATGCCAATCAACAACGGCCCTCCACAAGTCCCATCAGCTCGCGCGTCCCTGAAGGAGTGGCCCATACAAGAAGCCGCCGGTGTCCCCCTAACATCGGCGGCTTCGTCTTTTCTTTTCTTTAAATGTAGTAACGACTTAAGTCGTTACTACACCTTCATCCAACCGCCCAGCAAGCGCCCGATTTCATTCACACAG
>Ga0247727_10011454_pt1 | contig 15477 bp, 21 predicted proteins | sample WisWelCaveWW1625_FD_202498 | JGI IMG/M metagenome (GOLD analysis project Ga0247727, IMG submission 202498) | Biofilm microbial communities from Wishing Well Cave, Virginia, United States - WW16-25 | ecosystem: Environmental > Aquatic > Deep subsurface > Groundwater > Cave microbial mat | place...
TAAACTGTAAATCGATGAATTTTATTTGTTCGTGTTTAATTTTTGCAAAAACCTCATCAGCTGAATAAGAAACTGCGGTGGGCTCTCCACCAATCACTTTATATGGCAATCTGACACCTTGATCATAACACAAGGAGTCTGTCATTTAAGGATTATCGGATGTTCAAATGTCTGAAATAAAAAAAATCGACGTTAATTCACTGTATAATATCTTACTACGTGAAATCGAAAATGATTCCGTTCAAGAAATTGATTCACATCTTTACTATAGAATATCCGATATGCTTGGTAAATTAAAAAATCAAGGATATGATGGGATTGAATTAAAGATCAAAGACTCGCTTGTAAAGATGATAACTGATATGGTCTCACTTCTTTTAAAAATAAGAATTGAAAAAGCTGTAAAATCAAAGGAACTAGATTATTCAAACTTATTAGATGAAGAAAGATATATACTTGATTCAGATGATGAATTACGCCAGCGAAAAGATACCGTTCTTTCCGCAACACTAAATGGTAGATTAAAACTTCTTGAAACGTTATCAAAAAACCACAAATCACGTTCTATAGTTGTAAGATTTCTAAAACCAATAGACCAGATTGTGGGTTCAGATTTAGAGAAATATGGTCCATTTGATGCAGAAGACGTAGCTACACTTCCTTTTGAAAATGCTATTGCTCTCATTGGGAAGAAAATTGCTGTAAAAATTAGCTGGGAAGACTAAAAATTACGTAAACACATCCCAAACATGGATGTCCCATTTAGGAATAGATGTTATTGATTACCTCTTACTTACAATATATCCAGTTGTTGGGCTCTTTGTTATAGAAATCATCTGTAGAGCGCTTAAAATCACATCTTGGATAAAACTTGTAATTCAAGGAATACTGTGTATAGGATTTACCATAGCGTATGTAACTCTGATTGTAGCACACTGGCTTACAGCTATTGTTCTTTTAGCTTTAGCAATAGCACTGCTTTATCAAGCAAGAATTGCTAAGATAAAGCCAGGGCAATCAATTTACTAAAGATTCCTTTTTCAATTCTATAATCTTAACAAAACATATTTACACAATACCTTATGATAAACAACAGATTTTCAAAATGATTAAAGACAAAGTGGCAATTGTAACAGGTGCAAGTAGCGGTATTGGATATTCAACCGCATTATCTTTAGCAAAAGCAGGAGCAAAAGTAACAATTGCTGCAAGAAGAGTTGAACTTTTAGAAAAATTAAAAAATGAAATTACAAAAAATGGTGGTGAATGTTTAGTTATTCGATGTGATGTAACAAAAAGAAAAGACTGTGAATCGTTGGTAGATGTTACAATAAAAAAATGGGATCGTGTAGACATTCTAATCAATAATGCTGGCATCATGCCTCTCAGTTTCATAAAAAATCTCAAAGTAGATGAATGGGAGCAAATGGTGGATGTAAACATAAAGGGAGTGCTATTTTGCACAGCAGCAGTGATCTCTCACATGATCAATCAAAACGCTGGTCATATTGTAAACATCTCATCCGTTGCTGGAAGGGTTGTCTTTCCAGCTGGAAGTGTATACTGTGCAACAAAATATGCAGTTAGAGCATTTAGTGAAGGTATACGTCAGGAACTCAGTACTAGATACAACATCAGAGTTACAACAATAGAACCTGGCATTGTGGCAACTGAGCTGACAAACACAATTACTGACAAATCACTAGAATCCTTTGTACAATATTCAAAGACCATGGAAGCACTCCAACCTCAAGATATTGCTAATGCTATTCTTTTTGCGGTAGAATCTCCAGCACAAATGAATGTAAATGAAATTTTGATAAGACCAACTAAACAAGAACGATAATCAGATAGGTATTGTTCTATGAAATCCACAAACATTCTGATCCTTGGTAGTGGATTTGGGGGTCTTTCAGCAGCTAATGAGTTGCGACAAAATCTTCCAAGAGATGTAAAAATAACGATAATAGACAAAAAAGACTATTTCATGATGGATCTAGTAAAACTCTGGATTCTAAATGGGACTAGAGAGTTTGAGTTCTCAAAAAGACCACTGCAACCCATAACCAAGAAAGGTATTGATTTTATCAATGAAGAAATAATCAAGATAGATCCAAAAAATAAGGCAGTTACAACAAAATCTAGAGAATTATCCTATGATTATTTAATAATTGCATTAGGAGCAGAACTTGCACCAGAACAGATTACTGGCCTTTCTGAACATGGACTAATTTTGTATGAAATTAAAGATGTACCAAAAATCCGCGAAGAAATTAAGAAAACAAAATCTGGTAAAATAGCTATGGCTATTATGGGCATGCCTTACAAATGCCCCCCTGCTCCATATGAAGCAGCCCTTCTCATTCGTTCTATGTTAATTGATTTAGGAACAAGCAATTCTGTTCAAATTGACTTTTACAGTCCTGCGCCAATGACACTTCCAGCTGCAGGACCTCAAGTAAGCGAAGAACTCTTACAACTTTTAAAATCCAAAAACATCAACTTTCATGGATTACATAAAACGATTTCAGTTGAGAAAAACACTTTACGATTTGAAAATTCCGAAACTCATTTTGATCTTCTCATAGCAATCCCACCACATAAGGTTCCTACAGTAGCTGTAGACTCTGGGCTTGCACAAAAAGGAAAATTCATTTCAGTTGATCGAAGTTGCAAAACAAATTTTGAAAATGTTTACGCAATTGGTGATGTAAATGAAATAATGGTGACAGATAAAATTGCAGTCCCGAAAGCAGGAATTTTTGCTGAGGAAGAAGGAGTTACCATTGCTAGAAACATAATCTCAAAGATGCGACAAGAGCAAGAAAAGGCAATCTTTGATGGAAAAGGTGGCTGTTTTGTTGAAATGGGTAAGAGGGTTGCAGGATACTTGGAAGTTGACATGTTTGCAACTCCTAATCCGATTACTTTGTTGAAACAGCCTGATGAACAGAACTTTGAAGATAAAGAGAAATTTGAAAAAGACAGACTTGCAAAATGGTTATGATTTTCTTTTCTCTCGTGATAAATGATCTAATATTCCTTTGATCCCAATATCAACCTCATCACTTTTACCAATATCTAGTTTTTCTGGAATTGATTCTTTGAAATCATTAGCTTCAAGCTCAACTCTTCTTTTCTCTACACAATCAAGATGATCTTCATCAAACGCTGAAATTTTTTTGCAAATAGAACAGATCTTCATTATTTTAAACAAGAAATGACTTGATTTTAATCATTCTAGTTTTGATCCTACGATTTAATAATTTCACTATTGTCAGCCAACTTGAGGGGCCGTTGTCTAGCTTGGTTATGATGCCAGCCTGGGGTGCTGGAGGTCGCCGGTTCAAGTCCGGCCGGCCCCACTTACAATTTCTATTATCTATGCAACTCAATAGTCTATTTGCTAGCCTATTTTGTTAAATTTCTGCAGACTTTTCCACAAATACCATGAGCTATACTACGATATGGTTTCCATCTATTACCTATCTCTTCTACTTGCTTGGGTGTTGGTAGTTCAGATAAGGAAAAAGCCATCTGCACTCCCTTTCGTAATCCAAGATCACCTGTAGGTAATACATCCAATCTTCCACATGAAAAGATCAAAAACATCTGTGCTGTCCATACTCCTATTCCCCTCACTTGAGTAAGCGCCTCAATTATTTCATCATCGGACATCTTAGACAAGGATTTGATTTCAAGATGATCGCCCTCAATTTTTTCTGCAAGATCCTTCAGATACCCAATTTTCATTTTTGATAGTCCAACAGAACGTAATTTGGAATCTTTTGTTTTTAGAATCTGGATAGGTTTTGGAAAATTAGGGTATAATTTTTTGAATCTACGAAATATGGCTTCTGCTGCACCACTTGCAAGTTGTTGAGATATTATTGATTCAACCAAAGTAGCAAAATAATTATTTCTTTTTTTAATCTGATAACTTCCTACGAGTTCAATAATTTTTGCAAGCTTTGGATCTTGTTTTAGGAAAGTAACTGCTTTTGAATTCATTCTTTAATTTGGCTCTGGGTGTATTGTTACTATTGCATTTTTAATCTGACTTCTTATTTTATGCTCAATTTCTGATGTAATGTCATGGACTCTCTCGATTGAGAGATTACCTTCAAAGGAACAATCTATGTCGATCTTGTAAATATCTTGAAGCTGAAGAGTGATAACTCTGCCAATTTTTTTAACTGATGAGTATTCTTTGATTGTTTTTGCAATTTGTTCTTCTATAGTAAGATCTTCTATAGGCAGGATTTTTGGTATTGAGACATGAGGTTCCAGATGTATTGTTATATGATTTATGTTAGAAACACTATTTCGAACTTGCTTTTCAATCTCATCAGAAACTTTGTGAGCTTCTTCTAGAGACATATTTCTGTCTACCATCACATGTAAACTTATGAAAATTCCCTCCTCTGATGTTGATGAATTAACATTGTGTACTTCTTCCACTCCTTTTACTGAAGCAGCAATACTGTTTACTTTAGAATCAAGGGGAATATCTTTCCATGTTGGTTCAAAATGAACAGTTACTTTTGCATTTGAAATAGAATTTGTAATGTTTTTTTCTACATTGCTACTGATTTTATGCGCTTCATCAAAACTTACAGCTCCACTTAATAATATTGTAACATCAGCAAAAATTTCATGGCCAGATCTACGCATCTGAATTGATTCAGTATTCATTACTCCTTCCGTGTTGCTAACTATGCTCTCAACTTTTTTGACCATGTTTTGAGGAATTGCATCTGTAAGCTCAAGTGCAGTTTTGTGGATTAGTTTTAGAGATAAAATAACAAGAAGTGATCCTAAAACTAACGCTGCAATAATATCTCCCTGATTAAATCCAACAGCTACAAGTAAAATTCCAATTATTGCAACCATAGTAGAACCCATATCCATAAATGCGTGATAGAGATCTGCTCTGAGGGTAGTGGAGCCTTCGACTTTTTTCAATGCTCTACCAAGAATCGTTATTCTTACTCCATCAGTACAAAGTGTGTATACTGCAGCCCAGATTGCAAATATGCCAGGCAAAACTTGTGGTGGATTTTGAAACCTCTCAATAGATTCGTATATGAAAAAAGCCGCAATGAAAAGAATTACAATTCCACCGATAAATCCACCCATGGTTTCTATCTTACCATGACCATACGTGTGCTCAGGATCTGGTGGTTTTATTGCCCATCTAGCAGCAAGAAGTAAGATGGCAGTAACAAAAGAGTCCAGTACTGCATGAATACTATCTGTAATTAATGCAAGACTGTTAGAGTATATTCCTACAGTAAGCTCAACCACAAATGCAGAAATTATTAGACAAAGAGAAATTTTCAGAGTGTGTGTTTTTAGATTCTGTACACTCATACTTTTTCTAATCCCAATATTCGAAGTATTGCTTCAAAGTTTTTGCGTGACTGTTCCACTTTGTACTTTCTTAGAGATGTAATTAATTTTCCTCGTTGTGGTTCTTTAATAATTTTTTTTACAAGTTTAGAAATTCCAGATCCTATGAAAATGCTTTGAGTTGCTGATGTAACATTTGATACTCTTCTATTAACACTAGCACTTTCAAAATCTATTATGGAAACTGACTTTCCAATAATAACATGTTTGTGTATGTGACTAAGCTCACCATGATCAAGACGAATCTTATCTAAATTATAACAATCTTCGAGCACCTTTTTTACCACAATTTTAAGTTTGGCAGCACTTCCTTTACCCTTTAACTCCCCAATCCAATCGATTATTTTTTTTCCTTCAAGATATTCCATAATCATAAAATTTTTGCTGTTATCTATGAGCTTTGGACCTACACCTACCTCGTTTGCAAGTCTTAAAAGTCGTGCTTCGCTATCCATCCCAGATCTGCTGGCATCAATTCGTCGTATCTTCAATGCAACCTCTCTTGCTTTGTATTTTGATAGAACTACAACTCCAACGTAGCCCTTTCCTAATATGTTGAGAGAGTTAAGCATGGCTTGACCTGTAAATGAGATGCCTTTGATGCCAAGCTTTCTAAGTTCAGTAATTCTGTTTGTAAGCTCTCGTCTTGTTGCCTTTGGATATCCAAGTATTGTAGAATATGGTTCCTCTACAAGCTTGTTAAGGGGAACCAAAGACAAGTCCATCTGTAGTGATAAGCTCCAACAGAGCCTTTTTAATGGATTTGCTTGTTGGTTGTCTCCCATTTAGTATTTTAAATTCACGTTTGATGTCACTTACTAACCCGCTTGGTATGCCAGAAGTTAAAAGATTTTTTTTCAAATGATATTGCAAAAATGTCTTTGCATCATGATATACGCGTTCTTGTAAAGATAAAATTTTACCAGTGTTATCAACCCACATAATCTGACTTTTCTTAGAGTTTTTTGCAATATAATATTCAGATTCTTTTTTCATAAAAACACCAGGACCTTTTCTTATTACATTCTTTTCAATATTTGGGGAGCGCAAAAGAAAGAGTAATGCAGCTTCTAACTTTTCATCTGTAACTGAAGATTTTCTTAACACTTCAAAACCTGAAAGCTCAAGCTGACCTGCCACTGCAGTAGTTGCACGTTTTATCTGACCCCAAATTATATCAGGACTGCGTTTTTTGTAATTGAATTTTACAATAACGATATTTTCCAGATTTTTCTTGTTTGATTTTCTTGGGTTTGGTTTGAAAAATAATAAAGAAGGCTTTTTCAAAAATGCTCTTGAGGCAAGAATGAATTTGCCTACACTTTCAGCTGATATTGCAGTTCCAAGATTCCTATTACTGTCTACTGGGTCTATTATTATGAGAGAAGTATCGAATTTTTTTGTTGGATTTCCTATTACTTGGTGTTGCACAAAATTAGATGCTGCTTGCAGTACTCCTAGAAAACTTCCATAATGATGCACAAGCACTTCAGCAACATAGCCTCCAAAACCCTCTTTTGCAATTTCTGCACCGTAGATTTCAATTCCGATTAGGAATTTTTTGAGTAATCTTACTTCATCTTTTTTTGCTTGATCAAATGATTGAAGTATGAATTTTGTATGAAATGAAGATCTGTCTGCAGCGCTCTTCCAATTCCCAACCTCAACATCGTAGCATGGTACTACATTTACTCGTGTATGCTCTATTTCTGCCTCAACATAGGGATGTTCTGAATATCTTACATATGGTTTGAACTTTTTTAGAGAATCAAAACCAATGGTTTTTCCAATGGACTCAAATGTTTTTTCATCTGTGTCTTTTTTTAGCTTAACAAAAATATCCAAATCTACTTCTCCTGACAACCAAGTTCCCTTGGCATAAGATCCTCCAATCTCTACACTAGTAACTTCAGAAAACTTTCCTGCTTGTTGTTTTACTAATTGAATTGCCTGTTCAGAAATTTTCTTTATCTTTTCTTGTTCTTTTTCAATAGGTGTAGAAATTTTTCTTGCTTGCTCTAATACTTTCATTGTTTTGCTTTTACCACCTGTAAATCAGAGTATATAGGTCCAGTTGGTGTTAAGATACTTTTCTTAAACTTTAACTCAGAAATAGTCTCATGGCCAATCTCAACTGATCTAAACTTGCTTAACTCATGAGAAATATCATTAGTTCCGTTCTTGATTCTAAATATAGTCAAATGTGGTTTGAATGGCCTGTCACTTCTAAATCCCAAGGGACGCAGCTTTTCTTCAACTTGCACAGCAAGCTCAACAAGACTTTTTGCAGCATCCTTATCGATACCAATCCATACAACACGCGGAAACCTAGTATTTGGAAAAGCACCAACATCAACCAATTTCATTTCTATTGGATTAAAAGAAACAGAACTCAATAATTCCATTATTTTTTGAGCCATATCATCTGGTATCTCGCCTAAGAAAAGTAATGTAAAATGCATGTTTTCCTTGCTAACTGGTTTTGCCTTAATTTTAATCTCTGATTGTAACTTTTCTATAGCATTTAATGTCGATTCGTTACTAATCTCTACAGCAACAAAAGTTCGCATTACAAAATTTTTGGGCGTGTGTTTATATGATTTCCGGTAGCTTCATAGATTAGAAATCAGAGTTGGCAAACATGGTAAAACTAATTGTCTGCCTTACAGGCATGCCAGGAGCTGGCAAATCTACAATAGCTGATGGCCTAAAGGAAAAAGGATTTGAAAAGATAACAATGGGAGACGCTGTACGGGCAGAAGCTGTCAGGCGAAAGATCGAACCAACAGGTACGAACCTTGGCAAACTCATGCTTGAACTACGTGAAAAAAATGGATCAGGCGCAGTTGCCGAGTTGATAAAAGATCAAATCGCTAATTCGAAATCTAATGTGATACTAATTGATGGTGTACGATCTATTGCAGAAGTTAATGTGTTAAAAAAATTTGGAACCGTTAAAATTCTTGCAATTCATGCCTCATCAGATACGAGATTCAAATTTCTATCTGATAGGGGAAGATCTGATGCGCCTGCAGATCGTCAAGACTTTGTTAAGCGTGATTCTAGGGAGATGGGAGTAGGCATGAGTGATTCTATTGTACTTGCAGACGAAACTATCTCTAACAATAACTTGACAATTCCACAACTAATCGATTCTGCTTACAGTATCATAAAAGGTTGGATAAAGTGAAAGTTCCACAAATTACATGCAAAATAGAAGCATATGCTGCAGTTAATCCTTCAGAGGATCCAGAAAAAGTGCAACAAGCAATTTCTAATGTATTACAAGACATGAATTACAAATATGAAAATGGAAGCATCAAAGGTTTAGCAAATGATTTACAACCTCTATCCAAAATTTATGATACTATTAAATCTCGCAAATCTACAAAAACATACAGGCGTCAGATGCGATATAATTTACAAGGAGACACTACTTGGTTTTATCTGAACAAACAAGCTGCATTTGTAAATGTAATTGCATTATGTGAAGAAGCTGAAGAATCACCTCTAGGTCCAATCAAAATATTATTGCATTCTAAAAACATTGAAAAAATAATGGAATGGCTTGTGCCGGATTTCGTAGAGTAATCTTAAGCAAAGGATCAGCTTTTTACCACATTTAATCAACTAGTGTACATTACCGCTTTTTTATCAATACAAACAGACTCTGTACTGTTTGATAGGCAAGCTAATCATATTTGGAGTAATAGCAGCAGTAGCAGCAATATTTCTAATACCTGAAGTCTCAACTATTATACCTAATTTTCTATCACTTGAGGCAATATCAGAAAAAGGAACAACTGACTCAGGCAAGGACACAACCTTAGATGTAATAAACTCACAAAATGAGATACAGCCGTTAGATTTAGATCTAGACCTAAAATACGTAAACAAGCAATTCTATACAGGTCAGGTATTTGAGAAATCTGATGAAAAATGCAAAGTATCAGTACCTGGTCTTGCAGAAACAGTAAATGGCAAAAAGGAACTTACACATATTCTTGATGTAAAAGACTGTCCGTATGAAGTCAACGAACCAGTAAAAATTACAAAACTTGACGCCAAAGACGACATTCCGATACCTGTAATCTCTACCAGTTCAATCATTATAGATCCGTATTCTACACCAGAGTATGTTGGCATTATACAGCTAACATCAACACACAAGGGAAGCGATGTGATGTTAAACTATAACGATGCTTTAGGAAATACCATTGGCGTAGTTGTTACATTAAAAAATTCTGACAGGGAGATATTTTCAGGTCAGTTTACATCATCAAAATTTGAAACTCTAGTTAACGATGTTCCAAATACACCACACATGATAGAAATGACAATAGAACATTCTGTATATGGAACACTTCATGCTTCAGTGTATGCACCTGCAGATGCCCAAGACTCTATAATCTCTGGAGTCTTTACTGAATCAAATTGATCTAATTCCAATTTTTACTTGTTAGGTTCTAAAACAATCGCGTTTATTCTAGTTAGTATTACATGAACAAGATAGTTTTATCATATATCATATGAAGTTTTTACTATATTCTTGTATCTTTTACTTATTAAATCTTATTTTACAGTTTATTAAACTATATATTTATATATAAAACTACACTATACTAAACCATGAAGAAAGATGGTGATTCAGAACTTTCAGTGGCAAATATGATCTGGATAGCCATTGCCTTACTTCACGTAGAAAATAAGGAAAAAGATGTCTTTCAAGTAAAACAGATTTTTCAAAAAGCAAAAGATCTTGGCTTATCGCATGCTGTCGATGAAACATTGATGATGCATATTTCATTACACTGTGTAGCTAATGCTAAAGCTCAGCCAAACACGCACAGAAAACTTTTCAGAATAGCATCTGGCTGGTACAGGCTTTACAGACCCGGTGATCCATATGATCCTAGTAGAGAAAAAGGACGTACAGCACCACTAGCTGAAGAAATACCGCAGGAATACAGCTATCTAATAGAGTGGTACAATAATGAATATTCTAAAAAACAGAGTTCATTTGTACAAGAATCAAAAGATCTAAGTCATGCTGTATTTGCAAAAATAGAAAATGCTAAGACTCTAACATTACCAGATGACATTTGCAACTTTTTACAGGTTGATGATGGAGACTACCTTGCTTTTATCATGAAAGCAAAGGGAGAAGTCTTGTTAAAAAAAGCTAGAATGAAACTAGAGATCTAAAAGAAACGATTTAGCGTTACTGCGTTACTTCAACTAACTTCTTTCGAGACTTTTCTCCCGCTATAATTTTTACTTTGGATTTGTCTACATCAAAATATTTTGCAAGTTTCTTAATCATCTCTTTATTGGCCTCACCCTTTTCTAGTTTAGCTTTTATCCCAATTGTTATTTCGTCATTATTTACTTCAACAAAGTCTTTATGAAATGTGACTGAAACTTTGTAGATCATCTCTGTTTTTGAACTATTGAGACAAGATCAGGAAGTGCTTTTGCCGAAGTTGCTCTCATAGAAAGGTTCATGCTATGTGACATTGGAGTCTCTTCAGGATTTACCTCAATCATGAGAGCACCATTTTGTTTTGCATATGCTGGTAGCAGGTTTGCAGGAGATACAGTTAGTGAGGTTCCTGCAACAACCATCACATCACACTGACTTGCCTGTATCATTGCCTCTCCCCAGACATCTTGTGGAAGCGGTTCGCCAAACCATACAACATCAGGTCTTAGGATATTTCCACATTTGCAACGTGGTGGAACTTCTGAAAAACTAATTATTTTATCCTTGAACTCACACACTGTACATTTTATCGTGATAATACTTCCATGTAATTCCAAAACATTTTTGCTTCCTGCTCTTTGATGCAATCCATCTATATTCTGAGTCAAGACCCAGACTTCTTTGTACTTGGCAAGATCGGCAATTGCTGCATGTCCTGCGTTTGGCTTTGCAGCAAGAATGTTTTTTCTTCTGTCTTCATACCACTCCCAGACAAGTTTTGGGTTTTGATAAAAAGCTTCTATTGTTGCAAGCTGCATTGGATCGTATTTTCTCCATAAACCATCATTTCCTCTAAAGGTTGGAATTCCACTTTCTTGTGATATCCCTGCACCAGTAACAAAGACAATTTTTTTGGCTTGTTGTACTTTGTCTGCTACTGATTCAAACATCTTATTTGATCTCTATTTCTAAAAGATCCTCTGCTGCAATTACAGAATCATGAATAGTTTTTGCTTCTTTTAGTAATGGTTCTGTATCATCATATCTAGTCGAAAAATGAGTCAAGATCAAGTTTGAGACCTTGGCATTTCTTGCAAGCTGTGCAGCTTCTTTAGCAGTAGAGTGATAGTAGTCTGATGCTTTCTCTTTTAGCTCATCTGCATATGATGAATCAAAAGTGAGATAGTCACATTCTCTGAAAAATTCTTCAAGTTTTTTTGTTGGTCTTGTATCACCTGAAATTCCTATCTTTTTACCACGCCTTTTTTCTCCCATCACATCTGATGGTTTGATCAGTTTATCGCCTACTTTGACTTCTTTTCCACTTTGAAGTTCATGCCAGATCTTTCCTTCTGGTACGCCAAGTGATTTTGCTTTTTCTGGATAGAATTTACCAGGCTTTTCTTTTTCTTGCAAAACGTAAGAATATGCAGGAATAGAATGCATTGCTTCACATGCATGTACTGTGTAAGTCGTATCATCAAGAACCAGTCCCTCTTTAATGGTTGTAATCTTAACAGGAAATGTTAGGCCAAAATTTAGTATCTTCAGATTTGCTGCCAAAAAATCTTCTATGCCTTTTGGACCATAGATCTCCATTGACTCTGTTCTGTTTTGTAATGACATTGTCTGCAACAATCCTAAAATACCAACACAATGGTCTCCATGCAAATGAGTCACAAACATTTTCATTTTTTTATTCCATCCAAGCTTTGATTTATGAAATGCAACCTGAGCTCCTTCTCCTGCGTCAAACATGAGGATCTCCTTTTCTAAAACTAGACAGATGCATGTCATGCTCCTGTTTTCTGTTGGCTGTGCAGCCGATGTACCCAAGAATATTAATTTCATTTTAACAAGATTATCCTAGTCAGGCTTTTGTGCCTATAAATTTCGTATCTTTTAGCTTGTTTTAACTCTATTTGGTCTACCAATTCCTTTTTGCACATGAGAGCAAGCTTTGTTTTCTTTGGAATAGTGGATACAAAATCATGAATTAGCTTCTTTGGAGATTCAGATGATTTTGATGATATTCCATATGGCAGGTCAGTCACTATTCCATCAAAGCTGATCTTTTTGATGTGTTCGTATCTACTATTGATTATTTTGGAATGATATCCATTTGCAGCTAGATTCTTTTTTGTTACATCACACATTTTTTTGTCAAAATCAATTCCTATGGATTTGATTCCCATCGATTCAGCTTCCAAAAGTATGGTTCCAGTTCCACAGAACGGATCGCACAAGGTTTCTTTTTCATTTAATCCTGATAGGTTTACCATTGCTCTACTAAGCTTCCAGTTTAGCTCAAAGGGTGATTTAATTACCTTCTTTGGTCTTTTTTGTGGTAGGATTCTGGTAGAATAACCAAGATAGTTCTGGTTATCAGTAAAAATAAGATAAACTGTAAGTGCTGGATTTGATAGAGAAACTCTGGCTCCAGAAGCTTGCTTGATTGTAGCACCAACTGTCTTTTCTATACCGGAAAGATCTATTCTTTTTGATGAAAGATTGATTGCCTTGCATGCAAACGTATCAGATTTGTGTAATAGTATAAGATCAATCTCTAAGAACAAGTCAGAGAATGTATCCACGATTTTTCCTGCAGTTCTTACAAAAGTAGCTCGCCGAGCTATCTTATCCCATGATACATTGGAATTTGTTATGACAAGCTTGGGACCTGTCTCATAAGACGTGTTTTTATCGTAGCTTTTTGAGATGGCAACAATCTCGTCTTTAGCTAGTTCTACATTTTCGCCTGAAACTACAAAAAAGCTCTGCATTAGACAATTGCCTTGGCTATTATTGGTGAGACATCTACAATTGAAGTCTTACCCGGAATTGTGTTTGTACTGACAATTTTTAACACTCCAGCTTTTTTGATTCTTTTTTCAGCACCTCCTATCAATAATGCATGTGTACAAGCTGCGTAGATGTTCCTACACTTTTGTTTTTTTAGAAACTCGGCAGCCTTTACTATGCTTCCTCCAGTGCTTATCATATCATCCACCAGAATCAGATCTCGCCCAACCACTTGCTTTTGGTTTTTTGATTTAATCTCAACTTTACCAGTCTTTCTGTCTCTTTGTTTTTTTAATGCGATAAATCTAGTGCCAAAAAGTTTTGCAAAGTTTCTAGCTCTTGTGATTCCACCAAGATCAGGAGAAACTACAAGTGGATCCTTTAGCTTTAATTTTTTGAAATATTTGGAAAGCTCAGAAATTGCGCTTACATTTGTTGCTGAAATCTTAAAATGATTTAGTGCCATCTTACTGTGTATGTCAACTACAATGACTTTGGTTGCACCAGCAGCTTTCAACATGTTTGCAACAACAGACATTGTTATCACTTCTCCTGGAAGAAATTCCTTATCCTGTCTTGCGTACCCAAGATATGGAATTACTGCATAAACTTGAGGTGAGTATTTTCTTGCCTTTGAGACAAGTGAGAGTACTTGGATTAGATTAGAGTCAACAGGAGGATAGGTTGACTGGACCACTACTATTTTGCCATTTTTTGGCTTGCCATAAACAGTAATCTTGCTTTCTCCATCTGGAAAGATTCTTAGCTCTGATTTTAGATATGTCCCTTTGAGCTTTGCAGCTATCTTTTTTGCAAGGTCTTCTGAAGCTTTTCCCCCTATTACTGTAAAATTGCTCAACAAATGTCATCGAGCCAAGTGCTATTCTTAAGTTTTGAGCTTGATTTTGGGAGTATGTGAATAGTATGTACATAGTATGTGTTGATGTATGTATAGTGTATGTGCATTGTTTTATGTAATGCGAGGAATGGATAACAAAGATTCAGCTCAAAAGCTAATTGACGCTTATAGAATACACTACAATTTCATTAGAGAACATGGAAGTATCAAGAAAACACCAGCTGAACAAGCAGGAATCAAGCTTGAGCTAGGACAAAACAAAATAGAGAATTTAATTAAACTAGCATCTAAATTATCATAAGTTGTACGAAAAACATCCCGTATTTGAAGAACCAGAAAACAAGGATGGAAAAATATGGCGATATATCGATTTTACAAAATTCGCAAATATGGTAGATAGAAACTCACTCTTTTTTGTAAAAGCTAGTAAATTGAGAGATCCGTATGAAGGAACTATACCAGAATATAATGATCAGATTAGACGTTCTGTCTATGAATCTCAAAAACAGAATTTTAAAGATAATAATCAATTTGAACAATTTCTTCAATCTACACCTAAATCACTTAGAGCTACTTACAAACAACATAAAGAAACCATGCTCATCAATAGCTGGCATGAAAATGAATACGAATCAGCTTCCATGTGGCAATTATATTCGCAAGGCAATTCAGGAATAGCCATTCAATCTACATTCAAAAAATTATGTGATTGTTTCAATAATAACACGGAAGATAAAATTTGGATTGGTAAAGTGAAATATCTTGATTTTAAGAAAGAATGGATGAATGAGGGCAATATTTTTGATCCATTTATTATTAAAAGAAAATCATTCAGCTCTGAGATAGAAATAAGAGCACTTACTGTTCATCCTGAAGATCCTATTTCAACTCAAAAAGGTCAGAAACAAGATCGATTAACAGAAAATGGTATGTATGTACTTGCTGATCTTGAGATATTAATAGAGAAAATCTACGTTTCACCCTTTGCCCAAAATTGGGTTACAGAAACCATTCGATCTGTTGCTACTAGATTTCATCTGAATAAAGAAATAATTCAGTCTGATCTTTATTCATTAGACTAAACCCCGAAATTGAACAGAGTCGTAAAACGCAAGTCTTATTACTTAAATGCCAAAAATCAGGTACAAAACTAAGAAATTAAGCTATAACGCAACCATACCATTGGATCTAGTTTTTTCAG
>Ga0247727_10011455_pt1 | contig 15475 bp, 16 predicted proteins | sample WisWelCaveWW1625_FD_202498 | JGI IMG/M metagenome (GOLD analysis project Ga0247727, IMG submission 202498) | Biofilm microbial communities from Wishing Well Cave, Virginia, United States - WW16-25 | ecosystem: Environmental > Aquatic > Deep subsurface > Groundwater > Cave microbial mat | place...
ATTGCTTTCTACCCGGTACTCGTAGAACGCCTCCCTGGGCAGAGCCTGCCCCACACGCCATTCCGTGGGGTTACCGACAGTCAGTAAGTATAGATAGCTTCTCCCCTCCCGTCAAGCCCCCCGCCACCCCTTTTTTCCAGACCCCTGTGCATATCCACCACGCCCTGTGGAAAACAATGGGCGTTGACGTATCCACTGCTCGCTCCTATGATGCCGCCGCCAGCCAGATTCACTCCACGGAAGAGGACGCCAGCGTTGGGAACAGCAGCGCAGTTCGTGCCGGACTTCGCCTACCAGGCACCGGGTGGGGCGTGGCAGCGCCAACCCCGAGTACACCTACGACGGCGACGGGCAGCGGCAGGCAGTTCTCTACCAACATGAAATGTAGTACAAAATACGTTGACAGGTAATCGCTCGGAGTCTTGCAGTGACACTTGAATTAGAAAACGTAAGAGTAGACGAGCTTTTTCCCAGCACCGTACTCAGCTATGTGTGGCCGGATAGTGAACGTTTAAACCTAGACTTGCGTAGCTTAATCCTGGCAAAGGAAAAGGAATCCGGCGGGATTCAGACCTCAAACGCAGGCGGCTGGCACTCTGAAAAAGATCTTCAGGATTGGGACTCAGACTGTGTCCGCGTCCTCTGCTCTCGCATCGTCTTGTTCTGCCAAGAAACTGTGAGACGAATTATCGGCACGGGCGAAGGCAAGTTTCTCGAGAACTGGCGTGTTCAGGCGTGGGCAAACATCAGCAGATCCGGAAATTACAATAAACTGCATCACCACTCCCGAAATCTTAACTTGTGGAGCGGCGTCTACTATGTCGATCTCGGAGATGATGGGACAAAGAATTTCAAACCAGCTCGAATCATTTTTGCCGATCAAAATCGCGTTGAAGCGAATGACCGCCCAGAGCTTGCTGTTCGCTTTGCAGTGCGGCCAGAACCTGGTCTGATGCTATCCTTCCCGAGTTCGCTCGCACATCGCGTCGAGGCGCACGACGGAAGGCGTGAAAGAATCACCGTAGCATTCAATCTTCGCCACGAACTCTTTACGACCCTCGCTTACACAATAGAGGAAAAGAAGGCGCTGAAGGCTCAGAAAGCGCTCGGAGCAAACCACCCAGGCAACTATGGGTAGTTCACAGGCACACCGCCCGTCCCCAGCTAGCTGATTTATCTTTCTTATTCTTCACACCCGCTGGTGCAGTCGGCTCGTGCTTCCACCGGCCACAGTTTTTCGTCCAGACCGCCAAAGAACTGCGCTGTAAAGGCGCGAGTATCGAGATAAATGGAAGGAGCAGCCACTTCAAAGGGTTGGTGGTGGACAAACCTGCCGAGGTAACTTTCACAGAAGACGCGGTAGTCCTTCGTGAACAAGAGGAATGAATGCCACATTCGATCAATGGGCTCTGACGTGATCTTCCGGCCTGGCTTTACCGCACAGACAACCATAAACTGCTTCAAACCCTCGAACGCCCGTTCTGCCTCTTCCATTGTCGCACTATTGTCTGCCGCATATCGCTGAAGGAGTCGGTCATGTCGATATCCAAGGATCTCTCCCAAAGGCTTGGGCAGTTGTCTCTCAATCGCAGTCTCCATCTCTCCTCCTTGCTGTGATTTGCTGAATGCTGTTCGGACGTTGCCGGTCATGCGGGATTATCGAATACAAATAGGTCGACAGTCAACCATAGCAGCCAACAGGGGGCTCTGTCCAGCAATTCTGTTGAAAGGGTCGAGTTGGGTGCTCCGGGGCATAGATCCTCAGGCATGCATACATTCGGCGGCCAGCAGGAAACAGCCGAGCACCTGCTCGCTGTGGGCGGCATTGACGCAGCCCGGAAAGCGGCCCAGGTAACGGCGCAGGTGGCGAAAGAAGCCTTCGGCCAGATTGCTGGTGCGTAAGCGGTGCCGCCAGAGCGGCGGGAAGCGCAGATAGGCCAGTACGCGATGCAGCTCCTGGCGAAACTTGTCGACCATATGGGGTGCCCAGGACCGCCAGCGGGTGCAGAAGCGGCGCGCCCAGCGACGCAGCTCGCCCCTGTCCAGCGCGTCCCACAGATGCCAGAACTCGCGGCGGAAGCGGCGGCGCTGGATACCCGGCAGCGCCGGAGTAAGTGCTTCCAGGTTGCGGAACCAGTGTGCCAGGCACAACTGATGTTCGGCGGCGGGATACACCGTGGCCAGGGCACTGGTCACGGCGGGCTCCCCGTCGCTGACTATCAGTTGCACCTGCTGGAGTCCCCGCTGCCACAGCCGGGTGAACAACTCCTCGTAGGCCGCCGTGGTTTCCTGCGGGGCCGCCCGCCAGTCCAGCACCGTGAACGAGCCGTTGGGCCGCACGCCCACGGCTACCAGCAGCACTCCGCAGCGCGGCTGGCCGGCCGCTTGGCGCCGTTAGCGCAGATGAATTCCGTCCACCACCAAGGCCACGTGCTGGCCCACGCGCAAGGGGGTGGTGCGCCGTTGCTCGATCTGGCCCACCGCCTGCCGCACCTGGTCGCCGCGCGGCGAGACGCCGATCTTGCGCCACTGCTTCAACTGGCCCAAGCTGTCGGCCATCTCCGCGGTCACGCCCACCCCCCATGCCTATCTGCACTTGGTTCCCGGCACCATCGCCAGTCCCCAGGTGATTTGTTTCGTCCGCCATCTGCTGCGGTGGATTCCCGGGCCGGTCTTTTTGTTCTGGGACGGCTGCAACCCGCATCGCTCCCGGAAGACCCGCCGGGCTTTGGCCGCTTACCGCGACCGTCTGCGGGTCTATCGCTTGCCCGCCTACGCTCCGGAACTCAACCCCGACGAGTGGCTGTGGGCTTGGCTCAAACAACATGCCCTGCGCGGCCTGTGCCCGCCCAACTTGACCGTTCTGCAGAGCAGCATCCGCAGCGCCGTCCGCCGGCTCCGACAGCGACCCGACATCATCCGTTCGTTCTTCCAAGCCTGCCCTCTCTCTTTTTGACCCCAATATCAATCTATCCGTACAGAGGGCTTTAGTTGGAAATGGGCAGACACCGGGGAAGTCGGGTGCCAGACGTGGAACCACCCGGCGCTGGTGGGCGAGGTCCTGGTGGTCCGCAATAGCCAGTCCGATCACAGGTTTAGACCCGCTGAGTCAGCTATTATGTTTTACGAGTACATGGGAATGGCTTCGGCCCCTGGAATACCAGCAGAAAGAAAGCAGTCATTATTGGAAAAAGCCCTCGAAACGCTAAAAGATATGAAAGAGTATGCCAAAAAACTTAATGCGGACGGCCGCAAGAAGTGGGACAAGATCATCAAGGACGCCGAAAAGTGGCTTCAGGACATATGAAAAGCGGCCCAGGGACACTTCCTGATCGGCTCATCCGAGCCTACTGCGAAATTACAGGCTGCGACCCTGAAGAAGTTCGCCGACGAATACAAAAATCAACCAGAACGAGCGCGCGCGTGCAGCGCGATCTATGGGAGGCGTTTGAAAAGCTGTCCACCGAATCGTCCCGTCGGGTGTTGATTCAACTTTGCTCTCTTCTAGCAGGTATTAGGGCGGCGGGGGACACGCATCGGAATCAACTTCGCGAAGTCAAACACATGGCGGCCCGGAAAGAGTACGAGAAGCTCCTGTCTTTGACCTACTCCATGGAAGTAAATAGTAAAATGATGTTGGAACACGCGCAAGACTTAGCAAAGATATGGCGTCCGCTTCGGGATGCAATAAGAAAACTGCGGCGTTTGCGGCCAAAAAAGACAAAAAAGAATAGTTGAGGAAGGTGGCGCGTGGAAAGCTTGCCGTCGACGTATGTCGAGACGCAGCTGACAGCACCGCTCAAGTCCCCGAGCTGCGTTTAACAATCATTTGTGTTCAACTGATGAATGGCAGACACCGGGGGCTCCTGTGGCAGCGTCCCTACACTGAAGAATCGAGGATTTCGCGGACCTTGCGCGCCAGGGCGTCGCACGTGAAGGGTTTCTGCAAGAAATGCGTGCCGGGTTTGAGCACCCCGTGGTGGCCCAGCGCGTCGTCGGTATGCCCGGGTACAAACAGCACGCGCATTCCGGGCCGCCGCAAAATCCTTGGGAATTTACCAGGTTTGGTACTATTGCCACGGCCCGTTTTTTCAGCTAGGGTCGGCAGATTATGGCTCCCCAGACAGAACTCGAAACGCAAGAATCAGCAGACCGTAGGCGAAGCGACCGCGTGTTTGTCCCCGTGCCCCTGGTGGTTTCGGGCCAGGCAGAGGACGGCACCGCGTTTGAGGAAGAAACGCACACCTTGCGCGTCAACGAGACCGGAGCGCTGATCGGGCTGGCCGCGCACGTGGCGGTGGGCCAGCGCCTGACTCTGCGCAACCGCAAGTCGGACCGCGCGCAGGCGTGTCACGTCGCCAATGTCTCCCCCACTGGACAACGAAAGGCCGAAGTTGGTGTAGAATTCACCGGCGCCGCCCCCGGCTTCTGGGGCGCGTAACACCCCGCGGTCATAAATCTCTCGACCCGTCCCCGAGAACAGGAGTGAGGTGTGAAAACCAAACATCATTTTTGTGGGTGGGGCCATGTGTGCGCGCTTGCGGCGCTGGCCGAAGCCCTGCTGCGGAACGCACGCCGTCAGGAAGCTGCCGCGAAGCTGGCCCAGGGATTGCCCAAGGGTAATGGGGACACGGAACTCACGCTTCGCGCCGCGCGCGTGCTTCTTGAACTCGGCGAATATGAACAGGCCCGGAAAATTCTGGCCCCAGCTCTGACTTGCTCGCAGGCGCTCTCCCCGGCCGACCGCCGCCTGGCAGAAGTTTTGGCCTCCGCATTGAAACCGTAACGCCCATCCCCAAGGTTTGCGCCCGCGCTGCGGTTGCGCATTGGCAGAACATCTCACCGCAGAGACCGCCGGGGAATTTTTCTAGAACCGGAAGAGATAGGACACTTTTACGAAAAACCCTTTGGCGTCGTTGCGGAAGCGCGTGTCGCGGATGAACTTGCTCCGGCAGCCGGACGCCGCGTCCGCCGGGTCATTCGGATCGCAGGGGACGATATTCTGATTCTGCAGATTGGAGTTGTATCCGACGTAGACGGCCGTGCCGGGGTGCACCAGGTAGGTAATCAGAAAATCGGCGTTGAAATTTTTCTCCGTCTCCAGCGTGGTGTGCGTCTGGTTGGCCAGCAGGGCGTCGTACTCGAAGATGAGGCGCAGCGAGAGCTCGCGCGTGAACTGCCAGTTCCACTTCGAGCGGACGATGTGGTTATTGAAAATGCTCTCGCGGCTGGCCCGCTCTTTCAGCCGGAAGAACAAGTAACTATTGTCGATGCGCAGGGCCGTGAACGGACGCAGGATGAGCGCCGCCTCCATCTGTGAACGATCGGCGAGTTCCGGCTCCAGTCCGGGGGCGGGGTCCGTGTTGATGCGCTGGCCCCAGATGTATTCCACATCGAAGCCCACTTTGCGGAAATAGTCGCTGCGGAAACTGATCTCGGAGTTGTCGCGGCGGTACACGCGCGTCTGCGTAATGCCCGGGGCATCGCCGGGCCGCAGGAATTCGTACTCCGGAAAGAATCCGAGCCCGAACCCCGTTTGTCCGCGGAATTCGAAGTTCATCATCATCCGGAATTCGTTCCCCAGCCGCTGCCCGCTGTGGTCCCAGAGGTGTTCCTGTCCAAAGCGCGGGCCCCAGGAGATGAGGTGCTTGCCTTCGGGACGCCAGTTCCAGCTCACGGATTGTTCGATCCGCCGGATGTCAGGTCGCGGCAGAAAGCCGGTGAGCGTGCGGAAGCCGGTCGCGCGGTCCGTGTACCGCGCGTTGAAGCCCAACTGGCGGCCGCGGCGGTTCAGGATGGCGTCGTAGGCGGGCCCGGCCAGGTAATTCCCCGCGGCGTCGCGCGTGGCGCTGGCCGCGGCCTGATACTGCGCCGTCCAGGTGGGCGACAGCTTGAACCGCCCGTCCACCCCGCCCACTCGGTTGTACGCGCCGCGGTATTCGCGGTCGGTGAAAATGATGCCGATACTGGACTCCTGGAAGATGTCGCGGCTCACCCGCAGCACGCCGAACAGTGCTGTGCTGTCCGCCAGGGGATCATTGGAAGGAACCCGCTTGCCCGGCGACTGGTCGTCCACCAGCAGCGCGCCGATGGTCGTGCGGCCCACTTTGCCGGTCAGCCGCGCGCCGATGCGCGGGTCGGCAATGCGCCGGGTGAACACCAGATTATTCGGGGTGCGAAAAAAGCTCGCGTTCTCCAGGAAGAAGGGGCGCTTCTCTGGGAAGAACACTTCGAACCGCTCGTTGGCGGTGATCTGCGGCTCGTCGGACTCCACCTGTCCGAAATCGGGGTTGGCGGTAATGTCCAGCGCCAGGCTGTCTTTGAGCACAAACTTGGCGTCCAGGCCGGCATTGCCGTCAAAGGGGTCCTTGTTGTAGCGCGGCTCGAGCGGGTCGCGCGCATCGGGCGCGCGGAACGAGCGGAACGACCCGTAGGGCACAAACTGCATGTTGCGTCCGGGGGAAATTTTTTGCAGGCCGTTGAGCTCCGCCGCCTGGTTGAAGTATCCGGAAATGCGCGCCGAAAAATGCGGCCAGAAGGTGACTTCGTTGTTCCGCGGGATGTCGCGGTTCAGCAGGATGCCCCAGGTCTGCTGTTCGGCGGGCGAAAAGCGCAGACTTTTGAACGGCAGCGCGATCCACACCACGAAGCCGCGTCCGGTGATGCGCCCCTCGGAGTGCCACACGGTGTCGAAGGAAGAATCAAACCCGCCGTTCTCGCTGAACAGCGCGTCCCACTGGATGCCGTAGGCGTTGGCCTGGAAAACGAATCCCCGCCGCAGGTCGCGGAAGGTGTCCAGCGAGACGGACACGGTGTCGTCAATCCCGTCGCCGCGGTCGCTCACGAACTGTTCGCGCGAGACCATCCGCGCGCGCAGCCGGTGCGGCTCGCTGTCAAAGCAGATGAACACCACATAGAGGTTTTTGTCGTCGTAGCCCAGATACGCCTCGGTCCGCTGGCTCGAGGGCTGCCCGTCGCTCGGGCGATTCTGCAAGAACTGGTCCACCTTCGCCAGCCGGCCTTCCACCGCGGGCGAAGGTTTCATATCCAGGAAATCTTCGATGTTCGGGGCGCGGTCCACGCGCGGGATGGTCAGCGGAGATGGAACCGGACGCGCCCCGCGCGGTCCGGCAAACACGCCGCTGCTCGCCAGGAATCCGGCAAGCAGCCCGGCCACGGCCACCCGATAAACCGTTGATTGTAAATAGCTTATGATTTGGCGCCCGCCCATGCTGCTTCATTGGACGCTCGGCCTGCGGCCGCGTTTCAATCGCCGCAGCCTCCAGCGGCCTCATCCACCCCGCAGGAGGATAGCGTAATCCGTACTGGAATGCGGCGCAAGAATTGCGAACCTTTTTCCAGGCGCTGCGTCTAATAGGACGTGAACGGGATATTCCAAATTCGAGGGCTGGCTCAGAATCTCCGCTACAGCCGCAGGATTCGACGCGGCGCGCTGGTTCTTGCTGTGCTGCTGCTCGCGCCACAGATGCTCCGGGTTGGCGCGGATGACGGCCGCAGCACAGGTGCAGGCTTTGCCGCTGCCTATGAATTCATCGGCCACAGCCTGGCCGAGCACTACGACCGCGCCGCGCGTCTGGTGGGGAATGTCCGCCTGGCTTGGCAGCTTTATCATCTGAGCGGAACGGCGAGCGGGAAGGGCCGAGAGGGCAATGCGGCGGTGCCGCTTGCACCGCAGCTCCCTCAACTCGAGTTGTGCAGTGAGTCGGAAACAGCGGAGGCCGTTGCGAAATCGGCGAAAGCCAGTGCCGTGGCCGGCAAGATCCGCAAGGCTCTGGCGCGTCAAGTGAAAGTTCGCGAGCGCGCCACGCAGATTTCCGCGGTGGTCAGCATCGTGAAACTCGCCCGCAGCTAGTTTTTCTTCTCCACCTTAATCTCGATCTCCTCCTCCGGCAGGTCAAGGGCTTTGCGCGCCGGAGCTTCGCCGCGGCCGGTTTGGTGTTCAGCGAACCAGTTTGTTAAGATGACGCCGTGTCTGACCCTGACCGCAATCGCCGCCTGGATCCTCGCGTCAGCGACGGCATCATCCGCGTCGAGTATGTGGCCCCCGGGCCGAGAGTGCGCGACCTTTCCCTGACCGGCATCTACCTGGTGGACTCGAGGACCCTGCAACGCGGCCAGCCCATCGATCTGCTGCTCCGCCTGGGAGATGCAGAACCCATCCAGATCCAGGGCATGGTGCGGCGTGTGGACCCCGGCGAGGGCATGGCCGTCGAATTCATCCAGGTGGACACCGCCGGACGCAGGCGCATCAAGGAATTCATCTCTCGTGCCCATCCGGAAAAAATCTCCCCGGCCGGCAAAGACGCTCTCGAGTAGGCTCCCCCGCGCCGGCCCCGCCTATTCCCGCTGCAATTGAAATGTGCGCCGCAGCCGCCGGTCCACCATCCGGTCGGTGAGCAGGCGTTTGGCCAGGCTGGCGATTGCCGCGGTGCGCGTCACCGTGTACCTGGCCTTCGGCGGCGTATCTCGCAGGGCGCGCAGCACCACGCGGGCGCAGTCTTCCGGTGTGTCTGCCACACCCTGGCGGTCCAGACTCTTCCGCGCCTGTTCGTAACTCCTGTACACCCGGGCGTACGGGCTGTTCGGGTTTTTGAAGTACGCGTAGGAGTGCTCCCGCGCCGCGCCCTGGAACCCCGTGGGAATATAGCCGGGCTCGATCAATACCACCTCGATGCCGAACGGGTACAGCTCCAGCCGCAGCGCGTCGGTCATTCCTTCCAGCGCGAATTTGCTCCCGCTGTAGGGCCCGAAAAGCGGCAGGGAAAATTTCCCGGCGATGGAGCTCATATTCACAATCCGCCCGCGGCCCCGCTGGCGCATCCCGGGAAGCACGCGCTGGGTGACGCGCACCACGCCGAAAAAATTGGTCTCAAACTGCTGCCGCAGGTCCTGCATCGAAATCTCTTCCATCACCACGTAGTAGCCGAGGCCGGCATTGTTGATCAGCACGTCGATGCCGCCGGCCGCGGCCAGCACTTCGGCAACGCTGCGCTCCACGCTGGCGTCGTCGCACACGTCCATCTCCACCACGCGGATCGCCAGGTTTTCCGTGCGCGCTTCTTCTTCGAGCTGCCCCCGCCGCTCCGCGTTGCGCCCGGTCGCAAACACGCGATATCCTTCGCGCGCCAGCAGCAGAGCTATGGCCTTGCCCAGGCCGTCTGTGCCCCCGGTGATGAGCACCGTTCCCGTATCCGTTTTCTGCGCCATACTCCCTCCGAACGGGTTTCAAGCTACCGCAACTGTTCTGGGAAGGCCAGCGAGTTGCTTCTCTGCGCCCGGAGCGTAGAATTGCGCGCAGAGGCCAGCGATGTTTTTACTCCCAGTCACGCTGCCCGTCATACTCCTGCTGGCCTGCGCTTCAGCTTTTGCGCAGGCACCCCCTCCGCAGGAACCGCAAACTCCGCCCAAGAAAAAAGCCAAGCGGGTGTGGACTACCGACGATATGAAGGGCGGGGCAGGCAAGGGCGTCAGCACCGTGGGCGGAGGTGGCGGCGGAAGCGGCGGCGCAGAGAGCGACAACAGCAACGACATGTTGCGCTCCATGGTCCGAGATTTCGAGCTCGCGCCGCTGCTGGTCTCCGCCGAACGCGGCAACCCCGAATCGCAGACCCAGCTCGGCATTCGCTACGCCCTGGGGGAAGGCGTCAAGGAGGATATGCAGCTCGCGCGGCAATGGTTCGAGAAGGCCGCCAAACAGGGTTTCGCGCCCGCGCAGTACGCACTCGGCGTGATGTACGAGGGCGGCGTGGGCGTCGAGCAGAATTATCAGGAAGCCGCCCGGTGGTATAACCCCGCCGCGGGGGGCGGGCACGCCTACGCGCAGTTCCGTCTGGCGCGGCTGTATTTCTTCGGCCTGGGCCTGCCGCAGAGTTTTCCCGCGGCCCTCACCTGGCTGCGTGAAGCCGCCGCGCGCGGCATTGTCCGTGCCCAGCTCCTGCTCGGGCTGATGTACGAAGAGGGCCTGGGCACGCAGCGCAATCCGTTTGAAGCCTACATCTGGCTCACCCTGGCGGGCGGCATCGAGATCGACGTCGAGTTCCGCGACAACTGGCACCGCGCCAAAGACAGCCTCACCGAAGACGGCATCGCCGAAGCCAAGCGCCGCATCGAAGCCTGGCGCGAGCGACTTCGTAAGTAGTAATCGTCCCGTTCCGCCGCCAGGGGTAGCGCGGGTTTTCAGCCTGCGCGGCTCTTCCATCCCCTCCTGGGGACTCCGCGCCTCTATGTTCTCTGTACTACTATTCCCGGAATTCTTCGCGTCCCGCGGAATTTTCTTGCTCCCGAAACTTCGGGACTCTGCGGCCTCTGTGCCTCTGCGACCTCTGTGTAATTCTGCGCTGTTTGGTTGCGGCGTCGCTTGCCCTGATACCGCAGGTGCGGGACGAAGGGCCGCGCTGTGATAGTCTTCTCCGTTTACGCCGCTGTGGAAACGCAGCCGTGCCTGCTTACGTCTTCTTAGTTTCCGAAACATGCCAAGGAGAAATCCCATGAAAACCACTCTGCGCATCTCATTGCTGGTGTGTGCCGCACTGGCGCTGGCGTATGGACCATCCGCCACGGCCCAGGATAAGCCCCGCCAGGATAAATCCTCCGCCAAAGTCGCCGCGGCCAAGTCTGCGCCCGCCGCGCAGCAGGCCGACGCGGAGTACACCGCCAAAATCCGCGAGTACACCACGGAGAAGTTTTTCCTCACTGAGCTGGTGGACCATCTCCCCGCCTCGGCCACCGTGCCCACGCCGCAGAAAGTCCTCGGCTACGTCATCGGCACGCCCAACAAGCTCACCTACACGAAAGACATCCACCGCTACTACCGCGAGCTGGCCAAAGCTTCGCCGCGCGTGAAGGTGTGGACCGCGGGCACCAGTGAAGAGGGCCGCGAGACGCTCCTGGTCTGCGTCTCCGACGAGTCCAACATCGCCCAGCTCGACAAATTGAAGCAAATTACCGCGAAGCTGGCCGACCCGCGCAAAATCTCAGACGCCGAAGCCGCGCAGCTGGTCGCCGACGGCAAGCCCTTTTACTGGCTCTCCGGCTCCATCCATTCCCCGGAGACGGGCTCGCCGGAAATGCTGATGGAGCTGGCCTATCGGATGGCCGTCGAGGAGACGCCGTTCATCCAGAACATCCGCAAGAACGCCGTGCTGCTCATCACCCCGGTTCTGGAAGTGGACGGCCGCGACCGCATGGTGGACATCTACAACTACCGCAAGGCCAACCCCGATAAGCCCGCCCCGGGACTCATCTACTGGGGCAAGTACGTGGCCCACGACAACAACCGCGACGCCATGGGCATGGCCCTGAAGCTCAGCAAAATCCAGATGCAGACTTTCCTCGACTGGCACCCGCAGGTGCTGCATGACCTGCACGAGTCCGTGCCCTTCCTCTACACCTCCACCGGCACGGGCCCCTACAACGCGTGGCTGGACCCCATCGTGGTCAACGAATGGCAGAAGCTGGCCTATCACGAAATCGAGGAGATGACCAAGCGCGGAGTGCCCGGCGTGTGGACCCACGGCTTCTACGACGGCTGGGCGCCCAACTATATGTTCTACGTCGCCAACGGCCACAACAGCATCGGCCGCTTCTACGAAACCTACGGCGGCAGCGGAGCCGATACCCGCGACCGCACCGTGCCCGCCACTTCCACCTCGCGCACGTGGTTCCGCCCCAATCCGCCGCTCCCCAAAGTGAAATGGTCGCTGCGCAACAACACCAACCTCCAGCAGAGCGGCGTCCTGCTGGCGATGAGCTATATGGCCAGCCACGCCTCCGAATTCCTGAACAATTTCTATTTGAAGTCCAAGCGCAGCGTGGCCAAGGCTGCCACCGAAGGCCCGGCGGCCTGGGTCATCCCCAACGATGGCAAGCGCCCCGCCCTGGCCGCGCAACTCGCTCACACCATGCAGCGCCAGGGCGCGGAAGTTCACACCCTGGACGCTGAGTTTGAGATCAAGGCCCCGGCAGCGCCGGAACGCCCTGCGGGCCCGGCACGCGGCGCACCTCCCGCCGCCTCGGGAGCCGCGGCTCCGGCTGCCCCCGCGGATGAAAAGAAAGAAGAGCCGAAGTCCGTGAAAATCCCCGCGGGCAGCTACGTCCTGCGCATGGACCAGCCATACAGCCGCATGGTGGATATGCTTCTGGACACCCAGTATTACTCGACTTCCGACCCGCGGCCCTATGACGACACGGGCTGGTCGCTCGGCCCCTTGCGCAACGTCAAGACCCTGCGCGTCACCGACCTGGCCATCCTCAAAGTTCCGATGAAGCTGGCCGCAGCGCCCACCCGCGCTGCCGGCGGCATCACCGGCACTTCGGCCACGAAATCCTACGTGGTGAACGCCAGCGCCGAGCCACAGCTTGCTGCCCTGCGCTTCCGTCTCAAAGACGTCAGGGTGGATGCGGCTGAAGAGGGTTTCGAAGCCGATGGCAAGAAATTCGCCGCCGGCAGTTTCCTGATTCCCACCGAGGGCAATCCCGCGGACTTGCGCGCGCGGATCGATTCAGCCACCACCGCTCTGGGCCTCAAGGCTCACGCCACAGACGCGGACATCAAGGCCCCGCGACACCCGGTAGGGCTGCCCCGCATCGCCTTGCTGCACACCTGGGTGAACACGCAAAACGAAGGCTGGTTCCGCCTGGGGCTGGAGGAATCCGGCGTGCCCTATACCTACATCTCCGACCAGGTGATCCGCGCCACGCCCAACCTCAAGGAAAAATTCGACGTCATCATTTTCCCGCCGGTCACCAGCAACATTGCCACGCTCATCCACGGCGTGCGCAAGCGCATGCTCGCCGATGGCTCCGACTTTGGCGGGCCCATCCCGTGGAAAAACTCGGAGATGACTCCCAATCTCGCCGGCCCCAACGGCCAAGGGCCGGACCAGACCGAAGATGTGCGCGGCGGGATGGGCTTCGAGGGACTGGCCAACCTGAAGAAATTTGTCGAAGACGGCGGCGTCTTCGTTCCCATCACCGCCAGCGCCAGCCTGCCTGTCGAGCTCGGTCTGACCGAGGGCGTGTCTGCTGTCGAAACGCGCCAGTTGCAGGCCCGCGGCGCCATTTTCAATGCCAATGTCGAGGACAAGGGCAGCCCCATCACCTACGGCTACGATGACACTCTGGCCGTCTATTTCAACCAGTCTCCCGTTTTCCGCTTCGCCCTCACGGGAGGCGGCGGAGGAGGCGTTGGCGGCCCGGGCGCCGATGGCGCCGCGACACGCCCCACTGGCCGCGGCTCCTCCATAGACCCGGATATCCCGCAGGGGCGGCCGTGGAATGCGCCGGAGCGCGAAGTCCGCCGCACTCGCGCCCAGCAGGAGACTTGGATCGAACCCGAAGTCCGCGAGTTGCTGCGCCCCACGCTGATGCCTCCGCGTATGTGGCCACGCGTGGTGCTGCGCTTCGCAGAGGAACGCGACCTGTGGGTGAGCGGGATGCTCGCCGGAGGCTCCGAGCTGGCGCAGACCCCCGCCGTCATTGACGTGCCGCTCGGCCGTGGGCACATCGTCTTGTTTGCCACCAATCCCATGTGGCGCCAGCAAACGCAGGGCAGCTTTATGCTCCTGCTCAATACCGCCCTGCACTTCGACAATCTGCACGTTGGCCGCCGCGCACCGGGACCTCCGCGCGGCGAACGCACGGCAGAGGATTTCGAGAACTGAAGCTGGCAATCCCGCGGGGGCCAGGTTTGGAGCGGTTTCAAACCATGCAGGGGTAGAGTGCGCGCTCTGCCACTCTACTCCCCAGCCCCGGCCGCCCGTAAAATAAAGAAAACAAAACCATTTAGACCGGGTCCGAGACTCCCGCGGCGATTCTGAATCTTTTTCCCCCCACATCTCATCTTCCCTCGCAGAGACGTTCATCAGTCGGGGTGACGGTCAGACAAGAATCAAGCTGATCGGGGGAAGCGACGATGCCACTGCACCTTGCCAATGAGCCGGAGTTGGTTAGCAAAGCGCGAGCGGGAAGCCGGGAAGCATTCACCACCTTGTTCAGCCAGTACGACCGCAATATCTACCGCCTGGCGATGAACATTACCCGCAACGAAGCAGACGCCGAGGACGTGCTCCAGGAAACGGCGCTGAAAGCCTTTGTCAGCTTGCGAAATTTCCAGGGCGGCTCGCGGTTTTACACCTGGATGGTGCGCATTGCTGTCAACGAATCCCTGATGAAGCTGCGACGCCGGCGCACGGAAAAAACGGTATCGCTCGATGAGCCGATCTCTGTGAATGGCGAAGAAGAAATGCCGCGCGAAGTGCGCGACTGGGGCGAATCCCCGGAACAGCGCTATTCCCGCCAGCAACTGCGCGCCCTGCTCAACGACGCCCTGGCCGCCCTCGATCCTGCCTACCGCATCGTGGTGATGCTGCGCGACGTGGAAGAACTGAGCAACGAGGAAGTCGCAGAAATGCTGGACCTCTCCTTGCCGGCGGTTAAGTCCCGCCTGCTGCGCGGGCGCCTGATGCTCCGCGCACGCTTGGAGAAAGCCTTCCTCCGCAGCCGGGGCATCAAAGAACAGCGCAGCCGGATGCCAGGTCTGCTGCCCGGCGGTCGCAAGGCACTTCTGCCCATACCCGCGGTTTCACTGCAGCGGGCGGTGCGCGCCTATCTCTGAGTTCCTGCCGAGATCCTGCCAAGCCTCCTCCACATCGGGCAGGGCAACGGACTACAAACGTTGCTCTGCCCGCCCCCACTCCTGCCTGCAAACACGGTGATTGGAAATGACCCTCAGTCATTTTTGTTGCAAGACCGGTGGCGGGGGTAGTCTCATCCCGCGGACGAGCTCCCCGAAGCGCGGGTCAGTCCTCAGCCGGTCATAGCGGGGGTCCACGCCCTGCAGGACCATCTTGGCCGCGTGCGTCAGGAAGCCCTTTTGCAGCCAGGCGATGGCCTCTTCATGCTGGCCGAGAGCCAGCTCCAGGCGAGCGAGCAAGTCGGGTTCAACATACCGGCGCGCAGCGTCGCCGAAGCCATTCAGTTAGGGGGGCAATTCAAGTCCGAGATTCACGTCCTGGTGACCGATGTGATTATGCCCGGGATGAGCGGAAAGGATCTGGCCGAGCGGCTCCAGGGTCTGCGGCCCTTAATGCGCGTGCTGTTTGTTTCCGGCTATACCGACGACGCACTGGGCCACCACGGGGTGCTGAAACCTGGCACGCATTTCTTGCAAAAACCCTTCACGCGCGACGCCCTGGCCTGCAAGGTCCGCGATATCCTCGATTCCAGCAACGCCTCGGACTGAATTCGCCTGCGCAAAACGCCGGCGGGCAAGCTGCAGGCTGCCTTACCAATGGTTTGTTTGAGACTGCGTCGCGGCCCCGCCCCTGCGGAATGCGGGGCACAGGTCGCTTCGGCTCGGGAACCGGTTTCGGTTACAATCCTGAGAACTTCATGATCGCTGCGTCTTCTTCGCCCGGTAGCAACACCTCGGTGCGCGATGCCCAGGGCCGCCGCG
>Ga0247727_10011456_pt1 | contig 15473 bp, 11 predicted proteins | sample WisWelCaveWW1625_FD_202498 | JGI IMG/M metagenome (GOLD analysis project Ga0247727, IMG submission 202498) | Biofilm microbial communities from Wishing Well Cave, Virginia, United States - WW16-25 | ecosystem: Environmental > Aquatic > Deep subsurface > Groundwater > Cave microbial mat | place...
TTTGAATAGAAGGCGGCGGCCCGAGTTCGCTGTACTTCATTATGCGCACGACCGCGATCGGCTCTTCTTCCTGCATCAAATACTCGGCGAGATAATAAATGCCGAGTATGCTCATGATCAAAGCGATACTGACGATCTCGGCGATCGTCAGATACTTCTGATAGGCTTTTTTGAGTTCCGGCGCGCCGTATTTAAATCCTAAATCTATGGCGAGATCTTGCATGTTCGTTTCTCTACGTTATTTATTTTTACAGCGTCAAAACAGATTTATTATTCTTATAATGGGTAGCCATCAATAGGATTTTCTGGATAACAATCCGAAAGAATCTATTTATTTTTAAGTGAAGAGTGGTAAAATCTGTCATTTATAAAGAATGATAGAAACCCTAAGAACAGTATAATTGTTCATATGGAAAAATGCAAGTAAAAAATTATGCTATTGTAATTTTATTATTACGCCAACGTTGCTAGGTAGGTTTAGAAAATCAACCTCAAATAAAAAAGCCCCCGGCTTACGCCAGGGGCCCGGAGGGAGGAAAAAAATATGAGGTATTAGAGGAAACGATATCCTGTGCCGTGGATCGTTTCGATATATTGAGACGGATATTTGTACTCACCCAGTTTTTCGCGCAGGCGTTTGATGTGCACATCCACAGTCCGGTTGGTGACATAAACCTTCTTGCCCCAAACCTTCTCGAGGATTTCCTTGCGGCTGAACACGTTATTGCGCCGCGACGCCAGCAAATAAAGCAGTTTGAACTGAATGTACGTCAAATCAATCGGCTTGCCCGCTTTGCGGACGCGATGTTCGTCGAGATCGATTTCAATATCTTTAACGCGAATTCGTTTGGTGTCCCCGGAAGTGATGCGGCGGGCAATCGCTTTCAGGCGCGCCAGCAATTCTCGCGGGCTGTACGGCTTGGCGATAAAATCGTCGGCGCCGGACTCCAGCCCTTTGATCCGCAAATTTTCATCATCGTTGGACGACAACAAAATTAACGCCGATCGACGCGTGGTCAAATCGTCTTTCAACTCCTGACACGCCGACCACGTGCGGTCGCCGAATTCGTCCAGATCAATCACCACGGCGGAAGGCTTGTCGCGCAACACGGTTTCCTGCATGCTGTCCAGATGCGCGGTGTGTTGCATGACATAGCCTTCGCTCTCCAGAAGATGATCCAATTGTTCTGAAGTTGCCGTGCCGTTACCAAAAACTTGAATGATACCCTTTTCCATCGATTCCTCCGGGAAGTTTGACGTCCTGTGGTCCACAGTTGCTTGCTCACATGGTTAGGTGAAAATGGGCCTCGTTCTGAGGCCCGTGATTACAAAGTCCTTTTGACAAAAACAAAACCTTTATAAGCAATCAATATGCCAATACCCACAAAATGTAGTATATCTGTTTATAAAAAGACAGATTTGTTTTCCAATGGTAAATCTTATTTATTTTCTTAAACTTAACGCAAACCAGTTCGTTTTAAAGTTTCGACGGTAAAACGCTGTTTGAATCTAATTTTTATTGCACTTCCAGCTAATTGGACAAGAAAGCGTCCAGAAATCAACCATCTGGCTGAAAATCAACCAAATTTAACATTTCTCTATTTTAAAAAAGGAAATGTTTCAAGATCGAACATTTTGAAGTTCAAAAATGTAAACAAAAAGCCTTGACTTTACCAACCCTGTAAAATAGATTATGGCGTGGCAACTCCTCGGCTTCGCTCGGGAGATACTTAGCGGTGAGCGCAGTCGAACCGATGGCAAGCAAAGCCTAATTTTGTATTAAGCTAAATTTTATCTGAAACCGAATTTATGGTGAGCGCAGTCGGCCGAATTTATGGTGAGCGCAGTCGAACCATGGTGATCGTTGGCAAGCGCCGAAGATTCTTCGAGAATTTTACCGCTTTCCGGCTTTGCCATCATGAATTAGGGCCGGGGTTAACGGTTGACTATTATGGCGGCTATTTGCTTTTCACTTATTATCAAAATTTTCCGTCGAACCGGCTGGGCGCGATTGCTGCGGATTTTGTGCAAGCGTTGCGACAATTTGAGTTGCCATTTCACGGCGCCGCGGAAAAATTCCGCCCGGAGAATCTCTCGCATGTGGTTGATGATAAACGCTCGGAAATTTACCATCCGCAAGCGCTCATCGGTGAATTGCCCCCCGCTCGATTTATAATAAACGAAAATGACCTGCAATTTGTGGTTTCTTTTCATACCGGCTTCAGCACTGGCTTGTTTTTAGATATTAAGGACGCGCGCCAACTGGTTCGTCAAATGGTCCAACCTGGTGCAACGGTGTTGAATCTTTTTTCTTACACCGGCGGCTTTTCGATTGCTGCCGCCAAAGCCGGGGCCGGTCGCATCATCGAAGTCGATACCGGCGCCAAATGGCTCGGGTGGGCGCAGGAAAATCAGCACCTCAACGCGGTGACCGTTGTGCGGCAACGGCGTGAGGATGCTGTCCAGTTTTTGCATAAGCAAAAAAATGCGGCGTTTGATTGGATTATTTGCGACCCGCCGACGTATTCGACGCAAAAATCCGGCGCGCGGTTTACGATCGAGAAAAGTTATCAAACCATGCGCGCTGATTTCGCGCGCGTGTTGCGACCGCAGGGGCATTTACTGGCCTGCACCAACTACCGTGGATTGACGAGCAAAAGGTTTTTCGGGCTTCTCGCCCCGGAATTTAAACTGCTGCAGGAAGTTCCGATTAGCGAAGATTTTGCGGAGGCCGATTATCTGAAAGTCGGATTGCTCAGAAAGCGAGCCGAATGAAATCTTTTTTGGCAAATTAAGCCTAAAATTTCCCTTGACTCTCACCCAAAACATTATTACCCATTAGATCATGACCACTGTTGTGATATTCCGAAGAGTGCAACGAAGGACTCTATAAGTAGCCGCGTCACATATGACTAAACACACCTCGTCTTCCGGCATTAATCTGCCTTTCATGGTTGGCCTATCGAAAAAACTGGGCATTCGCGGCCTTATCGCTAGCCGAACGATCAAGAAACATGAGATCATCGAACGCTGTCCAGTTCTGCTTTCGCCGATTAAAGACGACCAATATCTTACGAAAACAGTCATGAACAAATATTACTATGAGTGGAATAGCCGTTACACCGCTATCGCCATCGGCTACGGCGGCCTTATTAACCATTCCTTTGAGCCGAACGCGCGCTACTGCTTCAATTATCGTACCCGTGAACTAATCTTCAAGGCTCTCCGTGCCATCGATCCCGGCGAAGAAATTCTTATTAACTATAACTACCTGCCTAACTCCAAAGAGCAGGTTAGGCCAGAACTCGTTGATTACAACTCCCATGACCCAACTTAAAGAACTGTGAGTTGCAAACGATCAGCACTGTATTCTTGACTGATGAAGCGGCTATCGTGTTCTCCCGGCACGATAGAAAAGGCTTATTGCCAAGATAATCTCACGTTGCCTGGAAAGCAAGCGAAAATATAATGCTTCCGTGACGAGATAACTGTCCGGACGTTTTAAATGGCGCGCATGCATCAAAAGCGCGCAGGCAATATCTGTCACGGAGGAAATACTTCCTTTATCTCAAACTATCCATTTAGTCTCCTCAAGACGGAAAATCTTTAATTTTTTTAAAAACTTTCCTGAAAAAAATCAAGATTTTTTTCAGGTAGGCGACTAAATGGTAAATGCAGAAAAACAGAACTATAATGGCGCACCAATGCTCTGTGATATCGAGTTCAAACTAAAAGGTTAAAGTAAAATAAATTCATCGGGCATTCTTACCTAGAAAGGAACCTTCATCATGAAGCGATTCGTTTCGTTCATTTTACTCGGCTGGCTCTGCCTGGCGCTCGTGGCATGCGGCGTCGACACCCCCAATGGGCCGGAGCAAGCAAAGGTGTCGTCGAACGACGGCGAGTTGCCGCCGCCTCCGCCGCCGCCGGGTGGCGGTGGTGGATGAAATAGGCGCGAGGTTGTCCCAATGCTGATTTGAAAATACCGTTTGAATGAGCATTGGGACACGCCGCCCTCAATCGCGGAATAAACGACAACAGAAATTACTTGGCAGGGGGTTTGATCTCACGCCGCCGCCGCATCATTCCAATGACCAGCGCGAACAAAATGACTGCGCCAAAGGGCAATAAGTTAAGCTCCTGGCGAAATTGAAACGTTTGATCGACGCCATAATATTGAAAGGCGGCCCAGAAAAAAGGGTTGGCTTTATCACTGTCTAATAAGGCCAGCTTGGCCTCACGCAATGCCGCCGCCGCGCTTGCACCGGCGCGCAACCTGACATAGAATTGCGCCGCGAGATCGGCGCTCGCCACGGCCTCAGCAGGCCACAAGCTGCCGATGACACTGGGAATTCCCGCGGCGCGAAACGCCTGCACAAAACCTTGAATCCCCTCGCTGCCGCGCAAAATTCCGGAAGCCGTGTTGCAGCTACTCAAAAAAGCCAGCCGGCCAGCCGGAAGGTGCATCGCCGCAATTTCAAAAGCGTAAAGGCTGGTGGTAGCGGTTTGCCCTTCTTCCAAAATAATTCGCGACGAGAGCGGCTCGGCATTCTGCGCCTCGCTGTGCGCCGCAAAGTGCAAAATCGGATGCTGCAATAAATCACGGCGCCACTTTGCATCTCCGGAAAAAGGTCCGTCGGCAATTTTCACGGCGGCGGGGCCCAGAATTTTTTGCAGCGCGGCAGCTTCACTTTGGGTCTGCCAAAGATCGACCGCGACCGCGCCGATCGTTTCGAGAGCAGGCGCCGCCTGTGCTAAAGCAAAAACGGTGGCCGGAGTTTGCGGCGGCGGCAGGAATTTATGCATGGCCGCCGGCAACGAGCTGGCGTAACGCACGACATAATCACGCAGCACGAACGGCAAACGCCGATAATCTTTCGCCAGCGTATCCGTTACCGCGGCGGTTAACAAAATTTCAAACGGCAGAAAGTGCAAATCTTCATCGGGAATGATCAGCAATTTTCTGTCACGCGCTTTGCCGATAAATTCCGCCAAAAGTTTTTGATAAAGTTGATAAGCCGCTTGGGGATCGTATCGAAAAAACAGCGGCGAGATCAACTGGATATTGCTCGAATCTTGCCGCGCGTAATGCAGCGCCGGGTTAACCCCGCCGACCAGCTTGCGCAGCTCCGGTTTGCCGATGGGCCATTCGCGCGCCACCAGGGAATCGCCATCCAGCGCAAAAACCAACACCCCGTCTTCTCCCACCAAATACGTTAACGCCAGCTCGCGTCGCTCCGCTAACTCCTGTTGCCAGGTCGTTAGCGGCATGATGGCATCACCCTCAAAGCGTTGCGGCGCCGCCAGGCCGATTTTTTCCCAAAGCTGATTTTGTTGCCACTCCAACTGCGAAATTTCCAGGCGCAATTTTTGATGATTTCCATTTGCCGCCGCGGTCGGCAAAATATTGGCAAGCTGCAGGCGTTTTTTCAACAGCAGTGTATCGAGCTGCGCCCCTTGTTGGCGCAAACTGTCGGCGCCGGCGGCATATTTGAATAACCTGATTTGCTGCAAGCGCCGGCGGACCACGAGATCGCGCATTTGTTCGGCCACTTCCAGCGCGCGCCCGGCTTGCCGCCGGCGAAGATAAGCGCGGCTTAACGCAAAAAATAATTCTTTTTCAAAAGGCAAAAACGCCGCCGTGGTGCCGCCGGTTGGGGAAAAAATTCGCCGCGAGGCCAGCGTCGCCGCTTCCCCGAGAATGACAATCGCTTTTGAGTTATCACCAGCGGCGATCGCAACCTTGCCAAGCCCGTTCATGCTTTTGATCAGTTCGGCATAAAGCCCGGCGCGGGCGCTTAAGCTGCCCGCTTCCTGGAAAAAACCTTCCGCGCGCGTTAATTGCCGGTTATGCAAGGCGATTTCTCCCAACGCCGCCAATACCGCGATCAGGTCGGTTTGCAATTGCGTTCGGCGCGCCAGGGTTAACGCTTGTGTCGCCATTTTTTCCGCCATGGCCCAATCATTGGAATTTTTCCAAAAACTTGCCAGGCGCAACCGCAAACTGCTTTGCAATACGATCAGATTGTTGTTTTCGGCAATGGCCAACGCTTCGTCGTAATAACGCTTCGCTTCATGCAACTGATTCCGCTCCATCAGCGATAAGGCCAGGCTTTGCAAAAACGAGGCGAGATAAAGCGTTTGTTGCGATCGGCGCGCGTGCGCAATCGCCTCCTGAAAATAAGATTGCGCCCGTTGATGATCCCCCAAATTTTGATAGACGGCGGCCAGATTATGCGCCATGAGCTGGCGATTGCTTTCGTTTTGCAAGGTATCGGCGATTTGATACGCCAACGTCCATTCCCGTATCGCATGTTCGTACAAACCCAGGGCGCGGTAGGCGTCTGCCATGTAATGATGCGCTTGCATTTTGCCGTATTCGTTGTGGAGCTTGGCCGACAACGCCTCGGCAGTTTTTGCGTGCGCCAGAGCCTGCTGCAAACGTCCTTGCCGCAAACGCAAACCGGAAGAAGTTGCAGCCGCTTCCGCCTGCAAATCGAAAAAGCCGATTTGCCGGGCCAATTGTTCGGTGCGGTTAAGCAGCGAATCGGCCGTCCGCAAGTTGCCTTGCCGCATATAGACGTGACTCTTGAGATGGAGAAGTTGGCCGGCGCCGTCTTGATCATTGAACGCCGCCGAAGCGGCCAGCCCTTGATCGATCACGCCGCGCGCCGAATCCAATTTGCTCATGAACATGAGCTGGATCGCCCAACGAAAATAAATACGCCAACTGGTGTGGCCGGCAGCCGCCAAACTTGCAAAATGCGCCGCCGCGACCTCGGGACGCGCGTGCGACGTTTCCCAATAAGCCAGGGCAAATTGCGCCAGCCAATCATTCGCATCGCGCGCCAGCCGGTGGGCGAGGTGTTCGCGCACTTTTGTTTCCAGCTTATAGGCCGGCGCCAGATCAATCAACTTTTGATGAATCGAAAGAAACGCCGTGCGATTCTGCACCGCCAGCCAGCAATACTCTGCCATCTGTTGGCGTTCGCCGCGAAACTCGGATAAGAAAGCGAGCCCGCTATAAACCTCACCCGCGGGCGCGCCTTTCTTGAGCAGGGTCTCGAAAAAAAAACGGCCGTTATCAAATTGGCCTTCTAAAGCATAGCATTGCGCCAAGCGCCAATAGGCATTAAAATAAAAATCTTTGCCGAGCAGCATCGTCGAGAAAAGTCGCCGCGCGGTGGGATAATCGCCGGCGCCCATCGCTTCGGCGGCGCGCCAATAAACCGGCGGCGCTGGTTGTGCTAAAATGGGTAGCGCCCCAAAGAACAAGTTCAGTAAAAGAATGACTCGCCGAAAAACAGCAAAGCAGCTTTTCTTCATGCTTTAGTCAGCTTTCCCTTTTCGCACCTTTTCTTTTTTATTCAACAATTCGCGCAGCACGGCAATCTCCGTCGTCGGCAATTGGCAAGCATAGTTTTCGCAGATATACGCCGTGGCTTTGCCGGCCCGCGGCGACAGCGACTCAATAAATGGCAAATGTTTCTGCAAATAAGCTTGCCCTTCCCGGCCGTCAATCAGCAATAAAATTTTATTCGGCAAGAAACGTTCGTGCACCGCCCGCAGCATCGCGCGCGTATCCGGCGCCTCCGGCTTGCCGGCGATGATGATTTGTTGCGGTTTCTCGAGACTGAAATCAACCGCCACCAGCATTTGCGGCATCGCGTGCGGAATCCTTTGCAAACGGCTGCCAAACACCTGCAGCGTGCGTTCGGCCATTTTCCACCATGCTTTTTTATCGAGCATTTGTGCAAGGCGCAGAAGATTCAACACCGCAATCGAATTGGCCGAGGGCTCGGCGCCGTCGTAATCTTCTTTCGTGCGCAATAAAATCGTTTCGTCTTCGCCGGACGTGTCGAAAAAAGCACCGTCATTTTTATCCCAAAACAATCGATGCTGCGTTTCTGTTAAAACGGCAGCGGATTCAAGCCATTTGCTATCGAACGACGCTTCATAAAGATCGATCAAGCCCATCGTGAAAAACGTATAATCATCCAGATGCGCCGGGAATTTGGCTTCGCCGTCGCGATAGCGGCGCACGAGAGTTTGCGTTTGCGGCTGATAAAGTTTGTGGAGCACAAAATCCGCGGCACGTTCCGCTGCTTGCAAATACTTCGGCTCCTCCAAAACCTGTGCGGCGCGGGCAAACGCCGAGATCATCAAGCCGTTCCAGGCGGTGATGATTTTATCGTCGCGATGGGGGCGCGGCCGCGTTTGGCGCCGCTCAAAAAGTTTTTGTTTTCCTTCATTTAAAACTGCCGTGATTTCTGCTTCCGGTTTTTTGAAACGGCGCGCGGCTTCCTGAATCGTATATTCCGAGTACAAAACATTGCGATCACGAAACTCATTGTGCGGATCGCTGATGGTGTTGCCGGAGTCGCTCACCCCGAAACAGTAATTGAAAATCTCGGCGTTTTGCTTCCCGAGCAAAGTTTCAATTTCCGGTTGGCGCCAGAGATAAAACGCGCCTTCTTCTTTCTCTTCGGGATGCGCCGCGTCCGGCGCGCTGTCGGCGTCTTCCGCTGAATAAAATCCGCCCGCCGGATGCGTCATATCGCGCCGCACGTAGTCGAGAATTTCACGCGCGACGTTCGCAAAAAAATCGTCGCGGGTAATTTGATACGCCTCGAGATACGACCACACGAGCTGCGCTTGATCATAAATCATTTTCTCAAAATGTGGCACGCGCCAGTACGCATCCACCGCATAGCGATGAAAGCCGCCGCCGAGATGATCGTACATGCCGCCGGCCCACATTTTTCGCAACGTCGCCAGCGTCATTTCCAATGCGCCTTTCTCGTTGGCGCGCGCATAATAACGCAACAGAAAATTCAGCGTCACCGGCCGCGGAAATTTCGGCGCGTTGCCAAACCCGCCGAGGCGTTCGTCGTAACTGCCAACAAACTGCGAATACGCCGTGTGCAAGATCGGCAGAAAGGCCACCGTTGAATCCGGCGCCCCGGCAATCGCCGTATGTTCCTGCAATGCTTTGATAATGTCTGCGCCGGATTTTAAAACCTGCTCGCGCTGCTCCATCCATGCCGCGTGCAGACGTTGCAGCAAATCCGGAAAGCCGGGCCGCCCATAACGCGAGTCCGGCGGAAAGTACGTGCCCGCAAAAAACGGCTGCAAACTCGGCGTCAGCCAAACCGACATCGGCCAGCCGCCGCTGCCGGTCATTGCCTGCACCGCGGTCATGTAAACTTTGTCCACATCCGGCCGCTCTTCGCGGTCCACTTTGATGCAGACAAAATATTCATTCATAATTTTCGCGATATCCGGATTCTCGAACGACTCGCGCTCCATCACGTGGCACCAGTGGCAGGTCGAATAACCGATGGAGAGAAAAATCGGCTTGTTCTCTTTTTGCGATTTTTCAAAGGCCTCTTTGCCCCACGGATGCCAATCGACGGGATTGAAAGCGTGCTGCAAAAGATACGGGCTTTTCTCGTTGATGAGACGATTGGGGTGGTGACCGGCTTTGAGTTGTTGGGCAACAAATTCGGAAGAGGGGTTCATTTTATTTTCGGCGATTTTCTGAGCTGTTAACAACCATTGACTGGCAAACATTTTTTGATAAAGGCTGTGCAGCGCAATAGAAACCATCGGCAACAAAATCCAGGGAATAAGCTGGCGGCGTTTTCGTATTCCGGGAATCATTTAAAAATATTTAGAACTTCTTTGAGGTCACTCAAATCCGCAAACAGAAAATCCGGGGTTTCGACGCGCAATTCGGCAATCGTATATTCGCCGGTGGCCACCGCCACGGCGACCGCGCCATGCGGCCGCGCGCATTGAATATCGCGCGGCGTATCGCCGATCACATACACCCGGTCGCGCGACGGACGGATGCCGAATTTCTCTTCGGCGCGGCGGAGTGCATGTGGCACGAGCTTGTTGCGATCCAGCTCATCGTCGGCGAACGCGCCAAATTCAAAATACTTCCATAAATCGTAATATTCAAGCTTGATTTCCGCGCCGCGAATCCAGTTGCCGGTTAAAAGGCCAAGATGAAGGCCCGGCATTTTTTTAAGCTCTTCCAGCAACCGCGGAAAACCCGGCATCAGCCGGCGTGTCTGCCGCGGCCTTTGCATATCCGCCGCCAGGTGCAACAAATAGCGCTGCTGGAATTGTGCGATTTTCTCGTTATCCCAGGTCAGCCCGTGCAATTGAAAAGCATCGAGAAGAATTTTCGGATCCGTTTGTCCGGATAACAAAACATTTTCCAGACTGCGCGGAACGTCCCAAATTTCCTGAAAGGCGATTTCCATCGCATGCTTGCCGGAGCCGCCAGAGTGCATAAGGGTGCCGTCGATATCGAAGAGCAGGATTTTCATAGGTTCGTAAAGATTAAGAATAAAACGTAAAACTAATGTGAAAATTTACGCATTACGTTTTACGGGTTACGTTTTAATTATCGAATTCTTTTTAAAACTCTGCCGTCGGTTTCAAAAACCACCGCGCCGTTTTGATCGGTGCGCAAAAGCGGAATGCCGAGCGAATCATAACGCGCGAGCACCCGCGGGTCGGGATGGCCGAACTTATTCCAGCGTCCGACCGAGGCCACGGCCCAGCGCGGACTCGCGGCCTGCAAAAATGGCGCGAGACTCGATGTGCTGCTGCCGTGGTGCCCGACTTTGAGGACGTCACTATTCAACACCGGCGCGAATTGCAGCAAGTGATTTTCGCTTTCAAACTCGGCGTCGCCGGGAAAAAGAAACGCGTGTTGGCCGAAAATAACTTTGAGGACGACGGAAGCATCATTGATATTTTCAAAGCCGGACTCGTGGCGGAGCGGGTGCAAAGCCCACACTTGCGCCGGGGCAAAATCGGGCAAGCGCTCGCCGGCGCGCAACGCGAGTATCGGCACGCGCAGGCTGTCGGCGAGCCTTTCGCAGCGCTGTTCCAGCGGCGAATTGGTTTCAACGCCGCACACAAAAATTTTTTTGACGGCGATTTCCTGCAACAGCGCCGGCAGGCCGCCGAGATGGTCGGCATGCGGATGCGTGATGACGACGGCGTCCAATCGCCGAATGCCGTGCGTGCGCAAAAACGGAATCAACACGCGCTCGCCGGCGTCGTAATTTTCCTGCAACGGCCCGGCGTCCACGAGCATACGCCCGGCGGGAAATTCCAGCAGCGCGGCGTCGCCCTGGCCGACGTCAAAAAAAGTGGCGCGCAAATTTGGGCTTGCGGCCAGCGCCTGCTGCCAGATAAAAATGTTGAGAACCACAATGCCGGCCGGCAACAGAAAACGCCTTGCCAGCGGCGCGCGCCGCCATTCCACCAGCGTCACAATAACGATGACATAAAATAATAACAACAGCGGCGGCACATCAACACTATCGACATAAGCGAACGGCGCGTGCGAGAGCCGGCGGGTAAACTCAATCAGGCCGCCGGTGGTCAGATCGGCGACATAGCCGCAGAGCTGCGACACCGGCTTGATGAGAGAAAACACGCAAGCCAGGGTCGAGGCCAGAATGATAATAAAGGAAACCGGAACCACGACCAAATTTCCCACAATCGCGGCGAGCGGCAATCGCCCAAAAGCTTGCACGGAAAAGGGCAGCGTGGCGAACTGCGCCGCGAACGAGACGGCGAGCAGCATGGCGATCAACTGCAGGGGCCGCCAATCCAGCCGGAACAGCTTTTTAAACTGCGCCAGCAAAGGCTCATAAAGATACGCAATTCCCAGCATGGCCGCAAATGAAAGTTGAAAGCCGAGCTGAAAAAGCTGCAACGGCTGCCAGAGCAAAATGATGAGCGCGGCGACGCCGAGGAGGTTGTACAGATCGGCCTCGCGCTCCAGCCATTCGCCGAGAATGATGACCGCGGCCATGATGGTGGCGCGCACAACGGGTGGTTGCGCGCCGGTCAGGATCATGTAAAAAAATATTCCTGCCAGCAGAAATAACGGATGCCAACGCCTGGACAGGCGCAGCAGGTGCAACGCCGTCACGATGATGAGCGCGATGAAACCGACGTTCGAGCCGGAAACGGCGAGAATGTGAACCAGGCCGGTGCGCGCAAACGCCTCGCTCACCTCTTTTGAAATTTCATCGCGCTCGCCAATGAGCAGGCCTTTGAGCAAAGCCAACCGTTGGTCACGTGAAAAGCTCGCTAGTCGTGTTTCAATCCAGTGTTTGGTTGAAGCGATGAACTGCCGCCAATTCAACCAGCCGTGAGACGATTCGCGCCAAAGCGGCGCCTGCTTCCCGGCATAAAAAACGGCGGTGATATCCTGCGCCTGCAAATAGGCGCGATAATCAAACGCGCCAGGGTTACGGCTCGCGTCGGGAAGGCGCAGGTAACCGCGCAGCAAGAGTTTGTCGCCGACACGAATTTCACTCAGGCTGTCGCCGGAAATCAATACGCGACCTCGCGTCGCCGTCCAGTTGGAATCCATCTTGATCTTTTCCGCGCGGCAAGCAAAACGATAGCGTTCTTTGCGACGCTCGGGAAAATCATCAACCGTGCCGGCGAGGAAAACTTCGTTGGACGAATCGGCGAAGAAACTGACGTCATGTTGATTCGGATTTTGCGCGAAATGCGTTCGCCAGGCGCCGGCAATCAGGCAGGCGATGAGCAAAAGCGCATCGAGCGCTCGCGGCACTTGGGCAAATTTTTCTTTTTGCAGAAAAACAACGAATGTGGCGATGAGAGCGACGACAAAACTTCCCGCTAAAATTGACGTTGGAAGGCGCAGCAGGCGCTCGATGCCAATGCCGCTGCAAAAGGCGAGGGCGATGAAAAAAGCCGGGCGTTTTGACATGGCGATAAAGCTTTATTTGATGACGCGCCGAAACTCAGAAAAATTCTGAAAGTTCTTGCTCAAAATCCGCGGATTAAAGAATCTCACTGATAAAGCTTTCATCGGCGGGGTTCTTCAATCCGTGGGAAATGTGCTACGTTAAACGCCGCGCATTTCCGGTGGCCAGATGGATTTGTGCAACTGGACCTGCAATTGCGCATTGACGTGATCGGCGAGCATCCATTCGGCCAATGGGCGCAATTCCATTTCATGAAACACCGGCGAGAACAGCAAATGAAAACGCGTGTCAAGGCGATGCCGCCGAATAACCTCCAACGTCCAATCGTAGTCCGCACGATCTTTGATGACGAATTTGATCTGGTCGCGCGGCTGCAAAATTTCGAGATTGGGCCAGTAATTTTTTTCAACCTCACCGCTGCCGGGGCATTTGAGGTCGACGATTTTGATGACGCGCGGATCGAGTTTCGAGAGATCGAGGCTGCCGCCGGTTTCGATGAGCACCGTGTGATCGGCGGCGAGCAGGCGATCGCACAGTTCATAAATTTCCTTTTGCAGCATCGGCTCGCCGCCGGTGATCTCGACGAGCTTGCAGCCGTAGCCCGCGACGCGTTTCATAATGTCGTCGAGGCGCATTTCCTCGCCGCCATAAAATGAATATACCGTGTCACACCAAACGCAACGCAGATTGCAGGCGGTGGTGCGAATGAAAACGCACGGCCGGCCGATGAAGCTGGACTCGCCTTGAATGGAATAAAAGATTTCGGTGAGGCGCATAAAAATTTGTCTTGCTATTGTCAAGAAGTATTTCTATTTTTCTAAAAATTCATATCAACGACAAGGTGTCTTATGGGTCTTGCGCTCGTTTACTCGTCAGATCAAGTGAAGTTCACTTACGATGATTACCGCCAACTGCCGGATGACGGCAAACGTTATGAAATTATTGACGGGGAGCTTTATATGGCTACTTCTCCAACGCCGAATCATCAAACTATTGTCAACAATTTTTCGTTTGCGCTGACTGCTTATCTCCGGGCTCATCCTATCGGCAAAATTTTTCCCGCGCCGTTGGAGGTTTATTTCACAAAAACCAATCTGGCGCAACCGGACGTCATTTTCATCAGCAAAGAGCGTAGACACATCATCAAAACGAAAAACGTTAAAGGCGCGCCGGATTTGGTGATCGAAGTGCTTTCGCCGGGAACCGAGAGACGTGATCGCACCATCAAGCGCAAAATGTACGCCCAATTCGGCGTGCGCGAATATTGGATGGCGAAAGCCAACACCGCGACCGTTGAAATTCTGCGCTTGCAAGATGGCAAACTCGTTCCCGTCGCGCGTCTGGAAAAATCAGACCTCCTCACCTCGCCGCTTTTTCCGGGGCTGAAAATTCCGCGGGCCGAAATTTTCGATTTCAAATTCCTTTCATTACCTGCCGCATAAAAAAACAACGGCCCAGTCGGGCCGACTGGGTTACTCGAACTCGGTTGCCTCTCCGCCGCGCAGCAAATACGCCTCGTTCACACTTTTCAAAAGCACTCTTCCGATGTCATGCTCGTAGCGTTCTTTAATGGGGCGAATGACGATGCCTTCGCGCATGTGCGCGGCTTTGCCGCTGATCGTTTCTGGGCCGCCGGTGTGCGCCAGCGTTTCGGGGCCGAATGGGCCGCGATACAACACGTGCGCCATTGGGATATCGCGCTCGGCGCAAATTTTCGCAAAGTTATCATAATCGAGATAACGGCCGTTGATGGACATATCGAAGGCGAAATAACTCGGCTCGCCTTTTTGCACGCCGTACCCCAGATCCTGCACGCCGGGACCGAACGTTTCGCCGAAGAGCATGAGGTTGCCGAGGCCTTCAATCTTCTCAAACAAATTAAATTTGCGGGCCATGCGCCAATAAAGATTTTTTTCATCTTCTTTAATGACGGTTCCGCCGCTGCCGTAACCTTTCGATGACATGGCGCGCGCGCCGCCGAGCAAACCCAGCAGCGTGCAGGTGCCGTGCACTTTTTCGGTGGCCACCACTTCTTCGCCGGGTTTGAGAATATCGGGATAGCGTTTGATGTTCTCGATATCGGTGTAGCCATGCCAGCCATCCGGGGCGGCCGCCAGTTCGCCGGACATGTGGACGGGAATCGGCGGAATCCATTTGATGATGCCGAGCTCGGCGGTCACGTCGTCGTTTTCTTTCCACTGCGGCCGCGCCGGGAGCACCAGGCCCTGCGAAAGCGCGCCGCGCAATTTCACGGCTTTGACGCGATTCTTCTCCGGCCCGGCCAGCCTGCCGGTCAAACCCATTTCTTCCACGAGCGCCGCCGGCACCAGCGAAGCTTCGGGAATATAGGCGACGAGATCGCCGGTTTTGAATTGCTCTTTTTTCACGACGCAATGATAGTCATCCACTTTCGCCAGGTCGAGCAAATCGGCGTTGGGATGCGGGAACACTTCGATGCGGCGGACGAGAACGGCGAAGGTTGACATGTGTTTTATCTCCGAAATTGTTAAGACGTGTAACGTGCTTTGATTTAAGGACCGTTACACGTTTCACATTACACGAAAACTCCTTGTTTAATGATTTCCAGCGCCTCTTGCGCCTGTTCATCCGTCATACACAACGGCGGCGCGGCGCGGACGATGGTGCTGTGATGCAAGGTCCAGCCGATAATGAGATTTTGCGCCCGACAGTGTTGAA
>Ga0247727_10011457_pt1 | contig 15473 bp, 13 predicted proteins | sample WisWelCaveWW1625_FD_202498 | JGI IMG/M metagenome (GOLD analysis project Ga0247727, IMG submission 202498) | Biofilm microbial communities from Wishing Well Cave, Virginia, United States - WW16-25 | ecosystem: Environmental > Aquatic > Deep subsurface > Groundwater > Cave microbial mat | place...
TGATATAATTAAGGTTCACTTTTTTCTGATTCTTGAGCAGTATGCTCTTGATATCTTCTTCATCGATCGCCCTGGCTGCCAGCATTTTATGAACAATGACATCTTCCGGAGCGGCCACCTTGACTGGATAATTATTAAATGAAATCCTTTTGGCCCGTTTGAGGGCCTGCTGCTCATAAGTTGAGAAAGAAAATATAAAATCGACCCTTATTCTCGACTTTAGTTCTTCGGCGGGAAGGACCTTAGTTTGAACGGCAAAATCCTCCGCGTTTGGTGGGAGAATTTTAAGCCCCAGTTTTTGACATACTCGTTGTAACGGTAAAAACTGGTCCGTGTCCACACCCAATGTCACATCGATATCTCTGGTTAAACGGGGTGTCCCATAAACAAGAACGGCTTGGCCCCCAATGAGCATATAAGGTATTTTCTCTTTGTCCAAAGCGACCGCGATTTTCTTAATGAGTTGCTCAAACATTGAATTTACGTGAGTCGATTGATGGCTCTGGCGATTCTCAAATCAACTTCAAGGCCGTCTAAGATATTTTTAGCTTTGAAAACACCTAAATGGACGGCTTCCCGATGGAGGGCCTCAAATATCTTCAAGGCTTTTTGGGTTGAAATTTTCTCTTTGGAAATTAGGTTCTTATAGAATTCTCTCAGCTTTTTTTGTTGTTGAATCATCTTTTAAAAGCCTCTCGAATTTTAGGATGAAACATGAAATACAAATTTATTCCGTATAAAATTGTTCCGAATGGGAATATAAATAAAAATAAAATTGATAGGATGATTTGGAAGATTCTCGCCATCGGGTTTAATTGTATCAATCCTCGATTTAGCAAAAATAAGAGAACGATTGACGGTAAACAGATAAGCAAAATAACAGGACGACACCGGAAATCGGAATATCCTTTTTGAGAAATTCTATTAAAACTGGCTGTGCGGTAATGCTAGCCCAGATTCCTAAAAGTGCAAATGAATGACCCTGCAGCAAGCTGTCAGGGAATTTTCAAGTTAAAACTATACTAAGCGTATTAATGATTCTTGAGTATTTAACACCCAAAGGAATTTCTCTGTTATTGTTCACCACTCTAGAGCCCCTCCAGTCTGATACTCGGTGACGCGGGTCTCAAAGAAATTCTTCTCTTTTTTTAAATCAATCACTTCGCTCATCCATGGGAAAGGATTCTCGGAACCATACAATTTTGGTAAACGTAATTTCTCCAGCCTGCGGTCAGCGATATACTGAACATATTCACGAAGTAATTCAGAATTAAGTCCCAAAATTCCGCCTTGGGAAAGACAATCATCCGCGTAACCGCATTCCAATTCCACGGCTTTCTTGATTTTATCAATGATGGAAGATTTAAACCCCTCTGTCCATATCTCCGAGTTTTCGTCAATAATGGTATTGATCATTTCAATACCAAAATTCATATGAACGCTTTCGTCGCGTAAAATATATTGAATCTGTTCGCAGGCTCCGGGAAGACGGTTCTGGCGTCCAAACGACAGTAGAATGACAAATCCACTATAAAAAAATATCCCCTCCAGGATGCCGTAATAACCAATGAGATTATCGACCAAGGCCTGTTTGCCCTCAAGCGATTGGATCTCAAAATCCAATTTTTGGATACGGTCGGTCAAACGCATGCAATATTCATCCTTGTTGTAAATCGCCTTGACTTCCCGATACATATTGAACAATTCTCCGTCATCCATCGACAGCGACTCAATGATATATTGAAACGCGTGGACATGAATGGCCTCTTCAAAGGCCTGGCGTAAAAGATACTGCCGGCATTCCGGATTATCGATCCACTTGTAGATAACTAAAACAATATTGTTGCCAACGAGGGTTTCGGCGGTTGAGAAAAATCCGAAATTTCTTTTGATGATGTGCCGTTCGGCCGGTGTGAAGGCAGTCGGGTTGCGCCATTGTTCGATGTCCCGCTGCATGGAAACTTCCGTTGGCATCCAATGATTGGCGCAGCCGTCCAAATAATAATGCCAGGCCCATTTGTATTTGATGGGAACGAGCTGATTTATATCCACCATGCGGTCATTGCCGATGATACGCTTATTTTCAGATCGAACCCGGTCTTTCGTCATTCGGATAGATTCTGACATAAAACACCCTTTCAATTAAAATTAATCGGCGACCGTAACCGAACTTTTATTGACAAGCTTCGCAATCTTGAATCGGTTCGGCGGTGACCTGAGCGGGTTCAGTCATTACCGTGGTCGGTTCGGCAACACGGCCTTGATCATCTCTTTGACGCTGACCAACAACATTATTGTACTTCGTAACATCTAAGGTGCTTTTCTCAATGCGGGTGGCGCCCATGGAACGCAGATAATAAGTCGTTTTCAAGCCCTTCTCCCAGCCGAAAAGATACATGTCGCTGACCTTTTTTCCGCTGGGTTTGGCCTGGTAAAGATTTAACGATTGCCCCATATCAATCCACTTTTGCCGGCGGCTGGCGGCCTCTATGATCCATTCGTATTCAATTTCAAAGGCCGTGGCGTATTTAGATTTTAATTGTCGCGGAATCCGCGCTATCTCCTGCACCGAACCATCGAAATATTTCAAGTCATTGATCATCTCTTTATCCCAGAGACCCAATTTTTTTAAATCAGCGACTAAGTACTCATTGACCACGGTGAATTCCCCGGACAGATTACTTTTCACGAAAATATTTTTATACATCGGTTCAATGGAGGCGGTCACCCCGATAATATTGGCGATGGTAGCCGTTGGGGCAATCGCCATCATCAGGCTATTGCGCAAACCGTGTTTCTTAAGTTCCATCCGAACGATCGTCCAATCCATGGTTGCAGAGCGGTCGACATCCAGATGACCTCCCCGTTCTTTTTGTAAAATATCTAACGTGTCGATCGGCAGAAGACCACGATCCCACTTTGAGCCTTTATAGGAGGAATAAGTCCCGCGCTCTTTGGCCAATTCAATCGATGCTAAGATCGCGTAATAGGAAATGACCTCCATGCTTTCATCAGAAAATTGAACAGCCGCGTTAGAAGCATAACTAAAATCTTGGCTATAGAGCGCGTCCTGAAAACCCATGAGTCCCAAACCAATGGGACGATGACGTTGATTGGCCATGGCTGCTTCTTTCGTTGGATAAAAATTGATGTCAATGACATTGTCAAGCATGCGAACGGCAATGCGAACGGTATCTTTGAGAAGATTGTGATTGAGTCCCTGCGGTGTGATATGGGCTTCGAGGTTGATAGAACCTAGATTACAAACAGCCGTTTCTTCTTTAGAAGTATTTAATAGAATTTCCGTACAAAGATTTGAACTGTGGACAACACCGACGTGATCTTGCGGCGAACGGACGTTCGACGGGTCTTTGAAGGTGATCCACGGATGACCGGTTTCAAAAAGCATGCTGAGCATTCTGCGCCAGAGCGCAAGCGCGGGCATGGTCTTGTATTGTTTCATTTTTCCTTCTGCCGCCAGTTTCTCGTACTCCTCATAACGTTTTTCAAAGGCCTGTCCGTAGAGATCATGCAGATCGGGAACTTCATTGGGGGTAAATAAAGTCCAGTTGCCGTTGGCCTTGACCCGTTTCATAAAAAGGTCGGGAATCCAATTGGCCGTGTGCATATCATGGGTTCTCCGGCGTTCATCGCCGGTATTTTTGCGCAATTCCAGAAATTCTTCCATATCCATGTGCCAAACTTCTAAGTAAGCGCACATCGCCCCTTGGCGTTTACCGCCTTGATTGACCGCCAAAGCCGTATCATTGGCAACTTTCAAAAATGGGATAACCCCCTGGCTGCGGCCATTAGTCCCTTTGATGCGCGCTCCCATCGCCCGGATACTGGTCCAGTCATTACCTAAGCCCCCGCTCCATTTCGACAGCATGGCATCATCTTGAATGCATTTAAAGATGTGATGCAAATCATCAGCAATGGTCGTTAAAAAACAGGAGGACAATTGGGAATGGCATGTGCCGGAGTTAAACAGAGTCGGCGTTGAGGAAATAAAGCGGAAAGTCGATAAGACATTGTAAAATTCGATCGCCCTTTGATTTTTTTGCGCACCTTCTTGTTTGGCTAATCCCATGGCCACACGCATCCAAAAAATCTGGGGTAATTCCAGACGCTGGCCGTCCGAATGAATAAAATATCGGTCGTATAATGTCTGCAAGCCCATGTATCGAAATAAAAAGTCGCGTTTCGGTTCCAGTTTGTTTCCTAAAAATTCCAAATCAAATTCCAACAACTCCGGACTGAGCAATTCCAATTTCACGGCTTTTTTAATGTATTGGGCAAAATACGTCGGATATTCCGTCTTGATTCCTTCAAAACTGACCTCGGTGCCTACGGCTTCGCGATAGGCCATCAAAAGAAGAAGCCGTCCGGCCGCGAAACTATAATTAGGCTCGAACTCGATTAAAGCCCGCGCCGCCAAAACATTGGACAGGGCAATCTGCTGTTCGGTTATGCCGCTAAAATAATTTTTAGCTGATTCCTTGAGGATGGCTTCGGCAGTGACCCCGGCTAAGCCCTGACAGCAGGTCTCAACCTGAAAACGCAGGTCATTAAAACTTAGCGGGGTAACTTGACCGTTATCGCGCTTGACGGTCACTTCCTTGATCCAGTCAAACGGAATCTCGATTTCCAGCAGCCGGGCACGTCTGGTCTTGTGGCGATCCTCACGATAGACAATATACCGTCTAGCAACCTCATAATGTCCGGAGGTCATCAAAGTCTTTTCGACAATGTCCTGAATCTCTTCGATATGGACGGCTCGACCTTCAGGCCAAAGTCTTTGGATCTCAATGACCACTCGGTCGGAAAGTCTTTTTGCCTCGATGAGTACGCTTTCGGTGAGTTCTTCACCGTTGGCCGCGCGAAAGGCCTTTGCGATCGCCAAGGTAATTTTCTCTGGTTTAAAGGAAACCTCTTTGCCGTCCCGCTTGATTATTTTATATAAATCAAATAAAGCTCTCTTGACAGCGTGTTGACGCCGGTAATTAGAATAAAGTTCGGCAATCTCCTTAAACCCGTTTTCATAGAGCTGGCGAATAACTTCGTCTTGGATTTCTTCAACCGTGAGATATTCCTTGGTTAAAGTACGGTCCTTTAAGACCGAAAAGACGCTATGCGTGACTTTTGCGACATGGGTCGTCGTTGGTTCGGAAATGTCCGCTTCCCGAGGGAGACTATGAAATTCTTTAAAGGCATTGCCAACCGCGTGATTTATCCGGTGAAGGTTAAAGGCAACTACCTGACCATCTCTTTTTTGAACCTTAAGGCCGCCGTCCATGGATTCTTGGAGCATGTTTTAAGTCTCCTGCGTTAAAAGGTTGCGGGCTTTGTAATGGGATATTCAATTTCTATTTGGATACTGAGGTGTCATTTAAAGCGAAAATATCCCCTTCTTGTGGGATGTCCCACAGCTCTCAAAACACTATATATCAGGATGAAATCTGGGATAACTACAATATTTAGTATATGAATACCGATTTACCTGTCAAGACAAATTTCGGAAAAATGCCATTTCGACGAGATTTTTCGAAAAAATTACCCCTTCGCCGCGATATAATTTTTATCCGCTGCGGACCAGTTGATGACACTCCAAAAAGCCGCGATATATTCCGGACGACGGTTTTGATATTTAAGATAGTAAGCGTGTTCCCAGACATCAAGTCCAATAACGGGCTTTTTGCCTTCCATCAAAGGATTATCCTGGTTGGCTGTCGAATAAATCTCGAGCTTTCCGCCACTTAAAGCCAGCCAGGCCCAGCCGCTGCCGAACCGAGTTTTAGCCGCGGCCTCAAATTTTTCTTTGAAGGCTTCAAAACTACCGAATTCATTTTTGATGGCATCGGCGAGTTTTCCGGTTGGGGCTCCCCCGCCTTTCGCATTCAGAAGATTCCAGAATAGAGAATGATTGGCGTGGCCGCCGCCGTTATTTCGGACAGCAGTGCGGATATTCTCCGGCACGGCGCTCAAACTTGAAATGAGTTCTTCAATTCCTTTGGATTCTAATGCCGTTCCTTTGAGGGCATTGTTGAGATTATCGACGTATGCCTGATGGTGTTTGGAATGATGAATTTCCATGGTTTTAGCGTCGATATGGGGTTCTAACGCGTTATATTCGTACGATAATTTGGGAAGAGTATGAGCCATGTGGACCTCCTTGATGTTAAAGATTGTGATTTTTTATTTTAATTTTTTAACAGCTTCGAGCACAGCGCTGTAATCCGGCTCCGTGGCAATTTCCTTGACGACCTGCTTGTACTGGACGACACCGTTGGCATCAACAACGAAAATAGCCCGCGCTAAGATACGCAGTCCTTTAATCAAGACACCATAGCTGTTACCGAAAGATGTCTCTCGATGATCCGAAAGCACTTGGACATTCTTAACTCCAGCGGCCCCGCACCAGCGCTTCTGGGCAAAGGGTAAGTCGGTACTGATTGTCAACACCGTTACACCGTTACCTAATTTATCGGCTTCCTCATTAAACCGTCTGGTCTCGATATCACATACCGGCGTATCCAGCGAGGGCACGGCAGATAAAATGATTTTTTTACCTTTAAAATTTTCCAAAGTGACATTGGATAAATCATTGGCAACAACCGTAAAATCGGGGGCTTTATCGCCGACTTTTACTTCATTGCCAACTAAAGTCATGGGATTTCCTTTTAGGGTTACCGCATTCGGAAATTCCTTCATCGTGTTCTCCTTTCAGGTTCAATTTTTAAATTACGCATTGTCTTCTAAAATGAGCTTATACGAAAGCGCCGCTAAAATTCCACCGAGGATGGGGCCAACCCAGTACAGCCACATATTATCTAGGACACCTCCCAACAGTGCCGGGCCCAGATGACGGGCTGGATTCATGGCCGCACCACTGACTGGTCCACCAACTAAAATATCCAAAGCAACTGTCAAACCAATGAATAAACCGCCCATCTTGGGAGCGCGTTTATCGACCGCCGTTCCATAAACCGCAAATACCAAAAAAAATGTCAAAATAATTTCCATAATCAAGCCCATATAAACCGGGATACCAGCACCGAGTGCCGGTGTCCCCATTTGGACGGCATTTAATGCCCAGTGCGGCATGGCCAACTGAATTAAATAGGCCCCAATAATAGCCCCAAAACATTGAGCAATGACATACCCGATGGCGTTGGCCGTATCAATTTTTTGTGCTGCCCAAAGTCCTATCGTCACTGCGGGGTTGACGTGTCCACCGCTGATGGCGGCGATGGCAGTAATCATGACCACCAAGATCAGACCGTGAGCTAAAGCAATACCCACCAAACCGGTATGGCCGTTGGTCATGTAATTGCTGGCAATCGAACCGACTCCGATAAAGACGAGAGCAAATGTCGCCACAAACTCGGCAATCAGGGCTTTGAGATTCATTATCTCCTCCTCTTATTTTGCTTTTTAGAGCGGCTTATCGTAACAGGAAAAAATAGCGATGGCTTCCAAGCGTTAGTGCTACTATCTTATCGTTTAAAAATGATTTGTCAAATGGAAAGACAGCTTGTGCTATAATTTAACATGTTTATTTACAAAACAACCATCAAATTGCACGATACGGACGCCGCCGGACTCCTCTTTTTTGGTAATCAATTCAAAATTATCCATGAGGCCTATGAAGTTCTCTTTGAAAAAATCGGTTTTAGTTTTGCAAAACTCATTAAAGAGTGCGATTTCTTCTTGCCCATCGTTCATGCTGAATCTGATTATGAGGCGCCCTTGTTTGTCGGCGACAAAATTACCGTTGAAGTCCATGTTTTCAAGATTGGCCGGACATCCTTCATCCTGTCCTATCGATTATTCAATCAGAACGATAAACTGGTTGGCACCGCACAGACTGTCCATGTCTCGGTCACCAAAACAACAAAGAAAAAAATACCCCTCCCTCCGGCTCTTCGGCGCGCGCTTAAGAAACTTTCTTGAGTTTATCCGCGTTTCTTTCAACAAAATCAGACAATGATTTACGGCTGATTTTCCCAAAAGATTCTTCGATTTTTTTTGGCCATAAATAAAACATATCGGGAATTTTAAACTGTGGTAAACGTTTTTGGAGATACTCCCTTATCTTTTTTTGCTTGAGTTTTGCCTTTGAACCAGTTTTGATCAAGGCGATCGGCCGATGGCCGAATTCTTTATTCCTAACGGGAACAATCAGAGCCTCCCGAATGCCATCCAGGTAAGGCAATAGATTTTCAATTTCTTCCGGATGAATGTTTTCGCCACCGGATATAAACATATTATCTTTGCGGCCAAATACGGTTAAATATCCTTTGGGATCAAGTTCTCCCAGATCTCCCGTTGGGAACCAGCCGTGTTTCATAAACGGCAAACTAAGTCGGTTTCTCTCGAGATATCCTTTAAATCGTGTTCTTCCCTTTACCAGAATTTGATGGTTCTTGTCCACCCGAAGTCGTCGATATTTAAGAAGTTTACCCGATGTCTGTAGTTTTTTCAGCGAATCGTTCTTGCGGGTGGTTGTTACTTGTGAGGCCATTTCGGTAGAGCCGTAGGTTGTATAAATCGGCAGGTTTAAAGCCCGGGCTTTTTTAATGATAAATCCCGGGACCGCGCTGCCGCCTAAAAGAATCGCTTTTAAACCTGTCGGCCGGCCAGGCAGGTTTGACAAAGCGCTCGCGCCGGATTCCGTCGATAACAGCCGATGAAGTTGGGTATATACAACAGAAATATGAGTAACGTTGAAATTGCGAATGGCGTCTTCGCTGTTCATTTTTGGAGGAGCGATAACCAAGGTGCTCCCGGCCAAAAGAATTCGAAAGATAATCGCCAGACCCCCGACATGATACAGAGGTAAAGTCAAAAGCCACCGATCCTTTGGGCCCAACGACATATTTAAGTTAGCACCTTTAGCGCTGTAATAGTGATTCGCATAGCTGTGAAGTACGGCCCTTGGAGTAGCAGTCGTGCCCGAAGTGAAAAGAATCGTCGCGTCACGATTTAATGGAATTGAAACCGTTGAGCTATTGCGAAAAAAAATGGGATCCCCATTTACCGTGCGATACAGCGTTCTCAATGACAACAAAAAATGTTCCGTAAAAAATTTTCGACAGTTTAACTGCTTGATAAGAACACGGGCAGTTGATTTTGGAAATCTCGGACTTATCGCGCAGGCAATGGCCCCGATTCGCCAAAGGGCCAAGAGCACAACGACATATTCAACGCAATTGGGCGCTTGTATCGCGATTCTCTGTCTATTTTTGACACCAAATTCCCTAAGGTGATTTGCCGTCAAGCTGACAATCTGTTCCAGGTCACGATAAGAGTAGATTCTTTCTTCCGTGACAATAACCGGGCGGCTCCCGTATTTTTTCGCGCCTGAGTGTAAAGGGCAAATGACTTTATTCATCGGTAAACCATTGTCTGGTATCGAGACCTACCGGCAAATCATCTCGAGCGCAGGCGGCCAGACCAGAGAGCGCGGCTAGACCAATCTCGGTTTCAAATGAGGAACTGATAATAGGCTGAATACCAAAACTTTCCGCCTGACGCATAAAAGACATGGTCCGCATAATACCACCGAGCAAAGTCGGTTTTAAAATAATGGCCTTTAATCCTTTCTGCCTTTTTAATTTTTCCGGTCGATGGTTGAAGAGTGATTCATCTAAAGCAAACGGAATTCCGGTTTCACGATAGAAATTCGAAAGCCGCCAGCAATCTTTCAACGGCTCTTCAATATAGTCAATAACATGACGATCGATTTTTTTTCCAAAATTCACGGCCGTTTCCCAATCCCATCGTTGATTGGCATCCAGCCGTAAGCTAGCGCTCGTTCCCAATATTTTTTCTAAAGCTTGAACCTTTTTGATGTCTTGAGACAACGGACCCCGGCCGACTTTCAATTTCAAGGAATGGAATCCCTGTTTTATTTTTTTTCGCGCTAATCGGCAAACATCTTGATGCGAACCATCGAGCAAGGCATTGATCGTTATCGAATCACGATGCAAGTCCGATATTAGCTCACAAAACAGTTTGCCTTGAATATTGGCGGAGAGATTTAGTAAAGCGGTCTCCAATCCGAACTGGACCGACGGATGCAATGATAACTTGCCGAACCGATCGGAAAAGCATCTTGACAACTCTTCAAGATTTTTGGGGATTTTTTTATCGACAAAATCTTTTTTGACAGAAAATATCTGTTTTTTCACTGATGCGAGATTTTCTCGACTGAATCCGGGAAGCGGCGTGATCTCACCAAAACCCTGATGGTCTTGCGAGCTGTTTAACTGCAAGATCAAACCTTCACGTCGTTTTGGAAATGGGCTTTGGATGTGTCCCAGCCACGCCCAAGGGATACTGTACTGATAAACAACAAAGGAACTAACTTTTATAGTAGCCATCCGACTGAGAATAATACCGTATAAAAAAACAAAAGTTTACCGGTATAGGCAAGAACTTCATTGAGTGATGGGCCGTCCGATTTCGTCAATACAGTCATTATGGCCGGGAATGTAAAAAGAATAGTCAATATTCCCAAAAGTGAATACGGATAACTTTCAGTCAAGACGTGGATGCCAACGGGAATAAGGCAAGCGATAATGATTGCAAAAAAATATTCCGTCATGGCAAAGGTTTTGCCAAAACGCACCGCGAGGGTCTTTTTCCCCGAACGAGCATCGCCTTTGATATCACGAAGATTATTTACGACCAAGATGGCCACGGAAAAAAGTCCCGGGGCCAGACCGGCGAGAATAACAGCCGGATTGATTTCCAACGATTGAACATAATAGGTCCCAGCAACGGCCACGGGACCAAAAAATATTAAAACAAAAATTTCCCCCAGGCCGATATACCCCAAAGGATATGGCCCGGCCGTGTACAATAATCCTGATAGTATCGATAGGATCGCGATGGCGGTAATCGGCCACCCTGCCCGGTTGATCAAATACAAACTCAACAAACCCGCTAATAAAAATATAAAAATAATCAAAATCGCCATGACGATGGGACTGATGAGTCCGGCCTGGGTTACTCGCAGAGGTCCAGTCCGGTCTTTGGTGTCCACCCCCCTTTTGTAATCAAAATAATCATTGGCCAAATTAGTACCAATCTGGATCAACAAAGCTCCGGCCAAAGCCGCCACCGCCGATGGCCAATGATGAACACCATCACCGTAAGCCATGGTGGTGCCAATGACCACCGGGCAAATGGATGCCCAGAGGGTTTTGGGACGAATGGCCATGCTGAGAATTTGTAAGATAGTATATGACATTAAGCTTTCAACTATCAGTCGTCAGCCCCAACTTTCCTTTATATCCTTAAAGAAGAAGTTGGGACCGTCCTGACTTTTCCAAAAATATTTTTAACGGAAAGTCAGGACAGCTGTCAGCTATTGAAAGTCTGTCTGCTCGGCAGGCAGGCGACAGGTAGCCTGATAGTTTTTAAGGTCTTCTTGGAAATTTAGAAAAATTTGGTTTTCGTTTCTGTAAAAAGGCGTTTCGGCCTTCTTGACCTTCTTCGGTCATGTAAAAAAGCATGGTGGCGTTGCCGGCGAGTTCCTGTAAGCCGGCCTGGCCATCACAATCGGCGTTAAGCGCGGCCTTTAAACAACGGATCGCGATCGACGAATTAACAAGAATCTCACGACACCACTGAATTGTTTCTGCCTCCAAATTTTTGTACGGCACAACCGCATTGATCAAACCCATCGCCAACGCCTGAATGGCCGTGTATTGCCGACACAAGAACCAAACTTCTCTCGCCTTTTTCTGGCCAATGATTCGGGCCATGTAGCTGGCCCCATAGCCACCGTCAAAGGAACCAACCTTAGGACCTGTTTGACCAAAAATGGCATTATCAGCGGCAATCGTTAAATCGCAAATCAAATGTAAAATGTGTCCTCCGCCAATCGCATAGCCGGCGACCATGGCGATAACCGGTTTGGGACAGGTTCGTATTTGCCTTTGTAAATCCAAAACATTCAGCCGATGAATTCCTTTATCGTCCACGTAGCCGGCTTCGCCGCGTATCCTTTGATCCCCACCGGAACAAAATGCCTCTTTGCCTGCCCCGGTTAAAATGATAGCTCCAATCGTTTGATCATCACGGGCATCGGTCAAAGCTCTGGACATCTCTTCTACCGTCAGCGGCCGAAAGGCATTACGAACTTCCGGACGGTTGATCGTGATCTTGGCGATCCCATCGGCTTTATGATATTTGATGTCCGTAAAACGGCTGACTTCTTTCCAGTGGATATTTTGCCTTTTTGGGGGCATAGTTAACTCCTCTTCTCCCCACCCTTCCCTCCCCTACTTCGGGGAGAGGAATTCGATTTAATGATTCCCTCCCCTGTGGGGAGGGTTAAAGGAGGGGGCAATTGTCTTTATAATTTTCTTTTGTAATTCTTGGTGAACTGTTAAATTTCTTTTACGATCTGATTTAATTTCAATGACAGTTGAATTTTTTCTGGCGAATGCACTTCTATAGATTTTTTTAAACGCGTCCGCAGATTTAGGCGCAAAGTAATTTAAATCAAACATCTGCGCCGCGTGATTAAAATCTAAATCATGGGGGGTTCCAAAATATTTTTCAAATACTTTATCAAACCGCGCGATCGGCAAGAACGAAAATATTCCCCCACCGTTATTATTAAGTATCACCATGACCAAAGGCTTGACAAGATTTTTTAACATAGCCAAAGAATTCAAATCATGCAGGGCCGCCAGGTCTCCGATCAACAAGGTCACGGGTTTGTTTAAGCCCAGGGCAAATCCGGCTGCCGAGGCAATCGTCCCGTCAATGCCACTGGCCCCACGGTTTGAACCAACCACAACCGAGTTACCGTCTTTGCTGGCAAACATATCCATCTCGCGAATCGGCATGCTGCTCGCCAAGAAAAGCCCGCTATCCTGGGGAATATGTTTTGAAATTAACCTGGCCACCATGGGTTCATTGAGATTTCTTTTCGTATTGGTCGAACTCTCTAAGACCGCGTGAACCTTTTTCGATAGATTTTGCCAAAGGAAAATCCGGTTACTGTCTTGGCGTTCATTGATAGCTGGTAAAATCGTCTGACAAAACTCCGCTGCTTTCGCCTCTACCCGCATGGTAACATTATGCAGTGGATCGTTACGCAACGGATGATTGAGGACCATGATGTAATCTCTTGGGGTTTGCCGCTCAGTAAATTGATACCAACGCTTGGAAGTTATGCGACCGCCGAAATGGATGACACCATCGCAATTAAGCCGCGCAATAATTTTTTCGGAAAGCAATAGTTGGTCATAATAGTGAATGATGTTATCCGCTTGGGTACTAGAGCGTAAACCGGAAGTGATATCTGGAAAAACCGGCCAGCACAGTTTCCGGCTAAACCGACATACGGCTTCACGTTCTTTATCATGATTAAGTTTACCAACGACGATGATGCCATTCTTGATGGAATTAATCGTCGCGGCTAAATTCTTAATTTTTTCGTGGTCAAGGGTTGTTGAAGAACTGATGTATTGGGTAAAGGGTGCATTGCTTTTTTTCCAATTGGTCATTGCGAGTCCCACAGGGACTCCTCGCAATGACGCAACTACCAGCGGCTCACGGAACATACAGTTTAAATGAACCGGTCCTGGCGGAGAACCCAAGGCCCGGAACACCGCCTGATCAACGGTCGTTAACACAAATGCGGGTTTGATATGTCCATCGGGACACGGCATATCAAACTGCCAGCGGACATAATCGCCATAAAGGCCAACCTGATCAATGGTTTGATCAGCGCCGGTTTTTCGTAATTCCGGCGGTCGGTCGGACGTCAAAATAATCAACGGTAATTTTTTTTTAGAGGCTTCAATAATAGCCGGGAGAAAATTAGCCGCGGCGGTACCAGAAGTGGAAATCAAGACGACCGGGCGGTTGGTTGCAGCGACAAATCCCAAAGCGTGAAAACCGAGGCCCCGTTCATCATAATGAACAAAACTCTTCGCCTTTCTATTTAAACCAACAGCCACGGCCAAAGGCGATGACCGTGAGCCAGGCGCTAAACAAAAATAATCCCCGCCGTTACGAATGAGCTCTTCAATAAGAAGTGAACCCCATAAACTATTAAGGTTAGCCATCGATTGCGAAGCCATCATTTAATGCCTGTCTAAAAATACTAATTTTTTGTTCAACTTCAGCCCATTCCGCTCGCGGAGAAGAGCCTTCCACAATCCCCGCCCCGGCAAAGAGAGATAATTGTTTGCCAGAAATCAATCCCGAACGAATCGCGACCGCAAATTCAGCTTGGTCATGACCGATATACCCAATCGGCCCAGCATACCAGCCGCGGTCAAATCCTTCTAATTTTTTAATTTTTTCAAGCGCCCAGGCCGTGGGGCATCCGGCAACAGCCGGTGTGGGATGCAGTAAACCCAGCAGTTGACTATCGCTGATACTACTTTTCAAATTTCCTTTAAAATGTGTTACCAAATGCTGTCCCCACTTAAATTTCATCAGTGATTTGACGTTATGAACAATAAACGATTGGCAGGTTCGTTCGAGGATTTCTTTAATGGCGTCAACAACCAAAAAATGCTCGCGCTCTTCTTTTTTTGAATTGCACAATTCTTCCTGAAATTCTTTGTCCTGTTGAAGAGTCTTGCCCCGAGGCCGGGTACCAGCAACGGCTTCGCTTTCAATCAAACGCCCTTGTCGTTTATAAAGTCTCTCCGGAGAAGCACCGATAAAGGTACTATCGGCTGACGGCTGGAATAAAAAATGAAAACAATTAGGAGTTAATTCCCGGATTTTGGCAAAAAAAGCTATCGGATCAAGAATATCCGACAACTCAAACGTTGATTGCCGGGCGAGGACAACCTTTTTGTATTCAGAATTCTTGAATGAGACTAATGTTTTCTTAATGGTGTCTATCCATTGCTCGCGACTGGGATGATCCTGGCGTGATTTGACCAGAGGCATTTTTTCTGGCGATTTTTGATTTAAAAAATTTATCTTTTTCAATTCTTTCAAAACCGACTGTTGCGTCGCGGACAAAGAACCGTTTAAAAGAATGTTACAGACAAAGACGGTCTTTTTTGCTTTTTGACAGACCTCAAACTGCGGCAGGATAAATCGACAACTTCCAAAATTTTGCCATTTCTGCGCAGAGACTTGATCGTGAAAGCTGAAGCCGCCAAAATAACGCGCCTTTGGCTGCGAATCCAAAATACGATTCATTTGTCGTAAAGCCGTCGTATAATCCCCAGGTTTGCTACCGATGATCTCATGCGCCGCGCCAACACCGGCCGTTTCGAATTGTTCTTCACGACTGGACCAGAAAATTTTCAGATCGGTTTTCTGCGCGGCAAGCCAAGCTAAAAGGTCCAATCGTTCCAAAGAAATCTCAATCCGTAATGCGCCTTCCTTTGAGGCGATACCTTTCGATAACTGCTGAATCTTTTCAGTCAGCAACTCTCCGACATCTTTAAAAGCGCAAATCTGTTCTGGTTCAATGAGAA
>Ga0247727_10011458_pt1 | contig 15473 bp, 12 predicted proteins | sample WisWelCaveWW1625_FD_202498 | JGI IMG/M metagenome (GOLD analysis project Ga0247727, IMG submission 202498) | Biofilm microbial communities from Wishing Well Cave, Virginia, United States - WW16-25 | ecosystem: Environmental > Aquatic > Deep subsurface > Groundwater > Cave microbial mat | place...
CTGCTACCCACCGGATCGTTCACTATTCCGCCGCCGACGGCTTGACCCCCGGCGACATTCGCGCCGCTCATTCCGATCGAGCCGGGAACATGTGGTTTCTCTCCAATCGGGGGCTGTCTCGTCTTACACCGGTGGCGCCCCGGCCAGGCCGGGCGCCGGTAGTCAGGATTACGGGCGTCCGCGTGGCTGGCTCGCCGCATTCGGTCTCCGAGCTGGGGGAAACCAGCATCGGGCCGTTCGAGTTCCCATCCAGCCGGAACTCGATCCAGATCGACTATTCCGCCATCGACTACCGCTTCGGCGAGCGGCTGCGGTATCAGTTTGTGCTGCACGGGGCCGGGGAACAGTGGAGCGAGCCGGCGCCAGCGGCAACGGTCCAGTTTGCCAGTCTGGCTCCGGGCCCCTACCGATTCCTGGTTCGCGCCGTCAGCCCCGAGGATCCCGCCGCCTCCCAGCCGGCCTCTTTCACCTTCACGATCTCGCCTCCGTTCTGGCGCCGCGGTTGGTTCCAGGCCGCGGCCGTGCTGCTCCTGGGAGCGGCTGCCTTTGCCGCCCACCGCTTTCGCCTGGCGCACGCCGTGGCCCTGGAACGCCTGCGCATCCGCATCGCCACCGACCTGCACGACGACGTCGGCGCCGGCCTCTCGCGCATCGCCATGATGAGCGAGGCCCTGAAGACGCGCGCCGGCGCGGCCGACCAGGAAGCGCACCGCACGCTGGGCGAGATCGCCGATGCCTCGCGGAGCCTGGTCGGCGACATGAGCGACATCGTGTGGTCCATCGATCCGCGGCGCGACACGCTGGGCGACGTGGTCGCGCGGTTGCGCGCCTTCGGGTCCGACGTGCTGGAGCCGCGCGGCATCCGCTGGACGTTCCACGCGGCCGAGGGCGCGCTCAAGACCAGGCTGTCGCCCGATCAGCGGCGGCAGCTCTATCTCATTTTCAAGGAGGCGATCCACAACATTGCGCGCCACTCGCGAGCTTCCAGCGCTGTGCTGCGGATCGAGCTCGCGGACCATTTTTTGCGGGGGGAAATCGAGGATGACGGGCAAGGATACTCGCCCGGCGCCGCCCCCGCGGGCCTGGGCATCCGCAGCATGCGTTCGCGCGCCGAACAGCTCGGCGGGGCGCTGGAAATCGGGGCGCGCCCGCAGGGAGGCGCCCGCGCCACGCTCCGCTTCCCGCTCGATCGAAACGCATGATCATGCGCTTGTGCCCCGGCTGGAAAACTGATTGTATTCGACAATGCCCCCCATTGCTGTGGCGATCATCGACGACGATCGCGCTCTGCTGGACAGCCTGAACCGCATCATCGACGGCGCCGAAGGCTTTCGATGCGCGGGCGCCTTTAGCTCGGTGGAGGACGCCGTACCCGAGTTGCCCCGCCTTTGTCCGGACGTGCTGCTGCTGGACATCCAGCTTCCCGGGGTTTCCGGCGACGAAGCCCTCGATCCTCTGCGCCGCCTCTGCCCTTCCATGCAGATTCTGATGCTCACCGTTTTCTCCGACCGGGCCAAAGTATTCGCCTCCATCTGCAACGGCGCCCACGGCTACCTGCTCAAGAGCACGCCGCCGGCGAGGATTCTGGATGCCATCCGGGCAGCCCGCGACGGCGGCTCGCCCATCTCGCCCGAGATTGCCCGCCATATCGTGGCTCTGTTTCAGAGAACCGGGCCGGCGCCGCAGGCCCTGACGCCCAAGGAGCAGCGCCTGCTTGCCTTGCTGGCGGAGGGCTATAGCTACCAGTCCGCGGCGGACCAGATGAACGTCAGCGTAAACACCGTCCGCAATTACATCCGCAGCATCTACGAGAAGCTCCACGTGCACTCCAAATCGGAAGCCGTGAGCAAGGCTCTGCGACAGGGACTCATCGGGTAGTCCCAAAAACGCATATTCATGCTCTTGCCGAGCCCGTAGTGGGCGCGTAGAGTCTCTCTGGAAGGCGAGGGGAAGCGCGGGCAACAAGTTCTAAGACCAACCATCGTCCGTGGGCAAACAGGCGGCAGCAATCGAAAAGGAGGCCACAGGCCATGCCTAGACCTTTCAGCGTTCGACAGTTAGCACTGGCGCTTCTTTGTTGGAGCAGCTTCCCGGCGTCCGGAGAAGCTGCGCCTGGGGACAAGGTCTTCTATGTCACTGGCAGCACTCAGCCGCTTTGCCAACTTACCGGCCAGAGGGACCAAAATGGTCAGCCGAAGTTCGGGGTCATCGGAACGGACCTGGGCTATCCCGTGGAGCACAAGAACCCCATGGACCCCACGAGCATTCTGTACATCTTTTACGGCGACTCCGTCGGCAGCAGGGTAACCGCTCTGGATCCCCAAGTTGAGTTCCGATTGAGTGGCACCCATCCCGTCCCGAATCCCACGCTTAACCTGGAGTCGGTCGGGTTCTCGGGGGCTGCTTCACCGGCCAGCCTCTGTACGGACCATCAGTTCATCGCCGGCGGGAATGGGGTGTACGCCGTGCCGCAGGTCGACCTGATGAGTTACCCGTCGGCCGTCCGTCACATGCGTCACGGCACCTTTGGGGTGCCCGGTGGCGGCTTCAGTTGGGGTGGCCGGCTGTATGTGTTCTTTGCTCACCTCGATCACGTCCTTGACGGCGACCCAGAGCGGCGCGTGATCCTGGCCAGCATCGCGGATCCGAGGACCGTTACAGGCGCCAACATCCTGTTCAAGTACGAGTTCGAGGTCTCCTGTCTGCCTTTCACAGGCATGCCAGGTCCAGTGCCGTGTCCGGCAGGATCTGGCTCGACTGGGAAGTTCCTCAATTTTTCTCCGGTCTTGATCAACAGGGCTGACTTCGCTCCCCAGGATTTGCCAGCCGATGGCGCCCCGCAGGCCTTGTTGCTGTTTGCCAGCGGCGATTACAAAAAAAGCCCTCCTGTCCTGGCCTACGTCCCGCTTCCCGGCTCCACGGTGCCGGACACATCCAACTGGTACTATTTTGCGGGGCTGGGTTCGACGGGGCTTCCGGTATGGCTGAAGGGCGAATCTAACGCGGTTTCCTTGTTCAGTGGGGCGCCGAACTTCGGGCCCTGTCCGCCGTCGAACGACAAAGAAGGTCCTTGCATCGGCGAGTTGTCGGTGACCTGGAACCAATACCTGCGCAAGTGGCTCATTCTGTATAACGGCAACAGCTCGGAGGTGAGGGGGATCCTGTTCCACGTCGCCGACAAGCCCTGGGGGCCCTGGTCAGACGTCGTCCTCAGTCCGCCACCGGCGACGTATCAAACAATCACGGCAAAAGATGCGACCATCTCCCCCAGTTTGGTGTTCAATCCCGCTCCAGAGATAGACAAGGGCTATCTGCACTTCATGCATTTGGTCGTTCCGGACGACCCAAAGAAAAACTGCACCAACGTGTTTGACCGCAAGAATCCGATGGCCGCTCCCGAATGTGACGACGGGAATAGCTCAACTATGGACATATGCAACAGAGATGCCAGGCCGCCGTTCAACCAGTTCTGCCTGCACTCGTGGGACAACCTTTCCGACAGCGCCGCTCTGGACTTTGACAGCAGCGGGAACTTGGTAGGCGCCGGGGTGCGCACCCTCGAAGTTGCTGGGGAGTACGGCCCCTTCGTAATCCCTCGCTTTACAACCGGCGACTCTCGATCGACCACCATCTACTTCCTGATGTCGACCTGGAATCCTTACCAGGTGTTTCTGATGAAATCCACGCTGCGGCTGCAGCGCCCGCCGGTTGCCAACGCCGGGGTCGATCAGACAGCTTCCGTGGGCAGCAATTGCACGGCGCAGGTCATGCTGGACGGCGGCGCCTCTTCCGACGCGGACGGCGACACACTGACGTACAACTGGACCGGCCCCTTCGGCACGGCCACGGGCCCCTCGCCGGTCGTGACACTGCCCCTGGGAACGTTTACGATCACCCTGACGGTCGACGACAGTCTGCCGGGCGGGCGAGTCACCGATACCGTGGTCATCACGACAAAGGACGTGACTCCACCGGTCGTGAGCGCCTCGGTACTCGTACCCAGGCTGTGGCCCCCAGACCATGGTCTCGTGAATGTCGGACTCGCGGCAACGGCTATCGACAACTGTGATGGCTCCAGGCCGGTGACCATCGCTGGATTCGGCGACGAGGAAGACGAGGAACCTACAGGCGATGGAACCTTTTCACCCGACGCCAAGAACATCGGCCCCGGCACGCTTCGATTGCGCTCGGAGCGCAAAGGGGACGGCGATGGTCGGGTGTATCTCATCAAGGCCACAGCAGCCGACCTTGCCGGCAACGTTGGATTCAACTGCGTCGCTGCTTCGGTACCGCTTTCTTCTTCGGCCAGTTTTATCGCCTCTGCGGCGGCCCAGACTACAAGCGCCGAAGCGTATTGCCTTTCTCACAACGGAGCGCCGCCGCCAGGATATTTCGTGGTGGGCGACGGGCCGGTGATTGGTCCGATCCAATAGAATTGGACGTCGACTAGCCGCTAGCGTCGCGCCTTTTGCTCGCGCCCCCGAACACGAGCGGGCCGCGAAGCCCGCCGTCCGCAATTACATCCGCAGCATCTACGAGAAGCTGCACCTGCACTCCAAATCGGAAGCCGTGAGCAAGGCTCTGCGACAGGGACTCATCGGGTAGCCCCAAAAACGCATGTTCATGCTCTTGTCGAGTTCCTGACACGGCGAATATAATCGCCCTCCTGGAGGGGATCATGAACAAAAGACGAAGCAGTCTGCGGCTGGCAACGCTTCTGGCCGCGGTCTTAGCCGTACTCACAGCGACTGTCGGTACGGCAGGCCCAGGAATCCCTGTGAGCAGTTGTGGAACAACCCTCAGCGCTCCAGGGAACTACCAGCTGACTGGCAATCTGGCATGCGCTGCTGGCAATGGTGTAAACATCACGGGTAGTGGCGTGCATCTCGACCTGTCCGGCTTTACGATAGGTGGCGGCGGCGACCCCTTGGCCGTGCCCGCCAATAACTCGCGATGCCTCGACGCCAGCGTCGGCGTCAAGGTGGGGCCAAACGTATCCGATGTCCACATCAATGGCGGGACCGTTACCGGGTTCACGTATGGGATCCAGTTGAACGTCACCACCCGTTCCCGGGTGAACGGGATGACCAGCGCGCGGAATTGCGCTTGGGGCGTTCAGCTCAACAACTCCGACAACAACGCGCTGGCAACCAATATCGTGGTGGAGAACGGTTCCGCTCTCATTGTCCCGGGCGGTTTCTTTTGCGGTGGCGTTGGTAACGTCTGCGGCGGCGTTCTTATCCAAGGGGTCAGCACCCCGGCCGGCACCCAAGGGTCCAGCGGCAACGACATCGGTTCCCAGGACCTCCGCAGAAATGCTCAATTTGGAGCGCTGATCGACGCCGCTTCGACCGGGAACACGGTGCGCAGCAGCGACGCCAGCCAGACCGGTGTCCCGTTCGGCTTTTCCCTGGTAGTAGGCATCGAGGATGGCGGTGTCAACAACACCATCAGGGGCAACACCTCCAACGGGAACAACGGCTCGGGGATCGCCGTGGGCGGCGCCACCGGCGTCGTTCAGAGCAACACTGCCAACGGGAACCTGGGCCAAGATACCTTTGGCGCGGGGATCCTGATATTCACTAGCGGCAGCGGGTACCTCATTCAAAGCAACACCGCACTGAACAACGCGGGCACGGACTTGTGGGACCTAAACACTAGCCCCCCCTGTGATTCCAACACTTGGAAGAGCAACAACGCCGTTACGAAGAGCCCGGCCTCTTGTGTCAAATAGGGCGGCAGGGGCCGAGCCGACGGAAGGCCCGGCGCAATTTTACGGGCCGTCTACCGCTTGGCGCTGCGCTGCGCGATCAGGCGCTGGGCGTCTTCGGTGAGCTGGCGCGCCTTGGGAAGCAGCTCAATGGCTTGCTGAACGTCCGGGTCGCTCTCGGTGTAGACCTTCGCCCCCTCGTCGGTGTCGAAGCCCGAGTTGTAGATCTCCCGCTTGATGTTTCGCTTGATGAACTCCAGGTTGCGGGTGAAGTCGGCCTCGGTGAACTTGATCTTCTCCTTGTCCAGGAACTGGCGGAAGTCGGTGAGGGTGTCTTCACCGGGCTGCCAGCCGGCGGGCAGGGTCTGGCGGGTCACGAAGTAGTGCTGGGCGTAGTTGAAGAACACGGAAAAGCCGGGGCGCAGCAGCGTCGCCTGGAACTTGTCATTGCGCTGGACGGCCACCCGCACGTCGGGCGTGATGCCGTCGCCGCCGTAGACGGTGCGTCCGCTGTCGGTCATCTTGGCCTCGAGCTTGGGCGTGCGGTGGTTGTCCCGGCAGGGATCGGAGTAGTAGTCGTACAGCGAGATGTTGCTGTAGGGCCGCTGGATCAGCCGGCCGCTGGGAGTGTAGTACTTGGCGGTAGTCAGGGCCAGGCCGGTGTTATGGTTCATGGGGTAGACGGTCTGGACGAGGCCCTTGCCGAAGGTGCTGTTGCCGACGATCAGGGCGCGGTCGTGGTCCTGGAGAGCGCCGGCCACAATCTCGGCGGCCGAGGCGGAACCGCAGTCGACCATCACGATCATCGCGTAGTTCCGTCCGCCGTTGCCGCGCTGGGCCTTGTAAGGCTTTTCGGCCGAGGCGCGGCCGTGGTGGCTGACGATGGTCTGGCCGCGGCGGAGGAACTTGTCGGCCACCGCCACCCCTTCATTCAACAGCCCGCCGCGGTTGTCGCGCAGGTCCAGGATCAGGCCCTTCAGGCTGGCCTCGCCGAGGTTCTTCAGCTCGTCGCTCAGCTCCCTGCTGGTGGTCTCGTTGAAGCTCTCAACGCGAATGTAGCCGACCCCCGGCTTGAGGAAGAAAGCGGTCGGCACGCTCTTGCGCGGGATCTCGTCGCGGATTACGGTGAACTCCAGCGGCTTCTCACGGCCCTCCCGGCCGATGGTGATATGAACCGAGGTTCCCTTCTCGCCCCGCAGCCGCTTGGCCACGTCGGTGACGGTCATGTTTTCGGTCGACTCCCCGTCCACCTTCAGGATGACGTCGCCGGGACGGATGCCGGCCCGGTAGGCCGGGGTCTTGGGAAACGGGGCGATGACGATGGTCTTGCGGTTGCGCGGCCCCACCTGCATGCCCACGCCGGCATAGTGTCCCTTCTGCTCCTCGCGCAGCGAGTTGTACTGCTCGGGGTCGAAGAACTGGGAGTGGGGGTCCAGTTTGTGGAGCATCCCCGGGATGGCCCCGCTGAAGATGGCCGTGTCGGCATTGATCTGGTCGGCGTAGTTCTGCTCGACCAGGTGATACACGCTGGCGAAGGTTCGGATGCTCTCCCGCAAATCGTCATCCGCGCCCGGGGCGGCTGCGGCCCGCACCCGCGGACCATACAGGCCCCCGAACACCGAACACAGCAGGATTGTCAGTACGGCTACCAGCGTGGCACGTCGTCGCGGCGGCACCAGCAAAGGACACCTCCACCTGCCGGTATTATATCAGAAGCGAGGGTGGATTCGGGAGGGGTCCTGGCGGGCTTTTGACTTTTGGCGGCATCTTGGACCAAAATAGACACTGGAGGACTGACTAGCGATGGGTCCGCTCGGCGTACCCGAAATGATTTTCCTGTTCGTGCTGGCGCTGCTGATTCTGGGTCCGAAGAAGCTGCCGGAACTGGGCCGCTCCATCGGCAAAGGCATGTCGGAGTTCCGCCGCGCCTCGAGCGAATTGAGGAACACTTTCGAACGCGAAATGAACACCCTGGAGCAGGAGAAGGAGTCGCTGAAGGACTTCAAGCGGGACGTGCAGAACACGATCCAGAGCTCGACCGGCCTCGAGAACCAAAGCTCGGCCGGCAGCGACTACCCCTACGACGATTACTCCTACTCCTCCGATTCCACATCCAGCGCATCCGCACCTCAGGCCGCTGAAAGTAAACCTGAAAGCGAGTCTTCCCCGGCAAGCGGGGACGACGCCGCTTCCTCGAAGGAAACCGCAGTCACGAGCTAGATGGCCGGCCAGGAAGAAACCGACAAGCCCGGCGGGGCTGGGGGAGAGACCTCGCCCGAGCCTGGACAAGGGTCCGGGTCGAGCGACTATCACTACTACGACGATCCCTACGCGGATTCGGGCGAGGGCGGAGGCGCGGCCTACACGTCCTCCGACAGCGCCTCTCCCTCCACCGCTCTGACCACAGCCACCCAGCCTCCTCCTCCTCCTCCCCCCCCGGCTGACAAGGACGAGGAAGACAAAGACGAGGAAGGCATGGTCCGGATGTCGTTCTTCGACCATCTGTCGGAGCTTCGGACGCGCATCTTTCACGCCCTGGGGGGGCTGCTGGTGGCCTTCGCCCTCTCGCTCACCTTCGCCAACCGGCTCTGGGATGTGGTGGCAGGCCCGGCGGTGAAGGCGCTCGAGCAGCTCAAGGTCAACCCGCCGGAGCTGGCCCAGATCGCGCCGCTCGAGTTCTTCAACGTCGTCTGGATCAAGCTGCCGATCCTGTCGGCGCTGTTCCTGGCCTCGCCCTGGCTCCTGTACCAGTTGTGGGCGTTCGTGGCGCCGGGACTGTACAAGAAGGAGCGGCGGTGGGCGGCCCCCTTCGTGATATCGACCGCCGGCCTGTTCATCCTCGGCGGCCTGTTCGCCTACTACGTGGTGTTCCGCTTTGCGCTGGTGTTCCTGCTGGGGCTGGGGATCGGCAACCACGTGCGGCCACTGGTGTCGGTGGAGGAGTACTTCAGCATTTTCTTCAACGTCATGATAGGGGTCGGGATCGTCTTTGAGCTGCCGGTGCTGTTGTTCTTCCTCACCCTGATCCGGGTGGTCAGCCCCAGCTTCCTGATGCGCAACCTGCGCTACGCGATCCTGGGGATCTTCCTGCTCGCGGCCGTGGTCACCCCCACCCCGGACGTGTTCAACATGGTGCTGTTCGCGCTCCCCATGTGCCTGCTGTTCTTCGTGGGCATCGGCGCCAGCTACCTGCTGGTGCTGCGGCGGGAGAAGCGAAAGCTTCCCTGGGCGAAGCTATTCGGCTACACCTTCGGTATCCTGGCGGCCATCGCCGCCGTGATGTACTGGCTCCACATCCGATTCGGGTACCACTTCGCGGGTCAGTTTCCGTGGTTCATCCGGTGACGGGGCAGCCGCCCGGTCCGGAGGGTCTGGAGCCGGCAGCGCCCGCGGCCCGCCTTCCGCGACCGCTGGAACAGTTCGAGCGAGGTTATGGCCCGGTCGAAGCACTTCTTCTCCGAGCGCAGCCGCCGGAGAGCTTGATCAACGTTCACGACATCCTCCTTCGGTAGTAGTGCTTCCGGAGGCCGGAAAATCTCAGGGAAATCGCCCCTGTGCGCGGCGGCTATAATGAAGAGGTGCGTCAGGAGGCTTGGAAGACCGCGGCCCTGGCCGCCGGCTGCCTGCTGCTGGCGGTGGCGGCCGCCTGGAGCGCGCTCGGCCAGCAGGCCGACCAGTTCGCCTACGATTTTCTGCTGTGGCTTCGTCCGCCGGCGGCGCGCCCGGCTTCGGCCGTGGTGGTGGCCCTCGACGAGCCCACGCTGCGCACCTTCGGCAGCATGGCCCACCTGCGCCGGCCTCTCACGCGGGTCCTCGAGGTGATCGCCCGCTCCGACGCCAGGGCCGTGGCTGTGGACATTCAACTGCCCGACCTCTACGACCCGGTGTGGGACCTGCCGCTCGGCCGCGCGCTCGCTGCCACGCCCAACCTGGTGCTGGCTTCGAACCTGGTGCAGGGCGCATGGGAAGATCCCCGGCCGGAGTTCTCGCGCCACGCCGTGCTGGGCCATGTTCACGCCGACCCGGACCGCGACGGGGTGAGCCGCCAGGTCCTGTTGGCCAAGGCCGGAGCCGGACGCCGCCGCTGGGCCCTGGCCCTGGAGGCCTTTCGGCTGGCCTCCGGCGGCGCGGCGATCGTGGAAAGCGAGGACGGGCTCGAAATCGGCGGCGTCGCCATTCCGGCCACGCGAGCCGAGCAGCGCGCCGTCCGCATCCGCTACCTGCCCAAGGACGGGATCGAGCGGATCTCGGTCAAGGACCTCATCGAGCGGCCCGAGACGGCTGCGCGGCTGCGCGGCCGGGCCGTCTTCCTTGGCGTTACCGTACAGGGCGGCCCCGACCGGCTGATGACGCCGTACTCGTTCGGGGAGGCGATGCCGGGCGTCGAGATCCACGCCCACCTCTACGAGACCCTGGCAAGGGGCGAGTTCCTGCGATCGGCGCCGGACTCGGCCACCCTCGCCCTGGCGGGGGCCATCGCGGCGGCCCTGGCCGTCTGCTTCTGGCGCCTGTCGGGGATGCGGGCGTTTCTGGCCGGCTTCGGCGTTCTGGCACTGGCCCACGCCATTCCGGTGCTGCTGTTTGCCCGCAACGTGGTGCTGCCGGCAGCAACCCCGGTGGCCGCCTCCTGGTTCTGCCTGCTGGGACTCGGTGCCCGCCACCACCTGCTCACCCGCCGGACGCTCAAGGACACCCAAGCCCAGCGCAACCGCTACCAGCAGGCCATCCACTACGTCACCCACGAGCTGCGCACCCCGCTGACCGCCATCCAGGGGTCGAGCGAGCTGATGGGACGCTACACGCTGAGCGAAGACAAGCGCAAGGAGATCGCGGGGCTGATCCACCGGGAGTCCCGCCGGCTGGCCCGGATGGTGGAGATGTTCCTCAGCGTGGAGCGGCTCTCGGCCGGGCAACTGCAGCTGAAGCGGGAGCCGGTGCCGGCGGGCGAAGTGATCCAGTCCTGCCTGGAACGCGCCCGGCCCCTGGCCGAGCCCAAGCAGATCCGGCTGCGCTTCGAGGAGCCGTCCGGTGACGAACTGACCCTGCTGGGCGACCGCGAGTTCCTCGAATACGCCTGCTACAACCTCATCACCAATGCCGTCAAGTACTCGCCGGCTTCGACCGAGATCGTCGTCCGCGTGGAACGGACCGGCGAGACGGTGCGCCTGACGGTGGCGGATCAGGGCTACGGGATGGACGAGCAGGAGGTGCGGCGGGTCTTCCAGAGATTCTACCGGACCCGGCGGGCCGAACAGTCCGGGGAGGCGGGCACCGGGCTGGGGTTGGCGCTGGTCGAAGAAATCGTGGTCGGCCACGGCGGCTCGATCGAGGTGGCGAGCCGGATCAATGAGGGGTCGCGGTTCACGCTGGTGCTGCCGCGGGCCGCCGCCCGGGTGGGCGTCTAAGCCGATGGAGAAGCCTCGTGTACTGCTGGTCGAAGACGACGCCGGGGTGAGGACCACCATCGTCACCTGTCTGGAATGCGAGGGCTATCCGATCGAGCCGGTAGCCACCACGGCCCAGGCCATGGCTAAGCTCGAGGACACCCCCTACCCCATAGTCATTTCAGATATCTATATTGACGAGCGCACCGGGCTGGACGTCCTCAAGGCGGCCCGGGAGCGGGACCCGGACTGCGCGGTGATCCTGATGACCGCGCGGGGCACCATGGAAACGGTGATGGAGGCCACCCGCGGCGGCGCCTTCGACTACATCGCCAAGCCCTTCGACCTGGACCGGCTGGTGGAGGCGGTGCAAAGGGCGGAGGCGGCGCGCCACGCCGGACCGGAAGAACCCTGGGAAGTAGACCCGATCGAAAGCGAAATGGTCGGCTCGTCGCCCGGAATGGTCGAGGTATACAAGGTGGTCTCGCGGGTGGCGCCCACCGACGCCAGCGTGCTCATCGAGGGCGAGACCGGAACCGGCAAGGATCTGGTGGCGCACCTGATTCATTCCCACAGCGCCCGCAGCCAGGGGCCGTTCATCCCGGTGGACTGCGCCTCGATCGCCCCAACACTGCTCGAAAGCGAACTGTTCGGCAGCCTGCGGGGCGCCTTTACCGGCGCCGACCGGGACCGTGTCGGGGTGTTCGAGGCGGCCAACCACGGCACGGTGTTTCTGGACGAGATCGGCGAGGTTGACCCGTCGTTCCAGCCCAAGCTGCTGCGCTTTTTGCAGGAGCGGGAGATCCGGCCGCTGGGATCGGCCAAGACCCGGTCGATCGACGTGCGGGTGATCGCCGCCACCAACCGCGACCTGCAGAAGATGGTGGAGGAAGGCAAGTTCCGCGACGACCTCTGGTTCCGGCTGAACGTGGTGCGGCTGCGGATTCCGCCGCTGCGAGAGCGGCGCGGCGACATCCCGCTGCTGGTGCGCCACTACCTCGGCCGCTTCGACGAGCATTACGGGCGCAATCTGAGGCTGAGCGAGAGCGTGCTCGTGATCCTGCAGGAGTATACCTGGCCCGGCAACGTTCGCCAGCTCAAGCACTTCATCGAGAAGGTCGTCATCCTGACGCCGGGGCCGTCGCTCGACGCCGAAGACGCGCGCGCGGCGCTCCAGGAGCTCGACCCGCGCGAGCACCCGGTCGAATCGCTGGCCGACGCCGAGGCCGAGCAGATCCGCAAGGTGCTGGCCGCCACCGGCGGCAACAAGAGCAAGGCCGCCAAGATCCTGGGCATCGAGCGGAAGACCCTCTACCGGAAGCTGGAAAGAATGACCCTGTAAACCGCGGAGGCGAAATGAACCGCAGAACGTTTCTGAAGAGGTCCACAACCCTGGCCGGCGCCGCGCTGGGCAGGGCCGCGCAGTCTCCCTCACCCGACCCCATCCGCACCGGCATTATCGGCACGGGCAACCGCGGCGGACACCTGTGGCGCAGCCTGGTCAAGCTCGACGGCGTGAAGCTGCTGGCCGCCTGCGATACCAAGCCCGACCGCCTGGACCGGGCGCTGTCGACCGCCTCGCGGGACAACCCTACCGGCTATACCGATTATCGCAAGCTGCTCGAGCGCGCCGACATCGACGCGGTGTTCATCGCCACGCCCTGCGACCTGCACGTGGAGATGGCCATCGCCGCGCTCCAGGCCGGCAAGCACGTCTACTGCGAAAAGCCGATCGGGATCACGCCCCAATCGATCGCCCGGCTGCTCGAGGTGGCCAGGACGAGCAAGACGGTCTTCCAGGTCGGCCAGCAACTGCGCTACAGCACGCAACTCCAGGAGACCATCGCCAAGATCCACGACGGCGTGGCGGGCAAGGTCATCATGCTCAAGGCCCAGCGCCACTCGGGCAACGATCTGGCGCACGACGGCCCGTCCGCCGACTGGTTCTTCGACGCCAAGCGCTCGGGCGACGTGATCGTCGAGATGTCGGTGCACAATCTGGACGTGTGCAACTGGATCATCGGCGGCCGGCCGGACAAGGCGGCCGGCTTCGGCGGCGTCAGCCTGTGGGTCGACCAGCCGCCGGGCCGCACGTCCATGGACGGCTACACATTGTCGTATGAATATGCAAATGATGTGAAGATGAGCTTCACCCAGGTGTTCTTCCACCCCAGCGGCCTGCCCGGCGGCGGCCAGTACTTCTACGTCTACGGGACCAAGGGGGCGGTCGACGTCAGCACGGCGAAGTTCTACCCCATGGGCCGGGGCGAGCCGCCGCAGACGCTGAGCGCCGCCCCGCCGTTCTCCGGCGAGCCGCAGCTTCAGGCCTTCTACGATGCGATCCGCACCGGGACCAAGCCCCGCGTCGGCGCCGAGATCGCGGCCGTGGCGGCGCTAACCGCTATTCTGGGCCGCGAGGCCATCTACCAAGGGAAGGTGATGACCTGGCGGGACCTCGGGGTCGATGTGGATCTGGGATAGTCGGAGTATGCTTATGTCGAAAGAGGGTCGCCGTATGCCGGCCATCAGTTTGAAGGTTCAGGTTGAAACGGCTGGCCAACGCTTGAAGAAAAGAGGGGGTCGGGAACTATGCAAGCGGATCGACTGAGCCTTCTGGCAATGCGAATTGGCCCTTTGGTCCGAACGTCGCTGCTTGTGATCACGGTCGCAAGTTCGGCCTGCGCACAGAACACGGAGTCGTCCTTACGACAACGGATCGCTAATCGAATCGCCTCAGAGACATTGCTCAGGACGGTGCTCAGGAGTGTGGGAGGGAACCCACATGAGCTGTCGTTGCCCGACATAGCGCCTCGAAAGAATCACAGGACATCGATAGACACATAATGGTGTCAGCAAAATACGGGGCGGATAGTGCTGAAGTGCGTGCCCTGGAACTGAAGAATGAGCTCAGTCTCAATCAGCTCATGACGCCAGCGCGGGCTGTCCAGGCTGTTCGCGCGGAGGAGGCGATTCGCCGCGGCGTTGGACCGAAGCTCGAAGCCATCTATGGCCGACTAACGACTGCTATTTCTGATCGACTCAGTCAGCGTCCGGAGTTGCTGAAGCCGTTCACTGAGGAGAAGCCGGCCTCTGACGAGTTGAAGCAGTCGAGAGCAAGGGTGAAGGCCGTGCTCGACGACGCTCGGAAAAAGGCTGGACGTTGACCTGCTGGATTCAGCCACGTCAGTGGAGAACCGAACACGCGGTCCAGCAAGAGGGCAGCGGTGCCAGGGGGCAAGCCACAGGCCGGCCCGACGACCCCCAGCGCTTGATCGGGTTCATGCGCCTCAACAAAACCCCGGCTACGCCAAGTCCAAGGCGAAGGCGGACAGCCGGAGTTGTTACCGCTTTTTGTCGAACGAAGTCCACTGTCCGGCGGAACTTCGACAATCCCGCCAGGGGCTTCGCTCGCTATTGGAAGCGGCGGGCCAACAGAAATAGCGGGCCGAAGAGAATGCACATGCCTACTGGACGGAGGGCTGCAAGAGAAACCGATTCCGTGGCTCACCGCAGCTTCGGATACGGCGTCTGGTAGCCCTTGGCGTCCCACCATAGCACGCGGTTGAGCACGCCCGCGGGGATGTCGTCGGAGTGGGACCAGTTCATGGCCAGCGACTGGCGGGCGGCCCCAGGCGGCGGCCGCGGAGGGCGGCCAGCGGCGGGTTCATCTCGTCCAGCGCCACTTTGGGATTCAGGTTCCGGTACGGCGTAAGATCCGCCTCCGGGGTGAAGATGCTGGTCATGGGGCGGGCGCCGGCCAGGAAACGGGTCCGCGGCGGCATGCGAAAAATCTCCTGCATCGTCCGGACCATGCTGGTGTGGTTGTAGTGGTTGGAGTCAACGGCTCGGCGGCGGACGTGGGGTCCGGCGGCCAGGGCGATGGTGCGGTGGCCGTCTGGGCCGAGACCAAGGCGCCGGGCGAGGCGTTGAGCATCAACAGTTACCGACGGTCACTGGCCCAAGAGCACCTGCGCGACGCAGCCGCGCCCGAGGACGCCCGCACCCTGGCTCGCCAGAACCTGACGTCGCTCCGCGTCCAGCTCCAGGCCGCGCTGGAAAAGGCCGGACTGAAGATGCCCCCCGAAACCCGGGCGTACCTTGCTGAGTCAGTGGCGCGCGTCGACGAGACGCTGAAGGCCAACATGCAGCGGATGGCGTTCTAGGGCGGCTCCGCCGCCTACCAACAAGGCGTGCCAAACAGAGCCGCGACCGTTAGGGAGCGGTCCGGACGACAGACCCGTGACCGCTCCCTAACGGTCGCGGCTCTGTGTCGGTCCGGACCGGCAACATCGCTGACACAACAGACCGGGAACATCGTTGACACATTGAGAGTCCAAGGGAGACTTTCGAAACTGGGCAGGAGGAGAAGATCCGGATGC
>Ga0247727_10011459_pt1 | contig 15471 bp, 10 predicted proteins | sample WisWelCaveWW1625_FD_202498 | JGI IMG/M metagenome (GOLD analysis project Ga0247727, IMG submission 202498) | Biofilm microbial communities from Wishing Well Cave, Virginia, United States - WW16-25 | ecosystem: Environmental > Aquatic > Deep subsurface > Groundwater > Cave microbial mat | place...
TAACTAAAGTTTGCCGGAGTGAACGATCCGGAGTGCAAACTTTAGTTTGCGACCGCAGGTTTGCACTCCGACGGTTTGAAAACGTCCAAACTCCAGCAGCGTGCAAACTAAAGTTTGCCGGAGTGAACGATCCGGAGTGCAAACTTTAGTTTGCGACCGCAGGTTTGCACTCCGACGGTTTGAAAACGTCCAAACTCCAGCAGCGTGCAAACTAAAGTTTGCCGGAGTGAGCGATCCGGAGTACAAACTTTAGTTTGCGACCGCACGTTTACACTCCGACGGTTTGAAAACGTCTAAACTCCAGCAGCGTGCAAACTAAAGTTTGCCGGAGTGAGCGATCCGGAGTACAAACTTTAGTTTGCGACCGCACGTTTACACTCCGACGGTTTGAAAACGTCTAAACTCCAGCAGCGTGCAAACTAAAGTTTGCACTCCGTTTTTTAATGAAAGCGATTTTCCGGTGATCTTAGCGCGTGTAATTGGCACCGTTTGGGCGACTCGTAAAGACGACCGCCTGCAAGGTTTGAAAATGCAAATCGTCCGTCCCGTGACGCTCGACTACAAAGATCGCGACGGTTTTCTTGTCGCCATCGATGCGGTCGGCGCCGGCGTCGGCGAAATCGTGCTCGTCGTACAGGGCAGTTCTGCGCGCCAAACCGCCGTCACGGAAAATAAACCGGTCGACGCGACGATCATGGCGATTGTGGATAAACTGGACGTGACGTGATTCGTATACCAACACATCGCGCCCACACTCACCCCGGGGAAATGCTTTTGGAAGAATTTTTGATTCCAATGCGGCTTACGCAACAAGAGTTGGCGAAAGCTATTCATGTTCCTTATCGAGGCATCAATGAACTTGTGAATCGGCGTAGAAAGCTGACTCTCAGCTTGGCGCTTCGCCTGGCAAAATATTTTGGGGTTTCGGCTGATTTTTGGATGAACCTCCAACTCCGCTGGGATTTGTATTTTGCTACAAAGTCTGAGAACAAAAGTTTAAAAGTGATACAACCTTATACTTCGACTCGCAGTATTGCAAGGCAAATTGCCAATCTTGTTTAAGCTTGGGTTGGTTTGGTTCTTCAGTTTAAAACTTCGATCAGTTTTTGAATTAGCCATTTGTGTTCTGAGCGAATGCCGCTCTGTTCTCAATGGCTAATTTTTTATTGGCGTTAATAAAAAATAAAACCATGTACCTCGCGCGCGTCATCGGCACGATCTGGGCAACTCGCAAAGACGAAAGCCTCATTGGCACGAAGATGCAACTCCTTCAGCCGATTGATCGCTTTCAAAAAAATTCCGGCGAGCCCTTGGTTGCCATTGACACCATCGGCGCCGGGCCGGGAGAAACGGTTTATTACATCACCGCGCGCGAAGCCGGCATTCCCCTCCGCCACGCGCTCTCGCCTGTTGATGCCTCAATTGTCGGTATCGTGGATACGATTGAAAATTATTGAGTCCTCCATGTCATTAAGTTAATGACGATTGACCCAACCCCGTTAGGGGTGAAATGTTTATAGCAACGTGAAATTGGCAATCTTGGAAACCCCTTTAGGGGTGACATGTGAATTCGTTTTACCGGTAAAACCGATGTCGGGTATCGTCCAACTTGTTCTCGCCACTCACAATCGCGATAAAGTCGTCGAACTGCGTGAGTCGCTGCACGGCCTGCCGATTCAAATTCTCAGCCTGGATCATTTTCCCGACGCGCCGGCGGTCGAAGAAGACGGCGACACTCTCGAAGCGAATGCGATTAAAAAAGCGCTGGCCATTCACGCGCACACACATTTGCCTGCCGTTGCCGATGACACCGGCCTCATGGTCGAGGCGTTGAACGGCGCGCCCGGCGTTTTTTCGAGCCGATATGCCGGGCCGAAGGCGACGTATGCGGATAACGTGCAAAAACTTTTACGCGAACTGGAAGGCGTGCCGGCGATGCAGCGCGCCGCCGAATTTCGCACCGTGATGGCGCTGGCCCTCGACGGCAAAACCTATTTGGTGGAAGGAAGATGTTGCGGGCGTATCACGCTCGCGCCGCGCGGCGACAACGGTTTTGGCTATGACCCCTTATTCTTCGTGCCGGAATTAAACAAAACGTTTGCGGAATTGACGCTTGCCGAGAAAAATCAAATCAGCCATCGGGGCAAAGCTGCAGCGGCGTTTAATGCGTTGCTGGTGAAACTTAAGCTCTGAACACGTTTTATACATGGGAAACCTTTGCGTACATAAATACAAGTTTTTGCGCAAGTGGCTAATTTTTTATCAGCTCAGAAAAACGTCGATTATGTAAAGGTATCTGTGAACAGCTTGTGGATAACTTTCAAAAAATGAGTAAAGACAAAAAGTTAAAAGACTGTTACTTTTTTTGAATATCTCGTTTATTTTGTAAACTTGGGTGATTAAAACCACGAAATGTTGATGGCAGCGAGTTTTTTAAAATTTTAAGGTATAAAAATCAATACGTTAAATCTAAAAAATTAAAACCTCTATAGATTGTATTTCATTTCAAATAAGATACAATCTACAGAGTTTCACGGTACTGTAACAGTTTTTTATCAACATTGAATAAATATTTTGCCGGCCCAGATTGGCGGGCCGGTTAACAAGATGTGGATAACTTTTGGATAGATTTTAAAAACAAATTTTTTTGTTTAATTTGTAAAAAAATGTTGCATTGCTGAAACTTTTTTCGTATTTTAGTTACCAAAATTTACACTCGCTTTTCTGCTCTTTTAAGTTTCACTAATCGGATGGTCTGTGCGGTAGCGATAGGGACTGACAAAATCTGCGCATAGATCGAAGTTGTTATTTTCTCTCAGTAAAAAGTACGTTCATTTTTCTCCGCTGAAAGCAGGGGATAACTATTAGGGAAATTTAAACTTTCAGCGGCATGTCACTTTATTTTTACAATTTTCTGCTTGCTTTATTGCTAAAAAATATCTACTTTTGGGTAACGATGTGGTATTTTTTATATGATACGAAATTTTAGCACAAATCTTTTAGAAACATATCCCCCTCCACAGCTTGCCTGTGCTGCTCCTTTAGTAGTAGGGGGTCGAGGACGACCATTAAGAATTATGATGTGTGAAGGATACTCACAACCGACTACCTCAGCGTGCAAAGTCCCGCAAAGCAGGATTGAAAAAGAATTTACACGCTGGAAATACCTTCCCCGCGCTTTTCCCCTGATTTAGTTTTCGCAATCGCGCCCGCGGGTGTGACACTTTTTCCGGGAGCGGCCACTGGCCGCTAGAGGAATTGTATTTTATTTGTATTTCGGCTTAGGATGGCCCAATATCTGCAAAAGCATTATTGTCTGATGCCGCCTGAATCAGCTCCTGATTTTTAAACACCTGAATTATTCAACTTAGCTTTGTTTCATTGCTATCAGCAGAATCACTTTTTACCTTTTTGAAAGTGATATGGTTAAACTTTTTTCATACTTCGCGCTGCTGCTGATTTTTGCTTTCATCATTATGCCGGCGCAGGCCCAAACCGGACTTGCCAACACTTCGTGGCCCGCTCCCCGGCATGACATGCAGCTCACCGGCCGCGCGTCGGTCATTGGCCCCAACATGCCGACCTTGCAATGGACGCTTCCTCTCGGCAGCGGTCCGCTCGGCTCGCCGACGATCGCCGGCGATGGAACTATCTATGTTCCCGGCAATGAGAATGACACGCTTTATGCGGTTTCCGCGGCAGGACGTTTACTCTGGACTTTTACCGGGAAAAAGCTGGAGCAGGAAAAGTTTGCCGCGCCCACCGTGGTGGGGCGTAACGGCGTGATTTATTTCGGCTCGACGAAAAAAATTTTTTATGCGGTGAACCCGAACGGTGCGTTGCTTTGGAGTTTAAAACTTGGTGGCGCTATTGAATACACCGCCAATATTGGCCCTGACGGCACCATTTATGTCGTGCCAGACGATTGTAATTTGTACGCGATCACACCGGCCGGAAAAATCAAATGGCAAATTAACCTCGAGGCGCTTCCGGGCAATGGCCCGGCGATTTCCTCGGACGGCGCGATCTATGTCGTCACCGGCCATTTCTTGCAGAGTTTTGGCCCGGACGGCACACGCTATTTCAAAGCCGATTGCGAGGAGCTCGGCAAGCTTTCCGGGCTGATGATTGATGATGTTGAATCGATTTACGTGACCGGTGAAATTCCGCGCGTGCGGATGATCAACAACTATGGGTTGAGACGTTGGGAATACGACTTTCCCGCCGGCTTCGGCGCGCCGCTTTTGCCCGGCCTCGGCAAAGATCGCAGCATTTATTTTGTCAGCTCACAATCCGGCGAAATTTTTGTTTTAAACCAAGACGGCACGAAACGCTGGTCACGAACGCCCGCCACCACGAAATTTCTCACCGAGCTGGTCCTCGATGACGCCAACCAGCTTTATGTGGTTGATGAGAATAACGGCCTCATGGCGATGACTTCCACCGGCCAGATGCGTTGGAATTTGCGGGAAGTGCGCTGCCAGCTCTCTCCAGCCTTTGGCGCCGACGGCACGATTTATATTTCCAGCGATAAAAAACTTTATGCCATCAGCGCGCGCGCGCCGCAATTAGAGATCGAGGCGGCGACTCTCGACTGGGGACAGATTTGTGCCGGCAGCACGGCGACGCTGGCGTTGAAAATTTCCAATGCCGGCAACGCCGATTTGCGGGTCAATAACATTTCCGTATCGAATGTCTCATTTCAGGTCGAACCGGCCAATTTTATTTTGCCGCCGGGAGGCCAGCAGATCGTGCAGGTGAAATTTCTTCCGACGGATTTGACGACTTATGCCGGAACTTTAACCATCAATAGCAACGCCGGAACTGCGACGGTTGCGCTCAAAGGCGCGGGCATCGGCGCGAAGATTGCCGCGGTCTCCGAGTCCCTGCAATTTGGCGACGTCATCATTGGCAAAGCGGTCACGCAGCTCGCACAAATCGTGAGCGCCGGCGTTTGCGAAGTTCGTATCGATTCGTTGAAAGCCACCGGCGCGTACTCCGTTGCGGCGACGAATTTCCCCATCATTTTAACCCGCAACGATACGGCAAAAATTCAGGTCCGTTTGCTCCCAACGGTTTCAGGCGGGCAACAGGCGACGTTACTGGTGTATAATAATGATAAGCAGCGCAACCCGCTGGTGATCGCGCTGACCGGCAACGGCGTGCCGACGCGTCCGGAAATCGAGGTGACGCCGCTGGCGTTGGAATTTGGCAAACCCTGCAACGAGATTCAAGCTTACACCGTCGTCGCCAATCTCGGCGAGCAGTTTTTGCGCATCGATTCATTGGTTTTTTCGAACCAGGCTTTCGCGACGAATCACGCGAAAACTTTTACCGTCGCGGCCGGCCAACGCGATACGATTCGTGTTCGGTTCCAACCCGTTGCGGGCGCCGAGTCCAACGGCGCGCTGACGATTTTCAGCGACGATGCCGATGAGCAAAGCCTCCAGGTGAAATTGCGCGGCACCGGCGGCGCTCCTGACCTTGCGGGTTTGAATGAAATTGATTTCGGCGTCGTCGACGTACAAACCTGCGCCGGGCTGGCGAATTTTTCCATGCGCCCGTATGTGATTCGCAACGACGGCAGTTGCGAGCTCAAAATTGACTCGCTGAATGTCGCCGGCGTTTTTTCGCTGGCCGCGCCATTTTTCGCGCAAAAAATTCCGGCGGGCGACAGCTTGAGCGTGGCGTTGAAATTTACGCCGGCTGCGACGGGCGATCAAACCGGCAGGCTGCGTATTGTGAGCAACGATCCGGAGGCACGCAGCGTGGTCATTGGTTTGCGTGGCCGTGGCGTGGCCGCGCCGGATATCGCCGTCACGGGTGATACGCTTGATTTCGGCGCCGTGCCGGCCGGCAATCAAAAACTGGCGGCGATCAAAATTCGCAACGACGGCGAATTGAATTTAAATGTGACGAGTTTCACCGTTTCATCGCCGCGCTTTACCGTTGCCGCCCGACAATTGGCGCTGTCCTGCAAGCAGGACAGTGCGGTGGCCGTTGCCTTTGCGCCGGATTCGATGGGCGTTTTTACTGCGACGCTGTCGATTCGGAGCAACGATCCCAATGAGGCCGTGGTGGCAATCTTTTTGCGCGGACGCGGCACGAAACCGGTGCAGGCGCTCATTGCCACCGACGCCGCCGAATATCGTTTCCCTGCGCTCTGCCTCGACAGTCGCGACAGTTTACGCGCCGTCATTACGAACCCCGGCAACGCGCTTCTGCGCGTGGACTCACTGCGCGTGCAAAACAATCGGCAAATTTTCTCGCTCGCCACGGCCGGCTTTTCTTTGCAACCTGAGCAGAGCAAAACGCTGTGGGTGTTTTTCAAACCGAGGCAGCGCAAGGAATACACCGCCACCGTGCAAATTTTCAGCAACGCGAGCAACAGCCCAGTTCTTGCCTTCGGTCTGCGCGGCAGCGGCAGCGGCCCGGAAATTTCCGGCCGCAGCGCCTTGGCCTTTGCGCCCACGAAAAAGGACAGCGCCCGCCGCGATTCGTATCTCGTGAACAACCTCGGCGATTGTTTGCTGAACCTCACGAGCGTGACAATCGAAGGCGAACATGCGAATGATTTCAAAGTGCTCGACGCCGGCGCAACGGTTATCGCGCCGCGCAGTTCTTCGGCGGTGGCGTTGGAATTCAAACCGACTTCCGCCAGCCCGAGACAGGCGAAGCTGGTGATTTTGAGCTCCGATCCAGCGCAGCCACGGTTGGAAATTGCGTTGACTGGCGCCGGCAGCGGCGCTGCCGGCAAGTTGGCCGGCCCGACTTCTATCGATTTCGGCAAAGCCTGTTTTGAGGAGAAGGTAACCAGCGAATGTACGCTCATCAACACCGGTGAATCGGATTTCAAGATCATTCGCCTTATCACCCTTCGGGGCGAGTTTTTTAAAATTAACGGCGCCATTCAATTGCCGAAGTTGTTGCGCCCGCAGGAAGCGATTTCCATTGCGCTGGCATTCTCGCCGAAAAAATCCGGCGCTGTCGATGACACCCTGCTGGTACAAACCGATCTGGCGAACGCCTCGCTGCTGCGCGTGGTGTTGAAAGGTGACGGCCGCGAAGATATGGCACGACTGACTTTTTCGCATCAGGCGCTGGCGTTCAATGGCCATCTGGACGAGGCCAAAACCGAGTTAATGACGATTAGCAACAACGGCTGCAGCCGGATCGAGATCGATCAGATCGAGTTGGCGCTGAAACTGCGCGTTTTCGCCGTTCGCCCGCAATCGCCGTTGCCCGTGAAACTGGAGCCCACGCAAAATTTGAACGTGCAGGTTTCATTTAAAGGCGATGATTTTCGCGCCTTTGCCGATTCGCTTTATATTTATTGCGTCGACTGGCAGCAGAATCGCGAACGCCTCAGCGTGAGTCTGTTGGGCAAAGTGATGGACGGCGCGCCGTGTTTGCAAACGGCGTTTTCGAAATTGGATTTCGGCGAAGTCGCCGTCGGTCAGGTGAAACGTCTGGATTTGGAAGTGACCAACTGCAGCGACGACAGCCGCCTCGTCGTTCGCGCCCTGCAACCGGTGAATAGTGATTTTAAAGTTTTGCGCGATACGCTGACAATTTTCCCGCGCAATCCGCAGTTTTTCGCGGTTAATTTTGCGCCGCGCCAGAACGGCGAGATCATCGACACGCTCAAACTGGTTTATTACTCAGTTTCCGATCCGGGCCGGCAGCAAACCGAGAAAATTATTTTGCGCGGCGCGGCCACCGGCAATCGCGCTTTTGCCATGCCGAACGCCTTCACGCCGAACGGCGACGGGAAAAACGACGCGGCGAAAATTCATTTTGCCGGTTATAATCCCGCGTCGTTGATGTTGCGCGTTTATGATCTGCGCGGCCTCGAAGTGCGGTTGTTGCGTCCTGAACGCCGGGGCGAGTTCGAGATCGCCTGGGACGGCCGCGACGACCGCGGCGCGCTGCAAATGCCCGGCGCGTATCTTTGGCTGCTGGAAAATGACGGCAAGAAAATCGCCAGCGGCCAGTTGGTGTTGATTCGCTGAAAGCAAAATGATCAAAGCTTTTAATTATTTTGCCACAATAATTTTGCCCATGCTTTTGCTTTAATGCAAAATGATCAAAGCTTTTAATTATTTTGCCACAATAATTTTGCCAATGCTTTTGCTTTAATGCAAAATGATTATTTAAATTGTTTTGTCAGTGTCTTTTTTGCCGGCAAGCCGAAATGTAATTTTGCACTGATGCTTATGAATAGATCGCTTCGACATTTCATTGCTACGCTTATCGTGCTGATGTGCGCGGGTTTCGCAGCGGCGCTTCGACGTTTCATGGTGACATTGATGGTGTTGTTCAGCGCCAGCTCGGCGCTGGCGCAAAACCTGATTTTTGCCAATGTCGCTGATCGCGGCGACACGCGCGCGAGCCTGCTCAATCCGGCCGTCGCCATGATGCAGGATCCGCTCTTCACGCTCGGCAGCAAAGCGCTGCATTACGGCGTGTTAGCCGGCGGCCTCGATTTGCGCAATAATTATTTTAGCCTGACCACCTCCAACCACAGTCTGGCGGGCTTCGATCATTTTGGGTACGGCGTGCAGGGGCAGGTTTTGCAAACGCCGCTGTACAACGCTGTCACGATGAACGCCGTTCTGGGCAAAAAATTGTTTGAGAATTTTGCCGCCGCCGTCAACGTCGGTTTTATCAACCGCGCTTTTGATCGCGGCCAATTTTTGCTCGAACAGGAAGACGACCCGGCGCTCAGCCGCCTCTCCAAATGGATTTTCCCGGATGTCGGCGTCGGCTTCGTTGCCGTGCCGCATCGTTACGTCACCGTCGCGTTCAATACTACACATTTGACCCGTCCGAATATTTCGATGTCGAACCAGAAAGTTCGCTTGCCGCGCGCGTTTAATTTCGGCGCGACGATCGGCATGGGTTATTTTCGCGCGCTCATCGGCGTGTCGCACGAGGACGATCTCACTTTGCCGCAAATCGGCTTCGAGAGTTTTCGTCCCGATCTCGGTTTCCTGAAGGTCGCGTTTGGCCGCGAAACCGCCATGCTCGAAGGCTCGGTGTATGTGATGCAGGGCGTGAATTTGAGCTATCGTTACAATCACCCGATGAACGAGCTGCGCCTGGCCAGCAGCGGTTCGCATGAAATCGGCCTGTCGTTTAATTTCCGCAAAAATCGCACGCCGTACGAGCCGGAATGGCTGAAAGCGGAATATGCGCGCCGCGAGCCGCCGGCGATCAACCCCGCCACCGCGTTTGTTGCGCGCTCGGTTTTTGATACGCTCAAAATGGTCGACAAATTCATTTACCGCAAAATCGACCCGAGTTTCACGCCCAAAGAGCTCGCGAGTTTGCCGGCGAATATTCTGTTCTCGGCGGACAGCCTGGAACCGGTGCTGCCGCAAATCGGCGCGCAACATTTGATGAACGGCATCGAAGCGGCGGCCAGCCAGGCTGCCAGGAAATTTGACATTCCGGCGGATAGCGCCGGCATCGTGCAGGCGATGAAAAAGGATCACACGCAAACGTATCTGGAGTTCCTGCGTAATTTGGCGAAGGGCTTGAATGCGCCGAAATTTCGCACCCGCATCGTCGCGCCGGCGGATGAAAAACGCCTCTATCTGTTGTTAAAATATATGTCGCTGTACGGCGCGCTGAACAATCGCCTCGAAATCGCCAGGCGCGATTCGGCGCAAAAAGCCCCGCCCGACCGTCTCGCCGGACGCAAAATTCCGGAATTTGTTTTTCATCGCGAGCTGAGCGCCCCGGTGGATACATTTAAATTCACGCTCAATCTGGCGGATTTGCGCCGCGGCCCGACGACCTGGGTCTTCATTATCGAAGACGGCGACGGCAAAGAGCTGCTGCGCTACGCCGGCGAGAAACAGATTCCGCGGCGTTATGTTTGGAATTGGCGCGCCGCGAATGGTGAGTTGGTGATGCCCGGCGCGTATTATTATTACCTGCGGTGGAAATCCAGCGACGGGCAAACCTACACGTCGCCGCGCCGCGCGTTGATCGTCAGCCGCGAGAATCGCCGCATCGCCATCGAGATCATGCGCCGCAAGGATTTGACCGCCGAACCCAGCGCGACCGCGACGATCATTGTGAATGATTAAGCAAAAACTTTTAGCACGTATCACGTGTAACGTGTAACGGATTAACTCACGGAGATTTAAAATATGTTCACGCAACGCACGACGAGCGCAGTCCTTGCGATCATAGCTTTGCTCATGATCGTGATAAACGGGCCGGCGTTCGGGGTGCAGGACACGGCTAACACGACGATGCCACAAGCACTCTCGTCCGCCGTTTTCGACACGACGTCGCCAGTGCAACCGCTCACGATCCAATCCGAAACGCCGCACGGCGGCATCGCCCGGAATTTTGCTGAATGGACGGAGCAGGGCGGCTGGGTCATGTATCCGATTTACGGCGTTTTCATTCTCGGCCTCGGCATCATTGTTTACCAGTTTGTGCGCGTGTTTTTTGACAATTATTATGCCCGGCCGATTGACGGGGTGATCGAAAAAAAGCTCGGCGGCAAGGTGATGGATGCTGAAACTGAAATTGCGGAAATCTGGCAGTTGGTGCGCGATCATCCAAAATCTAAAATTGCGCAACTGCTGGATCGGTTGTGCGATCTCTGGCATCGCGATTCGAGCGGCGAAGCGCTGTATGTCGAAATCGAAAGCTTCGTGAAGTCGGTAAAAGAGCGTTATGAAGTCAGCCGCCATTTTGCCGTGCTGTTGTCGGATACCGCCGGCGCGTTGGGTTTGCTCGGCACGGTGTTGGGTATGTATCAAACTTTCATGCCCGGCCAGCTCGAATCGTCGCAAATCATTTCCGGCATGGGCGTCGCGCTCGTCACCACCATCGGCGGCCTGATCGTGAGCATTATTTTGAATTTCGGTATCTCGTGGGCGCATTCGGTTTTTCACCGCCACCTGGAGTTGGTGGCCGAGCGTGCAGATTTGTTCCGCAATCGTTTCGGCAAAAGTCCCGTGCTCGGGACGCAAGTTATTAAAGAGGTCGAAACCCGCCCTTCTGAACCGGCGTCGAATGTGACGCACACCGCCAATGGCAAACTGACGCCGCCGCCGCCGAGCCGCATTCCGGCGCGTTTGCGCGTAATTTCAGGAAATCATCAAATCGCCGCCGCCGGCACGCCGCTCGCGAAAGCGCTGGAAGTCGCGGTGGAAGATCAAAACGGCAAGCCGATGAAAAACGTGACGGTGGTCTTTGAAGGCAACGGCAGCATGATCACGTTTGACAACGGCGAAAACCTGCGGCAGATCGACACCGACGTGATCGGCCGCGCCAAAGTGCAGGCGAAATTGGGAAAACTGCTGGGCAAGCACCGGATCGTCGCGCGCGTCAACGGCGAAACCAATTTGAGTGAAGTTTTTGAAATCGAGAGCAAAGTCGGCGCGCCGGATAAATTATCCGTGCTCTCCGGCCATTTGCAAACGGCACAGCCGGGCGCCGCTTTGCCCGAGGCCTTGCAATTGAAACTGGAAGATTCCTGCGGCAATCCGGTGCCCGACCAATCCGTTCTCTTCGAGGTGACTTACAATTCCGGCCGGCTCGATCGCGATAAAACCCGCCTCGATGCGAAAACGAATGACGCCGGCGTGGTCGCGGTTGGTTTTCGTCTCGGCGACACCCCCGGCGTCAACATCGTCAAAGCCACCGTGAAGCCCAAAGGCGGGCGCAAATTGGAAACCTCTTTTGAGTCGATGGGACGGGAGTAGAAACGTATGGGCAACAGCGCGATGGTCATTCGCTATATCGATATTTGTTTGAATCTGTTGTTCGGCTTTATTTGTTTTTCAGAGTTGAGCCAGCACGACAAAATCGAATTGGCGACGACAGTGGAGCTAAAACCGGGGCACCCCGATGCGGAAATGGTGGTTTTCGTCGGCGTGCAGAGCAACGGCGTTTATCTGCTCGAGGGCGAAAAAATTCGCACGCCGGATATCGAGGTGGTGGCGCAATATTTATTGAACCGGAAAAACGCGTTGACGCAAAACCAGTACAAAATGCGCGTGCGCGTGCGCGCCAATTACGACACGCCGACGCGTTTCGTGATGCATGCGGTGGAGGTTTGCGACCGTCTCGAGGTCGCGCGCAGCGTCGATGTGCGCATCGGCAAAAAAGTTAAAATGTGAAGGAGGTTGGCCGGTTAGTTGGTTTGCCGGTTTGCCTGTTATCAGCCATAACGGGCCAACCGGCAAGCGGGCCAACCGGCAAACAGTGACATGGGCAATGCCGGAATGATTATTCGCTATATCGATATTGCGTTGACGATGCTGTTCGGCTTCATCGCCATCAGTGATATCGAGCGCAAAACGCAGTTGAATTTACCGCGCGACGTTGCCGCGGTGAGCTCGCCGTCGAAATTCAAGACCGTTTCGGTGTTGGTGCTGGAAGGCCCGCGCTATACGGTGCTGGAGGGCGCGCTGGAGATTGCCAGCGACGTCGATTTGCACAAAATCGAGCAGGTGATGCTGGCGTTGCGCCAGAACTATTTGGATCAGCAGGAAGACGTGATTTTTCTCATTCAACCCGACCCGAATGCGCCGATTCAATTGACCGTGAATGTGTTGGATGTTTGTGAACGTAACCGCTTTGTGAAGAATATTAATTATGTCGAGCCTGGCGTATAATCTGTACAGCCGCTTTCGCCGCCTCGAGCCGGAGAAGTTGTGGACGTACATTCTGACCACGGTGCTCGTGTCGGCGATCTATGCGGCCGTTTTGCAATTGCATTTTTCCGCGCTGCGTTTTGACGTGGAAAAATTTGCGGAGATTGATTTCACGAAATTCGAGCCGCCCCAGCCGATCGCGCCGGGCAGCAAGAGCCGTCCCAAAGCTCGCGTCGAGAACCTGCGTGTGGAAAATAGCATGATGCCGGCTGCGATAGCGCCCAATGAATATCCGCAAATCGATGTCAAAACGTTGGAAGCGCTCACGCAGGTAGTCGATCAAACGCCGAAAGACCTGGCGCTGGTGCAACGCACGGCCGCGCTGCCGACCGCGGTGAAAATGTCGGAGGTGCATGTTGGCGCTTCCTTGTTGTCACTCAATGCGCCGGTGGTGCAGAGCCGGTCCGGCGGTCTGGCGGTTTTTGGCGCGCCAAGCAATGTTTTTAATCCGAAACTTGAGGCGCCGAAAAACGGGTACGGCGGCAACTTGAACCCCGCCGGTTATTCCACCGGGCGCACGGCTCCGACCTTCAATGAGCCGAAATCCGGATACACCACCGGCCGCACCGTGCCGATTGTGGCTGATCGCAAAGCGGAAGAGGCCGGCCCGGAAAAAGTTGTGATCAAAGGCGCCGGTGAAAAAGATTGGAAAAGCCGTGATCTGAAGAAACTTTTTACCGAGTTGCTCGAGTGGATGAAAAAAAATCCCTACGAATTTCCGCCGGCGTTGCGCCATTACATGCGATTTAAACCGAGCGACGTCACTTCGCGCGTCGCGATTGCGACGAATACGGATGAATACGAATTGTTCCTCTTGTGCAACGAAGCTTCGGAAGATTTCGGCCTGCTGCTCGTGGCCGCCGGCGACAGCACGCCGGCGATCTGTTTGCGCGACACTGGTTTTCGCAAGCAAAGCTTTTATTTGAGCAAGGGCATCGCCGGCCGCAATGAAAGCGCCGCGGTTGGCTCGGTGAGCATGATGGAGCAACGCCCGACCTTTCAGGAAACCTCGAAGTTTTACAACATCTTTTTATCATGGTGGGATAAGACGAAAGCAGGAGGCGCAAAAAAGTCATGACGACGAATTGCAGTTATCGTCTCGGGGTGATCGCCGTGGCGTTTATTCTTGCGGGCTGTGGCGGCAGCGGCGCGCTGCGGGATTATCGCGCCCTCAAAGTGCCGCCGGGAATTTCGCCGCTGGTGGCCGCGCATGCCGATTCGATCGCCTCCGGTTTATTTGTGACAATGAAAAATGAGCGCGAAGCACAATCGTTTTTTGAAAAAGGCCGGCAACATTATAACGTCAGCGATTCGCTCTGGCTCGTGCTCGATAATGCCAAAAAATCGCCGGTCAAGTCGGTGCGGCCGGATGATTCGCTGGCCGCCGTGAAGCAGACGATTCCCGGCGCGCTGAAATTGCAGGAAGCCGCGCAGAATTTGCAAACCTTCGACCGCACGCAAGAGCAGCGGTTGATGATTCAAGCGAGTTATAATTTAAAAGAAGCGCAGAAATATTTAGAGCGCTCGGTGCAGTTGAATCCGTTCAATGCGCCGGTGCAAAATTATCTGGCGCTCACGTATAAATTGCTGGCGCAGCGTTTTCCGAAAGACATGTCCTTCGACAAAGCCCTGCACATCTGGGGCACGCTCGCGCGTCTGGAGCCGGGCGAATATTTGCACTATTACAATCTCGGCTCGACGTATTTCGCCGAGCAACATTGGGCCGATGCGTTGGAGAATTTTAAGAAGTCGGAAGAAATTCTGCTGGCCTCAGCGGAAGTCAATCCGCGCCGCCTGCAAAACCCGGCGCTGCCCGTTGAAGCGACGATCGATACCACCTACCATTTTCTGTCGGTTTATTTTCAAGCGCAGGCGGCGATCAAGTTATTCGAAGCGCCGCCGGCTTTGCAAAAATTGCATCGTGCGAAAACGCTCACCCGCAATCCGGAATATCTTGCGATCATCGAATCGAATATCAAATGGATCAATTGGGACGACGGCAACATTTACGGTTCGGTGATGAAAGATTCGGCGAATGCGCTGGCCAGCCGCGGCCAGTTTGACGCGGCCGGGAAAATTTACGCGAATTTGATCAGCCGCACGCTCAAAACCCGGCGCGCGATGGATGAAATGAGCTGGACGTACGCCGCGATTGAATATAAAAATCTCAACCGCAAAGCCAGCGCCGTGTCGAGATTGTATGAAGTGATTCAAACGATTCCCCAAAATGCGACGGGAACGCCGCTTGATGCGAGTTATAACGATTACTTCGAAGCGTACGGCACCATGTGCTACAACATGGGCGTCGATACGCTGCGCAGTGATCGCCGGCTGGCGTATTCCTATTTTTCGCAGGCCGCGGAAATCGAGTGGAGCGGCCGCGGCAAAAGCTACATGTTCATGGCCGATCTCTCGCGCGCCAATCCTAAACTGGCGATTGCCAACGGCGAAAAAGCCGTGGCGCTGTCCTCGCAACTGGCGCCCGAGGAGCTGCAAAATCTTTATAAGCTGCTGGTGGACGGCTATCGCCGCGCCGGACAAGTTGACAAAGCGCGCAGCTATTTTGATAAATTGCGCGCGATGCAATAGTTTCTGAAATCTGTGCAAAAAAGCAAAAATTTTTACACCACAAAGAGGCACAAAGGACACAAAGCTTTTCTTTGTGCGCTTTGTGCCTCGTATATTAAAAGTGGTTCTTTGATCCTTCGTTCTTTGACAGTCTCTTTCAGATTGTGTGTCCAAACTGCTTTTCTTTCGTATCGATCAGCCGGCGCGCGGCGGGGTT
>Ga0247727_10011460_pt1 | contig 15469 bp, 11 predicted proteins | sample WisWelCaveWW1625_FD_202498 | JGI IMG/M metagenome (GOLD analysis project Ga0247727, IMG submission 202498) | Biofilm microbial communities from Wishing Well Cave, Virginia, United States - WW16-25 | ecosystem: Environmental > Aquatic > Deep subsurface > Groundwater > Cave microbial mat | place...
AGGAAAACGTGCGGAAGCTGATCACGTTGCCGTGGGTCAGTTTCGGCTCGGACGCCGCGTCGCAATCGCCGGAGGGCGTGTTTCTGAAATCATCGACGCACCCGCGCGCGTACGGCAACTTCGCGCGGCTCTTGGGCAAATACGTGCGCGACGAGAAATTGCTTCGGCTTGAGCAGGCGATCCAAAGACTGTCCCACGCGCCGGCGGCGAACCTCGGTCTTGCCGGGCGCGGAATGCTCCGTGCCGGCTACTTCGCCGACGTCGTCGTTTTCGACCCGGCAACGATCGCCGATCGCGCGACGTTTGAGCGACCGCATCAGTTTGCCGTCGGCGTTCAGCACGTGTTCGTCAACGGCGTTCAGGTGCTGAAGGACGGCGAGCACACAGGCGCGAAGCCGGGCAGGGCGCTCTGGGGACCGGGGAAGGCTGCAAACTGAAGCTTCAAATCACAAGCAACAAATTCAAAACAAAGCGGAAAGGTCCAATGATCCAAAATCCTGATGGCGAAGATGCACGGCGACGCTGGACGCTCGCCGTGGCGGTGGCGGTGACGTCGCTGGTGTGCGTGTCCAGGTTCGGCGTTGCCCAGGATAAAAAGGACGCGCCTGAGCCGAAGGCGATCGTGGTTCCGAATCCGACGCTGATGCTCGTGCGTGACGAGACCGTGCTGGCCGAATTGGCCGTGACGGCGGAGCAGCGCAAATCGATTCGCGACACGCTTGACGGGATCGACAAAACATTTTTCGCCCTGCGCGACGTGGGGGCGGACGAAGGGGGCGAGGTGCTGCGGTCGCTGACGATCCGCGTCAAGGCACGGATGAAAGGCGTCTTGAAGCCCGAGCAATACGAGCGGCTGGAGCAACTCGTGCTGCGTGCTCAGGGCGTCGATTCGCTGCTGCTCATGACGGTCGCGGAGAAACTCGGCCTGTCACCGGAGCAGCGGCAGCAGATCGAGAAAAGCTATCGCGAAGCGACTGAGGCCGTCGCGGAACTGTCCAAGCAAACGACCGACGAGAGTCGGAAGGAGAATCAAGTGGCGGCCGCGAAGCTCCTGGCCGACGGCCGCGAGCGGCTCGCGAGCGTGCTGAGCGAGGAGCAGAAACAGAAGTGGGAGTCGCTCAAGGGCAAGCCATTCGATTTTTCCAACGTGCGGCGTGGTCCGTTCAAGGCCCCGGAAATCGACGGTGGCGACGCGTGGATCAACTCCGAGCCGCTCACGCTCGCGAAGCTCCGCGGCCAAGTCGTCGTCGTACACTTCTGGACGTTCGGCTGAATTAACTGCAAGCACAACCTCCCTTGGTACAAGGGCTGGCACGACAAGTTCGCGAAACAGGGCGTGACGTTCGTCGGCGTCCACACGCCGGAGACGGACGGCGAAAAGGTCGTCGAGAGCGTGCGGGCGAAGGCGAAAGAGAACGACCTGAAGTTTCCGATCGTGATCGATAACGACTCGAAGATCTGGTACGGCTGGACCAACCACATCTGGCCCGCCGTGTACCTCGTGGACAAAAAAGGCTACGTGCGCTACTGGTGGTACGGCGAGTTGAACTGGAAGGGCGCGGAGGGCGAGAAGTTCATGCGCGAGAAGATTGAAGAGTTGCTGGCGGAGAAGGAATGATTGGGTCGATGGCGTTGACGGCGAGGAGTTGTATCCGTGGCGATTTCGCGGACGGTACATAGACTGACGCTGGCCGCTATGCTTGCGGCGATCGCGCTCGCTCCGATCGTCACGCTCTGGCTACTCGAACCGACGATTCGCGTGGTCGCAATGCGTCAGGCGCTGCGCGAGCGCCGTGGCCCGCAGTTCTGGTGGCCGACCTCGTGGCGGCGCGAGCATAACGTCCGGGCAAGGTTGTTGCAGCCGGCCACTCTCATTTTCGTCGATTCTCCACTCGCCGAAATCTTGGAGTTCATTTCGGAGTACACGCAAGTACCGTTTGTCTTGGACGAAGACGCACTGAAGGACGTTCGGCTTGTTCCAGAGCAAATTGTGACAATTAGCGTCGAGCAGGTTCGCCTCGGCAATTCATTGCGATTGATGTTGGACGAGTTCGACGCAGTTTGTGTCGTCGAGGACGGCATGTTCCGCATCACGAGTCGGCAGCGGGGAGATGCCGGCCCGGCGTTGGACTATGAGAGGATCTACGCCGACCTTCTCTACCACGCGATCGCTGAGGAGAAGATCAGCACGAGGTTGCAGGAGTCAATGTGCCTGGAATTCAGCAAAACGCCGCTTGAGGAAGTTGTGGATGAGATTCGGGATTATGTTGGCGTCAATGTTCTTGTCGACCGACGGTGGTGGAACAACAGGGCCAAAGGAAAGGAACTGTTAACGCATATTCACGATCACACGAACCACCCGACCTTTGAGAACGCGCTGACGACGATTCTGAATGAAGTGGACGGAACTTTCATCGTTCGCGACGGAGTCATCTGGATCACGGGCAAATAGACCGTTGGGCGCGACGACGAGCGACCAGTTTGCCTCTTTGCTCTGGCCAAGGTCGCTGCTTTGGTTTATAGTCGTCCCACGATGAATGAAATGGATTGCCGCGTTGGGCGGCGATTGTGGAGGGGCGGAGAGGCTCACGCCAACTTTGGGTCCAGCCTGCTTGTCCCGCCCTTGCTATACGATGTGGCCCATTCTTCATGGTTCGAGCTTTTCACTCGTGTGAGCGAAGGGCTTTTTCCGCACCAGAGTCGCTTGGTGGGCTCCCGCGCGGAACGACACCGAGGGCGATTCCTGACGTGGCATCGGCCGCGAGCAGGGGCCGGCCTCTGTGCCGTTCCGCGGGCTCATCCCGGACGGCTCGCAAAACAATGTTTGGAGGTTTGATTGTCCGTAACTGAAGAGGTTCAAATCATCGAGCGGTTTTCCGATTTGCCGCTTGACCCGCCCACGCTCAAGGCGCTGGAGCGAATCGCGTACGAGACGCCCACGCCGATTCAGGCGAAGTTCATTCCGATTGCCGTGACCGGCCGCGACGTGATTGGTCAGGCCCAGACGGGCACGGGAAAAACGGCCGCGTTCGTTTTGCCGATCCTGCAATTGATCGGCCCGGACGGCGTCGAGCCGCAGGCGCTGATCCTCGCTCCGACGCGCGAGTTGGCAATCCAGATTGAGGGCGAGGCGCGGCGATTGGCCGATGGCCGCGGAATTCGCATCGTCAGCCTGTGCGGCGGACATCCGCTGCGCCGGCAAGTGAACGAACTGATGCGCGGCTGCCAGATCGTAGTTGGCACGCCCGGCCGCGTGATTCACCACATGCGCGAAGGCGTGCTCAAGCTGAACAAGATCAAGCACGTCGTGCTCGACGAGGCCGACCGCATGCTCGACATTGGATTCCGGCCGGACATCGAGCGCATCCTCGGCCGGCTGCCGCACCAGCGCCAGACGATGCTGCTGTCGGCGACGCTGGAGCCGCCGGTGCGCCGGCTGGCGAACCGCTACATGCACGAGCCGGTCATGGTCGAAGTCACGCCGGAGAAGCGGACCGTCGAGTCGATCCGGCAGTCGTACTTCACGGTGGACGAGCACCGCAAGTTCGAGTTGCTGCGCCGGCTCATCGAGCGCGATCAGCCGAATCGCTGCATCATTTTCTGCCGTCGCAAAGTGGACGCCGAGAAACTGTCGCACGAACTGGCGCACGAGCACCTGCATGTCGCGCGCATGCACGGCGACCTCGATCAGAAGAAACGCACGCAGATCCTGGACGCGTTCCGCGACGGCCGCGTCCGGTTTCTGGTCTGCACCGACCTGGTCGGCCGCGGCATCGACGTGGACGACATTACGCACGTCATCAACTACGACATTCCCGAAGATCCGGAAAACTACGTACACCGCATCGGCCGCACCGCCCGCATGGGCAAGGACGGCATCGCGATCATGTTCGTCACGCCGCAGCAGGGTAAGGAGTTGACGGCGATCGAACTCTTCGTGAATCAGACGATCGACTGCGACCGCATCGAAGGCTTCGAGACCTTCCGCCGGCGCAATCGCCCGGCGCTCGTGCAAGCGCCGGTGGCGGAGGATTCGATGTCGATCCCCGATTGCGGTTATCGCGTGCTCTCGGCGCGGTAGGCACTCCGGAGGGCGGTCACGACTCAATGAAATGGCTGGGTGCCTGTCGAGCCAGGCACCCAGCGCGGCGACTTTGTGTTACTCCACTTCCACCGGCGCCTCGGCCGTCAGTAGCACTTCTTTCGTGGCGTCATCCTGCACGAAGGCAATGACCCTGAGGTGCTGCAGCTTTAGCGGCTTGTCTGGGAATATGTAGTTGCGCTGCTTTGCGCTGTTCGCTTCGTAGTCGTTGACGTACTCAGCCAGCGCCTTGCGCACGTCAGCGACGTTGACGACTTCGGTGTTCGCGAAGTTGTCTTTCTTGATGGCGATGCCCTCAGCGCCGCCCGGCATGTTTCGCACGACGCGGTGACTTTGCCAGATACCATTTGTGCCGGGGTAGCGAACGATCTCTTCGACCACGACGAGTCGGAGTTTTAGTGATTCCGGCAGCGGCTTGTTGTCGCCGGTGAGGCCGCTGACTTCGGTCTCGATCTTGACCGACTCGCCGTCGCCAAAGACGCGCAGCTTCAGGTTGCCGGTTGCGGTCGCTTCGAGTTTCGAGTCGATTGCCGCGCGATATTCGTCGTACTTCTTGCGGGCGTTAGCGAGCAGCCCGCCGCCGGGCGCTTCCGACTTGCCGTTGAAGAACGTGGCGGGAGTGCCGCGTGCGTCGGGAGCGTAGTACTTGAACCGCGTCTCGGCGTCCGGATTGGTCATCGGATCAGGGCCGGGAATGTGCATGTGATATTCGAGGAAGACGACCTCGCTGCTGCCGTACGATTTGAGCAATGCGTCGAACGCGACGTCGGCAGCGACGCACGGCGGGCACATCGCGCCGGTGAATAGTTCCATCAGCACCGTGCCATTGGCCGATTTCGATTGCCGGCCGGCGAACTTTGTCACATCGAGCGGCGGCACATTCTTCTCGTAGATTTCGTCGAGCTTCGCCTCGAACCCGTTCAGGTTGCGGTGCTTTTTCAGCCACACATCCCGCAGCGGCGCGGCGACCGATCGGTTCGTGAAAATCGGCAGCCACAATTCGATCGCGCCGTCCAGATTGCCCGACTTTTCGTGGACTTGGCCGAGACGGAACAAAACCTCCACGTCCGTCGGCGTGCTGGCGTTCAACTTCGTGAGCAGTTTTTCAGCTTCGTCGAGTTTGCCCAACTGCGTCAGCGCGATCGCGGAAGTCAGATCGATCGTGCGCTGCGATGGCGCACTCACGTTGTGGCCCATGGACTTCTTCGCTTGCTCGACGTATTTGATCGCCAACTCCGGCAGCATTTCGGCTTGCGCCAGCGCGGCCGCGATGCCGAGCATTGTTTCCTCGTGCCACTTCGGGCTCCACTTCTCGGCCGCGGCGGCGTATTGCTCGGCCGCCTTGGCGACCTGATCGCTGCCCAGTTCCGCCTGCTTGGCCCCGGCGATGAGCGTGCGATACGCGTCGAAGACGAGCGGCGAGTCGCCGTGTTCGGCCGCGAACTGAATCAGTTTTTCGACTCGCTCCTTTGCGTCGGCGCCTCGGACGATGGCGACGAAATCGGCTTGTTCCGGCAATGGCTTCTGCACGGCCGGCAGCGTCGTCTTGTCGGTCGGTTCCAGCCACGCCAGCGTCGTTCTGCCAGCCAACGTAAATGTTCCGCGCGAGCCGCGCTCGTCGCCGGCACTGCCGATGAACTGAGCAGGCCCGGTTCGCATGCTGAGGACGAGACGAAGGCCGTCCGCCGACTCCGCGACGGCGGTGACTCGCACCTCACCGATCTGCGCTCGCGTGGCGATCACTTCGCCCATCAGTTTGTCATCCTTCGTTTCGATCTTGATGATGCAGTAGGTCGTCTTGCCGCCGGCGACGATGTTGAGTTCATACTGTCCATCGGGCAACTCGGCGGCGCGCGTCGCCGGCGCGGCGACGCACAGAACAACGAGCAGGCTGGTCGTCAGGCAGAGTGAACGCATGAAGTGACTCCTTTGAAAACAGGCTGTACGTCAGGCTTTAGCCTGACCTACGGTACTCACGAGCGGCAGCGCCGGGCCGCAAGCACTCGCGCGGTCAAGGTAGATTCCCAAACTCGCGGCCGAATTTCAAGCCGCTGCGCCCGAAAAGTCGCCCGAGCAGTCTAATTCGCCGACTCGCCCGGTTCCCGATTGTGCGGGTAGCTACGCACCTCGACAATGCCGAAGTCGTCCAGCGGCTGGCGCGAGAACCGCCACGGCACCGTGAACGTGCCGCTGCCGTAAAGATGCACTTCGTTCGACACGGTTCGCAGGCTGTTCAGGCCGAGGTCGAGTCCGCGATCGATCGCCGCGATGCCCGAGCGGAGCGGCGGCGGCGGAGCCGGGTGAATCGGCCGCATCGCGCCGCGCAAGTGCGGGAACAACTCCTCCGGCGGAAGCTGCCACGTCTGAACCAGCGGCACGAGCAGGAAATCGCCCTCGGCCATCTCCGTGCGGCGCGGCAAATACGGCCGCATGCCCGCTCGCTCCGCGTAGTACGACCAGCCCCAATGGCCGGTGAACCATACATTCTTATCGAGCGTCTTGCCCGCGGCCACCGTGCGCGAGCCGACATCAACGGCGACGTGGCGATACCACGCGGCGAAATCGTAGTCGGCCTTGGCCACGAGGAATCCGGCGGCAGTGGAAATCGTCACGGTCGCCGCGAGCAGCATACTGTTCGTGCGCCGGCCACGTTCACCGAACGCATCGAGTCGCCGCAGCACGAGCCACACGAGCGGCGGCAGGCCGGGTAGCAAGTGCCGCACGGCAAGAAACGGCGTCGCCAGTACGCCGAACGCGACGACGGCGGTGATCCATGTCCAGAGAATAAACTCGTCGGAACCAGGAGTTGAACTGTTGAACCGTTGAACGGTTGAACCGTTAATTGCATTCATGCCTCGTGAACCGCGACACGATATCATCAATCCGCCGATCGCGAACGCGCCGAGCGACCCGAATGCGATCAAATGCGCCGGCAGCGACTGCGGGAAAATCCGCGCACGTTCGCGGCCGTCACGATCGACCAGCCGCACGGCCATGTCGTGCTCGCCGAGCCAACCGATGCCGAGCGAAATCGCAATGAGGCCCAATACGGCCCACACGCCAAACCGCCGCGCCACGATGACCACGATCGGAATCGCCAGCGCCGTGACGGACCCGATCACGCGCAGCGTCGCCAGCAGCCGGCCCCACGACTCAAAAACGCTCACGCCAATCGGCGCTCGCTCGCCCGTTTGCACGCGGCTGAAGATCACGAGCACGTGCAGTCGTTCGTAGACGAGCCAGTTGTGCAGCGACCAGAGCACGAGCGCGGTCGCCGGGATCGCGGCGAACCACAAACTGCGCCAGTGTCGGCGCCGGATTGATTCGACCGCGAGCATCACGATCACCAGGCCGCTCGTGTACTTGGTCAGCACGGCGAGCGCCGTCAGCAAGCCGGCCGCACACGTCCATCGCAAGTCGTCTCGTTCGACGCCGCGCAAATGGCACCACACGGCCCACAGCCAAAACGCCATCACCGGCCCTTCGAGCATCACGTTCTGGCCCGGCAGCATCGCGGGACTGAGTGCGACGAGGGCCGTCGCGGCCAGCGGCCAGCGAGTGAAGCGCCGCCCCAGCGCGAACAGGCCGCAGATCGCCGCGGCGACGAACACGCTTTCGAGCAGGTGCAGCGCGATTTCCGGCCGGCGCGAAGTCTCGGCCCGAAATTGCAGCGTGCCGTCCGCCGTCGGCTCCGCGGCGCGCACTTGAACCGCCGGCTCACCGGACCACGCGAGCATGCCCGCGAGCAGATAGCTCCAGAGCGGTGGATTGAAATCCGCGTCGAACAGCGTCTCCGGCTCCTTCTCCCAGAGCACTTCCGCGCCGAACGGGTCCCACGGCTTCCGCAATATCTGCCGCGCGACGGCCAGATACAGCGGATCATCGATGTGAAACGCCTTGCCGAGAAACGGCAGCGTCGCGACCGCCGCAACGAGCGTCACCGCGAGCCACGCGCCGCGCGGACCACGAAGCCAGCCGGCTTGACTTGTTTTCAAATCCACCGATTCCTCTTCATCACCACGTACAGCCCGCCTGCCACCGTGACGGCCAGCAGCCAAAAGTACGCGTAGCCCCACTGCCACTTGAACTCCGGCAGGTGCTCGAAGTTCATTCCGTACACGCCGCACAAGAATGTAAGCGGCAGGAAGATCATGCTGAAGATCGTCAGCCGATTCACCGTCGTGTTCGTGCGGTAGCTGACGAGGCCGAGGTACAGATTGAGCGTCTCGGCCAGCGTCTCGCGCTCGACGGCCAGGTCAGTGCCGAGCCGCGCCATCGTGCCGGCCATGTTGCTCAGGTACGGCAGCGAATGCTCGCTCACAAAGGCCGACCGCCGCACGGACAGTTCGTACAACGCCTCGCGGGCGATGAGCATGATCTTGCGAAACGTGAGCAACTCGCGCGTCAGGTCGGCCACGCGGCTGAAGATCGCGTCGTCCTGCTCGGCGAAAATCTCCGAACGCATCGACTCGACTTCGTTCTGGATTTCGCGCAGCACCTTGATGTAACTATCGATCAGGTGGTCCCAGATTTCGTAGAGCAGAAAGCTCAGCGTCTTGGCGAACTTCTGAAAGTCCTTGGAGTACCGGCGCCGCACTTGATCGATAAAAACCACCGCGCCCTTGTGGAGCGTGACGACGAAATGCTCGCCCACGATCACGTCCACCTGCGATGTGAGCAACTTACCGTCCTTGAGCCGCACGGCCGATACGGTCATGTGCAGACACTCTTCATAGCCATCGAGCCGCCCGGCGACCGCCGCTCCGAGCGCCTCTTCGATCACGAGGTTATCGACGTTCAAGTCGTGCAGCACGCGCTCGGCTTCCGTGCGGTCCGACGTATCCACGTCGATCCAGCAGTCGCGTCCGGCACCGACCGCCGCGCGCACCTCCTCCATCGCAATCGTCCGCTCGCGCTTCGTCTCAAAATCGAATTCGACCGCCGTCGCCATGATGCTCCTCGGCATGAACGCGAGCGATCGTAGCAGACGATTTTCAGGGCGGCAACGGAGGGAGCTTGTTCGTGGAGTTCGACGGTGATCAATTCATAATGAGGTACGACGAATTGAGGCAGACGACGAATGGATAAGACAAATGCGAGGCGATCATTCGTCGTCTCCTTCAATTCGTCGACCTGCTTCATGCTCATCTCGAGCGGCAGCGATCTGCCCGCTGACTCTCATTTCGCGGCAGTCGCGATCTCGCGCTCGATCTGGTCCAGTACCAGCCGAATTGGATCGGACCGCGCTTGCCAGTCGCCGGTGAAGGGATTGTCGAGGTCGTAGATCACGTAGAGCACGAACGACACGCCGCCGGCGAGCGACGCGGTCATCACCGCGAGCGGCCAGAATCGTTCCAGGCCGAACAGGTACATTGACGTGACCGTGCTCGATCCGCCGGTCAGGACGAGCATCCACATCGTGGGCGGCAGCCGCGTGCGGCTCGATTCGATGAGGTCCGTCCGCGCGTCGCACATCTCGTTGAATCGCGTGATGGCCTCGGCGAACAGCGTCTGCTCGCGTACGTCTTTCGGCTCGGTGCCGGCGAGGGCCTGCCAGAAAGCGTCGAGCAGTTGCCCGGCCCGCGGACTCGCCGCGCCGCGGGCCATGCTCGGCCACTCGCGGTCGATCTGCTCGCGGCAAAAATCGCGGGCCGCCTCCAGCAACCGCGACCGCCCCGGCTCCGGACACATCCGCACAAAACGCAGCACGTCCGCCAACTCGTCCGCCTCACGCTCCACCGTCTTCGTCGTCTCGTTGTACTGCGACCACACCACGAACACCACGAACGCCAACAGCACGGCGTAGATCGTGCCGAGCGTCTGCAAATAATTCCCCGCCACCTCGTTGTTCGCCCGCAGCACCGCCGCTGGCACGATGCTCCGCACCACGCAAAGCCCAACGACTGCCACGAGCATGCTGGCCAAAACAGTCGCGACGAGTTGCAGAATCGTTCGCATGCCGAGTACTCCTGTGCGCGGGTCGAGGCAAACGCAGGGCGAATTGTAGCCTCAGATCAGGCCGAATGCGCGCCGGCGGTCGTCCGGCCAGAAATCCTGGCGAGCGGCGGGCGTCAAACCACTGATATGGATGGGCGATCTCTCGTGTTTCATCAGCCAGCTCACGCCGGCTGCTCGCCAGGATTTCTGGCCAGACACGCCCGCGGTCGTTTTCTCAAACTCCACGGTACCAATACCAACGCGAAAGTCCGTGCGGTCCGGCGCCCGGGAGCTTCGGCGGGTGGCACTGACGATCACCAATCAGTTGGAACTCCGTCAGGTGTTAATTCACCTACCCCGCGAAATTCACGACAAACGTGTTGAAACCACCGTCCGACTGACGCACAAAATCAGCAATAATTCAGTTCCTTTACACAACATGTTACAGCACAGTAATTTACGCCGCAAACTACTCCTCGAACCACCTCATTCACGGAACAGGAATGAGGCCTCATTCCTCGAAATGAGCCGTTCATTCCGAGACTTGGCAGGCCCATTCCGAGACGTGAACCGGCCATTCCTCGACATCAGCCTTCCCCGTCTCGACATCGCGCGTCGACTCCGAGACTTCGCGCGTCCACTGCGAGACATCGTCGAGCTATTGCGCGACATGAGCGGCCGACTCCTCGACATCACGGCCCGCCGTCTCGGAGTCATCCGAACATTACTCGGCCTCGCTCGCCGATTCGTCGCGCTCGCCGCATGACTCCGCCACTGCAACCGCCGTGGCATCGAGGACTCTGCCACAGCGACCCAGCCGTCTTCGCCCCGGCTCACGGCGCCTGGATCGAGTGATGGATCTGACCGTCGCTGCGGTAAAATGTGACGTAAGCGCCACCGTTCGGGGCGATACCCATGTCGATCCTGACCTTCCCGTAGATGTCCCTCAAATGCACATACGGGTCGTCATTTTGATTGGTGAGAATCTGGAGCCTAGGTTTGCCCTTCGGATCAAAGATCTCCAAACCGGACTTGTTGTTGCTGTCGGCGTACATGACGGCGCGCAGAACCTTGTTCGCATCGAAAACCTGGACCGACTTTTCAAACCGGCCTTCGTTCTGGAACGTAGCGGCACCTGCGATGGCGACGATCACAAGGGCGGCGGCGATAAAGTTGGTCCGCCTCATCCGACGCCGCAGCGCCCGATTCTCCATCTCAAGCCAATCGAGTCGAACAGCGAGGTCATCGAGTTTGCGTTCGTTCACTGTGATTTCTCCTTTGCTCAGTGATGCCGCGTGAGATTTCGCCTCGGTCGAGACACAACCTCGACCGAATCTTGCAGGACGGAAATTGCAACGAGCGAAACCTCAAAAGCGCCCGCACTCTACGCCGCGGCTGCGAGAACGTCAAGCAGCGATTCACGCTGCCGGAATTGCAGCCGGTGGATATCGCTAGCTAATCGGCGGGTCGGCTGTGGCTGAGTCCGCGATGCCACGGCGGGTGGCTGTCGCGGGCCATGCGCGATGTTATTTCTGTCTCAGTAGCTCCAGCGACGGAGTTCATTTTTGTTTTGAAGCTGCGATGCGACACGCTCCGCGTCGCACTGACCGCCCATCGCGTCACGCCAGCAGCGGCCGGACCACCTCGCCGTGTACGTCGGTGAGGCGGTAGTCGCGGCCTTGGAAGCGGAAGGTGAGCCGCGTGTGGTCGAGGCCGAGGCAGCGGAGGATCGTGGCGTTGTAGTCGTGGATGTGGACGGGGTCGCGCACGACGTTGTAGCAGTAGTCGTCGGTCTCGCCGTGAGTGATGCCGCCGCGAATGCCGCCGCCGGCGAGCCATTGGGTGAAGCAGCGGCCGTGATGGTCGCGGCCGTAGTTGTCCGCCGTGAGAGCGCCCTGACTGTAGACCGAGCGGCCGAACTCGCCGCCCCAGATGACCAGCGTTTCGTCGAGCAGCCCGCGCTGCTTGAGGTCGCGGACGAGCGCCGCCGACGGACGGTCCACGTCCTTGCACTGGCCGCGAATCTGTTTCGGCAAGTTCGAGTGCTGGTCCCAGCCGCGATGCATGAGCTGGATGAACCTGACGCCACGCTCGATCATGCGCCGGGCGAGCAAGCAGTTCCGCGCGAAGCCGCCGTCCTCGCCCGTGTCGTCGATGCCGTACATGTCGAGGATGTGCCGCGGCTCTTGCGAAAGGTCCGTCAGCTCCGGCACGGAGGTCTGCATGCGGTAGGCCATTTCGTACTGCGCGATCCGCGTGTTGATCTCCGGGTCGCCGAACGACTGAGCCGCGATGCGATTCAGCTCGCCCGTGGCGTCGAGCATGCGGCGGCGCGTCTCGGCGTCCACGCCCGGCGGGTTCGACAGGTAGAGCACCGGGTCGTCGCCGGAACGGAAGCGAACGCCCTGATGCTGCGTCGGCAGAAAGCCGGAACCCCAGAGTCGCGAGAACAGCGGCTGGTCGGTCTTGTTGCCGCTGCCTTGCGAGATCATGACGACGAACGCGGGCAGATTCTGATTCTCGCTGCCGATGCCGTAACTCAGCCACGCGCCGAGGCTCGGCCGGCCGGGCTGCTGCGAGCCGGTTTGAATGTACGTCGTCGCCGGGTCGTGATTGATCGCCTCGGTGTTCAGCGATTTCACGATCGCGACGTCGTCGGCGATGCCCGCGATGTTCGGCAGCAACTCGCTCACCCACGCGCCGCACTGGCCGTGCTGCTTGAACTCAAACATCGGCGACACGCAGGCGAACTTCTTCTGGCCCGACGTCATGCCCGTGATCCGCTGGCCCATCCGCACCGAGCCGGGCAACTCCTCGCCATGATACTCCTTCAGCTTCGGCTTGTGGTCGAACAGATCGATGTGCGACGGGCCGCCCGACATGAACAAGTAGATCACCCGCTTCGCTCGCGGCGCAAAATGCGTCGTGCCGAGCACACCGAGCCGGCCGGCCAAGCCCGGTGCGGCCGCAGCCGCGACGCGATCAGCGTCCTCCGCGAACAGCCGCGGATTCAGGATCGACGCCAGCGCTGCCGTGCCGATACCGGTGGCCGCGCGGCCGAAGAAGTGCCGGCGGGTGAGGAGCAATTGACGTTCGCGAAATGGATTCATGATCATCCCTTCGTCACCGTCTCATCGAGGTTCAATATCACTTGGGCGACGACCGTCCAGGCCGCCAATTCCGCGGGATCGAGCCGCTCGTCGCGCGGCGATTCGCCGACGGACAGTAGCTTCACGGCCGCGGCGGTGTTCGCGCGATACGTCGCCAGTTGTGTGTCGAAGACCTTTCGCAAGAGCTTGAGTTCGTCGAGCGTCGGCGGCCGTGCGGTGGCGAGGCGGAAGGCGAAAATGATGCGATCTTCGCGCGACGCGGCGGCGGGCGGTTCGGTCATGATGCGTTCCGCGAGCTTGCGCGACGCTTCGACGTACGTCGGATCGTTCATGAGGATGAGCGCTTGCAGCGGCGTGTTGGTGCGGGCGCGGCGCACGGTGCACGTTTCGCGGTCCGGCGCGTCGAACGTGACGAGCGACGGCGGCGGCGCGGTCCGCTTGATGAACGTGTACATCGTGCGGCGGTACAAATCGCGGCCGTGACTCTGCGAGTATTCCTGAGCCGTGAAATTCTTGCCGTCCGCGCGATACGCCAATTCCTCCCAGATGCCCGCCGGCTGATACGGCGACACGCTCGCCCCGCCGATCGCCGGATTGAGCAGGCCGCTGATCGCGAGCGCCTGATCGCGAATGAATTCCACTTGCAGCCGCAGGCGCGGACCACGAGCGAGCAGCCGGTTTTCCGGATCCTTCGCGAGTAGCGCGGGCGTCACCGCCGACGACTGGCGGTACGCGGCCGACGTGACGATCAGCCGCTGCATGTGTTTGACGTCCCAGCCCGATTCAATGAATTCGCTCGCGAGCCAATCGAGCAACTCCGGGTGCGACGGCCATTCTCCTTGCGAGCCGAAGTCTTCCGCGGTCTTCACGAGGCCGGTGCCGAAGTACATCTGCCAAAACCGATTCACAATCACTCGAGCCGTCAGCGGGTGCGACGGCTGCACGAGCCATCTTGCCAGACCAAGTCGCGTGGGCGGAGCACCATCCGGCAGCGGCGGCAGGCTCGCCGGCACACCGGCCTCGACCTTGTCTCCTTTCTTGTCGTACTGGCCACGCACGAGCATGAACGTGTCGCGCGGCTTTTCGAGCTCTTGCATCACCATCGTGCTCGCGACCTGCTTGTCAAGATCCGCCTGCTCCTTGCGAAGTTTCGCCGATTCGTCGTTCATTTGTTTCACGGCCGGCGAAAGATTCGCGCGGAAGAACTTCTGCAACTCGGCCTTTTGTGCGTCGCTCCGCTGGTCCGCGACTACCGCCAGGATGCCCGCGATATTGTCCGGCGGTCGCTGCGACTCGTGCGGTGCCTTCGCGCTCGTGAAACTCAGCCGAAATCGCCCGAGCTGGTGCTGGCCAAATTGCGACTGAAAGTCGAGCGTGACGGTGAACTCAGACTTCGGCTTGTCGCGACCATTCTCGCTCGCATCGGGCAGTGCGTCGCGCACAAGCGGCTGATCAAATTCAAAGACCGCGGAGTGCGGCTTGCCGACCTCCGGGTGAATTGCCCAGCCGGACCGCGGGTCCGTGTCGATCGCGTTGGAGACGGGAAAGTCCTTCTGGCTGAAATCGGCGGACGCGGCTTTCAGCTTGAGTTGGGTCGGCTCGCCGGCGGTGCTGGCCGCGGCTGCGCTAACGCGCACGTCGGTGAGCACGATGTTGCCGTTCGATGACCGGCCGGGGCCTTTGGCGTTCAAGCCGTCGTCGGGCAGGGCTTCGATACGAATCGCTGTGATCTCCGCGAGATCACTCGCCGCAACGATCGTGTACGTGTCCGTCGCCGGATTTTCGCAGGTCGCGCGGATCGAGTTGTCGTCTAGCCACGCGAGCGTCGCGCCGCCCTGCGACCGAAACTCGCGCAATTCAACCGGAGTCCACTCGACCTTGGCGGCCGCAGCCGCGAATTTCTCCCACTCCGCCTGCGCAGCATCGACTTCGGCGATCGGTCCGGCAATCCGCTGATCGAGCGTTTGGATCGCGGCCGCGAGTTCATCGAGTTCCTGCTGCTGAACCGGCGTCGGCAGTTTCAGCACCGGCGTCGCGTTGCCCGCGCGGCCGTCGAGGCCGTTCTCCGGAACGTTGTGGAAAAACGCGAAGAACTGATAGAACTCCTTTTGCGTGATTGGATCGTACTTGTGTTCGTGGCATTGGGCACAGCCGATCGTGAGGCCGAGCCAGACGGTGCCGGTCGTGTTCACGCGATCGACGATGTAGGCCGTGAGATATTCTTCGGGAATCGCGCCGCCCTCGAAATTGATCATGTGGTTGCGGTTGAATCCGCTGGCAATTCGCTGCTCGATCGTCGCACCGGGCAAGAGGTCGCCGG
>Ga0247727_10011461_pt1 | contig 15469 bp, 23 predicted proteins | sample WisWelCaveWW1625_FD_202498 | JGI IMG/M metagenome (GOLD analysis project Ga0247727, IMG submission 202498) | Biofilm microbial communities from Wishing Well Cave, Virginia, United States - WW16-25 | ecosystem: Environmental > Aquatic > Deep subsurface > Groundwater > Cave microbial mat | place...
TTCAGACCATAAGTACCCACATGGGGTATGGGCAGTAATAGAATACAACAAGCTAGCTGATGATGAGAAGATTCTCGACTCATTTCCACTATTGCCATCTCCACTCTCACCATAACAATCTTATGAGGTTATATGTCAACCACTCTACCAATCTCAGTCGGCAATACTTCGTTTCTCATCCAAAGAGTAGCGGCCGATTGCTCGCCGCTACAAGAATTCAGAGAATTGACACAAAACGCCATCGAAGCAATTCAGAAGCTTGATGGCAGAGGCTGTATTCGTTGGGATGTCGATTGGTCTCTGTTGGACAGCGATGGTGTTTACAAGTTGTCAATCACCGACAATGGGATTGGCATGTCTGCAGATGGTATCCAGAACTACATCAATATGCTGTCCAGCTCTAGCAGAGAGCAAAGCCTCGCCGCTAATTTCGGTATTGGTGGTAAGATCACGGCTGGTGTCAATAATCCACACGGAGTCGTGTACCACTCGTGGCATAATGGTGTGTGTACCAAAGCTCATTATTGGTATGATCGTGAGATTGGAGCGTATGGATTAAAACGGCTTGCGGAAACCGAACACCCGTATGCTCCAACCGTTAATCTGGCAAGGCCGGATCTCATCGATAGTCATGGCACGATGATCACTCTGCTGGGGCAGACCGATAAGGACAACACGTTTAGTCCACCCAATGGCATTTCACACCAAATTATTTGGCTGGCCAGATATCTAAACAAGCGCTATTTCACCGTTCCAAATGGAATTGAGATTCAAGTACGCGAATTCTCCAACAAGGATCAAAAGAATTGGCCCACGAAGGTTCCTGGCAGCACTGTTGATGGTGGCCAATTGCGCACGATTTTTGGGCAGAAGCATTACCTTGACATGTATTGCAAGACAAATGGGGTATTGGCAGTTACTGGTGCTATTATTCACTGGTGGATTCTGCCTGATAAGTTAAGCTACCAGCAATGGCAATGCGTTGGACACACAGCTGCATTGTATCAAAATGAATTGTATGAACTGCAAGAGCATCATGCTGGGCGTAGGATGCTCCAGAAGTTTGGCATTCTATACGGCTCCAATTGTATTGTGATTTATGCTGAGCCGGATCCAGACCTTAACCCAGTATCAAACACCGCTCGCAATAGTCTGATCATCGACAATCAACCATTGCCATGGGATCAATGGGCCGCTACGTTTAGGGCCAATATGCCTCCCGCCATTAAGCAGATGATTGACGAGATTGCCGAACGCTCACTCAATGCCGACCACAGCGATGCAATCGTGAAGCGCCTCGAATCCGTTTCGTCCTTGCTGAACCCTATCTGCTACAGAGTCAATAAAGACGGGACTGACTCAGTGACTAAGAATAAAGGAAAAGGCAACAAGCGAGACAGGAGGAAAAGGCAGCCAAAATCTGCAAACCCGATAAGTCCGAATGGCGACCTTGGTGCCGCCCCAGGCCCATCGGCCGCCAAGAAAGAAATAAAATTTATCCCTCCGAACGTGATTTGGGTTAGCTCTAAGAATGGTACACGTGACAAGGGTCAATTAGAAGATAGAGGAGCCTGCTACAACAAAGAGACTAACACCATCATAGCCAACCTTGATTTTAGAGGATTCAAGGCTATGATACACTTTTGTCTTGAGAAGCATCCCGACATAGGCGAGAAGATAGTAGAAAATGTGCTGTGTGAATGGTGCGAACAGCAGTTGTTCGAAGCGATATTATGCACTCATAATCTCAAATTGCCTCAAGAAGAGACTGACAAGATGTTGTCAGAGGAGTCGATGACTATTATAATGATGATGCCGTACCATATCATCAACGCAGTGAAGCAAAGGCTTGGGACGATGATACCAAATCAGCTAAACAGAGCACTAGTATGAAAGTCAGCGATCTAATGGGGATCCTCGGAGGGGCCGATCCAGAGTTGGAAGTCAGAGTAGACGATTACAGGCACGGAACGGGCATCCGTCACGCTGAAGACCTTCATCATCTTCGACCGCGATAGTCTATGTGAGTTCTACGTAGTCCACGCCAAGAACGATGAGGAGGCGCTGAAGAAACTCAACTCCAACAAAGACATCATTGCCGCCTACGAAGAGATCGAGATCGAGCTTGGCAGTGACTTTGACATGTGTGAGGCGAAACTCGTCATCCAGTAAGGGCAAAATAATGCTCTACTTTTCAGTGGCGATTGAACACAACACTCTACGAAGAGGATAACTCAGATGAGGATCACGAAACGAGAAGCCTTCGCAATCGCAATCGATTTGCTCGAAATCGAGCTACTCAACAAATTAGTGGACAACGAATTCCCAGAGAGGGAACTGGACAAACTCCACACAGCTAAGGCCATGCTGCAGGTCCTACATGACGAGCTTCCTGTCCACGTCCCAATGACCTTTAGAAAGAAGGGGCAAGAACTCGTTGTGAAGCTCGGCGACGAGTTATGGCCGACCTGCATCGACGTGGTCTCCATCCTATGCGGAGCCAACGTCGACCTACTCCTAGAATTGGAAGGCACCAAGACACATGGAGGGCTTTCGAAGCACGGGAAGGCCCTGCGCCAGGTACACGACACTCACCACGCCGAGCTGCTAGATGCCATTGTGGCCAAACTCGATGGCACTCACTGGGATAGTGAGACGATCAGCGAGATCGCAAACCTCCTCGCTGACGCCGGTTACGAGATTCACGACGCTCGCAACTGACATCCAAAGGTGAGAGCCATATGGACAACCAATCGCTCAAACTAGTCTGTATGGCTCTCACCCAAGGCGACTACCTGTACCAGTATTATGATCAATCTACAAGCGTTCCGGGACAGACCTCAGTCCCTAAGAGCCGTATTCCAGGTCGAGCACGAAAGCGCGCTTCCCAAATCGAGGCCGTATGAATAATAATAAGTATTCTGGCCCTGCAGTGTTCACCACATCGCAGGTTATACTGGCTATTGACGACCTCCTAGCCGGCGATCTCGATGGTATTACTCTCAACTCCGAAGAGAAGGATAGTATCGGCGCGCTCGGAGATAAGATGAGAGCGGCAATAAGGATTGCCAATCAGAAGACAAAGAAACGCCATGCTCACGAAGAACAGCCGCCGTTCGAACGCTTTCTGCCGCCCGATGAGCCAGAAGAGGAGATGAGAGAGGAACTCGCCACACTGCTCACCATCCACGTCGGTGAGGGCGAGTGCATCCTACCAAAGAAGGTGCTCTCCGCTCTTCTGCGTACCGGCCTCAATGACAAGCAGCGGTACGCCACCATAGTTGCCTGCTACGGTACCGGAGACCTGCTAGAGCGCGAGCTGCGCACGGTAGAAGAGGTGTACGACACGCTATTGGTACTCTTCAACAACGGTGAAGACAACCAGGCACCGAATGCCGAGATGAGCTTCAATGGCCGGTGGTACCCAGTTCGCTTCTCGGTCAGAGCCCACCAGGGGTGGACCGGGATGTTCTGCCTGATCTCTGCCCATGTTGCATTCGGTGACGATGCAATTGAACAAGTGAACAAGGTCATCTCCAATAGGGCCTTTGAACCAGCCGCTGACTCTACTAACACACGTCGTGTCAAGACCATCACCAAGATCCTTGAAGGGATCGAGTTAAGGCTTCCACAGACTAGCCTCGCTGAATACGCTGACAAGCTCAGTCGTACAGAGGAAATGCAGGAGAAGTCTGGGGCTGTGGTAGCTGTGACCAATTCGGTGATGATGCACCACAAGTTCGGCTGGTGGACCTCAATCGAGGCAACCCACTACGGTACCGAGCAACATCCAAAGAGGGTCATCATCGAAGGGAAGTTAGAAGTCGATAAGGACAATGGTGGTCGTCGCTCCTTCACCGAGGATCAGATCCAAAGACTGCCCTTCGTCCGCGTCTTCGCACTCGATCAGAAGAAGTACCTCTATGTCGACGTGGAGGACTTCGCCCAGGCGCAATTCGACAAGCATGCCATCAGCCGGCTAGTTGTCTCCAAAGAGATGAGATCAATCCTCAACCGGGTGTTCGATACCAAGTCTGAAGACCTGTTCGGAGACCTGATCGCTGGCAAGGGTGGTGGGATGGTGATCCTAGCCCATGGCAAGCCCGGCATCGGCAAGACGATGACTGCGGAAGCCTTTGCCGAGGCCACCAGCCGCCCCTTGTACATCATGGAAGTGGGAGAACTCGGCACCGACCTTAACCACATCGAGGATAACCTCAACCGCATCTTCATCCGCGCCGGGCGCTGGAATGCCATCCTCCTGTTCGATGAGGCAGACATCTTCCTCCACAGGCGAGGAGAAGATCTGGAACGCAACGCCATCGTAGGGGTTTTCCTGAGAATGCTGGATTACTACCATGGCTTGCTATTCCTCACCACCAACCTGGTCGACAAGATTGACCAAGCCTTCAAGTCCAGAATTACCCTCTCACTGGCTTACCCGGATCTGACACCAGAAATCCGTATTAAGATCTGGAAACTTATGCTGGATAGTGCTGGAATACAATTCAATGGCAATATTACCTTAGTAGGAGAGCTTGACCTTAATGGTCGCCAAATCCGCAACCTAGTACGGCTCATCCGCGTCATGTATCCAGGCAGAACGGTGACAGCCGAAGAGGTTGTCGAAGTCTCACAATACGCCTGTAAATGAATGCCACACATTATCGTAGTAAAGAAACCGGGCCAACCGCTAGAGGTCCAAACCCACGAAGAGCTGACCCTGGCTCTGATGCAGGAGATCGTAGGTGGTTATCTAGAGTGTATTAGGAACTGCCCATGCCACCCGATATCGATGTGGATGCGCGATGACTATTGCAGCCTTGAACCAAATGTCCTGGTTGCGATCGCAGGAGAAGTTGTGTCCGGTACGATCTTCTTCACTGGTGAGGACGTACAAGACGTGATCGGCCTAACCGGTCAGGATCTACTGAAACTCGGACAAGCAGTCAGAACGCCATCGACTGGTAAGATCTACACCATCATAAGACCATAGGAGGGTAATAGGGTGCAAGTTAAATTAGTGCAGCGTCTGGAACCGCGTGCCGAAGCATATGCTCGTGTAGGCAGGTATGTATTCTGCTTCGGCGGCGGCGGCTCAGGATTCTCCGAAATCATGGAGCAAATCCTAACGCAGCACGTATCATTTTCATATATGGGAGCAGCAGAATACGAATTCGGCGCCGCCTCCAGATCACTCAACTATCTTCATGAAAATAAAAGCCAATATATTTTGACTACTGCGACAATTAAACGCCAGATCGATAAGAAAAAACGTGAGCGCGATATCTGGATTTTTAGCACACCCGAGCAAGTTCCTGAGATCATTAAAATATTGAAAACTCTCAAAGAATGGGACACCAGAGATGCAAATCTATGGGTCAACACCCTGAAGGGTGAACACATAAAAACTACTGGCTGGTGGGATATCAAGAACCACTTTATGTGGTTCGTAGATGAGACCCAGGCCAAATTCTTCCAAGATCTAATCAACGATACGGACAAATATGTCACCCAAGCCAAAGAGCAATTCAAAAAAGAAGTGGCCAGCAAAGAAGACCCAGCTAGCTGAAAAGCTGCAGTGCCTAACTGAAGACATCCAAAGTGTCATAAATTACCCTCAAGAGGGTGGCAGGCGAACCCCTGATGGCTATCCCCTCGAAGTAGTGTACGACGAATACGCATACAGGCGTATGGTCGATTCATACCGAATTGGTCTGAAGACCATCCTCGCAAGATGTAAAATGATACTAGGTAAAGCTAAATGAAAGACCGTAGACTCAACCGGATTGATGGTTCAAGACTTACAATCATCAATCAATATAATATTCAAGCCACCTTATTCGCCAATGAGCAGGTAGCAGTCGAAAGGATTGCACTTGACGAGCTGTTCGCTCTACTCGAACTGGCCGATACGGTGCAAAAAGTGGCTGAGGTAGCGCCACGCTACTTCGACAGAACCCCGAAGATCGAACAGATCGCCATCACCCCGGACTTCCATAAGGCTGCTGGGATTCCAGTGGGAACGGTAATGCGTACCTCCGGATTCATCATCCCACAAGCGATCGGGAACGACATCAATTGTGGGATGCGATTGCACACCACCACGCTCAGTGCAGAACGCGTTCAATCCTCCCTCGATGCACTAGAAACGGCATTTCGTCACGCCTACTTTGAGGGTGGGCGAGATATCCCGATGACTGGGGTGCAGCGGGATGCCATCTTCCGAAGGGGGCTTACTGGCCTGTATGACACCGCACCATCCAAAGACAAGGCCACTGGTATCTGGCAGGCCTGGAACATACGGAAGTTCAGTTCACCGTTGCGCCGGATCGAGCAAAATGGTACGATGCCAGCTGAACGCACCTTCGGCCTGGCCGACTTCATCGGGAAGCCAAACCAGCTGACCAGGGACAGCCAGATTGGTAGCATTGGCGGTGGCAATCACTTTGTAGAGATCCAAGTAATCGATAAGGTGATCGATCGCAATCAAGCTTGGGCGTGGGGCTTGAAGCAAGGAATGGTCACAGTGATGGTCCACTCGGGATCAGTCGGGATTGGCCACCTATGCGGCACTGTATTCCGTGACAAAGTAAAAGAAATCTACCCAAAAACATTGAAACATCCAGACAATGGAATCTTCATTCTGCCAAGTGGGGAGGAACACCAAGAGGTAGCTTCCCTATTTTGGGATTGTCTTGGAAACGCGTCCAACTTCGCATTCGCCAATAGATTCTTTCTGGCCCTGATCGCGCTGGATAGGCTCGGTAAGGTCCTAGGTGATTTCGAAGACAACCTCTTGTACGATGCACCACATAATCTAGTGTGGCGTGATGGAGAGTCCTTCCTGCATCGGAAGGGGGCAACGACTGCTCGTGCTGACGAGCCGGTGCTCGTTCCTGGCTCCATGGGCTCCTCTAGCTTCATTCTTGTTGGAGCTGGTAATAGCGAGGCCCTAGAAAGTGCAAGCCATGGGGCCGGTCGAGCGCTATCTCGCGGTGAAGCGGCCCATGGATATAATGAGGAATTTGACGAGTTTCTCAAGAAGTTTAGAGTTGTTACGCCTCTCGACATGCGCAGGCAGGACCTGAGAGGGAGGATGGACATTCTGTCAAAGAAAATGGCCGATTTGAAGGGTGAAGCTCCCCATGCCTATAAGGGGATCGGCCCAATTGTTGAGACATTGGAAGCTGCTGGGATCGCAAGACCAGTAGTTGAGTTGCGTCCCCTCATGACAATCAAGGGATAATATGCACGAACCAGTCTATGATTCCTGTCCTGCCTGCGGCGACACCGATGCTCGCTCCTGGGCAGGTATCCTAGGAAGCCTCGCCCATTTCGTATGCGACGCGTGCGCCCATCCATGGTCCCGACCTGCGACTCCCGTAGAACTAGACCGTCATGCCCGCGAGTGCGAGGCATTGGCAGAATGGAACGCACATCGTGACGAGCGGGTGCAAGATGATCTGGCTGACCGGGTGCGCACCATACGTGACTATACTGACGCAAAAGAAAGAACCTAACCATGCTAACTCCAACACCAGAAAGGGGTTCTTGGGGCGCTCACTATTGTGAGGGGTATGATGCCTTCTATGAGGGACTAGAAGAGAAGGATTGCCCATACCCAGCAACAAATGAAGTCGTCGCTGGGGGGTCGAAAGACTTGACCTGCAATTTCCTCAGGCATGGTTGGCTGGAGGGCTGGCGGATTGCCAGGAACGAAATAAGTGAGTCTAGCGCTGGACTCAGGTGAAAAGTGTGGCATCCCTAACGGGCCGCAGGAGGGTTTTACCCGTTGTAACTGCGAACTGGTGGTCAAAGCGTAAAGCAACCTACCAGTGAGTGCCTCAGGACCCATAATCAATGCGTTAGGGAGGGTACCTGTAATCAACCTGGCCGACAAGGTGAGCCACAGCCGACAACGGCCCATTTCAAGAGAAATCATGAAGATTGAATCAGAGTCATTACTGGTAGCCAGCGACAGGCTAGAGGAGAGATAAACACTATGGAGGTTGACACAGCCAAGGTAGAGATGGCCAAGGCGGCCTTCGAAGCCAAGATCCAGGCCAAAGAGGAAGCGAAGAAGCAAGAACTCAAAGCCGCCAGAGACGCTACCAAGGCAGCCAAAGAAGAAGAAAAAAGGAAGGTCAAGGAAGCCGAAGAGGCCAGAAAGAAGGCGGAATGGGACGCCCTCACTCCCGCCCAACAGCATGCCAAGCTGACCATTGCCAAACTGGCAGAATCAAGGAAAGCTTCCATCGAGAAGGGGCGCACACTCGCTACTACCAACAAGAAAGTTGGCAAGCGTAAATGAACCAAACCATGCTGATCAACGGATCAAAACAGGTTGGGAAGAAGGCATCCAAAATGGGTGTCTCACCAGCAGTGAACATCGTGATGTACGATAGATATATCAAGGGTATCCAAAAGGGAGGCTCGCTCCTAGAGCTGGCCGAGAACCGTGGACCTATCGTGACAGCATTCACAGAGAAACTATAACCAATTGTAAGGAATATCTTGCATCTTTATGAGGTATGCTGCCGTGAGGCGGTGGTATCCATCGACGATATCGTCATCGTCTACCAAGACTGGATACGCGTTTGGAGTCTTTCCTAGTATGTCCGTATACGCAATAACCGTGGCGAGGTCGTCACTACCAGCTATTTCTTTATGTAAACGACCATTTGATTCAATGTGTTTAACCACCATTTTCGGGGTTATCCCAGAATCCCATTTGGTGTTTTTGTATTTTGCATATGCTGCCGCCACGTCGATCATGTCGTCGTCACGCGGTGACAGTAATCTATCAATTGTCTCGAATAATAAACTCAGCCTCATAAGGTATCTTTTATGAAGGTAATCTTCCTAGACATAGACGGAGTACTGCTAGTTGGCCTGCGTGAATTCGACCGCAAGGCCAAGCAATTATTCCTCCGGTTAATCGAAGAGACAGGTGCCAAGGTCGTTATCTCTAGCTCGTGGGCGTGTGATGGTATTGGAAGTGTGTTAAAGTTGTTCTCGGCAAACGGTATCGATTTGAAGCCATTGTTGCACAAGGATTGGACAATTGATCAAGAACAGGAACGCGACACTGGCATTAGCAAATGGTTGGCATGCCATGAGTGTGCTAAATACGTCGTAATCGATGATATCCCGGTCGCCATCGACAACCTAGTGAGGGTTGACCAGTCTGTAGGGTTTTCTGATGCCGACTATGATCTAGCTGTCGCAATTCTTGGTAAATAGGTAAATCAATGAAATCACTTTGGCCATTCTGGAAGCGTTGGGCCTTGTCGAGTTGGGGAGGCAATATACTACGCTTCCTCTACTCTCAAGGGGCGTCATCTTATTGAGGCTGGTCTGGCTGAGCCTGGCCCGAAGATGGGGAAATTCTGCAAGCAGCCTATGAAGCTCAACTCGCCGATGTAATTACTACGGTAGAGGATGGGCTAAAGTGGGTTCTTGCGGAGTTCAAAGATGGTAGCCAAGAACGATCGGTACCTTAACAAATTAGAAACCATCAAACCGGGCGATAAGGTCGTCAGGCTATTGTCATCTGCCCTGATTCCAATGATAATGAGGGTCTTGAAAGTAACTGATGATCGTATCATTTGTAGAGCTGATGAGCATTGTCCTAATGTGCCAGATATCTTACGTGAGGCAATGACTAGTGCTGATGGTTCAGATCTCTCTGTCTGTTGGCAATTTAATAAGCAGACTGGTGGCGAGATTGACGAAGACCTTGGCTGGACTGGTGAGCCTGGTAGTTCTACCGGTTCCTTTCTGGCCTTCTTCCCTGAAGTGGACCTGGGTGATTCTGTGTAGTGGCCCGCGTTTCTCACCGGGCGCCCGCGCGGAGGGCTCTATGAGTAATGAATGTGAACATCAATGGCGGTGGATTGGGTCGCATGGCTCAAATGTTATATTCGCATGTATCGATTGCAAACTGCGAATAGAGAGACCGGCTACTGAATTGGAAAGAGAAATAATCAATAGCGATAATGATGTAGGGGGACTGAATGTACATTCAGTATGGCATGAATTCTGCGCGGAATTTTCAGATAAAAGGGGAGATGGTTGGAGGCTAAGTGGGTATGACTTTATGGAAGCAATTGAAGAGTATGCCAAGACCCATCCTGATATTAAGGTAATTGGGTGTGACGATTTAATGCATATGTCGTCTGATATTGTATTGATTCCGCATAAGAGTGATGGATCTTATTGGGGAACTACTGTCTTGTATATTGCTCAATGTGGTGGTGAACCTCCTGTCTGCTTTTTCCTTTATCCTAGCCATAATACTGATTTGATTACGGCCTTGCTTGGTTTGGAGGCTGAGGCTAGGGTGAGGAATACAGTTCATGAGGCTCAGAAGAGGTTGCGTGGTAAGCAACTGACTGAGCTGATTGAGTGTACTCCGCCTGTAGCCCCGACCAATCTAGACTAGTGCATACTAGTTTAGTATGGTGAAGCGGGAGCGGTAGTATCGATTCCTCGTATTCAAGATTCGGCGGGGTGGTCCCGCCTAGTGATGGATCTAACTGCGGGCATTATGCCCAATCCAGGAAAATGATAGCTGACCGTCAAGGTAGCTATCTATCTCCCATGAGAGGTTCGAAAGATGTCCAAGAAGAACGCAATCGGTTCCATTTGCCTCAACCGCAAGACCGCGCTGCAGTCGCAGCTCAACATCTCGGACGAGGACGTGAAGCGGTTCCTCGTTGCGGCGGGTGGCGACCCCGAGAAGCAGTCGGTCGGCAACCCCTCCAAGCCCTCGAAGGGCAAGGGCAAGGAGAAGAGCAAGGTGACCTTGCTCTACACGCTGCGGACCAAGGGGGGCAGCGAGTTCAAGTTGCTCCAGGCCGACACCCACGGCTTCTGGGAGCAGCACCAGCCGGCGGAGAGCCTGGAGCCGATGCAGAAGCTCCTCGCGAGCCTCGAGAAGGTGGGCGACCACGCCACGATGGAGGTGCTCGAGGTCAAGCTCGCCGCGTCGAGCAGCGGAGGCCAGGAGAAGCAGCTGGACTTCTAGTCCAGAACAGCCGGGGAGGGTGTCCCCTCCCCGGCGACACCAAATCTGTCAGGGCGCCCCGTATCAAGGGATCCCGGACGCGGAACATCGCGCCACGGCGCGCAACAAACAGGAATCCACAACATGGCGAAGAAGCCCAATAAGGATCAACCGGAGTCCGGCGAGGAGGAAGGGGAGGCCACTCCCACGCCCAAGCGTCGAGCCCTCTTCGAGCTGACCCTACGCAAGAAGACGGACTCCCAACCGATGCTCAGCATCGACGGCGACGGCAAGTCCGACATCTTCTCAGAGGCGAAGCTGGACGATGGACAGCACCTGGGCAAGAAGACGGGCGTACGCCTCCGACTCGACTGCCGCTACCGCGAGAAGGAGTTCCCCTTCATCCAGGGGGACACCCACAACTTCTGGAAGTCCCACCAGAGCGGCGAAGGCGAGACGATGTTCAAGAAGTTCCTCGAAGTCGAGGTCGACAAGAACATCACCATCGAAGTACTGGCCGTCACCCGCATCGGCGAAGAGTCCCAGGAGGCCGAGATCTCCCTGGACTAGCCGCCCACTAGCATCAGCAGAACTCCCTGCCATCCGGCTAACGGGTGGTAGGGAGTTCCCTTTCAAGAGTAAAAATAATGTCAAATGTCATCAATGATCAACATATCATCCTACTGAAGAAATTACTAAGCGATGATAAAAATAAGGCCATCCAGCGGCTACAAGAAGTTAAAATTCGCCAATTACAAGATTATGCTACGATAGCTGCCAACCTCCGCAATATCCATAAAACAATCAAAGACACCGAACGCCAGATAGAATACTATATCTCTGGCGAAGTGACCAATCCAACTACCGATCTCGAGCTAATCGGCAACCTCCCGATGCTCGACACATTCGAAGTTGTCGAAGAATACAGCAGGGTGTTAATCAAATTCGCGACCAATGTCCTATGGTATCATGACCCACGCTCAAAGCGGAGGCACCGCCTAGGTAGAATGGCGGTCACCATCGACCCACGCGAACGCAATATCAACTTCCAGAATCTTGATTACCTAATATATGGATTCACACAAGATAATCCAACTCACGCACCGCACGTCGCATCGGATGGAAGGCCCTGCCTCGGTACAGCCAGGATTGAATTCGACGAATGCATGATCCAATGCCGATTCTACCATCTAGTAGTCACAACCATTTCATTTCTTGAGTCAATCAATATCGACGATGGAGCTGGGGCTATCTGCGACCGATGGCCATACGCTGACACCCAACCCGATCCTACTGACCCTACGAAGGCAATCCAGACAATTAAATACTGCCCGTATTGGGTCGGCAAGATGTATTGCACAGTCCAACCCAATTGGATTAGTGTCCCGATTGAGGAATGGCCAATCATATCAACTAGGAGGGCTCGTAGGGGTGTATGAAGAAAGGCAAACGGAGACATAACTTGAGTGAAAAAACCGGCTACAGACCGAACTGGACCGATACCCAAAAGGAAAGCAAACTAAGAGAGATCTCCTTAAGCCAACGACCATTCCACAAGGCAGACTTCAACACCAGGATGGAGTCCCTCAAGACTCCAGTCATCCTCGTGACGAAAGAAGCAGCCACCGACATGGGAATCCTCGTCACCCTGTCAGACGTAGAGATCGGGTGGTTTGGCCTGGTCGACAAGCGCCTAGGCCCGAATGGCAATGATGTCTACATTATCAGCAAGATTTTATTGATGAAGCAGCAGGTCCACGCTACCACCACTGAGATCAGTGCAGGCGGCATAGCAGAATTCATGACGGAACTGATCGAAGAGGACCCTCAGCTGGCCCAGGAAGTCAACGCCAAGCTGAGATTCTGGGGTCACTCACACGTCACCATGCCGGTCGAGCCGTCTGGGCAAGATCTCCAGCAGATGAAGGAATTCGACCACTGCGAGTACTTCATCATGGGTATCTGCAACAGACTCGGGATGATGAGATTCTCACTATACCTGTATGGTATCAATATCGCTATCCACGACGTGCCATGGTACATCGCAGACCCGGCTGCCCACTTCGAGGATAGGGTGGCCGAGTTAAAGGGGGAGATGGCCGAGAAGGTGCAGGAATTTCGCTACCCCATCATCACTCCAGCCACTCATACTTCTGTTGCCAGTGATGATACTGATCATGTTGGTGTTGGGTTTGTTGAAGGTACATCGCATGCTAGAGGTGTACCGCTGACCGCCAGCTCCGTTACGAGCATCTATCTTAATGATGCTCCCGCCCACCGCGATACCCCCGATGATGATGAGTGGAGCAATCGGCGCACCCATCGGAGAGATAGATGATTGACGCCATTAGACATGTTGACGTCTTTGATCCTGCCACATTTAGAGAGAAAAGGATCGACGTCCTAGGGGGTGGAGCTACTGGCTCGCGGGTTGTATTAGAACTTGCGAAGCTAGGCCTAGACTCCATCCACGTCTGGGATGGTGATGCAATTGAGAGTCACAACATCGCTAACCAGGTCTTCGGAGTACGCCACATCGGCCAACCCAAGGCCACGGCACTAGCGGCACTGGTAAACGAGCAAGTTGGTCACGATGTCGTAATTGCTCACCCATCATTCTGTGACGGGACCGAAAAATTCGGTGACGTGGTATTCCTACTCATCGACACGATGAAGGGTCGCAAAGCGATCTTCAAGGGAGCCATCAAGCTGAAGGTTTGGACCAAGCTTCTGATTGAGACTCGCATGGGAGTTGATGAAGGTCGCCTGTACTCCATCAACCCCATGATGCCGAACCACATTAGCAAATGGGAGGAGACATTATACGACGACGAAGAGGCGGCAGGGTCCGCTTGTGGTAGTCAGGTCACAGTAGGATCAACTGCAGCGATTCTAGCTGGCATGGCGGTATGGGCGATGATCTCATGGCACCAGGGTAAACCGATGCCCAACGAAATCCTCGTCTACCCAAGACACCCGACATGCAACATCGTCAGGAACTTCTAACGAGGCACCTCAATGAGTTTCTCAATCGATCACGCGATCGAGTTTCTGCTCAACTCAGCCGAGCAGTTGGCTGGATGGAGTGGCGACTTGACTGCCTGGCTGGCCTCCAACCCAACCGCGCAGTTCGTCACCGCCGTCCTCTCCATCTGCATCGGCTACGACAGCATCAAGAGGGCCGGCCGACTGAGCTGGGATTCGCTCCAAGCTAAGCGGTTCGCCCTCTTCTGGCTAAGCCGGAAGATGGTCAGTCGGCTTGGACTTTGGAGCTTCATCCCCGTCTTCTGGATGGGAATCCTCTTCTCCGTCGTCTTCGACGTCATCCTACTTCCGATCGAACTGGTGTGCTGCTTCGGTCTCTCCTTCTCCATCCGCCAGAAGCTCAGCGAGATGGCCCTGAAAGTCAAGAACTGGAGAAAGAAGAACGGCGGAGAGGAGGATTTGTTCATCGACGCCATGGCCGACATTGCCGGGCCGCCCCCCGATCAGGCCAATGAGGAGCCATCCGAGAAGAAGGTCCCACCACTACATGCCAACGTCGAGCTGACCACGATCGTCGAGAACTATCCGAACGGTCTGCCTCGGTACCAAGGCGAGGTACTCGTCCGGCCTGATGGCTCGCAGATCCGCCACGGGCAGTACAGCGAGTACCATGAGACGAGCAGGCTCAAGAAGAGCTGCCGCTACAACAATGGTACCATCGTCCCCGAGACACTCAAGCGCTGGGACGAGACCGGCAAGCCTATCAACTAGAACAACACTCAGGAGATAGTGAGATGCAGATCATCGTTGGGAAGGTGCCGGGCGATAACTACCAGCTCGAGGTCCCCGATGGGATCACTGCTGGGCAGGCTGTAGAGATCGCGCGGCAGACCTTCGCTGGCCCCCGTGGTATCGGCGACGTGAGCGGATACGACATCCGCGTCAACGGCGAAATCGTCACGGGCGGCCAGCCCCTCAAACCGCGTGACACCATCCTGCTGACGAAGATGGTCAAGGGCAACTAGACCACCGGTCACCAATAGGATGGCGACCCCAAGGGGTCGCCATCCTAATAAGGGAGCCTAAGTGTCCTACTTCATACAAGATGGCGTCGAGCAGCCATTCACAGCATTAGCATTCGTAATTGGTGCAGTCAAAGGATATATCATCACCCAAGAACAATTGAATGCCCTTGAATCAATAGGATTCCTACATATAGTAGAAGATACTAATATCGACGGCGTAAGATTCATTCGCTCCAAGAATAAATTATGCAGCACCAATAAGATAGACGCCCTCCACATACCAACAAAACGCGAAGGCCCCATCCTATGGGCGACTCCCACAAAGTTCGCATTATCCGACCAGAAATATACAGAAATCGAAAACGCCACAGCATGGTGGGTACCAAGGACAACCAAACCAGTAGTAACTATTGGGCCATGGCACGCCTTCTGCGACCCAGCCAGATTT
>Ga0247727_10011462_pt1 | contig 15467 bp, 11 predicted proteins | sample WisWelCaveWW1625_FD_202498 | JGI IMG/M metagenome (GOLD analysis project Ga0247727, IMG submission 202498) | Biofilm microbial communities from Wishing Well Cave, Virginia, United States - WW16-25 | ecosystem: Environmental > Aquatic > Deep subsurface > Groundwater > Cave microbial mat | place...
GCGACTCGCAGAATGTAGTGGAAATCCCTCCTAGCAAAACGGCCCTGGCAGGGTCGCCAGGGCCGTTTTGGACCTCAAAGGCTTTCAAGTTCGGCTAGAGGAAGCCGTCAGCTCCATGCCCTTGATCGGGCATCCTCCGGCTGGCCCAATCTACGTCCCCTCTACCCTCAGGAGCCCAATGGCCAAGAAGAAGCACCCGCCCCAGCAGGCCCCCACCCAGCGCCGCCGGCGGCGTGGCATCGACGAGCGCATCGCCGCCCTCGAAGCGAAGATCGCGGCGGTCAAGGAGCGCGAGGCACGCAGGCACGCGAAAGCCGACCCCACGCTCCGGTACGCAGCCGCCGCGCTGCGCTCCATCGACAAGGCGCGGGTCTCCACGAACGACGCGGCGACCCAGAAGATCCTGAGCGCGGCGCGGGCCTCCGTGGAATCCGTCCTCAACCAGGCTTCCTCGGCTCCCGCTTCCGCCCCGATCCGCCTGCGCCGGTCGGCAGGAGAGATCGAGCACCTCGGAGATGCCTTGTTCGCCTACCTCCGCAGCAATCCCGGCCAGCGCGGCCAGCAGATCGCGGAGGCCCTGTGCACGGACATGGCCACGATCCGCCCCGCAATGAAGCGGCTGATCGAAGCCGGGAAGGTCAAGACCGAGGGGCAGAGGCGTGGGATGACGTACGAGGCGGTGTAGCAGGTTGGCGAACCCGCCTGCCGGATGCTCTCGCAGGGGCCGCTCGCGCGACGTCCTGGCGGTCGAGGATCTCGCAGGATCCACTGCGGCGCCGATGGGGACTCCGTCACCGTGCGGGCGCCGCGCCGACGGCCGCTCCCTTCAGTGCGGGCCAAGCTCCTGACGAAGAGCCCCATGGACGTCATGCGCACCCTGTTCCTCGTCGCCGTGCTGGCCCTGCCCTTCGTGGGCTACGCGCTCGTGGCGCTGACGCGCAAGGCGCGCTATCGGTCCCTCGCGTCGAAGCTGGGAGCGACGCACATCGACCGCGGCTGGTTCGTGCCCGGAGCGATCGCTGGAGAGCGTTTCGAGATCGAAGCCGCGCAGGTCGGGAAGAGCTATCGCACGCGACTGCGGGTCGACGTGGGCGGCACCCCCGGCTGCTTCCTGCTCCGCCCCGGGTTCTTCGGGGAGTCTCCCGACTGGGCATTCGCCTGGGTTCCCGGCGCGCGCAACGAGCGCGTCTTCCTGTGGGAGGTGGCCGTCCGGCGGCTCGTCGAACCGACGCGAGAGCAGCGCGACCGCCTGCTCCACTGGCTGGCTCGAAGCTCGCAGCGCGCCGGCTTGCACGAGGTCCTGGCGGCCGCCGGGATCCGCGAGATCTTCATCGACGACGGATCCATCTCCGTCAGGTTCCGCGGTATCGTCTCGAACCTCGCTCGACTCCAGCGAACGCTCGAGGCACTCCGGCGGCTGGCGCCTGACGACCGAGCCCCCGCGGCCACGGATCCTGCTCGAGGGCGCGGGAGGACCGGGGCGGCACGCCGGGAGAGTTCGACCCCCCGACTCTCGGATCCGGCCCTCTAGTGTCCCTTCCCCGAAGTATCGCCAACAATCCGCCGCACTGAATCGCCGCTGGCGGCGTTGCGCCTCCTCCGAGTATTGCAGCGAATACGCGTCGTCGGCGCGCCTTGCCAGCGACGATCCATCACGGCGCCTTGTTGGCGCTACTTCGGGGAAGGAACACTAGCCTCGGTCCCCGTAGGCCAGCTCGTCCATCACCGCGGCGAAGCGCGCCCAGGGAACGCGCTTCTCGATCTGGCGCTTGCCGCCGCGCCAGAAGAGCGACCCGCGACCGACGATCAGGGTGCCGATCTTGCGCTCCCGCTCGTAGATCTCGAGGTCGAGCGACGTCCCGGCCTTCGAGAGCTGGTGGACGCGCAGGTTGGCGGTCACCGAGTGCGTGCGCTGGGTTCGCTTCCTGGCCATGATCGACTCCCGGGGAGGGTGGCTTTCCTCCAGCATGGCCGTGGAACTACTGGATTCCAGGGGTTCCTTCCGCTCCCTGCACCCGGGAGGACTGCCGCGCCCCCAGGGGAGCTCAGGAGGGCTCGCCCCCCCCGCGTGCCGCGCGCGAGGATCCTCGCCGCACCCCTTCGACGCGCGGACGACGCTGCGTGGCGCACCGGCGGTGCTCGTCGAGGGGGTAGTCTTGACGCAGTTCCCGGGCGGCCGGAGACTCGACCAGCAAGTGAGGGACCCATGAACTCCACAACGACGCTCCTCAGGTTCCGTTCGGCGCTCGCCGCGGTTGCAGTGGCCGTCGTCACCAGTTGCACGACGGTCGGCGGGGAGACGGCCACGCTCGGCGGGGAGACGACCCTGCACGGGTACGTTCTCGACTCCGCATGCGCCTTCATCAAGGACCTCGACAAGCCGATCAGCAAAGAATGCGCGATCCAGTGCGCGACCGCGGGCTCTCCGCTCGTGATCCTCGCGGACGACGGCACGATCTACTGGCCGATCTCGAACGCGATGCCCGCGGTCGGCATGAACGCTCAGCTCCTCGAGTTCGCCGGAGACCGGGTCATCGTGACCGGCAAGGAATACATGAAAGGCGGCTCGTGCGGCTTCGTGATCGAGAAGATCGGGCTCGAGCCCGCGACGAAGAAGTGACGAGCGATCCGGGGCCGTGGTGCAAGCCCGCCCGCTAATCGCAGCCAGGCCGCCAAGCCACTCCGTCGATCGCGCGGCTGTCGATCGTCGATCGGGGAACCAGCGCTGAACCGCTGGTGAACCGCCCGAGCCCATTCGATCGCGAAGCCCGGGTGGCGACCCGCTACCCTGGCCTCCGTGGACGAGCCCGCATCCCGTCGAGGATTCGACCCTGTCGGAGATTCGACGCTCCCCCACCCCACGAGCCTCTGCCACCGCTGCGCCGCAGCAAGGTACGTCAAGGGACGCTCGACGATCTTCGTCCGCTGCACGGCTCTGCCCACGAAGTACCCGCCGCAGCCCGTGCTGCGATGCGCGGAGTTCCGGCCGGGGAAGTAGCCCGGGTTGGAGTCCCGGACTCCTTGTCGCTCGCCTCCGGGATCTTATGAGAAGGGGACCGCCACGGCAGGCCCCCAACGGTTCGGGCCGCATCGAGGAGGCTTCTCAGATGACCCCGGACGCCGGTACCATCCCTCCCCTCGGACCGGCCGCGTAGCTCAGCTGGTAGAGCAGGTGACTCTTAATCATCAGGTCGTAGGTTCGATCCCTACCGCGGTCACTTCCCCCCGAGGTCTGCGTCGACGTCTTCTGCATCCTCGACGTGATCAACTTCAGGGGTTGAGGCCTGGCAAGCCCGCGCCGTAAGGAACACGGGGCGAGGTGCAACGGTTCGCAGGCTGCCTCGACCTTCAGTGCTTCAGTTCGATGGCGTTTTGGCCGGGGAGCACAGTCCTGGTCTCCGTACGCGCATCGGGCCAGCGCACTTCCAGGCGTTCGACCGCGCCTCGAGCGGGGACTCCGAAATGCAGTGGCAGCAGACCCTGCGAGTGCCTCGTGGTGCTCGCGGAACCGTATCGTTGCGCTTGTTTCGTGCCATCGACGTAGAACGCCGTCACCACGGTGCCCACCGGGTCGCCCCCGTCGGCCTTCGGTACGACGAGAAGCGCGGAACCGGCCCGCGTCGATGCGTTGCGCGCCAAGCGCCGACCGCCCCCCATCAGAGCCACCTCGAGCAGGCCGTCGCCGTCGGCATCGAGCGCGATGCCACGAGCATGGGCCGGAAACCTGTCGCCACCGGCGAACTGCAGGGGAGTGAACCGCTCGCCGGCCTCGTTGCGCAGGAGCAGCGGCGTAGGGCCGATGGAGAGGGCGTCGCAGTAGCCATCGTTGTCGAAGTCCAGGAGAACGAGGCTCTTGGCATCGGGCAACCCGTTCAGTCCCACCTCCGCGGTCACGTCCGAGAAACCTGCGTCGTCGGCACGGAACAGGGTGTGGGCGCCCGCGCTCACCTCACCCTGGCCGCGAGACGGGCTGGGCCGCGCAGCTCCGTGGCCGGAGAGCCAGAGATCCAGCCGCCCGTCGTCGTCTTGGTCGACGAGGTGGAGCGACAACGAGTCGATGATCTCCGGCTGTTCGAGCGCCGAGCCCGGAGGGAACACCAGGCCGACCTCCTTCCCGGGGCGGACTTCGAACCTGCGCTCGCCGCGGTTGTAGGCGACTTCGAAACCGGCGTCGTCGATGAGCACCAGGTCGTCGAGCCCGTTGCCATCCACGTCCAGCCACGCGAACACCTCGCCGTCCTGACTGTCGAGGCCGAGCTGCGGCGCGATGTCGCGGTACGCTCCGGTGGGAGCAGCGGCGAGCAGGACGTTGGGCGTGTCGGTGTTGCCGATGTAGAGCTCCGCTGCCATGTCGCCGTCGATATCGACCCACTCGACCCGGCGGCCACGACCGTATCCGGGCGGGATGGCGTCCCGCACGTCGGCGTAGAGCAAGTCCCCGCCCCCGTACTCGAAGAACGGGTCGACCTTGGGGTCGTGTGGCGGCTGCAACGCGCCCATCAGCCCGCCGCGGGTCAGGAAGAGATCCGGCTGCGGTGTGCCGCGGACATCGACCCAGGCGATGCCATGGACATCGTCCTTCCAGAGATCGACCTCGCCGCCGGCAATCGCACGCAAGCTCGTCCCGACATACAGCGGCGCCGATGTGCTCACCTTCAATTGCGTCGAGATGTAATCCAGGCGGGTGCGAAAGTGGACCGCGGTGTCGAGCTCGACTTCAGCGCTGAACTCCCCGCGTCTGCGCACGAAGCGTTCCTCGAGCTCGAGCTTCAGCGCGCAGTTGGTCGTGATCTGCAGCCGGAGGGGCTCGTCAGCGGGGACTGCATAGACGTTCCAGCCATCGCGAATGCTCACATCCCAGACATCGCCAGCGTTCGAGCCGTGCCACAGGTAGACGCCCGGGGCACCCGACGCGCGCACACGCGCGACCATCTCGTCCGTCTCTCCGTACAGGTCGCCGATGCCGCGATTCTCGAACAACCCCGAGCGGTCGGCGTCGGCAGGATTCGCCAGCCGGAAGGCGCCCTCGACGTTCTCGAAGAGCTCGAGCCGTCCCGTGTTGTGCCAGTTCACGAGCAGGTCGGGGTCCCCGTCCAGGTCCATGTCGGACGTGATGACGTCGAATGCACGGGACGCAGGGGGCGGCGTTGCCCCGAACGCCGCCGGGTCGATAAGGAAGGGAGCAGCGTCGCCCTCGTGGCCGGCTCCGCAAGCTGCCGCGACCAGCGTCCCCGTGGCGATCGTCGAGGCCAGTCGCCATCCGCCATTCCTGGGCGCGTGAGAGGGCATGGGACGCGGGAGAGGGAGCCTACCACCAGCGGCACCGCGCTGCAGCTCTCGATCCCGCGCGCGACATGGCCGGAGCTCCGCGCTGTCGTACCTGTTGGCGCCGCCGTGTACGCCGCCGCGCTCCTCGTGTGCCAGTCGCACGACGAGCGCCAGGATCTCCGCCGTCCATCAAGGAGGGCCCGAGGGCGAAGTTCGCGAGCGCGTGGCAGCCCGGAGAGGTGTGCTATTCTCGTTGGCGAGTCCTGGTCACCAACGTCACGTCTCCGGCGAGTTCCTTGAAGCTCCATCTCTTGCCCCTCCCGGCCCTCGCATGCTGAATCGCGATGCGGCGGGCGCTTCGGCGCTGATCCTGGCGTGCCTCCTGACGCTCGCCTGCGGAGCGGGTGACATGCAGCCGATCCGCGTGGACGAGGGTCGGCCGAACGTGGTGCTCGTGATGATCGACACGGCGCGTGCGGGGTACATGGACTTCTACGGGGGACCGGGTTCTCTGACGCCGTTCCTGTCCGGAGTCGCGCAGGAATCGACCTTGCTCACGCGGGCGTTCTCCACCTCGTCCTGGACGGCGCCCAGCACCGCATCGCTGTTCACCGGCCAGTACCCCAACGAGCATGGGGTCACCGAAGGGTTCTTCGTGCACAAGCACCGCGTCGGGGCGCAGGGCAAAGACGGCGCCCAGGGCATGGAGCTCAACCGTATCCCCGAAGAGACGGTGACCTTGCCGATGCTGTTCCAACGCAGCGGGTACGCCACCTTCGGAGTGAGCTCCAACCCCAACATCTGCGTTCCGATGGGATTCGCGAGCGGATTCGGCCGATTCCACCTGGAGAGGAACCATGCGTCCGCCGCGACCTTGTTCGCGCTCCTGAGGAGCTGGCGCGACGATCTCGAAGGCTCGCAACCCTACTTCGTCTACCTTCACCTCACCGATCCCCACGACCCCTACGTGAAGTGGGAGGACTTCTACGTGGAACCGGAAGACGAAGCGGACGAGAGGAAGGCACGCTACTGGAGCGAGCTGCGCTACGTCGACGACCAGCTCCGGCGTATCTACGAGTGGCTGAACGCCGAGAGGAACACGATCTTCGCGGTGGTCTCCGACCACGGCGAGGAGTTCTCCGACCACGGGGACACGGGCCACACTCCGCAGCTCTACAACGAGCTGCACCAGGTGATCATGCTCTTCCGCGCTCCCGGACTGGGGGTCGTGCAGCAGGAGGTGGAGGTGAACGTGAGCCTGATCGACGTGCTTCCGACCCTGGCCGAGCTGGCGGGCATCGATGGCGATCTGCTCCGATCCGCGGCCGGACGATCCCTGGTCCCGATCCTGCGGCGAGGCGCGCTGCAGGCCGACCTGCGGGAGACCCTGCTCGAGCGCACGCTCTTCGCCCATCGAACCGACAAGGAAGGCGGAGCATGGTGGTCGGCGATGAACCAGAACTGGAAGCTGATCGAGCGCCCCGACCATACCCTCGAGCTGTACGATCACGGCGCGGACCTGCAGGAGCGCAACGACGTGAGCGCCCGTCATCCCGAGGTCGTCGAGTCGCTCCGGGAAGCTATCGACCGATACAAGGCCTTCCAGCCGGAAGCGGCTCCCACGAACGTGACGATCGATCTGGACGCCGAGCTGGAGGAGTCTTTGAGGGCTCTCGGATACGTTGATTCGCCGACCGACTCCGACTGAGCCGTCGCCCTACGGCCGCTTTCACCGCATGCTCAAGCGCCACGTACCCGGTGCATCACGCGTTGACCTGGGGTGCGCCCTGGTGCGTTGGAGCGGAGGACCGAGCGCCGCAGACGACACAGGTCGTGCATGATCGTGGACGTGCGGCGCTCTGCGAAACTGCTACCAAGACAACTGCCGTGACACCTACATGAGGCTCGTCACGAGCCTTCCGGGCCCCACTTCCGCCCGACATTGGCAAAGCCTCGTTAGCATGCCGACATGGGACGCCTCCCCCGAGCGATCCTCGCCCCCCTCGCGTGCCTGACACCCCTCGGGCTCCCGGGCTGCAGCTCGGGAGGCGGGAGCTCCTCGGGGAGCGGTGCGACCTGGGTTCCGCTCCCGCTCGGGGCGGTCATCGTTCTGGCGCCCGCCTACTCCTGCGGGACGGACAGCTTCTGCTACGACATCGAGTTGACGTGCCCAAATGTCCTCCTGCCGGCCAAGGCCTCCCTGCGGGTCGCCTCGGATCCCCTGGTGGCGAGCCGCGGGGCGATCCTCCTGACGAGCGGCGGCGAGGGCTTCGGGTTCTACGGCGACGAGGCCGCGGAAGCCCCGCGCATCCTGGCCGACATGCGCGCGGCCGGATTCACCACCGTCGAGCTCCGGTGGATCGACTCCTGGCTCCAGGGGAGCTCGCCGGCGGAAGGTCAGGCCCTGCTCGCATGCCGGCCCGCGACCGTGGCGCGCTGGGTCCACGACAACCTGTACGCGCTCGGGACCGGGACGGCCTTCTGCGCGACCGGGAACTCGGGTGGGGCGGCCCAGATCATGTACTCGATGACCCACTACGGCCTCGAGTCCCTGTACTCGCTGGTCGTCCCCACGGGCGGACCGCCGATGAGCCGCATCGACTGGGGCTGCCTGCCCGGCACCGGCCCGGACCCGGACGCCGAGTACGAGCCCAGCGGGGCCGAGACCATCGACCTCGGCTACGGCTTCCCGAAGGGAGCGGGGCCCTGCTCCCTCCAGGATTCGTCCTACGTGACGATCTTCCAGGAGGCGAGCGAGGCCTTCGGCCTGCACGACTACTTCTTCCCGAACACCCTGGTCTGGCTCGTGCTCGGGGACCAGGACCTGAAGGTCGCTCCCGCTCAGGCCGCGATCCTCCTGGACCGCTTGATCCAGGAACAGTCGCCGCTGATCCAGCAGAGCGTCGCGCCGAACACCCCCCACAACGTGCCGAGCACGGTCGAGGGAGCCGACCTCATCCGCGACATCCTGCTCGGCGACTGCGTCCCCCGCTAGCTGCTAGGCCGCTGTCCACGATTCTCGTGCGTGGTGGACCGAGCCGGACGGTGGTGAGAACTCTTCTCGGTTCGAGTCCCGGTCGGACACCGGAGAGCGGAGGCGCGGCGACCCTCTACGCGCCCGAGGCAAGGGTGGAGCGCGCGAGCCGGGCTTCGTGGCGGCCCTCCGACACACCCGCAGGCCGCGGATCTTGATCCTGCGACGCGCGGGCCTCCCGCGCAGCAGGAGCTGGCCGGGTCTCCGGAGACATGGGAGACTGGATCGGGGCCATGGACGAGCCGAAGAATGGAGCCCCCTCCGATCCCGTCTCGACCTCCCGGAGCGAGACGTCCGAGGCGCTCCCGCGCCAGATCGGGCCGTTCCGGATCGTCGAGAAGATCGGCGAGGGCGGCATGGGGGCCGTCTACCTGGCCGAGCAGGAGCACCCGCACCGCCAGGTCGCGCTCAAGGTGATCCGCGCGGAGACGCTCGCACCGAAGCTCTTGCGGCGCTTCGAGCTCGAGGCGGAGGTGCTGGGACGCCTGCAGCACCCGGGGATCGCGCAGATCTACCAGGCCGGGACACAGGAGACGCCGCAGGGCCTGCAGCCGTACTTCGCGATGGAATTCGTGCGCGGCGAGCCGCTCGACGAGTACGCGCGGAGGCGCGAGCTCGGCACGCGCGCGCGGCTCGAGCTGGCGGCACGGGTGTGCGATGCGATCGAACACGCGCACCAGAAGGGCATCATCCACCGCGACCTGAAGCCCGGGAACATCCTGGTCACCGGAGACGGCCAGCCGAAGATCCTCGACTTCGGCGTGGCGCGCCTCACCGATGCGGACGTGCGCAGCACGACCCTGCACACCGACGTCGGCGCCATGATCGGCACGCTCCCCTACATGAGCCCCGAGCAGGCGAGCGGCGACCCCGAAGCGCTCGACACGCGCTCGGACGTGTACTCGCTGGGCGTCGTCTTCTACGAGCTCCTGACCGGCCGCCTGCCCTACGAGGTGAACTGGAAGCTCTTGTCCGAGGCGGTGCGCGCCATCCGCGAGGAGGAGCCGAGCAAGCTCGGCACCCACGACCGCGCGCTGCGGGGGGAGGTCGAGACGATCGTTCGCAAGGCGCTCGAGAAGGACAAGGGCCGCCGCTACGCCTCGGCCAGCGCGCTGGCGACCGACATCCGCCACTACCTGGCGTATGAGCCGATCGACGCGCGTCCGCCCAGCGCCTGGTACCAGCTCAAGAAGTTCGCCCGACGCAACAAGGTCCTGGTGGGCTCGACGGCGGCGGTCTTCCTCGCCCTGGTGGCCGGCACGGCGGTCGCGACCGATCAGGCCGTCCGCGCGCGGCGGGCCCAGGAGGAAGAGCGCAAGCAAGCGCGGATCGCGAGCGAGAAGGAGCAGTTCGCGCTGGAGCAGGAGGCCGAGGCGAAGAAGCAGGCCGCGCTCGCGAAGCAGCAGGAAACGATCGCCCGAGAGCAGCTCGAGCGTGCGACGATCGAGCAGAAAAAAGCCGAGGAGGCCGCGGCCTTCCTGAAATCCCTCTTCGAGGGCCTCGATCCCTATGTCGCGCAAGGCGCGGACACGGCGCTGCTCTCGAAGATCCTGTCCCAGGCAGAGAAGCGCATCTCGACCGAGCTCAGCGGGCTCCCGGAGGTCGAGGCCGGGATCCGCCAGACTCTGGGAGAGGCCTACTCGAACCTCGGCCAGTACGACCGGGCCGAGCAGGAGCTGCGCAAAGCCGAGGCGCTCGAGGTCCGGCTCTTCGGCGAGGACGATCGCCGCACGTTCGCGACGCGCCAGTCGCTCGCCAGGCTGCGCTACGCCCGCGGCGAGCATGCGGCGGCCGAAGGATTCCTGCGCGCGCTGGCGGAGCGTCAGGAGCGCGTGCTCGGGCCGGACGACCGGGACACCTTCGAGACCCGCCTCCTCCTGGGCGAGGCGTTGAACCGCCAGGGCCGGCACCGGGAGGCCGAGACGATCTTGCGGGCGGTCCGGAGCCGGCAGCAGGAGCTCTTCGGGCCCGAGGACGACGGCGTCCTGGAGACGATGTTCTCGCTCGCCACGGCCCTGTACTCGCAGAATCCGTACGAGGAGGCCCTGCAGAACCCGCACGAGGAAGCCGAGGCACTCCTCAGCGATGTGTTCTACAAGTGGAGCCAGACCCTGGGCGATGACGATCCGCGCACGGTCGAGGCGCTCGGGAACCTGGCGCTCGTGCTCGAGAAGCAGAAGAAGTACGCCGAGGCGGAGGAAGCCGAACACGAGGTCCTGGAGCGTCTGGGCCGTACCCTCGGACCCGAGAACCCCCGGACGCTCGGCTTCCTGAACAATCTCGGCTCGTGCCTCGCGCGCCAGGGCAAGCTGGAAGAAGCCGAAACGTGCTACCGCCGGTGCCTCGACCTGCGCCGCAAGGTGCTGGGCGCGCGGCACGCGGATACCCTGCTCTCGCTCTCGAACCTGGCCGACTACGTGATGAAACAGGGCCGGCGGGCGGAAGCCATCCCTCTCCTGCAGGAGGCGCTCGAGGGCCAGCGTGCCGTCCTGGGCGAAGACCACGACGACACGATGGTTTCCAAGTTGCGCCTGGCGGAGGTGCTGAAGGACGAGCACCGCGACGCGGAGGTAGCCAGGTTGCTCGAGGAGATCGCCGACTATGAACGACGTACCCGGGGAGAAGACGACCCGAACGTCGGGGTCGCGCTCTTCAACTGGGGTGGGGCGCTCCAGGACGCCGGGGACCAGGACGCGGCCGAGCGCGTGTACCGCGAGGTGCTCGAGCTGCGCGACAAGCATGGCTGGCCCGACGATCCGTTCCTGGCCGCGGCCATCAACGGTCTGGCGAAGTCGCTCGAGGCGCGGGGCGAGCACGGAGAGGCCGACGAGCTCTTCATCCAGGCGCTCGAGATGCGCCGGCCCTTCGGCGCTGGCGCCCTCTTCTACTCGCTCACGGACTACGGCTGGGCGCTCCTGGACCGCGGCGACTACGAGGGCGCGGAGCCACTCCTGCGCGAGCTGGTCGAGATCCAGCCGTCTGTCCATCGCCCCGGCCGTTGGGAGATCGCGAGCGGCGAGGCCATGCTCGGCCGCTGCCTCGCCCGACAGGGTCGCTTCGCCGAGGCGGAACCCCACCTGGAGAAGGCCGCGGAGCAGCTCGTGAACGACCCCGGCGCGAGGCCCCAGGTCCTCGAGAACACGCTCGACTGGATCGTCGAGCTGTACGAGGACTGGGAAGCGGCCGAACCGGACCGGGGGCACGGGGAGCGCGCCTCCACGTGGGCCGCGCGCCTGGCGAAGCGAGCAACGGAGGAGTAGGCCGTCGTCTCCCGCTCGGCGGATCAGCTCCTCCATCCTTTCCCGAGGGGCTCGCGGAAGACGCTCGGGCGCAGCAGGAACGCGCGCAGAGGAACCGGCGCCTGCTCGAGCGCCTCGGGGCGATCGACGAGTCGAGCTCCGCGGAACTCTCGCTCGCAGTGCCCGGCGTGAGATCGACGTCGCCTGCGAGACGGCCTTTCACGAATGGGACGTGGAGCCCCTCGCGGCCGGCGTCGAGCGGACCGCAGAGGTCCTGCGGGAGCCGGGCGTCGCCGACCGGGCTTGGCCGTTTCTCGACCCGTGGGGCATCGCGAGCAGACGCAGGATCCAGGGTGAGAAATGGAAGCTCCTCCACCTCGCCGGAGCGCTCGACCCCGATCCCTTCCGGGCGCGCATCCGCAAGGCCTTTCTCGACGACGACCGAAAGGGCCTGCGCGAGTCGGCGCTCTCCAACGATCCCGCCGCGTCTCCCTCGACTCCTTGCTCGCTCTCCATCGCCGCTCCTCTCCGGGCCTCGCCCGGCTCGAAGAGGCGATGGAACCTCCCCCGCTACGTCACCCGATCTGGGCCAGGGTTTCCTTGAACACCACACTGGCCGGAAGGGCATGAGCTGGGAAGAAGAGGATTGGGTGGACGAGGAGGAGACCTCCCAGAGTCCCAGAGAGACCGCGTGATCGCGCGCGGCGCGCGCTCGCCCCTCGAGCTACTGCGGTTTCGGCTGGTGCCCTGGTTCCCTCGGGAATCGCTACACTCTCTTCCGATGGGTTCGGATCCCGAGCCGCAGCCGGCCTCCGACGCCCTCTTGCCCTTGGTCTACGAGGAGTTGCGCCGCCTCGCGGGCGGGTACCTGCGGGGGGAGCAGGTCGAGCACACTCTCCAGCCGACGGCGCTCGTGCACGAGGCCTACCTGCGGGTCCGCGGGCAGACCGCCGTCGAGTGGAAGAGCCCGGGCCACCTGCGCGCCGTCTGCGCCCAGGCCATGCGCCGCATCCTGGTCGACCACGCGCGCGCGAAGCAGGCCGGGAAGCGGCGGCCAGCGGATCACCTTGCACGCGGAGGACATCGGAGGACGCGAGGCCACCGTCGGCGTCCTCGAGATCGAGGAGGCGCTCACGAAGCTCGGGGACCTGAACGAGCGGCAGTCCCGGATCGTCGAGCTGCGCTTCTTCGGCGGCCTGACCACGCGCGAGACGGCGGAGGTCCTGGGGGTGTCGGAGACGACGGTGGAGGACCAGTGGCGCTTCGCGCGCGCCTGGTTGAACCGCGAGCTCGCGAGCTGAGGGCCGCGGCGCGTTTCTGGGGAATTCGCCGGGGCACCTCCGCCCGAGGCACGCGCTAGGATCGTGACGGTGAGCTCGGAGCGGCACGAGCGGATCGGCGCCCTCTTCCTGGAGGCGTGCCGGCTCCCGCCCGAGGAGCGACGGGCGTTCCTGGAGTCGGCCTGCGGGGGGGACAACGCGCTCCTCGCCGAGGCGGAGTCGCTCCTCGCCCATGAGGACGCCGACCACGTGTCCCGGGCGGCCGACGCGCTGCTCGAGGGGGCGCTGGAGGCGAGCATGCCGGAGTCGATCGGCGGCTACCGCATCCTCGCGCGCATCGGTGCGGGCGGCATGGGCGTCGTCTACGAGGCCGAACAGGCGGAGCCGTCGCGCCGTGTGGCCCTCAAGGTGCTCCGGCCCGGCTTCGCGTCGGAGACCGGGCTGCGCCGGCTGCGGTACGAGGCGCAGGTCCTGAGCTGGCTCGACCACCCGTCGATCGCGCGCATCTACGAGGCGGGGACGGACGACTACGCGCACGGCCCGGACCGACGAAGCCCACGCCTGGCGCGAACGCTAGCGCGGCCCGCGCGTCGGGCGAGCACCGGGCGCTGAGCCGGCGAGCCTCGCCCGTCGCGGGACGCCCGAGGCTCCGCACCGGCCCCTGCCTCCCCGCTCGTCGGAGCTCCGGTCCGGTTCGTCCGGAGCGCGGCCCCGTCCTGGGGTCCCCGGGCCCGGGTCGCCGGCCTCGAACCTGGCTCGCCGCGGCCGCTCGTAAGCGAGAGTCCAGGCTTCGAGTTGGGGGATCGCAGGGGGTCTGGGCCGACTTTCTCCGGGGCCCGCGCGCGGCCCTCTCGCGTGGGAGGGTGGAGGCAAGGACGCCTCCGAGCCGCCGCTCCTCTAATGGAACCGCGGCGCGATCGAAACCGCGGACGCCGTGCGCGCTCCGCCGAGCCGACGGAACCAGAACCATGACGAACCTAGTGTGCTCGAACTTCCTCCCCCTCGCCCTCCTGGGTCTGTGCGCCTTCGCCCCGCTCGCCCCCGGCCTCCAGTAGCAGCGTCTGGCGACGCAGATCCGTGTCGAGACCACCCCGATCGGATCGATCGTGGCCTGGCATGTCGACCTCTTGGGCACCCCGGCCCTGCCGGCCGGCTGGCAACCCTGCGACGGGCAGCTGATCACCGATCCCGAGAGCCCCTACCTGGGCCAGTTCCTGCCCGACCTGAACGGCGAGGCTAGGTACCTGCGGGGCGGCCTGATCTCCGGGACGATGCAGAACGACGCGACGGCGGTGAACGGCCTCTTCCCATCGACCAGCACCGCCGGGAATCACTTCCACACCATGGGGTCCTCCAGCCTGCACAGCCACTCGCGTACGGACGTCGGCGGTATCGGCACCACGCGCGGCTTCGCCGCGGCGGGCAACCAGTCGGGGACACGTCGACGAGCACCGACGGGCTCCACAACCACAGCATCGACAACGCCGGCGACCACTCCCATCTCGTGTCGCTCGCGGGCGACAACGAGACGCGACCGATCACCATGACGGTCGTCTGGATCCTCCGCATCAAGTAGGGAGCCGCGGTTCCGCCCGGGGGCTCCGCCCCCGGGCCACCGCACTGCGCCTCAGCCTGCTCGCGGCAGGCTTCGCGCGGCTTCCGCGTCGGGAGGGGAGAGCCCGGCGCTGCCGCACGGGGGGGACGAGCGCCACTCGCTCCAGCGCCCGCCCTGATGGGCGAGCTCCTAGCCATCCTCCGGAACCCCTCGTACGGCGCTGCGTGCGGCCGAGGCCGCGCCTTTCACTGCTCCGCCAGCGCGGCGTCCAGCATCGCGAGTACCGTTTGCTCGCCGTCGCCGAACGCGTGGCTCTTCCAGCCCGGACCGACGACGCGGTCGAGCGCCATCACGACGGCGAAGCCCTCGGTCTGCACCCAGGAGTGACCGCGCGCGAAGCGCGGCATCACGTCGGCGGGCGCCTGCGCTCCGCCCCGCGGATGGATCAGCCACTGGTATCCGACCCACTGTCCGGTGCCATCGAAGGTCAGCCAGACGTCCTCGGCCTCGACGAGGTAGGCATCGTCGCCGACGAGCCAGCGCGCGGCCCGCCCGCGCATGAGCTCGCGCGCCTCGAACGCGAGCAGCTTCGCCTCGTCGTCGTCCTCCTTCACGGCCGCCTCGAGGAACATCCCGGTCTCGCGCTGGACCGACGCCGCGAACTCCGGGTTCGACTGGAAGCGCTCCTGCACGGCATCGTCGCCGAACGAGTCCGGCAGCGCGTTCCGCTCGATCAGCGCGCCGAGGCGCGGACCGTACGGTCCGAGCTGCGCGACGTGCGAGCCCTCGTGCAGGAGCACGGCGACCATCGTCGTTGCGAGGCTCGGCCCCTTGCCGACGCCGCCCGCCTCCCAGACGCTCGGCGTCGACATCACGAGCCAGAACGAGCCGTCCTTGCCGGACGTGAAGGACGTCACGCCCGCGGGGATCCGTTCGCCGTCGGGCAGTGTGATCGTGCCCGCGTGCGGTACCCGTTCACGGGCCGTCAGGCATGAGCGCTGGATTCGGCTGGCCGCGTAGCGAGGCGACGCATGCCTGCTCGAGGTAGGAGAGCACGTGACGGCCTTGCTTGCGCAGCGTGTGCACGGCGG